>JADMIO010848940.1_pt1 | contig 47244 bp, 50 predicted proteins | sample 8958161 | NCBI WGS metagenome assembly JADMIO01 (sample SAMN16585339, study PRJNA669376) | soil metagenome | isolation source: Crop rotation soil | place: USA: Cullars Rotation, Alabama | collected 2011
CGCGACAACTTGTCCACGTGGAATTCTAAGCTTAGGATCCCAATGTGCTGGAAAGGGGTAACCGCGAAGCCGAGCGAGAAGAAAGCCGCCATGCAGGCCATCCAGACGTGGAATAAAAAACAGACGGTCGAAGAGGCGCGAATTTCCATGAGCGACCTTACCTCTGCTGCCAAGCGCCGCAAGAGCGACGAGGGTAACTACGAAGGTGGCATGCGGTTCTCCGGCAGGGAGGACCACATCCGCAAGCAGCTCGGAGTGTACAACGCCCAATGACACCTCAGGAACGACGTCGAGAAAGTTGCCGCCGTTGGCGCGCTGCAAACCCAGAGGCTTCGCGCGCTAGCGCTGCCAAGTGGCTAGCGAAGAACCCCGGTTACTCAGTTGAGTACGGTCGCCGAAGGTACGCCGAACACGGAGATCGGCTACGGGAGGAAGCTAAGCTGCGCGCACGACGTAGGCGAAAAGAAGACCCCGAGAAAGTCCTGTTTGACTTTAGGAAGCACCGATACGGAATTACTCGAGAAGAATACGAAGCGATCTTCGAAGCTCAAGGTCGGAAGTGCGCCGTGTGTCGGACTGATGAACCGGGCAAGCGCGGATGGCATGTCGACCACAACCACGAGACCGGCCGCGTGCGCGGTATCCTGTGTCGGCGCTGTAACCTGTGCGTCGGCTTCGCGTGTGACAGCCCTGACACCCTCCGAAAGGCCGCAGACTATCTGGAGAAGCACGATGCGCCACTACGGTAAGGGAGACCCTCGTTCTGAGCGAGATCCGTCGAGCCACCGCACGCCGGCCCAAATAAAGAAGCTCGACGCGACGTACAACCATCAACCGGAGCAAATCCGTCGCCGCAGCGAGCAGAACAAGGGCCGTCGCATCCTCGGCCTCAAGAAGGGCGACCCGCGCGACGCCGGCCACATCAAGCCGCTCGACAAAGGCGGCGCGACGACGCCCGATAATCTGGAGCCGCAGTCCCAGAAGCAAAACCGCGGCTGGCGCAGGGACTGGAAGCCGTAATCTCCGCGATACCTGCGAAGGTAACCACCCGTTGCCCGTGTTACTTTCGAGTGACTTTCATCGGCGCGGGCGTGAACAGGCCCTGAACACCGCCAGAACAAAGTAAGCTATCGCACTTATAAAAGTGTCTCACCTCTTAATAAAAGTGAGACACTTCTAGAATAAAACCTAATTAGATCAACACGTTAGATGCCAGAGCATCCTAACGACAGGTTAAGAATGGCCAAAACCGGGAAATTAGGGCGTTCGACGAGAACAATCCGCGATCAGCGCTTGAAAAACTGGTCGGCTGCCGCACGCGAGGCCTGTTTGCTCTTCATGTCGGCCTCAAGGCGCGAAATCTCGTCCTTCAAGACCTGGACGCGCGCGGCAAGCTCCTCGACCGAAAGCAGGGTCAGCTCCTGCCCGATCTCGTGCACGATCTTCTTCTTCGGCTTGTCGTCCTCATCGAAGGCGGCCATCACGTTCTCCCGCGCATGAATTTACCGGGCTAAGCCTGGGTTGTCACACCCAGCGCCGCCGCCTAAACAATCCGCACGCCGGAGGAGCCATGAGCAATTTGCCCGACAAGATGACCGCGATCGCGATCCGCGCACCGGGCGGTCCCGAAGTTCTTGTCCCCGAGCAGCGCGCGACTCCCGTCCCCCAAGCCGGCGAAATTCTGGTGCGTGTCATCGCCGCCGGCGTCAATCGTCCGGACGTGATGCAGCGGCAGGGCCTCTATCCGCCGCCGCCCGGAGCACCCGACATTCCCGGCCTCGAGATCTGCGGCGAAGTGGCGGCGCTAGGCAGCGGCGTCACGCGCTGGAAGCTTGGCGACCGCGTGATGGCGCTCGTCGTTGGCGGCGGGTATGCGCAATATTGCCTCGCGCATGAAGGCCACGCATTGCCGATGACCGGCTTGTCGCCGATCGAGGCCGCAGCATTCCCGGAAACATTCTTCACAGTCTGGCACAACGTGTTCGAGCGCGGCGGCCTCAAGCGTGGCGAGACGTTGCTGGTGCACGGCGGCACGTCAGGCATCGGCACAAGCGCGATCCAGCTCGCCAAGCAATTCGGCGCCCGCGTCATCATCACCGCCGGGTCGCCTGACAAATGCGAAGCAGCGCGCAAGCTCGGCGCCGATGTGGCAATCAACTACAAGAGCGAGGATTTCGTCGCCGCCACCAAGGCCGCAACCGCCGATAAGGGCGCCGATGTCATCCTCGACATGATCGGCGGCGATTACATCGCGCGCAATTATGAAGCCGCCGCGGTCGAAGGCCGCATCGTGCAGATTGCCTTCCAGGGCTCGCCCAAGGCGACCGTCGATTTCCGCCGCATCATGCTCAAGCGGCTGCACCACACCGGATCGACCTTGCGCTCGCGCTCGGTCGCAGACAAAGGCGCCATCGCGCACGCGATCGAGGACAAGGTGCTACCATTCGTCGCCGCTGGCGCGGTAAAGCCGATCATCGATTCGACCTTTCCCCTTGAGAAGGCGGCGGAGGCCCATGCGCGGATCGAAACCAGCGCGCATATCGGCAAGATTGTGCTAACCCTTTGACGATCCATGCCAAGTCGAGCGCTTTTGGCGCCTGCGACCAAGGCCCCGGGCCGCGTTTTGGGCACAATGTCGGCCCAAAAGGTTCGGCCTCGGGGCAGTTCGTCGGTACTGTTGGTCGTTGCGGCAGGGCCATTTGCAAGTGCGCGCCTGACGCGGCTGGGGATTTTCGATTGATCGTCCGTTCGCGCGCGAAGGTGGCCGTCACTTTCGTCTTGGCCCTGTTCGCCTTGTTGTCCGGCTTTGCCTCGGCCTTCGCGGTCGATGCCGTGAACGTGCGACTCGATGCGCCGGCCATCGACCTCACCAATGCCGCGACGCTGCAGAAGTCCGACAACGACCGCCTCCAGGTTTCCACCGCACCCGGCCCCGACGGGATCGTGCGCCGCATCGAAGTGCGCGCGCGCGAGGGTGGCAATAACTGGCTGGTCTTCGCCCTTACCAATAACAGCGATGAGCAGATCGACCGCCTGATCGTCGTTCCGCATTACCGCATGGTCGGTTCCGGACTGCTTTGGCCCGACCTTGGCCTCTCCCGCGTCGTGGCGATAACGCCTTCTTCCGGCGACCGTCCGGAACGCCAGGAGAGCGCGACCGCCGACGTTTTTCGCATGGTGCTCGACCCCGGCACCGTGATCACCTTCGTCGCCGAGTTGCGCACTGACAAATTGCCGCAGATCTATCTGTGGGAGCCGGAAGCATACAAGGACAAGCTCAACAGCTTCACCCTCTACTACGGCATCGTCATCGGCATCGCCGGCCTGCTCGCGCTCTTCCTCACGATCCTGTTCGTGGTCAAGGGAAGCGTGATGTTTCCCGCCGCCGCCGCGCTCGGATGGGCGGTCCTTGTCTATATCGGCATCGATTTCGGGTTCTGGGGCAAGGTCTTCGATATGTCGGCCGGCGCCGAGCGGGTGTGGCGCGCTTGCGGCGAAGCGATCCTCTCCGCGACCTTGCTCGTTTTCCTTTTCGCCTACCTCAATCTCAACCGCTGGCATGTGCGCTACGCGCACATCACCTTGGCCTGGCTGATCGGGCTCGCCGCGCTGGTTGCGGTCGCCGTTTTCGATCCGGCGCTTGCTTCCGGGATCGCCCGCATCTCGCTCGCCGGCATCGCCGTGTTCGGGCTGGCGCTCGTCCTTTACCTCTCGACGCACGGCTTCGACCGCGCGGTGCTGCTCATTCCGACCTGGTTCCTGCTGGTGGTCTGGGTGATCGCCGCCGGCCTCGCCGTTTCCGGCGTCGTGACCAACGATATCATCGCGCCGGCGCTGCTTGGCGGCCTTGTCCTCATCGTCATGCTGATCGGTTTCACGGTGATGCAGCACGCCTTTGCCGGCGGCATAACGCACGGCATCGTTTCAGACGTGGAGCGGCGCGCGCTCGCGCTCACCGGCGCCGGCGACATGATCTGGGATTGGGACGTTTCCGCCGACAAGGTGTTCACCAGCCCAGAGACCGAGCAGCTCCTCGGTCTCAAGCGCGGAGCGCTCGAAGGCCCCGCTGCGAGCTGGCTCGAGGTACTGCATCCGCTCGACCGCGACCGCTTCCGTGCCTCGCTCGACAGCGTGATGGAGCAGCGGCGTGGGCGCCTGGCGCAGGATTTCCGCCTGCGCGCGCCGGACGGTCACTACCTGTGGTTCACGCTGAAGGCGCGGCCGGTGGTCGGCTCCGATGGCGAGGTGGTGCGCGTCGTCGGCACGCTGGTCGACATCACCGACTTCAAGAACTCGGAAGAGCGGCTCCTGTTCGACGCGGTGCATGACAACCTCACCGGGCTGCCCAACCGGGAGCTTTTCCTCGATCGCATGGAGGCGGCCTTCGCCTTTGCGCGCACCGACCAGACCATCCGCCCGACCGTCCTGGTGATCGACTTCGACCGCTTCAAGCAGGTCAACGACTCGGTCGGCATGGCAGTGGGCGATTCGATCCTGCTGACGATGGCGCGGCGGCTTACCAGGCTGCTGAAGCCGCAGGACACCCTGGCGCGGCTCGGCGGCGACCAGTTCGCGATGATCCTCATTTCCGAGCGCGAGCCGGCGCGTATCGTGGCTTTCGCCGAAACCCTGCGCCGAACCCTGCGCGCGCCGATCGCCTTCAACGACCGCGAGATATTCCTCACCGCGTCGATGGGTCTCGCACTCGCCGACAGCCAGCCGCACCGCACCGAGGAGGTGCTCAAGGACGCGGAACTGGCGATGTTTTACGCGAAGCGCATCGGCGGCGACCGCATCGAAGTTTTCAAGCCGGCCATGCGCTCGCGCAAGACCGACCGGCTGATCATGGAATCGGAGCTGCGCCGCGCCATCGAGCGCGAAGAGATCGTCATTCTGTACCAGCCTATCGTGCGGCTCGAGGATCGCTCGATCGCAGGTTTCGAGGCTTTGGCGCGGTGGGACCACCCCAAGCTCGGCCGCCTGTCGCCGGTTGAGTTCATCAGCATGGCGGAAGAGATCGGCCTGATCGTCGATCTCGGCCTGTTCGTCCTCGACCGCACCGCGCGCCAGCTCGCCACCTGGCAGCGCGCCGCGCGCGGCCGCGAACCGATCTTCGCCAGCGTCAACGTGTCATCGCGCCAATTGCTGCGCCACGACCTCATCCACGACATCCGCACGGCGCTAGCGCGCTCGTCGGTCGCGCGCGGGACGCTCAAGCTCGAGCTGACCGAGTCGCTGGTGATGGAAAATCCCGAGCACGCCGCGCAGATGCTCACCCGCATCCGCGAGCTCGGCGCCGGCCTCGCGCTCGACGATTTCGGCACCGGCCACTCGTCGCTCGCCTATCTGCAGCGCTTCCCGTTCGACACCATCAAGATCGATCAGTCGTTCGTGCGTACCACCGCACGCGGCACTCGTCCGGTGATCCTGCGCTCGATCATCGCCATGGCGCATGATCTCGGCATGGAAGTGGTGGCGGAAGGCGCCGAGAGCGATTCCGACGCGGTCGAGCTTTACCAGATGGGTTGCGAATTCGCGCAAGGCTACGCGTTCGGCGAGCCGATGACCGAGGAAAAGGCAACGAGCCTGCTCACCGGCAAACCCGAGCCGCTCGAACTTGCGCGGGAGATCTTCTCCGGCCGTTAGGCGTGGCCGGCTTCGCTCGACAGCATCGCCAGGTCGATGCCGATCTTCTTCAGCGCCTTTTCGTACTTGGTCTCGATATCCGTGCCGAAGATGAGCTCGCTGTCCGCCGAACAGTGCAGCCAGCCATTCTGCTGAATCTCGGTTTCCAGTTGTCCGGGCGCCCAGCCGGCATAGCCGAGCGCGAGCACGGCGCTGGAGGGCCCCTTGCCGCGCGCGATCGCCTTGAGGATGTCGAGTGTCGCGGTAAGGCAGATCCCCTCGTCGATCGGTAGCGTGGAATTCTCGATGAAGAAATCGGCCGAGTGGAGCACGAAGCCGCGGCCGGTCTCGACCGGCCCGCCCTTGAGCACCTTCACCGTTTCCGCCTTGTCCGGCAGTTGAATGCGCTCGCCGGCCGGAATGACTTCGAGCTGGACCAGCAATTCGGGGAAGCTGATATTTCCGGCAGCCTGGTTGACGATGATGCCCATCGCGCCTTCGGTCGAATGCGCGCAGATGTAGATCAGGCAGCGCGTGAAGCGCTCGTCGTTCATCGCCGGCATCGCGATCAGCATCTGGCCGTCGAGATAGCCGCGCGCCGAGGTCTTGGCTTCGGATTTTCGCGTGAGCCGCATGCTCAAGGTTACCTTGCCCTTCTCGGAAATGGCAACGAACCGTGTGGGGAAAAGTTCAATCGTCTGTCATGTGACGGAGCAGAACAAATTGTGAAGACAGGCCGATTTATGGGCACGACAGCGCCGCTCACGATGAATTCAATGGCAAGCTGGGCCGCTTGTGCCTAAACGAAGCGCCATGACGCGTCACATCGATTCCCACCGGACGGCATTCAAGCTCGCCTTCTTGTGTATCGCCGCTTCGGTCATACCCGCCCATGCCGAAGACGCGTCGGCATGGTCGAAGGACATGCGCTCGGCGGCGCGGCTCATCGGCGCCGCCTCGGCGCCGAATGCTCCCACTTTGCGCGCCGGCATCGAGGTCAAGCTCGATCGCGGCTGGAAGACCTACTGGCGCTACCCCGGCGACGCCGGCGTGCCGCCGCGCTTCTTTTTTACCGGCTCGGAGAATTTGCGCAGTGCCAAAGTGCTGTGGCCAGCACCGCAAGTGTTCAGCGACGAATCGGGCTACTCTATCGGGTACAAGGATAGCGTGATCTTCCCGCTGCAGGTGACGCCGAAGGAGCCTGGCAAGCCGGTCAAGTTGCGGCTGAAAATGGAATACGGCGTTTGTGAAAAGCTTTGCGTGCCGGCGGAAGGCCGCGCCGAGCTCACGCTCACCGGCGAAGCGGGCGCGCACGACGCTGCGCTTGCGGCGGCCGAGGCGCGCGTGCCCAAAGCTGTATCGCCGCGCGAGGCTGGACTCGTCACCAAGCGCGTGACCGGCGGCGTCGCGCCGCTGGTCTATGCCGACGTGGCCGTCCCCGAAGGCAAGAATGTCGACCTGCTGGTCGAAGGGCCCAACCCCGAATGGGCGCTGCCGATCCCGCGCCCGGCGCCCGGTGCGCCGCCCGGCCACCGCCATTTCGCCTTCGAGCTGCAAGGCATGCCACCCGGCGTCGACCCGAAGGGGCCGTTCGAACTGACCTTCACCATCGTCGGCGCCGACCGCGTCATCGAGACCACGACCCGGCTCGACTAATCCGCCGCCCGCGCCTATTTTGGCGCCAACCAAACAACCACCCACAACGTCAGAGGGACACCCATGGCTATCAAGGTCGGCGATCGTTTGCCCAATGCAAAATTCCGCGTGATGGCCGCAGAGGGCCCAGCCTGGAAAACCACCGATGAAATCTTCAAGGGCAAGAAGGTCGCGCTGTTTGCCGTTCCCGGCGCCTACACCGGGACTTGCCACAAGATGCACATGCCGACGATCGTCACCAGCGTCGATGCTCTCAAGTCGAAGGGTGTCGACACCGTCGCGGTCACCGCCGTCAACGACGTGTTCGTGCTCGACGCCTGGAAGAAGGCGACGCAGGGCGACAAGATCGAATTTCTCGCCGACGGCAATGGCGAGTTTGCCAAGGCGATCGATATGACGTTCGACGGCTCCGGCAACGGACTCGGCACGCGATCGCGGCGCTATTCGATGCTGGTCGAGGACGGCGTCGTGAAGAAGCTCAACGTCGAAGAAGCGCCAGGCAAGGTGGATGTGTCCGGCGGCGACGCCCTGCTGAAGCAGATCTAGCTTCCGGTCATTCGGTCTTCATCGCCCCGATCGCGCCGGCGCGCGCGGCGACGAGCCCGTCGCGCGCCAGCTGGTCGGCGCGCTCGTTGAGATCGTGGCCGGAATGTCCCTTCACCCAGTGCCAGTGCACCTGGTGCGGACCCAGTGCCGCGTCGAGCCGCTGCCACAGGTCCATGTTCTTCACCGGCTTGCGGTCGGCGGTGCGCCAGCCGTTTTTCTTCCAGCCCTTGATCCAACCGGTGATGCCGCCGCGCAGATATTCGCTGTCGGTGTAGAGATCGACTACGCATGGCCGCTTGAGCGCCTCCAGCGCGGCGATTGCCGCCATCAGCTCCATGCGGTTGTTGGTGGTGTGAGGCTCGCCGCCCATCAGCTCTTTTTCCCGCGCGCCAAGCGACAGGATCGCGCCCCAGCCCCCCGGCCCCGGATTGCCGGAGCAGGCGCCGTCGGTGTGGATGGTCACACGCTCGGTCGTCATGCAGGCAGGCCGTAATCCGCCGCGCTTTTGATCGACTGGTGAAAGCGCAGCTTGCGGAAATACTCCAGCGGATCTTTCGGCCGCACCAGCGCGCCATTGGGGACCGCCAGCCAGTCGACCAGTCGCGTTAGCAGGAACCGAAGCGCGGCGCCGCGCGCAAGCAGCGGCAATTTTTCGCGCTCGGCGGCGGAAAGCGCCCGGTGCTTGCCATAGGCCTGCAGCAGCGCGCGACCTTTGGTGACGTTGTAGGAATGATCGGTCTCGAAGCACCAGGCATTGAGGCACACCGCGACGTCATACGCGTACAGGTCGGTGCAGGCGAAATAGAAGTCGATCAGCCCCGACAAGTTCTCGCCGAGGAAGAACACGTTGTCGGGAAACAGATCGGCGTGGATCACCCCGCGCGGCAGGTCGCGCGGCCAGGCAAGCTCGAGCGCCGCGAGCTCGCCCGCGATGGTGTCGCAAAGGCCCGGCTGCAGACTGTCGGCGCGGTCGCTCGCCTGTGCGTAAAGCGCGTGCCAGCCCTCGAGCGCCAGCGCATTGGCGCGCTGCATGCCGAAATCCGCGCCGGCGAGATGCAGCTTCGCCAGCGCCTCGCCGACAGCGGCGCAGTGCTTGTTGCTCGGACGCCGGATCCATAGGCCGTCGAGAAACGTGACGATCGCAGCCGGCCGGCCAGCGACCTCACCCAGCACGCCGCCCGCCTTGTTGTGCACCGGTTGCGGGCAGTTGATGCCGCGCCTGGCGAGGTGCTCCATCAGGCCGAGAAAGAACGGCAGATCTTCCGCGTGCACGCGTTTTTCATACAGCGTGAGAATGAAGTTGCCGCGGTCGGTGTGGACGAGGAAATTGGAGTTCTCCACCCCCTCGGCGATGCCCTTGTAGGACAGGAGGCCGCCGATCTCGTAGCCGGAAAGAAAGCGCGTGAGCTCTTCCGCGCCAACGTCGGTGTAAACCGCCATGCGCGGCTACTCCGCCGCTTGCGGCTCCCGCAACGGGCGGGGGAGCGGGAAGAACACCGCCTCCTCGGCGGCCGAGACGCTTTCCACCCGGAGCTCGTAGCGTTGCGCGAAGGCGCCCATGATCTCCTCGACCAGGGTCTCGGGCGCCGAGGCACCGGCGGTGATGCCGATGCGCTTCACGTTCACAAAATCATTCCAGTCGATTTCGCTCGCGCGCTGCAGCAGCACCGCGCGGGGACAGCCGGAGCGCTCGGCGACTTCGCGCAGGCGCTGCGAGTTCGACGAATTCGGCGCGCCGACAACGATCATGGCGTCAACCACCGGAGCAACCTGCTTGACCGCGGCCTGCCGGTTTGTCGTTGCGTAGCAGATGTCCTCGTTGTGCGGCTCGACGATCGCGGGAAAGCGTTGCTTGAGCACGCCGACGATCTGAGCGGTGTCATCGACCGAGAGCGTCGTCTGCGTGACGAAGCCGAGCAGGTTGGGATCTTTCGGTTCGAACGCCGCCGCCTCTTCCGGATTTTGCACCAGCGTGACCGCGCCCTTCGGCAAACGGCCCATGGTGCCGATCACCTCCGGATGGCCGGCATGGCCGACCAGGACAACCTCGCGGCCCTTGCGGAAATGAATTTCAGCGCGCCGGTGCACTTTGGTCACCAGGGGACAGGTGGCGTCGAGCACCATGAGGTTGCGGGTCTGCGCCTCCTCGATGACCGCGCGGGCGACGCCATGCGCCGAGAAAATCACCGGCGCGTCGGTATCGGGAATTTCCGCAAGCTCCTCGACGAAGATCGCGCCCTTGGCGCGCAGGCTGTCGACCACGTAGCGGTTGTGCACGATCTCGTGCCGCACATAGACCGGCGCGCCGTAGATCTGCAGCGCCCGCTCGACCGAATCGATGGCGCGCACCACCCCGGCGCAGAAGCCGCGCGGCGAACACAGAAGCACGTCTAATTGCGGCTTTAGGGGCGTCATTTCAGTATGTCCTACGCGTCCAATACGGTCGAAATGGGCCGCCAGCCGCGCCCTGTCAAGCTGATACGCGGTTGCTAACAAAGGCGCCGTTGCCTATATTCCGCTCAGTTTTCCCGATCATCTTTTGACGATGTCGGTGCTTCGTCCGCAAGGGCGGGCGGAGCGCAAGCAACATTTGGCCAGGAGACATGGAATGGCGCAACCAGCACCATTGATGCCAAGAGCGACGGCCGTATGGCTGTTGGATAACACCGCGCTGTCATTCGAGCAGGTTGCGGACTTCTGCAAGCTGCATCCGCTCGAGGTCAAAGCCATCGCCGATGGCGACGCCGCGCAGGGCATCAAGGGACTTGATCCGGTGCAAACCGGCCAGTTGACGCGCGAGCAGATATCCGAGGCCGAGCGCGACCATTCCAAGCGCCTCGAGCTCAAGGCCAGCAAGGTCGAGATGCCGGCTCCGGACCGCAAAAAGGGGCCGCGCTACACACCCGTCTCTCGCCGGCAGGACCGGCCGAACGCGATCCTTTGGCTCATTCGCAATCATCCCGAGCTCAAGGACGCGGCGATCATGCGCCTCGTCGGCACCACCAAGTCGACGATCTCCGCGATCCGCGAGCGTACGCACTGGAACGCGCCCAATCTGCAGCCGATGGACCCGGTAACGCTCGGCCTGTGCACGCAGACCGACCTCGACTTCGAGGTGAACCGCGCCAACAAGGAAAAGCCCGCCAGCGTCCAGGCGGCCGGTGCCACACTCCTGCCGGCAGCGGAAACCACCGCGCGCAAGGAAGCCGAAGTTGCCGCGGCGGCGGCCGAGGCCGAGGCGAAGCCCGCCGGAGATCTCGACGTCAGCGCGGTATTCGCCAAGCTCAAGCAGCTCGGCGGCAAGCCGGGCGGCGGCGAGAACGAAGGCGAATAAGAACCGCGCGCGAGTTAGGAACCGCCGCTAGCAGCCGGCCGTGCCGCCTATGTTGCCGGCAACGCCCGGGCTCGGTGGATGCCCGGCAACGCCCGGTGCGGGTTGGGTCTGGGCGGTGCCGCCGGCCGGGCCGTTGAGTGGCCGCATCCCGCCAGGCGGGGCCGTGGTGCCGGTGGTCCCGGTGGGCGTGCCGGCAACCGCAGGCGGCGTCGTTCCGATTGTGCCGCCGCTCGTCGCACTGCCGACAGTCGCGCCGTTGGCGCAGCCGGCACGAGGCAACCCGGCATTGTTCGCCGGAGCGGCGCCGGGCGTACCCGAATTGGTGTTCATCGAACCGCCGATGCCGGGCGGTGTCGCCGCCGTGCCTGTTCCGGCCGCCGTACCCGTCCCTGTAGCGGTACCAGCGGCGGCGCCCCCGCCAGCGCTGGCGCCGCCTGCGCCGCCGCCGGTCTGCGCCAAGGCCAGCCCGACGCTGGCGGCGAAGACAATGGCAGTCAGCGAAATCAGAATCGATTGATGGCGCTGCATTTCGGCCTCCTGTCGGTGCGCTCCCTGCCGACCAACGGCGTGGCGCGCCGCCGGTTCCGGAAACTCAGCGCCGCCAGGTGGTCACCGTGAGGCCGTGCCTCGCGTCGAGGGTGTGCGTCTCGCCCTGCTTGAGGCCGTGCTTGCGCAGCACCTCTTCCGGCGTTTCGCGCGGCACGTCCGGGAATACCGGCCGCCCGCCGGGCAACCGAACGCGTGGTCCGCGCGTGAGATGGAACGCGGTGTACTGGTCGAGGAACATGCCGAACACGTCGGTGCCGCCGACGATGCCGAGCGTGCCGCCGTTGAGTCCCAGCGTTTCCCAAGCCTGCAGCAATGAGGCGCCGGCCGGATTCCACAACAGCGCCTTGTCGTTCTGCGGATCCGGCGCAAGCCTGGCCACGCGCCGCGTCACCCACAGCCGCTTGCGCAGCGGCGAATGCGGCTGGTTCTCATGCGAATGCCGGCCATGCGCAACCGCCTGGACCGTGTCGAGCCCGTCGGCGAAAAATTTCTGGTCGGCCTCCAGCTTCAACGTCTCCGGCATCACGCCGTTGGAGTCGGCGAGCATGCCGTCCTCCGAGACGATGGCGTAGCCCTCGATGCGATCCGGTCCGGCCATTATTCGCCCTGCCGCCGCGCGGTGCCGTTGATGTTAGCGATGTAGCGGGCGACGGATTTCTCCAGCACCGCCTTGGCGTTTTTCGGGATCACGCGGTCGAAGTAGTGCCCGTACAAGGTCTCGAACTGGAACGGCGCCATCGCCCGGCCGATGGCTTCGACCTCCGGCACCGAGCACGGGATCCAGTTCGGATAGCTGCGCAGGAACGACAGCCATTTGCGGTCGGTGGTGACCGCGAGAATGTCGCCGGCGCAGACCACGCCCTTGCCGCCGGCGCCGCCGGCCCAATGCAGCACCGTGCCGCCGGGGAAGTGGCCGCCACAGCGCACCAGGGTCACCCCGGGAAGCAGCGCATGCGTGTCGCCGTCCCAATGCCTGATGTTGTCATGCGGGTTGAGTACCCACTTCTTGTCGGCAGCGTGCAGATAGACCGGCACGTCGAAAGCGCGGCTCCACTCGCCATTGGTGGTGTAGAAATGCGGGTGCGAGATCGCGATCGCCTTGAGCCCGCCCAGGCCCTTGATCAGCGAAACCGTGGCCTCATCGAGGAAGGCGATGCAGTCCCACAGCACGTTGCCGGCGGGGGTCTGCACCAGCAGCGCGCGCTGGCCGATGGCAAAATGCGGCTCCGTGCCGATGCCGGTGACGCCGGGCTCGTATTGCTGGAATGAGTTGCGGTGTTTGACGCGCAACTTCTCCAGCGTGGTCCAGCTTTGCCCGCCAAGCGGTACGTATTGCCGTTCCTCCTCGCAGATCGCGCATTGCGCGGGCGGATTTTCGGACGGCGGATATTGCGTGCCGCAGGCGGTGCAGATGTAGGCGGGCATTGGCTTACGGTTCTCCTGACACTTTGAGGATGTCAATCAGCTTGCGGTCGCGCCAGCGCTGCAGGTCGGCGATGCTGCGCGGGCCGGCTTCCTGCATCACGCCGTCGATGATCAGCTTGCGCACCTGCGGCGTGAGCCGCGTGGTGCCGAGGTCGTCCATCCAAGTCTGCGCCGCGTCGGCGATGTGGCTCATGAAATGCGTTATGCCGCCCTCGCCGCCGGCGAGATGAAAGGTGAGATGCGGGCCCATCAAGGCCCAGCGCAAGCCCGGGCCATAGGCGATCGCCGCGTCGGCGTCGGCGACCGAGACGACGCCTTCGGCGACGAGATGCACCGCCTCGCGCCACAGCGCCGCCTGCAAGCGGTTGGCGACGTGGCCGGTTACTTCCTTGTTGATGCGGATCGGGTGCTTGCCGATGCCGCGGTAGAAGGCGATCGCCTTCTCGACCATGGCTGGCGCGGTCTTGTCGCCACCCACCACCTCGACCAGCGGGATGAGGTGCGGCGGGTTGAACGGATGGCCGATGACGCAGCGCTGCGGATGTTTGCAATCGCGCACGATGCGGCTGATAAGGATGCCGGACGAGCTCGAGGCGATCACGCTGTCCGCCGGCGCCGCCGCGTCGATCTGCGCGAACAGCGCGATCTTGGCGTCCTCGCGCTCGGGCCCGCTCTCCTGCACGAAATCGGCGCCCTCGGCGGCGGCGCCTGCCGTGGCGTGGAAGCTGATGCGGTTCTGGTCGGCGCCGCTCACCACGGTGCCGAGCTTCTGCAAGGTCGGCCAGGCATTAGCGATGAAGCGGCGCACGAATTCCGCGGCGTTCGGCGCCGGATCGTACACGGCGACCGCGAGCCCGCGGGCGAGGAAGTTCGCCCCCCAGCTCGCCCCGATGGTGCCGGCGCCGATCACCGCCACGCGCTTACTCATGGAAGCCTCCGTTTTGCGCAAGTCACCTTACTGTCACGGCCGGGCATGACCAATGGGGTCACTGCTTCTCCAGCACGGAGCGCACCCGCGCGGCGAGCTCTTCGCGGGTGAACGGCTTCTGCAACAGCACGACGCCGCGATCGAGGCGGCCGTGGTGCACGATGGCGTTGCGCGAATAGCCGGTCATGAAGATGATCTTGATCGCGGGCAGGACCTTTGCGACCGCTTCGGCGAGCTGACGGCCGTTCATGCCCGGCATCACCACGTCGGTGATGAGCAGATCGACCTCGCGGTGTGACTCGACATAGGCGAGCGCGAGCTCCCCGCTTTCCGCCTTGGCGGTGCGGTAATTGAGGTCGCGCAGCGTCTGGTCGATGAAGTCGCGCACATCGGCGTCGTCCTCGACCACGAGAATGCACTCGCCATCGCCGCCGCGCACCTCGGCAGCCGGCATTGTGCCCGCGGATTGCCCGACGTCCGGATTGGCGCGCGGGAAATACCATCTTCACCGTCGTGCCGTGGCCCACCTCGCTGTAGATGTTGACGTGGCCGCCGGACTGCTTGGTGAAACCGAACACCTGGCTGAGCCCGAGCCCGGTTCCCTGCCCGGTCGGCTTGGTGGTGAAGAACGGCTCGAAAGCGCGGCGCATCACCTCCTCGCTCATGCCGACACCGGTGTCGCTGACCGAGACGACGACATATTGCCCGGGCCTGAGCGAATGCCGCGCGCCATAGGCCTCATCGACATAGGCGTTGGCGCACTCGACCGTCAGCTTGCCGCCCTGCGGCATGGCGTCGCGCGCGTTGAGCGCAAGGTTGAGCAGAGCGACCTCGAACTGCGCCGGATCGACCTCCGCATTCCACGCCTTCGCGGCGGTGACGACCTCGAGCGGCCGGTCCTCGCCGAGCGCACGGTGCAAAAGCGGCGTTGCTTCCTTGATGGCAATGTTGATGTCGATCGCCTTGGGATTGAGCGGCTGCTGGCGCGAGAACGCGAGGAGCCGCTGGGTCAGCGTCGCCGCCCGCTGCGCGCCGTGATGCGCGCTCTCGACCGCGCGGCGCAGCCGGTCGGTGATGGCGTCGCCTTTGTCGATCACGGTCTTGGCCGCCGCCAGATTGCCGAGCACGATCATCAGCAGGTTGTTGAAATCGTGGGCAACGCCGCCGGTCAGCTGGCCGATGGCTTCCATCTTCTGCGACTGCGCCAGCGCCTCCTGCGCCTGCTCGAGGGCAAGCCGCGCGGTGCGCCGCTCGGTCTCGTCGCGGGTGATCTTGGCGAAGCCGACGAGCTCGCCCTCCTCGTTGCGGATGGCGTTGAGCACCGTGCTCGCCCAGAAGCGGGTGCCGTCCTTGCGCAGCCGCCAGCCTTCCTCGGCGGAGGTGCCGGTTTCCGCCGCCATCGCCAGCGCGCTCTGCGGCTTACCCGCGGCAATGTCCTCCGGACCGTAAAAGCGCGAGAAATTCGTCCCAATCACTTCGTCGGCGCCATAACCCTTGATCCGCTCGGCACCGGGATTCCAGGCGGCGATGTTGCCCTGCGGATCGAGCATGTAGATCGCGTAATCGCGCACGCCCTGCACCAGCAGGCGGAAGCGCTGCTCGCTCGCGCGCAGCGCCTCGGCGTCGCGCTGCACCCGGCTGACGTAGCTTCGGTCAACGAAGGCGGCGGCGAGCCCGAGCAAGAGGATGACCAGCGTGGCGGCGATCACCCAGATGGCGAGCGGCGCGTTGCCCTGCTCGACGAGACGGGCGCCGGGACTGACGGTGAAAGTCGAGCCGGCCATCGCGGTGTAGTGCATGCCGGAAATGGCAAAGCCCATCACCATGGCGGCGAGGACGCGCTGACCGGCGCTGGTGGTCTGGAAGGCGAGCCAGAGCGCCGCGGTCGCGGCGACGATGGCGATGGCGACCGATAGTGCGACGAACAGCGGCTCGTAGGTGAGCGTGCCGTCGAAGCGCATCGCCGGCATGCCGGTGTAGTGCATGCCGACGATACCAAGTCCCATCACGACGCCGCTGACGAGGAGCGCGCGCATGCCGAAGTCGCGGCTGACGATCAGGAAGCCGAACGCAGTCACGGCGATCGGCAGCGCGAGCGAAATCAGGGTGAGCGCGGAATCGTAGGAGATCGCCGTGCCGGGCAGACTGAAGGCGAGCATCGCCACGAAATGCATCGACCAGATGCCGCCGCCCATGGCGACCGCCGCCATGGCGAACCACCAGTAGCGGGCGGGCCCGCTCGCCGTGCGCAGGCGCGTGGCGAGATCGAGCGCGACAAAGGAGGCAAAGCCCGCGATCAGGATCGAGGCGATGACCAGAACAGGATCGTGATAGCCGAGATGATGCATCGACCCACGGTCGGGCCAGCCACGCCGCCGCTCCCTGGCCCATTATCCCATGCCGGGGCGGGGGTGCAATCGGAGGGAGGGCGCGCGGCGATATGAAGCCGCATCTGCAAGGTTCCGCGGGCGCGTCGATAGTGGCTTTACCGCTTCCCTATCGCCTCCTTGATCTCGTCGAGCACCTTCGGGTCCTCGATCGTTGCAGGCATGGTCCACGGCTCGTTGTCGGCGATCTTCTTGATGGTGCCGCGCAGGATCTTGCCGGAGCGCGTCTTGGGCAGCCGCGCCACGGTGTAGACGAGCTTGAACGAGGCCACCGGGCCGACCTTGTCGCGCACCAGCGCGACGATCTCCTTCTCGATCTCCGCAGGCGGCCGGTTGACGCCGGCCTTGAGCACGATGAAGCCCGCCGGGACTTCGCCCTTCATGTCGTCGGCAATGCCGAGCACCGCGCATTCCGCGACGTCCGGATGGCCAGCCAGCACCTCCTCCATGCCGCCGGTCGAGAGCCGGTGGCCGGCGACGTTGATGATGTCGTCGGTGCGGCCCATCACCCAGACATAGCCGTCGTCGTCGATGTAGCCGGCGTCGGCGGTCTTGTAGTAGCCGGGGAATTCCGCGAAGTAACTCTCGACGCAGCGCGCGTCCTGCTGCCACAAGGTCGGCAGTGCCGATGGCGGCAGCGGCAGTTTCACCACCAGCGAGCCCACGGTGCCGCGCTTGACCGGCTTTGACGCCTCGTCAACCACCTCCATCGCATAGCCCGGCATCGGCACGCTGGCGGAGCCGTGCTTGACCGGCAGCGCGCCGAGTCCGACCGGATTGCCGCAGATGCACCAGCCGGTCTCGGTCTGCCACCAGTGGTCGATCACCGGCTTGCGCAGCACCTCTTCAGCCCAGGCAACGGTGGGCGGATCGGCCCGCTCACCGGCAAGGAACAGGGTGCGGAATTGCGACAGGTCGTATTTGCCGATGAACGCGCCCTTGGGGTCTTCCTTCTTGATGGCGCGGAACGCCGTCGGCGCGGTGAACAAAGCGACGGCCTTGTGCTCGGCGATGACGCGCCAGAAAGCGCCCGCGTCCGGGGTGCCGACCGGCTTGCCCTCATACATGACCGACGTCGCGCCATGGAACAGCGGCGCATAGACGATGTAGCTGTGGCCGACCACCCAGCCGATGTCGGACGCCGTCCACCACACCTCGCCGGGATTGACGCCGTAGAGATATTGCATCGACCATTTCAACGCGACGAGGTGTCCTCCATTGTCGCGCACCACGCCCTTGGGGATGCCGGTGGTGCCCGATGTGTAGAGGATGTATAGGGGATCGGTCGCGAGCACCGGCACGCATTCGGAGGTCTTGGCGTAATTCATCGCGTGCCGCCACACGTCCTGCCAGTCGTGGTCGCGGCCGGGCGTGAGCTTCGCCTCGAGCTGCGCGCGCTGCAGGATCAGGCAAGCGTCCGGTTTATGCCTGGCGAGCGCGATCGCCTCGTCGAGCAGCGGCTTATAGGCGACGATGCGGCCCGGCTCGATCCCGCATGACGCCGAGAGGATGAGCTTCGGCTTGGCGTCGTCGATGCGCGTCGCCAGCTCCTTCGAGGCGAAGCCGCCGAACACCACCGAATGGATGGCGCCGATGCGCGCGCAGGCGAGCATCGCGAACACGGCCTCCGGCACCATGGGCATATAAAGGATGACGCGGTCGCCCTTGCCGACGCCGAAGTCGCGCAGCATGGCGCCGAGCACCTGCACCTCGGCAAGAAGCCGCCCGTAGCTGAACACGCGCTTGGTGTTCGTGACCGGGGAATCGTAGATCAGCGCCGCCTGTTGTCCGCGACCGGCGGCGACGTGCCGGTCCACCGCGTTCCAGCAGGTATTGACCACCGCATCGGGAAACCAGCGGCCATAGAGGCCGGCCTTGGCATCGAAGATCTTGTCCGGCTTCTCGATCCAGTCGACCGCCTGCGCCGCCTCGCGCCAGAAGCCTTCCGGGTCGCGCTGCCAGCGGCCGTAAACCTCGTGATAGCGGCTTGAGCGGGCGTCCATGCGGTCCTCTGCGGCCGATTGTGTCGTGGCGGCCATGCAGAAACAAGGCTGGCGAACATCCACGCAATTTTCTACGAGGTGTCATCGCCCGCGAGAGCGGGCGATCCAGTAAACATACGCACAAACCGCCCGCACCGGGCGTACTGGATTCCCCGCTTGCGCGGGGAATGACAGCCGAGAGACTTTCGCGTGTCCCTCCTCATCGATCTGCATTTTCTCGCCCCCGCGATCCTCGCAGTGACGCTGCTCGGCATCTCCAAGGGCGGCTTCATCGGGCTTGGGATCAGCGCGGTGCCGCTGATGTCGCTTGTGATCCCGCCGCCGCAGGCCGCCGCGATCCTGCTGCCGATTTTGATCGCCCAGGACGCCGTGTCGGTGTGGTTCTATCATCGCGACATCTCGCTGTGGCATTTGAAGGTGCTGATCCCCGGCGCCGCGATCGGCACCGCGCTCGCCACGCTGCTCGCGGCCGGGCTGCCGAGCGATGTGGTCAGGCTCGCGGTCGGGCTGATCGCACTCGCCTTCGTGGTGAGCCGGCTCACCGCACGGTGGATCGAGCATCATTTGCCGAAGCCGAACCCCGCAAGCGGGCTCGCCTGGGGCATTGTCGCCGGCTTCACCTCGACCATCGCCAATGCCGGCTCGCCGCCCTACCAGATGCACATGCTGCCGCAGCGGCTGCCGAAGATGACTTTCGTCGGCACCACCACGATCTTTTTCGCTTGCACCAATCTGATGAAGATCCCGTCCTATTTCACGCTCGGCCAGCTCACCTGGCAAAACATGTCGGTCGGCATCGCGCTCATCCCGCTCGCCGTCATCACCAATTTTCTCGGCGTCTGGCTGGTTCGGCGCGTCTCGCATGACGCGTTCTACCGCATCGCCTATGTGCTGATTGCCGTGCTCGCGGTCGAGCTTATCCGCAGCTCGTTTCTGGCGCTGTGGGGCCACGGCTGACAAAGCGAAATTTGGCGGCTAGCCTCGGTGCGGGGGGAAACACCGAATGGCGCAAGCGCCTTACGACAAGTCACCTTACGATCTGGACCTCGACCGCAATCCGGCGAACTTCCAGCCGCTGACGCCGCTCACCTTCCTGGAGCGCGCGGCGGACGTCTTCCCGCGCCACACCGCGATCATCCACGGCCCATTGCGGCGCAACTACGCCGAGTTCTACGCGCGTTCGCGGCAGCTCGCATCGGCGCTGGCCAGGTGCGGCATCAAGCGCGGCGACACCGTCTCGGCGATGCTGGCCAACACGCCGGCGATGCTCGAGTGCCACTACGGCGTACCGATGACGCAAGGCGTGCTCAACACGCTCAACACGCGCCTCGACGCCCAGATCATCGCCTTCTCGCTCGACCACGCCGGAACGAAAGTGCTGATCACCGACCGCGAATTCTCCAAGGTGATGAAGGAGGCGCTGGCGCTCGCCAAGGTGAAGCCGCTGGTGATCGACTACGACGACCCGGAATATTCCGGCGGCGGCGAAAAGCTGGGCGAGATCGAGTACGAAGACTTCATCGCCGGCGGCGATCCCGCGTTCGCCTGGAAGATGCCGGACGACGAATGGGACGCGATCGCGCTCAACTACACCTCCGGGACGACGGGCGACCCGAAAGGTGTCGTCTATCACCACCGCGGAGCCTATCTGCTCGCCGTCGGCAATGTCGTCACCTGCGCCATGCGCAAGCATCCGGTCTATCTTTGGACGCTGCCCATGTTCCACTGCAACGGATGGTGCTTCCCGTGGTCGATTTCGGTCGTTGCCGGAACGCATGTCTGCCTGCGTGCGGTGCGTGCGCCGGCGATGTATGACGCGATCGCCAGCCACAAGGTCACGCATCTGTGCGGCGCGCCGATCGTGATGGCGACCCTGCTCAATGCGCCAACGGCCGAGAAGAAGCCGCTGCCGCACGTCGTGGAGTTCTTCACCGCCGCCGCGCCGCCGCCGGAAGCCGTGCTGGCGGCGATGAAGGACGCCGGCTTCAACGTCACGCACCTCTACGGGCTGACCGAATGCTACGGGCCTGCGGTGGTGAACGACTGGCAAGCGGAATGGGATGCGCTGCCGCCGGCCGAGCAGGCGGCGAAGAAGGCGCGCCAAGGGGTGCGCTACGGCGCGCTGGAGGCGCTCGACGTGATCGACCCGGACAGCATGGTGCCCGTTCCTCGCGACGGCGAGGCGATGGGAGAAGTGATGATGCGCGGCAACATCGTGATGAAGGGCTACCTCAAGAACCCGAAATCGACCGAGGCGGCATTCAAGGGCGGCTGGTTCCACACCGGCGACCTCGGGGTCCGGCATCCGGACGGCTACATCCAGCTCAAGGACCGGTCGAAGGACATCATCATCTCCGGCGGCGAGAACATCTCCTCGATCGAGGTCGAGGACGCGCTGTACAAGCATGCTGCTGTTGCTGCTGCTGCTGTTGTTGCCAAGCCCGACGAAAAATGGGGCGAAACCCCCTGCGCCTTCGTCGAGCTTAAGCCGGGGCAAAGCGCGACCAGCGAAGAACTGGTCGCGTGGTGCCGGAAGAACCTCGCGGGCTACAAGGTGCCGCGCACAATCGTGTTCACGGAATTGCCGAAGACAAGCACGGGCAAGATTCAGAAATTCAAATTGCGAGAAATGGCGAAGTCGGTGTGAACTACAGCAGCCACGCGGCAAGCAGCAGGACGCCGCCTGCCGCGGCGGTCCCGGCGCCGATCCAGGCCCAGCGCGTCACGTTGATCATGAAGCTCTGCGCGGGATAAGGAAAATAACCGGTGCCCTGGCCGATCCATATAAGTCCGGTGAGCAACAGCAGCAGCGCAACCAGAGCAACAGCGTTTTCATCGGTTCATTTCTTTTCCGTCTTTGAGTCGGGTTTTGCCGCTTTCTTCAGGCCGGCGATCTCCGCCTGCGCGGCCGACAGCGCGCTCTTGAGCGCGCCTAACTCGCGCTCGGCAGCCGTTTCGCGTTCCTGGGCGCGGCGCGTCTCGCGCGTCAGCGCCTGCTGCAGGAACTCGACATTGCTCTGCAGGCACGAGGTACGCCGCTGCATGTTTTTCTCGGCGGTACAGATCTCCAGCCCCTTGATGTCCTGCGCGGGCGCAGGTGCAAGCTGCGCCATCACCAGGCCGCACGCCGCAATTGCCTTGCGGATCACTGCGGTTGCGCGCCGGAGATCTTCACCATCTCGCGCCACATCGGCCGCTCGCGCGCACCGTGCGCAGCGATTTCCTCGGGCGTCGAAGCGAGAATGCGCGCGCCCGCCACCAGGAACCGCTTCTGCATCGCGGCGTCGGCAGCGATCTCTTTCTGCGTCGCGGCGAGCTTGTCGACGATCGGACGCGGCGTCCCCGCCGGCAGCACAAAGCCGGCCCACGAGGTGACGACGAAATCCTTCTGCCCGGCTTCGGCCATGGTCGGCACGTCCGGCAAGGTCGGCCAGCGCTTCTCCGAAGTCACCGCCAGGGCGCGCATCGTGCCGGCTTCGATGTTGGAGATGTAGGAAGCGAGGTTGTCGATCGCGTAGTGCACGTCACCGGCGAGGATCGCCGGAATGGTCTGGGCCGCGCCGCGAAATGGAACGTGCACGGCGTTCAGTCCAGTGCGCGTGGAAAACAGGGCGGCGGAGAGATGCGGGCTGGTACCGACGCCGGGGCTCCCATAGCTGATCTTGCCCTGCGCCTTCGCCCAAGTGACGAACTCGCCCAATGTCTTCGCCGAGACGTGCGCACTCGATACCACGAGGACGTTGGGCAATTCCCAGGTCATGGTCGCGGCGATGAAGTCCTTCTCCGGGTCATACGGCATCTTCTGATAGAGATACTGATTGATCGAGAAGTGGCCGACCGTGGCGGCCCCGACGGTGTAGCCGTCGGGTGCGCTGCCGGTGACCGCGGCAATGCCGATATTGCCGCCGGCGCCGGGGCGATTCTCGATCACGAAAGGCTGGCCGAGTTTTTCCTTGAGCTGTTCGGCAAGAATTCGCGCCAGCACGTCGGTCGAGCCGCCGGCCGGATAGGGCACGATGATCCTGACGGTGTGATCGGGCCAGGCGGCGGCAGATTGGGCTCGCGCGCCTCTGGCTGTCCCAATGGCGGCGGCGGCAGCGGCGCCAACAAGGGCAGCGCGGCGCGTGATCGGCGCGGTGCGGTATTTCATGGCGTTTTCCCCCTGAATCCGGCATCTGGCGGCGGTCTTTGCGCCAAGCCTAAGCGTTTCGCGACGCGCCGCAAGCCGCCCCATTAACTTGAAATTGCCACAACTAGCCGCAGAATTGCTGGCAGGGGAGCAAGGGAGAACACCATGCACGCACTGAGGCTTGCGCGGCTTGCGTTGCCGGCCGCGCTGCTTGCAGCCGCGAGCGCCGCGTCTGCAAAACCGTTCACGCTCGGCGCCGAAACCAATTTGCGCGCCGCGCCCGGCACGAAAAGCGAAGTGGTCGTCTTGATGCCGCGCGGCGAAACCGTCGAAGTCGGCGCCTGCGATGCTGGCTGGTGCGAAGTCACGTTCGGCGAGCGCCACGGCTACGCGATCGCCCGCAACCTCGGCTTCACGGCACAGGCCGCGGATGCCCCCGTAGCGCCGCGCCGGCGCGTCGCGCGCCAGCAGTATCCGGATGACGGCTACGATGAGGGCGTGGTTTACGAGAACGGCCCGCCGGTGATTTACGAGGATGGGCCCTATTACGCGCCACCACCCTACGTTTACGGCTATTACGGCTGGGGCTGGGGACCTCGATGGGGTTGGGGCGGAGGCTGGGGCGGTTGGCACGGCCGGCGCTGGTAGGCTCGAGCAACGAGAACTAATTGAAAACCCCGCGCCTTGGCGCGGGGTTTTTTTAGCCGCAGCCACACAAGTTCACTTCGCTTGTGATTGCGTTTTTTCCAAACTGTCGCGCAGCTTGCCGAGCCGGACATTGAGCGCCCGCAAGGCCAGCTCAGCATCGGTCCGGTCATCGCGCTCGTCGAGCTCGCGCTTGATGCGGCGCTTCTCGGCATCGATCTGCGCTTCCAGGCGGGTGATTTCGGTTTGGATTTTCTGCAGCAGATCGTTGGGCATTGAACCATTTCCAGCCATTCGACTGAGCGCCAACGCGGAGCATCCGGCCCCGTTCCGCGCGCAGGATCGCCGCTAAACAGCTGGAACTTTTGCGCAAAATTTAGCGAGCGGGGAACCCGCAGGCTGCGCCGCGTGTTTTATGGGCAGCTAATAACACAGGAGGAACCGTCATGCCGCTTCTTCTGCCAGTTCTGATCGGCGTCCCCGTCGTCTTTGGCGGTGGCTGGTTGATCTATCACTTCGTTCACTAACCTGATCCGCGAAGATCGGTGAGCCCGGCGCGGCCGGGCTCCCCTTCGCATTTGTGCAGGAGGCGATCATGACCGATCGAGGGCGTGGCGTTCTCGGCATCGCCGTTGCCGGCGTTCTGGCCGCTTTTGTCGGCCTCGCCGTGTTCGTGTTTGTCGGCTTCCTCTGGAGCACGAGCGAGATCAAGACCGCGCTCGTCGTGCCGACGCCGCTTCTGTTCGTGCCGAAATAACTCTGGGAAAGTTGCGCTAAATAGTCAGCGGCCTGGCGCCACATAGCGCGGCGCAAGGTCGTTTACATTGCGGTCGGACGGGCCTGAGCCCGGGGCCACGAGACCGCCGCCCCCATAAGACCGCATCTCCATGAACAGCCCACCTTGCTGGGTCGTCGTCGCCTTGCCACGGCCGAAGCGGTCAGAGGTCACGTCGCTGTCAGTGTATTTCGCGCCATCGCCAGCACTTTGATTCTCAAAGGTGAATGCCTGCGCTTTCGGCGCCGCCAATATGCCTAGAACAAAGGCTGCCGCGAGGGCGGCGAGGCGCAGAGATGGGCGATGTAGGCGCATGGGCGTTTCCTCGATCCAAATCAGGACGCCATTATGCCGCCTCGCGGGCTTAATGACAACGCGGCTGAACCAATGGCCCATCTCTTGCATTAGGGGTAGCAGAAACCGCGAGGGCCGAATGCCAGCACGCCGAGCTTTCAGAGCCGTCTCCCTGCCGCAGACGGAAAGCTTTTTATTCAAGTCGCTGCTTTTGGTTTCGGCCCTGTTCATCGCCGTCCTGGTGATGGCCCAACTCGAATTCTACTTCTCGGGCTCACTGCGCTCGCTCAGCGAAACCGAAGCCGTCTTGCGCCTTGGCCACTAAACGAGGATCGCGCCGTGCCGACACCCCTACCGCCGCCGAAAACCCGGGCATCCACCGCCAGGTCGCTCGCCGATATCGCCTTCAACGCCGCGTTGCTGGTGAGTGCGTTGGTGCTGACCTTCATCGTGCTCCAGCGCGAGGAAGACTATGCGATCCCCCAAACGAAGCCGCCGAGCGTGCAGTTGACAACGATGGCGAGCGACTAGTTCAATCCACTCGAAGGTTGAGTTTCCGGACCAGGCCGCCCCACTTGGCCTCTTCCTTATCGATGTCGCGCGCATACTCGGCCGGCGAGGACGTGACCGGATCGCCTCCTTCAGCGCGAATACGCTCCTTCACGTCCTCCGAACCGACGAGCTTGCGCAACTCGGCGTTGAGCAGCGCGATGATGTCCGCGGGCGTGCCGGCCGGCGCCAGCAGGCCATAGCGCAGCACGGCGTCGAATCCAGGCAGCCCCGATTCGTCAAAAGTCGGAACGTCCGGCAACAGCGCTGTGCGCTTGAGGCTGGTCACCGCAACGGCGCGTAATTTGCCGGCCGCGATATTGCCAAGCGCCGACGGCAGCACACCGAACGCGATCGGCACATGGCCGCCGAGGAGGTCGTTCATCACCGGCGCCGTGCCTTTATAGGGGATGATCGTGACGTCGATCCCGGCGAGCTGCTTGAACAGCTCGGCGCACATGTAACCGCCGGTGCCGACCGCCGAAGTCCCGAGGTTGAATTTGCCGGGATTCTGCCGCGCCATGATGATGAACTCAGCGATGTTCGCCGCCGGAAAGGATGGATGCGCGATGAGCGCAACCGGCATCGAAGCCACCAGTCCGACCGGGGCAAAATCCTTGCGCGGGTCGTAGCCGGCACTGGCGTAAAGGCTGGGATTGATCGCGATCGTGCCAGTATGGCCGAGCAGCAGCGTGTACCCGTCTGGCTCGGCGTGCGCGACCGCGCGGGTGCCGATGGTGCCGCCGCCGCCGCTGCGGTTGTCGACCACAACCCGCTGGTGGAAGGCGGTGGAAAGCTTCTCCGCCACCACGCGCGCCATAGCATCGACGCCGCCGCCGGGGGGAAACGGGACGATCAAAGTGATCGGCCGGGTCGGGTAATCCAGGGCAACTGCCCACCGTGGGCTTGTGCAGGCCACGAAAACAAGAAAAGCCGCGAGGATTCTGCTGGCCAGGACGGTCATCGCTTTAATGAGACCGACGAATCGATCCGTCCGCCAGCGCGGGCGCGCCGCGGTGTCCGTTAGGTGAAGCGAAAAGCGCGGACCCGGGGGCCCGCGCTTTTCCGCAGAGGTCTAGTGAATGCTGACGGCCTCGCTCTGCCGTAGCCGCGCTATCTCGTCTTTCAGCTGCAACTTGCGGCGCTTGAGTTCCGCAATCTGGAGATCGTCGATCGCCGGGTGGGCGAGCGCCTCATTGATCTCCTGCTCGAGCGCTTGATGCCTTTTCTCAAGTTCCACAAGGGGCGATTGCATCGACATGTAGGATGTCTCCTCAATCCGGTGAGCCTTGACGCAGTGGAGTTTACACCAAATCAACGTCAAAGACGAAGGTAGGCTCCCTCATTCGAGACGGCAAGGTGAAGAAAATTCAAAGCCTTTTCGGGGGCTTGTCCTGCGCCTTGAAGGCGTCTGTGGAAAACGGGATAATCTTCGCGCGGTGGCTCCCGCTGGCCGGCCGGGTTCGGGCTTGGCCACTGACCGGCAGGCGCGATGACGAAAGAGGAAGAACGCGAGCTCCGCGACCAGCTGGCACGCCTGCAACAGGAACATCGCGACCTCGACGCCGCCATTTCGGCCTTGCAGACGTCCCCGGGCTCCGACCTCATCCAGGTACAGCGGCTAAAAAAGCGCAAGCTTGTCCTGCGGGATCAGATTCGCGCCGTCTCCGACCAGCTTACGCCGGACATTATCGCCTGAGGTCCCTAGCCGCGCCGCTCGCGCTTGCGCACATACATCGCGCGATCGGCCGCATCGATGACCTGCGCCGGCGTGTCGAGCGGGCTCAACGCCGCAATGCCGGCTGAAGCGTTAACCGACAGGGTTTCGCCACCCCACGGAACCTTCACCTGACCGACTGCCAATTCGATGTCGCGCGCCTTTGCCACCGCGTGGACCTCGCTCACGTTCCACATCAGCACGGCGAATTCATCACCGCCGAGTCGTGCCACGACGTCGGAGGCGCGCACCTGCCCCGATAACCGCGCGGCAACGGCCTTGAGCAGCGCGTCGCCGGCGGCATGACCGTGCGAGTCGTTGATACCCTTGAAGCCGTCGAGATCGATGTAGATCAATACTGCGTCGGTACCGTAGCGCTTCACATAAGCGAGCGAGCGCTTGAGCTCGCGCTCGAACCCGCGCCGGTTGAGAACGTCAAGCAGCGGATCGACATCGGCCCGCGCCTCAAGCTCGGCGATCGACGCCCGTGCGACGGCGAGTTCGGCCTTAAGGCGCTCGACCTCGGCGAGCAGAAGCGCGGCCGGGCCTACCGCCCCGTCCGCACCCGCCGCGCCGGATTTCGCCAAATGTCACCGAGCGCCGGTCAGACCGCAATCGTGTTGATGGTGCGGCTCTCGATCGGACCACGCACATACGCGTAGAGCCGCGGATTGCGGGCCGAGAGGATCTGCAACGCGGCGAGAACTGCATTCGACGGCTCAAGCACGGTCATCACCGGAACAGCACTGGGCGCGCGCAGCGACGACCAGACGTCCTCGGGGAATTCCCTGGCGCTCGCCGGTACGGTGATAACCGGGGCGGCCGACAAAGCCGACAACACCGGCCCTGCGCCGTTCGAGCGGCCGATGAATGCAATGACCACCGTGTCGGGGACTTCCTGAAGCATGCGGTAGAGCGTGGCCGCACCGCGCGCCGGCTCCTTGTGGATCGAGCAGGTCACCACCGTCATCAGATCAGCGTGCTCGCCGAGCGCCTTGCTGAACGGTGTGGGGTCGTCCTTATCGGAACCGCGCCACAGGATGATGCGCTGGCGCGGTATCTGGAAATGGCTGGTGATGTCCGCGACGCGGCGGTATTTCGCGGCAACATCGTCGAGCGCGCCGCCTTCTCGGTAAACCTGCTTGTCGAGATAGGCGCCGTTTTCCAGCACGCGCCAGGAATCATTGTCGATCACGTCGGCGAGCAGCAGATTGCCTTTCGCGTCGTAACCGAACTCGACCTTGAAATCGACGAGGCTACCGCCTTCGAGCTGCCAGGCCTTTTCCAGCACGAGGAAGGCATTCCGGGCGATGCGCGCCATCTCGGGGAAAATATTGATTTCATCCGCGCGCGTGAACACCTCGCCGTGCGCGAGGGTGAGAAACGGCTCCTGCGCATTGACCGGCTTTGCCGGATTGAACAGTTCGATCTTGCCGCCGTCCTTGGAGAACTGCATCAGCGGGTCGTCGGCGATGAGCGGCTTGCCCTTCCAGTCCTTGTCCTTGGTCTTGAGGAAGAACTCGACGATCAGCGCCGGGAAAAGCTGCCCCTTGGTGAAATGCGGGTTGCGCTTGAGGTAGGAGCCGTGCGCCTCGCGCCGAGCCACCACTTCGTAAGGCAGCATGGTGCAATTCGGCGCGATGAAGGAGGTCGGGCTGTCCTGTTCGACGAAGGCCACCGGCAGGCCGCAGGCCTTGAGCAGGCGAAAAACGTTCGCCGTGGTGGCCGTTGCGACGCGGCCCTTGTCGGGGATGATGTCATGCTTGGCACCGTCGCCCGCGGTGATGTCGTCCTTGGAAATCACCGTCACCAGGCCGGAACCATCCTTGACCTGATAGACTTTCTTGGTCTTGCCCTCGGTCACGAGGGCGCCGAGCACGTGTTTTGTGGTCTGGCGATCTGACATCTGGACGTTCACAGCCGGGGTTTCCGCTTCGTGGTTACGGGAAAACGCTTATTCTATCCGCATGATCCGGCCGGTGCCACTTTCCCCAGCCGGGTTCTCCACGGCGCAGTTCCCGACCAGCGCGGCGGCGAAAAATGCCGTCCGTGCCCACAGATAGACTCGGCGCGGCTTTTCTGCTACTGCCGCGCGACTCAAAAGCCCGCCTCGGCGGGCTTTCGACCTTAACCGCCGACATCCGGGATCAACAGGAGCACAAGTGCAGGTTCTCGTTCGCGACAACAACGTCGACCAGGCCCTCAAGGCGCTCAAGAAAAAGATGCAGCGCGAGGGCATCTTCCGCGAGATGAAGCTCCGCGGTCATTACGAAAAGCCCTCCGAAAAGAAAGCGCGCGAAAAGGCCGAGGCGATCCGCCGGGCCCGCAAGCTCGCGCGCAAGAAAATGCAGCGCGAAGGCCTGCTGCCCTCGAAGCCGAAGCCCGTTATGGGTGAAGGCCGCGGCGGCCCCGGCGGTCCGCGCCGTTTCGGCTAATCGGTCTTCCGGAAATTTGACGACGGCGCGGGCAATTCGCCCGCGCTTTTATTTTTGGAAGCCGTCTGTCGCTCGACCCGCCCGCGGCTAGAAGGGCACGCAAGGCATTCGGGTCAGCACGACACCAGCAGACCGGTGGAAGCGCGTTTTATACGAAGCCAGCAGCGCCGACAGACGCGCCCGCGAAGCGGCGTCATTCCCTATAACAATGCTAACGACGTTTCCGCGCTCGCCAAGCGCATTGGCGTTCACGACAAACCGCGCCGGAAAGCGCGGCGACAACTCGTTCGCCAGGTAATAAGCCCAATCGTCGCTCGAGATCGCGCGGCCGAAATGGAGATCGGCGCGCAACATCGCGTTCGCCGCACCGGCGCAACCTTGAGCCTGCGCCTGCGTGTGCAGGCCGAGCAGGCAGACCAGAATGGCAAACCCCCGCAGCGTTCCCATTCGCTCATGCTAGCATCGAACGATGAGCACGGATATCGCCTTAAGGCCGGCGGGGCCGGACGACGCCGACGCCATATGGCGCATCCTTGAGCCGACCTTTCGCGCCGGCGAAACCTATCCAATTCCCCGCGATATCGGCCGCGCCGACGCGCTGGCTTACTGGCTTTCGCCCGCGCACGCCGTTTTCGTCGCACAGGCGGACGGCGGAATTTTGGGGACGTATTATTTACGCGCCAATAACAGAGGCGGCGGTGGCCATGTCGCCAATTGCGGCTATGTCGTTGCCCCTGCCGCAATGGGCCGTGGTGTCGCCCGAACTATGTGCACCGACTCGCTCACCCGCGCCCGCGCGCGAGGTTTCACCGCGATGCAGTTCAACTTCGTCGTCAGCAGCAACGAACGCGCGGTCGCGCTTTGGCAAGATCTGGGTTTTGCGGTGGTCGGGCGAATTCCCGGCGCTTTTCAACATCCAATAAAGGGTGCAGTTGACGCCCTTGTGATGTTTCGCAGCCTCTAAGGCAGCGCCGACCTCAGCGCCGTTCTGCAGTCCACGGAAACCATTGTCCCGTTCCCGCATTGTACCAAGCATCAGCCACTATGTCGGGTTCCCATCAGAAGCAATGGCGATCCGCCAACAGCCGGGCTTGGGGCGAATCGCATGGAACCGGACAACAAATTGCTGGAGGCTGAGTTCGAGCAGGCGGTTTCCAGCCGGTTGCCGGCCGCTGAAAATGACAATCGCTTATCCCCCGGGTCAGGCGGCAAATTTCTCGAAGGCCGCGACCGCCGCTTTCGGCAGTTGCTCAACGCGCTGCCGGCGGCGATCTACACCACCGACGCGCAGGGACGGCTGACTTCCTTCAACGAAGCCGCGGTGGCGTTGTGGGGCGTGCGCCCCGAACTGGGCATCAGTCGCTGGTGCGGTGCTATGAAGCTGTTCACCCCGGACGGGCGGCCGATGGCGCACGATCAGTGCCCGATGGCGGTGGCGCTGCGAGAGGACCGGCGCGTGCGCGGCGCCGAGGCGATTGCCGAGCGCCCGGACGGCAGCCGTGTCCCGTTCATGCCCTACCCCACGCCGCTGCATGACGAGAACGGCAACCTCGTCGGCGCGGTCAACATGCTGGTCGACCTCAGCGAGCGCAAGCGCGCGGAAGATCAGCAAATGATCATGGTGCGCGAGCTGCACCACCGGGTGCGCAACACGCTCGCCATCGTGCAGGCGGTGATGGGATCGACCGCGAAGACGGCGCAGAACATCTACGACTTCAAGGATGCGCTGACCGGGCGCATCGCCGCGCTGGCCAAGACCAATTTGCTGCTGACCGAGGATACGGTCTCGACCGCGTCGTTTGAGCGCATCCTGCACAATGAGCTCGATGCGTTCGACGACGGCAGCGCGCAGCGCGTGCAGTTTCACGGCCCGCGGCTGGAGGTGCCTTCGCGCCTGGTTGTGCCGCTCGGCATGGCCATCCACGAGCTCACCACGAATGCCGTGCACCACGGCGCGCTCTCGGTGCTGGGCGGGCATGTGATCATCGACTGGAGCGTGACCATGCAGCCGAGCTGGCGTACGCTCGAGATCGACTGGCGCGAGTATGGGGGGCCGCCGGTGCAGGGACCGGCGCGGCACGGTTTTGGCGCGCACCTGCTGGAGACCGTGCTGCCGCGGCAAATCGGCGCCAAGGGCACGATCGACTTCCGCCCGGAAGGCGTGCGCGTGCATTATTCCGTGCCGCTTCCGGCCGAGGCACAGACCACCGCGCACTAAGCGCGAGGCTAAAGGGCCCGGCTACAGCGCCTTGACGATGCTCTCTGTCATCTTCTTGGCGTCACCGAGCAGCATCATCGTGTTGTCGCGGTAGAACAGCGGATTATCGATGCCGGCATAGCCCGAAGCCAGCGAGCGCTTGATGAACATCACCGTGCCGGCCTTCCAAACCTGCAGCACGGGCATGCCGTAGATTGGCGATGTCTTGTCTTCTTCCGCTGCCGGATTGGTAACGTCGTTGGCTCCGATCACGAAGGCGACGTCCGCCTGCGCGAATTCCGAATTGATGTCTTCGAGCTCGAACACCTCGTCGTAGGGGACGTTCGCCTCGGCCAACAGCACGTTCATGTGTCCGGGCATGCGGCCTGCGACCGGATGAATGGCGTACTTGACCTCAACACCGTCCTTCTTGAGCCGGTCGGCCATCTCGCGCAGTGCGTGCTGCGCCTGCGCCACCGCCATGCCGTAGCCGGGCACGATGATGATCTTCGACGCATTCTTCATGATGTAGGCGGCGTCTTCGGCGGAGCCGAGCTTGACCGGCTTCTGCTCGCCGCCGGCCCCAGGGCCCGCCACCTCGCCGCCGAAACCGCCGAGGATGACCGAGATGAAGCTGCGGTTCATCCCCTTGCACATGATGTACGAAAGGATTGCGCCGGATGAGCCGACCAGCGCGCCGGTGATGATGAGCGCGGAATTGCCGAGGGTGAAGCCGATGCCGGCCGCAGCCCAGCCGGAATACGAGTTGAGCATGGAGATCACCACCGGCATGTCGGCGCCGCCGATGGGCACTATGATAAGGATGCCGAGCGTGAGCGCGATCGCGGTGACCAGCCAGAAGTCCAGCTGGCTCTGCGACACGACCAGGCCGTAGATGAAGAAAATCAGCGCCAAGGCGAGGCCGATATTGATGAAGTGCCGCCCGGGCAGCAGGATCGGCGCGCCGCTCATGCGGCCGGAAAGCTTGAGGAACGCGATCACCGAGCCCGTGAAGGTGACCGCCCCGATGGCGACGCCGATCGACATCTCCACCAGACTCGATCTGTGGATGGCGCCGACCGTGCCGATGTCGAAGGCCTGCGGCGCATAGAACGCGGCCGCCGCCACCAGCACCGCCGCCATGCCGACCAGCGAATGGAAGGCCGCGACCAGTTCCGGCATCGACGTCATGGGCACGCGGCGTGCGATCACCGCGCCGATGCCGCCGCCGAGGATGATCCCGCCAACAACAAACGCCCAGGCGAGCGGGTCGGCCGGCGGATGCGCGCCGAGCGTCGTCAAGACGGCGATCGCCATGCCGATCATGCCGAACTGATTGCCGCGCCGGCTCGAGTCGGGACTCGACAGGCCGCGCAGCGCCAGGATGAAAAGGACGCCGGCGACGAGATACAGCAGCGCGGCGATATTCTGGTTCATGCCGCGCTCATTTCTTTTTCTTCTGGTACATCGCCAACATGCGCTGCGTGACCAGGAAGCCGCCGAAGATATTGACCGAGGCAAATACCAGCGCGACCAGGCCAAGCCCACGCGCCCATAGCGGGCCCTGGTCGTTGCCGACGAGCGCGACGCCAACCGCGAGCAGCGCGCCAACCACGATCACCGAGGATATCGCGTTCGTTACCGACATCAGCGGGGTATGCAGCGCCGGCGTAACCGACCAGACGACGTAATAGCCGACGAATACGGCAAGAACGAAGATGGATAGCCGGAACACGAAGGGATCGACCGCGGCGGCGATGTCATGCATGGGCGGCTCCGTCAGCTCTTCGCCATAAAATTCGGATGGATCAGCGCGCCGTCACGGGTGAGCGCGGTGCCTTTGACGATCTCGTCATCCCAGTTGACGGCGATCTTTTTCTCTTTCTTGTCGATCAGCGTCTCGAGGAAGGTCAGCAGGTTTCTCGCGTATAGCGCCGAGGCCGAAGCGGCGAGACGCCCGGGCACATTGAGATGGCCGACGATCTTCGTGCCGCTGACGATCACCACCTCGCCGGGTTTTGCTCCCTCGACATTGCCGCCGCGCTCGACTGCGAGGTCAACAATCACCGAGCCCGGCCTCATTGATGCGACCATCTCCTTGCTGATCAGGCGTGGCGCGGGCCGGCCGGGAATGAGCGCCGTGGTGATGACGATGTCCTGCTTCTTGATGTGCTCGGCGACCAAAGCCGCCTGCTTCGCCTGGTATTCCTTTGACATCTCCTTGGCGTAGCCGCCCGCCGTCTGGGCATTCTTGAATTCCTCGTCCTCGACCGCGGTAAATTTCGCGCCCAGGCTTTCGACTTGCTCTTTGGTTGCCGGACGCACGTCGGTTGCGGTGACGATGGCGCCGAGCCGGCGCGCGGTGGCGATTGCCTGCAAGCCGGCTACGCCGACCCCCATCACGAACACCTTCGCGGCCGGAATGGTGCCGGCCGCCGTCATCATCATCGGCAGTGCGCGACCGTATTCCTGCGCGGCGTCGATCACCGCGCGGTAGCCTGCAAGATTCGCCTGGCTGGACAGGACGTCCATCGACTGCGCGCGGGTGATACGCGGCATCAGCTCCATGGCAAAAGCGGTTATGCCCGCAGCGGCAATTTGCTTCAGCTCGGCTTCGTGGCCATACGGGTCCATGATAGCGACGAGCAGCGCGCCCTTTTTGTATTCGCCGAGCTCGTTCGGCGCCGGACGGCGGACCTTGAGCACGATGTCGGCGTTTTTGATGACGCCGTCCCCGACCTGCGCGCCGGCCGCCTCATAATCGGCGTCAAGCACGCCGGAGCGAAGCCCGGCGCCGCGCTGGACGACAACGTCGGCGCCGAGCGCCTTCAGCCGCTTCACGGTGTCGGCGGTCGCCGCGACGCGCGGTTCGGCCGGGTCAGATTCGGCGGCGATGGCGATCTTCATTGCCATCCTCGGATGCGCGGGAAAGCAGGGGAAAGGCGCCGGGCGGCGTCTACGGCAGGGTTCAGGTCAGAAAATAAGCCATCAGAGCAAGGATCATCACGATGACGATGATGTGCCATTTCACGAGCTTGAGAAACATCACATAGGTCTGCTCGTGAGCCTCGTAGTCGTTGCCGGATGCCGTGGAATATTCGACTGTGCCGTGCTCGGCCATGGAATGTCTCCGGAAAATGCGCGCGTTCAGGGGTTAGCGTAATTGCGCCCTCAGGGCAACGGGCCGCCGGCGGGCGCCGCGGTTGGAACGGGCGCGACAGCCGGCGCGCCGCCCCAGACCAACTGGGCGGTCGCCGCAGCGATCATCACCCCATAGAAACTCGCGAGGTATTTGAGGGTCAGCACCTCGGTCGCGAAGCTGAAGCAGATCAGCGCGACGATATAGCAAAGGCCCAGGCTGGCGGCGGCATAGCCGGCTCCGCCTTCGCTGCGCAGCGCGCGAACATAGATGACGAATGGCACAACGAGGATCAGCAGGGTCGAGACCAGGCCGAAGACACCGGACCGGATCATGTTTTGCAGTAATTCGTTATGCGTGCCGTTATGCGCAATTGTGAATTCAAGCTGCTCGCTGTTGTAAGGCGCGATCGCAGGAAATTGCGCCAGCGGCGGAAGATTGGCGTCACCGTAACCGTGCCACGGACTGGCGAGAAACAGCTCCCAGGCCGCGCGCCACAGCGAAATGCGCATGCCAATTGATGTGTTGCGGTTGCTGCCGTCGAAGTAGAGCCGCAGATCGGTGAAGGCGTCGTCGAGCCGGTGCTGCACGTTGAAGCTGAAGATGTAAACCAGGACGCAGATGGCGATTACCGCCAGGAGGCCGAGCGCGATCCTGGAGCGGCTCCGCACTCCAAGGCCGAGGATTACCCAGAGCGCGAGCAGCGCGGGGGCGGCGAGCCACGCCGAGCGCGATTCGGCGCCGATCGAAATCGCCACGCCGGTGACGAAGCCAAGCAGCTTGAGCATCCTCGCCCAAGCCGGATCGCGGCCGTTGAGATCGATGCCCATCAGCGAAAAGAAACCGAGCAGCAGCGAATACTGGCCGAGCGTCAGCGGATCGACAAAATAGGTTGCCCAACGGCCATACCAGAGATCGAACGGCTTCTGGTTGATTGCCAGCAGCAACGCTGTGGCTAGGACAGCCAGCGGACACACCCAAGCGAACAATCGCGTGAATTCAATGCGGCGCGCCGTGAGATGCAGCAGCACGGGAGCGGCAATCAAGAGCCGCAGCGGACCGTCGTAGGCTTTGGGCTCGATCGTGCCGCGCAGCGCCTGACTGATCAGGATGGCGAAAAAGCCGCCGACGAGCGCCGCCAGCGTCCAGCGGATGCGCATGTCGGCAAGAACCGGACGGTAGGTTTGCGGGCGCCGCGCGATGTCGTACAAGGCGAGCAGACAAAGCGCGATCAGGCAGCCATTGGTCCAGCTGCGCACGGTGAGCAGGAATAGCGGCGCGGCGCCGAGTGCGGTGAGCGCGAGCACATCGGCCCAGTCGGCATCTGTGCTCCGCACAAGGCCCGTGGCCCGGCAATAGCCAGGAAAATCCCCCAGCAAAGGCATGCGTTACTCGTCCGTCCTCGTCGTCTGCCCCAGCGAGAAGGTCACCGCGGGGCCTGAGGCTCTTCACATGTTGGCGGCCGGGCTTAACCGACTCGGCCAGCCGGCCGCGATGGTTTATCACCCTTTCGACAAGCCCGCCCCTCCCGCCATGGCTTACGCAAAATACGCGGTCCCGGTCAGCCGCTACAGCGACAACGCGGGCAGCTTGACCATCTTCCCGGAAATCTTCACCTCGCTCGCGCTCGATGTCCGGCATGCGCAGGCCGCGATTTGGTGGCTCTCGGTCAACAATTTTACCTGCGAGCGCTATGGCAACCCGCTGCGCGACCGCTTCCGCTATTTCCGCAATCTGTTGATGCGCCGCTCGCCCTGGGGCGGCGTCCCGGCGCTGCGGCACTTGCGCCATTTCGCGCAGAGCCACTACGCCGAGGATTTCCTCAAAGGCCACGGCGTGGCCGCGCAATTCCTCTCCGACCCGATCCCGGTCTACCTCGAGCCTGAGTATCAGGCGCATCGCGCGGCCAAGATCGCGCACGCGCAGCGACAAAACATTATTCTCTATAATCCGCTCAAGGGCGCCGCAGTCACGGCGCGTGTGCGCGCCGCGTTCCCCGACTGGACGTTTCGGCCGTTGCAAGGGCTCGATCGCGAGCAGCTGGCGAACGCCTTCCTGTCGGCCAAGCTCTACATCGATTTCGGTCATCATCCCGGCAAGGACCGCTTGCCGCGCGAAGCCGCGATTCATGGCTGCTGCGTGGTGACGAGCCGTTTTGGCTCCGCGGAAAACCCGCTCGATGTGCCGATCCATGGCCGCTACAAGCTCGACGTGCGCGCAGCCGATTTCACGCCCCGCTTCCGCGCGCTGGCGGCGGAAATTTTTTCAAACTTTTCGGCTTGTGCGCGCGACTTCGAGCACTACCGCGACGTTATCCGTCACGAGGCCGCGAATTTCGATCGTCAGATCGCGCAGATTTTCGGTTAGCCGCCGGTGGACGGCTCTAGCCCTGCCCGGCGCAACGCGTCGTGCTGCGTGCTCGCCACGCGCTTGACGGAGAAGTTCTCGATAGCTTCGTTGAACAGTCTGTAAAAATTCAGCTCGGCGGCGAGGTGCAAGAACACGGCGCCAAGTCCAATGGCCGCGCGGTCCATGAACACGAATTCGCGCGGCACCGTCACCGGGCCCTTCTGCTTGAGCGCCTGATGCACGCGGAAGGCCTCGCGCCGCCCGTATTGCGAGGGCTTCACGCCGTCGGCGATGGTGCGCACGCGGTCGTCGAGCAAGGGCCCGTAGATGAAACGCGCCCAGATATTGAGCGTGTCTATCAGGTCATTGTTGAGCCGCTTGAACCCCCAAGTCTCATAGGCGTGCACCACGAGGGCATCGTCCCCACGCAACAAGCCGTTGTAGAGGTCGACGACGCCTCCGACGAAACTCGGCGGGAAGATGCGGACGCAGCCGTAGTCGAGCAGATTGATCCCGGCAGGCTTCTTGCCGGCGTCGAACACGCTGTAATTGCCGAGATGCGGGTCGCCGTGGATGACGCCGAACCGGCTGAACGGAAACCACCAGGCGCTGAACATTGCGGTGGCGAGCCGGAAAGGCACGGCGAGCGGATCGTCCTTGTGCGCGAGGAGCTTGCGGCCTTCCATCCAATCGAGCGTAAGCAGGCGGCCCGTCGACAGCTCAGGCCACACTTTCGGCACGCGGATCGCCTGCTGGTCCTTGAGCATATCGCGGTAAAGCGCGACGTGCTTTGACTCCCGCACGTAGTCCAGCTCCTCGCGCAGCCGCGCGCCGATTTCCTGTCCGATCTCGGTCGTATCGATTGCCGGGTCGAAACGCTTTCGCAACGCCAGCAGCAATTGAAGTTGCTGCAGATCCGCTTCGACCGCAGACTGCATGTCCGGGTATTGCAGCTTGCAGGCGAGCGCCTCGCCGCCGAGCGCAGTGGCGCGGTGCACCTGTCCGAGCGAAGCCGCTGCTGCAGGATGGTGCTCGAAGGCCTTGAATCTTGCCGGCCAATCGGGTCCTAGCTCGGCGGCCATGCGGCGCTTGACGAAGGCCCAGCCCATTGGCGGGGCCTGGCTTTGCAGCTTGATGAGCTCGGTGGCGTATTCCGGCGGCAGCGCATCGGGGATGGTGGCGAGAAGTTGCGCCACCTTCATGATCGGCCCTTTTAGGCCGCCCAGCGCTGCGGCGAGCGCCAACGCGTTGCCGCCGCGGTCCTGCGTGCGGCCGAGCGCGCGCGAGGTGGCGATACGCGCCGCCACGCCGCCGACATTGGCGCCGACCCGGGCGTAGCGCTTGGCGCGGGCGGTGAATCGATTGCGCTCCCGGTCGGGCGGCCGCGCCATGCTCACGTGCTCACTCTTATTTTGCCGCGTCGAGCTTCTCGAGCTCGTCGATCAGATTGGCGATCACGCTCAGCCCGCCATGCCAGAATGCCGGATCGCGCGCATCAAGACCGAATGGCTTGAGCAGCTCGGCGTGATGCTTGGTGCCGCCAGCCGAAAGCATTTCCAGATAGCGATCGGCGAAGCCGGAGGCCGACTTTTCATAGACCGCGTAAAGCGAATTCACCAGGCAATCGCCGAACGCATAGGCGTAAACGTAAAACGGCGAATGGATGAAGTGCGGGATGTAAGTCCAGAAGACTTCGTAGCCCGGCTTAAGCTCGATCGCCGGGCCGAGGCTCTCGCTCTGCACCGACATCCACAACTCGCAGATCTTGTCTGCGGTGAGCTCGCCGTTGCGGCGCTCTGTGTGCACCTTGCGCTCGAACGAATAGAACGCGATCTGTCGCACCACCGTGTTGATCATGTCCTCGACCTTGGCGGCAAGCATCGCCTTGCGCTGCCTGGCGTCTGTAGTATTGGCGAGCAGCCGGCGGAACGTCAGCATCTCACCGAACACGCTGGCGGTTTCCGCGAGCGTAAGCGGCGTCGGCGCCATCAAGGGACCGTTCGGCGCCGCCAGCACCTGGTGCACACCGTGGCCCAGCTCATGCGCGAGCGTCATCACATCGCGCGGCTTGCCCTGGTAGTTGAGCAGCACATAAGGATGGGCCGAGGGCACGGTCGGATGTGCGAAGGCGCCCGGCTGCTTGCCCGGACGTACGGGCGCGTCGATCCAGTCGCGGGTGAAGAAGCGGTCCGCGACTTCCGCCATCTTCGGCGAGAACGCGCCGTAGGCGGTGAGCACCGTCGCGCGGGCTTCCGGCCACGGGATCGTGCGTTGCGGCACTTTCGGTAGCGGTGCGTTGCGATCCCAATGCGGCAGCTTTTTCTTGCCGAACCATTTTGCCTTCAGCGCATAATAGCGGTGCGAAAGCTGCGGATAGGCATCGCGGACCGCCTGTACGAGAGCGTCCACGACCTCGCGCTCGACCCGGTTGGAGAGATGACGGGAGTCGGCGACGTCGGCGAAACCCCGCCAGCGGTCGGAGATTTCCTTGTCCTTGGCGAGCGTGTTGGTGATCTGCGTGAATTGCCGCAAATTGGCGCGGAAAGTCTTTGCCAGCGCCTCGGCCGCCGCCTTGCGCTTCTTGCCGTCGACGTCCTGCAAAAGGTTGAGAGTGGGCTCGATGGGCAGAAGCTTGCTGCCGACCTTGAAGCGCAGCGCGGCGATGGTCTCGTCATAAAGCCGGTTCCAGGCCGAATAAGCCGTCACCGATTTCTCGTGAAACAATTGCTCGACGCGGTCCTCGAGCTGGTACGGCTTTTCGCGCCTGATGTCTTCGAGCCACGGCCGAAAATGCCCGAGCGCCGGGTCCGTCATCGCCGCGTCGAGTACCTTGTCGTCGATTCGGTTGAGTTCAAGCGTGAAGAACAGAAGGTGCAATGAGGCGGCGGTAATGCGCTCCTGCACGTCGCCATAGAATTTGGCATTTCTCGGATCCGCCGTGTTGCCGGCGTAGATGAGCGAGGAATACGAGATCAGCCGGCCGAGCAGGTCCTCGAGACCCTCATAGCGCTCGACCGCGGCGGCCAGGCTGCCTGGCGAGTTCGCGGCGAGATCGCCGAGCTTGCCCTTGAAGGCCTTTTCGAAGGCCAGGCATTCGCCGTCCGCCCGGTCGAGGTCGCCGTGCAGCTTTGGGCTGTCGATGCCCGGGTAGAGGTCGGCCAGGTTCCACTCGGGAAGCTGGCCAAGCTTGGTCTTGGCGGAACCGGCGCTGGCGGAGTCGTGAGCGGGCATTGGCGGCAGGACCATTCTTTCACAGTTTTCGCCGGGCACGCCACATTTCGGGGTCGCCCAACCGGGATTCAAGATTTAACAGCCCTTTAAGGCAACTCGGTGAGATTGCTCCAATTCGGCACATTTCGCCGCGTCTGGAGCGCCCATGCCCGCAACCATCCTGATCGTCGATGATGACCCGGTGCAGCGCCGGCTGATCGAGAACATGGTGCAGCGCTTCGGCTACAGCGCCATGACCGCCGAAGGCGGCGACAGGGCCGCCAAGATCCTGAGCGGGCCGGAAGCCGCCGGTATCGATTGCGTGGTCCTCGATTTGATGATGCCCGACCTCGACGGCATGGGCGTGCTGGCGCGGATGCGCGATGCGGGCGTCTCACTTCCAGTGATCGTGCAGACTGCGCATGGTGGCATCGACAATGTCGTTTCCGCGATGCGCGCCGGCGCCGCCGATTTCGTGGTGAAGCCGGTCGGCGCCGAGCGCCTGCAAGTCTCGCTACGCAATGCGCTCGCCGCCAAGGCGCTCGGCCAGGAGTTGCAGCGGCTCAAGCGCAGCCGCGAAGGCACTCTGACCTTTGCCGACGTGATTTCCCGTTCGCCTGCCATGACGGGCGTCCTGCGCGCGGCGGAGAAGGCGGCAGCGTCCGCCATCCCGGCCCTGATCGCGGGCGAGTCCGGCGTCGGCAAGGAGATGATCGCGCGAGCCATTCACGGCAGCGGCGAGCGGCGCGCCAAGCCTTTCGTCGCGGTGAACTGTGGGGCGCTGCCAGAGAATCTCGTCGAGTCGATTTTGTTCGGGCATGAGAAAGGCGCGTTCACCGGCGCCACTGAAAAGCACACCGGAAAATTCGTCGAGGCCGACGGGGGCACCTTGTTCCTCGATGAAGTCGGCGAGCTGCCGCTGCCGGCGCAGGTGAAGTTGCTGCGCGCCTTGCAGGAGGGCGAAGTCGAGCCGGTGGGCGGGCGCAAAACCTGCAAGGTGGACGTGCGCATCGTTTCCGCCACCAATCGCGACTTGATCGCCGATGTGAAGGCCGGGCGCTTCCGCGAGGATCTGTTCTATCGCCTGCACGTTTTTCCGCTGACGCTGCCGCCGTTGCGCGCGCGCCCCGAAGACATTCCCGAGCTGGCGCGGCATTTTCTCGCCCGCTTTGCCGCCGAGGAGGGCAAGCGCGTGACCGGCATCACAACCCAGGCGCTCGCGCTGCTAAGCGGCCACCGCTGGCCCGGCAATGTGCGCCAGCTCGAAAACGCGATCTTCCGCGCGGTCGTGCTGGCGGAAGGCGAAACCATCGGTATCGAGGAGTTTCCGCAGATTGCGGCGCATGGCGACACGCAAGAGCCTGCCAATGACCGGGTTGAGCCAATCACGCCGATGATCGCCGGCGTCGCCATAGCGCCGGACTTCACCCCGCAATTAACCATGGGCGCGGCTTCGCTGCGCCTGACCGATGCGCAAGGAGACGTGCGCACGCTGGATGAGATAGAAGCGGAGGTCATCCGCTTCGCCATCGCGCATTATCGCGGGCAGATGTCGGAAGTCGCGCGGCGGCTGCGCATCGGGCGCTCTACGCTCTATCGCAAGCTGGACGCGCTCGGGCTGGCGCAGGAAGCGGAGCCGGCCGACGCCGTCTAAGAACCAGGCGACGGTTCTTAACCACAACGCGGTGCGTTAGCACTAATCGCAAATGCCGTAATTGAAGGGTCGAACGCACGAACGTTCGGCCCCATAATGGCGTTGTGAAGCGTGTCGGAGCTAATGTAATGCGTAAAATTGTAATCAATCGCGGCAGCCTGCTGGCCGGGACCGTTCTTGCGATCACCGCGGCCATCCCGGCAACGAGCCCGCTGGCGCAGCCCAATTCCTTGCGCACCGCGCCTCCGCCGCCGGCCATGATGCCCGCACGACGCGAGCTTGCGCCCGCTCCGGCGCCTGCCCCGCTGGCGCCGCGCGCCGAAAACAACGCACATTCCTCGCGCGCGGAAGCCGAGCCGCCGGCCCCCGTTGCCGCTGAGCCCTCCAAGCAAGCTACCGACGCCGGTTTCGATATTCGCGCCGCGCTCGACAAAATGTTTGCCGCCAGCGATGCGCAGATCAGCGAAAAGCTGCGCGCTATGGTCACCACCAAGCAGCTCGAGCGCCGAGTCACGCGCCCTGCCGAGCGCGCAGCGATCGAAGGCTTCTATTCGACCCGCAATTTCGCCGCGATCTGGATCAAGGACGGACAGCTAACCCCACGCGCCAAAAACCTGGTTGTGCGCCTGAAGAACGCCGGCGCCGACGGCCTCGACGCCACCGATTATCCGGTGCCGGATTTCGCCAGCGCGAGCGGCGCCGACGCGCTTGCCGATGCCGACGTCAAGCTTACCGAATCGGCGCTCAATTACGCGCGCAACCTGCAGGTTGGGCGTATTGCGCCGACGCGCGTTTCCGCAGAAGTCGATTATGGCAGTCACGCCCCCGATCCCGCCGAACAGCTGCGCCAGCTTGCCAGCGCCAGCGACATCGACGGCACGCTCGACAGCTACAACCCGCCTTACGCCGGCTTCCGCGCGCTCAAGGGCAAGCTCGCCGAGCTGCGCGCCAATGCCAGTGCCGACGAGCACGGTATCGCCGAAGGCACGACGCTCAAGCCGGGAATGCAGGACCCGCGTGTGCCGCAACTGCGCGAACGGCTCGGACTGCGCGGCAATCCGGCTGACCTGACTTACGACATCAAGCTCGCGCAGGCGGTGAAAAATATCCAGGCGCGCGCCAATCTGCCGCCCAAGGGTATCCTCGATAACAAGACGATCGCCTATCTCAACGGGCCGAAGCCGAGCGACCGGATCGAAACCATCGTCGCCAATCTCGAGCGCTGGCGCTGGCTGCCGCGCGAGCTCGGCAAGACCTACGTGATGGTCAACATCCCGGACTACACGCTCAAGGTCGTGCGCGACAAGGACGTAATCTGGCGCACCAAGATCGTCGCCGGCAAGCCGCAGACGCCGACTCCGCTGTTGAGCGCGCCGATGGACCATGTCCTGGTCAATCCATCGTGGTACGTGCCGCAGTCGATCATCCAGAACGAGCTGCTGCCGCAATATGAGAGCGACCCGAATATCTTTGAGCGCCTGGGGCTCGAGGTGAAGCGCGGGCCGGACGGCAACATCAACGTGGTGCAGCCGCCGGGCGCCGCGAACGCGCTCGGGCGCATCAAGTTCGCGTTCCCGAACAAATTCCAGGTTTACCTGCACGACACGCCGGAGAAGAAGCTGTTCAGCTACGACCGGCGCGCTTTCAGCCACGGCTGCATGCGCGTCGAGGATCCGACCAAATTCGGCGAGGTGATGCTGCATCTGGCGATGAACGGCCCGACCCCGAACTCGCAGCAGATCTACGCGATGTTCGGGCACGAAGAGAAAATGTACAAATTGCAGAACCGGCCGATGGTGCATCTCGTCTACCAGACCGCCTTTGTCGACGAGTCGGGCAAGCTGGTGATGCGCGAGGATCTCTACGGTTTCGACAACCGCATCCACGCCATCCTCAACAGCGACGAACGCCGCGTGGCCGATGTGGCGCCGCCGGCCGATCCCAAGCGCGACCTGGCGACCGCCAAAAGCAACCAGGAAATCCTGCGCCGGGTCGAACGCCGCGAGGCGCATAATCCGTTCGCGTTCTTCGAACGGCTTTTTCGCTGAGGGAACTTTTTCTGAATTTTTCGACCTTGCCCCGCCCAAAAAGGCGGGGCTTGGCCATTTTCCGCCATAGTCCGCCGCTACCTCCCGAAGCGATCGGGGGGCCGGCGCTAAGCGCACGTTAACCGATCCCGATAAAACTGTGCGACTGTTGTTTCCGGGTTCCTCAACCCGTGGAGCGACGGGGGACGCCAACCACGGGACGGGATAGTGCCGGTTCGCTTCGCGCGCGTACGAATTCCTTGTGCCTGGATCCGGGTCGGCCAATGCCTCAGCATTGCGGCCGCCTTTGTCTTCATCGGAAATGAAAGCCTGCAGAACGCGGTGGCCGAAGGCGACACGCGCACTCTGTCGTTCCATCACGTCCATACCGGCGAAGACCTCACCGTCACGTTCAAGCGCAACGGCCGCTATGACGAGGCCGCGCTTGGCAAGCTCAACTGGTTCATGCGCGATTGGCGTAAAGAGGAAGAGACGAAGATGGACCCCCATCTCTTCGATCTCTTGTGGGAAGCCTATCGTGACGTCGGCGGCAAGGAGCCGATCCAGGTTGTCTGCGGTTACCGATCGCCACAAACCAACGCCATGCTGCGCGCCCGCTCGAGCGGCGTCGCGCAGTTCAGCCTGCACACGCAGGGCGACGCCATGGATTTCTACATTCCCGGCGTCCCGCTCGAGGCAGTGCGCAATGTGGGGCTGAAGATGCAGCGCGGCGGCGTGGGCTTTTATCCGACATCCGGCTCGCCATTCGTGCATCTCGATACTGGTTCGATCCGGCATTGGCCGCGCGTCAGCCGCGATACACTGGTCAAGCTATTTCCGGATGGCCGCACCGTGCATGTGCCGGCCGACGGACATCCGCTTCCTGGCTATGCCCTGGCGCTGGCCGAGGTCACGCGCGAGGGCCGCGCGCCGTCGCGCGTGGCGCTCGCCAGCGCGCGGGATAGCGGCGTGATCGACAATGAAGAAACCGCCAGCATCGAGCGGCGCAGCGGCGAAATGACGGGGGCAAGCGATCGCGCGGGCGACGGGAATTTCTTGGCTTCGATGCTCGGCTTCGACAAGCCCGCCGAGAAGCCGATCGAGAACAAGTCGGCGCCGAGCCGCGCACCGGTTATGGTGGCAAGCGCGGCACCGGCGCCGGTCAAGGTCGCAACCGAAACGATCGTGCCGATGCCGAAGGGCCGCCCGGTCATCGTCGCCGCGGCAAGCCCTGCTCCTGAACCGCTTGTTACCTCACGCGGCGTCTGGCCTGCGGTCGAAGCCGGCGCCGCGCTGCCTGCCCCGGTTACTCCGGTCGCGGTGGCCGATGCCGACCCGTCCTCCACCGCCGCGCTCGCTTATGCCAACGAGACCCTCCAGCCGGCGCTTAGCCGTCCAGCGCCGATGGGTTCATCGGTGGCGAAGGTGAAGTCCGCGCCGGCCAAGGCGGCCCCGGTCGCCGCCGTTGCCGCGCTCGGATTGCGCGGCGGCACCATGCGCGACGACGTGTGGATGCGGGCAACGATTTTGACGCCGAGCGCGCGCAGCTACCTGACTGCGACGCAGTTCGGCGATGTCGATCCCCGGCCGCTGCGCGAATTCATGCGCAAGCCGGCAACCTCGGTGGTGATGTCGTTTGCGGCCGATGCGAATGACGAGCTCGCGACCGAGCGCTTCAGCGGCAAGGCGGTGGTGTTCGTCACCGCGACGACCTTCGCGATGCGGACCGCTGCGCTCCAGTAGCGGCGTCAAGCCGGGGCCTCCCGGGCTTCGACAGGTCAGTTCAGCATCCCCAGCGCGTGCAGGTAAGTTTCGAGCACGGCTTCCTGTTCCTTGCGCTCGTTCGGGTCGAGCTTGCGGATGCCGACGATGGTGCGCAGCGCCTTGGTGTCGTAGCCGTTGCCCTTGGCCTCGGCGTAAACATCGCGAATGTCGTCTGAGGTCGCTTTCTTCTCTTCCTCGAGCCGCTCGATGCGCTCGACGAAGGCCTTGAGCTGTTCCTTAGCGAAACTGGCGGACGCATCCTGTTTGGTGGCGGCGGCTGTGGCGGGCATTGCGATGTCTCCTTACTGAGGCGGCTTGTCCAGCCTGTCATAAGGAGATTTGCGGCGGGACGCGCCATCGCACCGGCCCAAGCCCCCGACATTCACAGCCGTCCACAATGGAGGGCCGCAAGCTCAATGCTTGGGGCTTGCCTTTTCGAACGCCGCCTTCTGATCGGCGGACGCTTCTTTCTGATGCTTCTTGCGCCATTCGTCGTAAGGCATGCCGTAAACCAGCTCGCGGCTCTCATCCTTGGTCATCGGCAGGCCCTTGGCGTCAGCCGCATCCTTCATCCAGTTCGACAGGCAATTGCGGCAGAACCCGGCGAGATTCATCATGTCGATGTTCTGCACGTCAGTGCGCGTGCGCAGGTGGTCCACCAGGCGCCGGTAAACGGCGGCCTCAAGCTCGGTACGGGTTTTCTCGTCCATCGCGTCCTCCACGACCTGTTATTAGGATAGTGACAGGCGGACGCCCTTGCCATAGTGCGAGGCCACGCCATGTGGCTCTCGGGAGGTCGCGCCTGGACCTATCGACCCGTCAATTCCTCGAGGACTTGTTTTGCACTGCGGTCGCGGCGGCCCATCCGGACGGCTGCCTGCCTCCGTTGCTGCCTCCGCCACCGCGTGGGCGGCTGATCGTGCTCGCGGCCGGCAAGGCCGCCGGCGCGATGACGCAAGTGGCTGAGGCGCATTACCTTGATCGCCTGAAATTTCCCCGCGAGCGACTCGCCGGCGTCGCGGTGGCGCGGCATGGCTACGGCCGGCCGACGCGCGCAATCCGCATGATCGAGGCCGGCCACCCGATCCCCGATGCGGCCGGCCTCGCCGCGGCCGACGCGGCGCTCAAGCTCGCCGACAGCGCGGGCGCGGATGACCTGGTGCTGGTGCTGATGTCGGGCGGCGCGTCCGCCAACTGGATCGCGCCGGCAAACGGCTTGAGCTTTGCCGATAAACAAGCGGTGACGCGTGCGCTGCTGCGCTCGGGCGCCAATATCGGCGAGATCAATACCGTGCGCAAACATCTCTCACGCATCAAAGGCGGTCGCCTCGCCCGCCATGCACATCCGGCGCGGGTCGTCACCATCGCGATCTCCGACGTACCGCATGACGACCCGTCGGCGATCGGCTCCGGCCCCACCGTTCCCGACCCGACCACTTTGGCCGACGCGCGCGCCATCGTCGCCCGCTATCGCCTCGATGTGCCGGCAGGCATCGCCCGCGCGCTGGAGGATCCAGCCAATGAGACGCCGAAAGCCGGCGATGCGGTTTTCGCCAACAGCAGCTTGGCGCTGGCCGCGCGGCCGGCGGACGCGCTTGCCGCCGCCGAGCGCAAGCTCAACGCGGCCGGCTATGAGTGCATCGCGCTCGGCGAGCTCGAAGGCGAAGCGCGTGAGGTCGCAGCGAACCACGGCACTCTGGCGCGCGACCTGGCTGCGCAGGGCCGGCGCGCGGCGATCCTGTCCGGCGGTGAGCTCACGGTCACGATCAAGGGCAATGGGCGCGGCGGGCCCAACCAGGAATACGCCCTGGCGCTGGCGCTCGCGCTTGACGGAACGGCGCGCATTGCGGCCCTTGCCGGCGATACCGACGGGACCGACGGCGGCGCGGGCAGCGCGCAAGACCCCG
>JADMIO012791338.1_pt1 | contig 47231 bp, 68 predicted proteins | sample 8958161 | NCBI WGS metagenome assembly JADMIO01 (sample SAMN16585339, study PRJNA669376) | soil metagenome | isolation source: Crop rotation soil | place: USA: Cullars Rotation, Alabama | collected 2011
CGCGACAACTTGTCCACGTGGAATTCTAAGCTTAGGATCCCAATGTGCTGGAAAGGCGAATCAAGTTTGTACACTTGTCGTGAATCGTCAAACGCGGGCGTTGCCACGGGAGCGGCTTCTCGGGATTGCCGCTCCACGCCATCAACTCTTGCAGGAGATCCACCGACGACTCGACGGAGCCCGGGCCTTTGACGATCGAGACCAGCGGCACCACCTGCCCCTGCATCGCCTGCTGGAGGCCCTTCTGCATCCGCTCGGCCAGTGTCGGCCCTCGGTCCTGCCGATTGCCGTCCGTGCGATTGAACATCTGAGAATCGGCCGCGATGTACTCGACGGCCGGGAGCCGCATCAGCACCTTGCCCAGCTTGTAGCCGATCTTGAACGCGGTCTCGCCTTCGTACCGGAACTCGTACCGGATGATGGTGTCCTCGGGTCCCTGCGCTCCGATGATGACCACAGTGGGATCGCGCGTACCCCAGTCGAGCCCGGCAGCCCAGCGCCACGTCGGCGGGATCCCGTTGCGGGCGTGGACGTGGACTCGGTAGTCCCACATCGGACAGACGAACCCCGCACCACCGGCGAGCAACTCGGCTTCGATCTCCTCACGCCACGCATCGGTGCCCGGCTTCACGAGCTCGGCGAGGCTCTGCTCGGCATTGGGCGGGAGTGCGGAGTTGTCGCGGAACGTGGCATGCGAGTAGAACCAGAGCGGGCGGCTTCCGTCCTTCGCTTCAGTGCAGATCGTATTGAAGTAGCTGCCGCGGCGTGGCGTGCTCTGGATCGTGACCCAAGCGCCGTTATCGACTGTCGCCGGCCCGATCACGTTCTCGAGCGCGTACTGGAGATCGAAGTGCGCGGCCTCGTTCGTGATGACGCCACCGAGTTTCTTGCCCATGCCGCGGATCGAGTTGACGGTGTCGTGGTCAGCTGCCGACTTGACCCAGAGCGAGCCGCGACCGCCACCCTTGAACTCGACCCGTTTGTCTTGCGTTTTGATCTCGAAACCGGGACCGGAACAGCGGGGAATGATCTGCTCCATCCAGAGCAACTCGGCCTGCGGATGCGCCGGCGCGACCCAGACGACGTCGAATCCATCCTGGAGCCCAGCCCAGCAGGTGCGGTCATTCGTGATCGAGCGCTGGCAGAAACCGGGTGGGTGTGGGCAGGTTTTGGGACCACGGCCGATGATCGTCTCGGTGAAGCTGAGGGTGTCTTTGCCGGTCCGTCGGCCCCAGTTGCGGACACTGTAGCGGCGGGCGTCGGTGAACGCGGGCTGCTGGTGGGGCAGGGGCTTGGTCAACTGGACCCGGATCGTGGTCATTCCGGTTCCTCAATCACGGCTTCCACGAGCTCGGCTGGCGGTAACAGGATCCGCTGCGGTCGTTCATCGATCAGCACGACCTCGATCCGGCTCACGGATTCCACGAGCGTCGGCTGCACCGGCAAGCCGTAGCCTTCGCCGTTCACGAACTTCCACGCGCCGAGCCAGGCCGGATGCGCCTTATCTCGGAGCACCTCGTGCGCGATCTTGACCATCTCGTCGTTCGATGCCAAGTCCCTACACATCTGCTTCCAGACGTCAGGCGGTCGACCAGCACCAGGGAAAGTGCCACCGACGTTGAGCGTTCCACCGTTCTTGCCGGGCTGCTTGCCTTTCGGCAAACGGGAAACGGTACGGGATTTCACTTACCGAGGAACTCACGCAGAAGACTGTCGGTGTCTAGGCGATCAGGCGTCATGATGTTGCCGGGACACGATTTACAGTGCTTGTACCAACGTTGCTCCCCGAGGTACAGCTTCACTCGTTCGAGCCCAGCCCGAAAGATCTGCTCTCGAATCCTCGCAGCCACTTCTTCGGCCGCATCCAGCGTCGCCTCATCTGCCGGAGTGAGTGGTCCGATCCCGCTTCGTTCCGCTAAGCCCCAGAAGGGATCGTGAAGCTTCATGCAGCGTGCTCCTTCAGCCGATGATCCATCGCCTCGAGCAAAGCCAGCGTCAAGGCGTCACGTTCATGTTCGTTCGTTTCAATCCCTCGAATCAGCGACGCGATAAGCTGGTGGCGGGCGCTCTTCCTTGCCGTCGATGCTGGCCGCTCGCGCACGCTCAGACCCGTTGCCCGACCAACCAAGGCCGCCCCCGCAAAGAGCACGGCGCTGGCCATCGCGTTCAGCCGCATGTCCTCCGCATTCATGACGGCTCCCGACTTCGCGCCCGATCGCTGCCGGATCGCGGTACGCCGATAGGTCCCAGGATAGGCCGGTTTTTCGATCACCACCGACGTCGGGTGGTATTCTGTCACGACTTCGCCGGCGCGGTCAAACAGAATCATGAGCCGATTGCCGATGGCTTCCCGCGGCTCCGTTCGAATCGTCCCGATCGCCACCACGGACTCGCGGGTCCAGAGTCCGGAAGGCGGGGCGCGAAGCACGGCCCAGCCCGCAGTGGCAATCGAGGGATCGAACGCGAGGACGATCATTTCTCCGATGCCTTGGAAAAGTGCGAAGTTCGACCGTTGAACCAGAGCCCAGCGCCTTCGTTGCCCTGCATCTCTAGCCGATTGTGGTGAAACCGAATCCGGTCACTAGACCCCATGTCGATTCGGATGCCCGGCGCTCCATCCGGCAACCCAACAAACCGGAACTGAGACCCAACGGCGTATAACCCTGAGCCATTCCGCACGACCAACGTGCGGCGAACGACATACCGGCCATCGGGAATGGCGAGTCGTCGATCGATGAGATCCTGTAGATAGGCCGTGTGATCGATTGGTGACCGATACCATCGCCCAAACCTTGGTATGGCGATCATACCGGCCCCACCAGCTATCACCGCCCGGAGAAATTCGCGCCGTTCCATCATGATTGGTCGCGGGTTAAGGGAGCAGTGGAAGCAAGCGAGATTCCGAGAGCCTCCGCGCTGGCCTCGTAGGAAATCGGTACGACGGGACACGGTCCGCTAGCGAAGGCCGTCCATTTCAGCCCGCACCTCCGGCAAGTGCACGGAATGGTAACCGTACCCGGAGTATCCCTACGCCAGTGAGGATTGCCCGCAATCGGGTAATGTCCGAGTAGCCAGCAGAGGATTCGCTTCATCGAGTCACCAATACCCCAGCTCGAACGAAAGTAGTCCGAGGTCGAGGAAGATCGCCCATCCCCGTTTCATGATCGACTGTCGCGGGTTCTGCCACCAGATCCCGATGCCGAAGTATTTCCACGAGAGCCACTTCGCTTTCAGGTGAAGGCTCATGCTAGGAGAGCCTGCGCTGTACTTCTACCTGCCGACTAGACATGCGCTGCATTCGCTTTCTGTTCCGGCTTGCCAACATGCCACTACCGCCTAACTTAGCGATATGGCTACCACGAACCCCACGAGCGATTTGCTCTACGCCGCCGTCGAAGACCTGCATCCGATCACCAATCGGCTGTTCGCCGCGTCGTTCCAGACCAACGACCCCGCCGTCATCGCGGCAGCCGGCAAGCTCGAGGAAGCCACCAACGAACTGTTCCGGCTGTGCATCGCCGCCAAGGACGCGATCGGCGTCGTTCATTCCTAGAGCCCCCGCGAGAACGGATGGCCTTCTGCACTCGCTATTGGGACAATTGGAGCGCTCGACGCCGGCACCGACCACGTTCCCCGCTCGATCTCTTGTATCCCCTCTACCTTCTCGATCGCCTCGCGAAAACGATCACGAGCAGCCCTCTCCCTCACTAGGGACCGCACCGCTTCTGCCATTTCGAGCAGAAGTTGCCGCTCTTCGTATTTCATGGCTTCTGCACCTTTTTTGAAGAAACGGGGTCTACTGCCGCCTTCAACGCTTCCAGATCCTCGCACCGCATTTCGAGCCGATGACCGTCGGCGAACAGCCAGAACGTATGGCCGGCGAGACTCATCCAGATTGCATCGTCACCTGTGCGCTCGAGGTGAATACTTCCCCGGCCAACGACCTCGTCAAGCTGGAGAGACTCAGGCACCGGCCGAATCTTGCCGTGGCGGCGAATCTGCTCGGTGACGACGTTGATCCGGTCAATGTGATTTCCCTCTCGCAGCGCCAGCTCATACGCCTGGCGCCATTCCGCGGCCGACGAGATCGGGTCCGGACGCTCCGAGAAGTCGTCCCAGCCTTCAGGGTGGTTCATCGTTTCACCACTCCCCTTCCGGGACGTAGCGTAGCTCCGTCAGGAAGCCCAGCCGTTCAGCGAGCTTATATCCGACCGGCGCCCCGTTCCAAATCTTACTCAAGCTGCCCGGGTCCATCTCGAGGCGCCGTGCAAGCCCACGGAGGCCCTCCTTCCGAATCGCCTTATCGAGGGCGACCCTAACCCGGTCCTCGTCCACGACCGAATGCGGCTTAGCCATTTATCGCGGGTTTCTGGGTAAGAGGAAGTAGCCGCCGACTCTTCGCTCGAGCAGCCGCGTTCCTTGCACACGTCAAACAGGTTCGAGCTCGGCCACTCTTCCGCACCCTCGTGTTTGCGGGCGAGAACGGATGGCCGTGTTTGCAGTGCGTCTTTCTGGCGTTCCGGGCCATCACGCTCGTACCCCGAAGCTTGTTCTCCCGCGGGGTGACGGCTTCCAAGTGGTCCGGATTCACGCACTTCGGCACCCTGCAAAGATGGTCAATCTCGTACCCTTCGGGGATAGGCCCGACAAATCGTTCGTAGGACACGCGATGGGCCATGTACCGCTTGTGATGCAACCAGAATTGGCCATGGTTGCGATCGGGCTCATCCTCGTGGCCGCAGTCGCTTCCGGTCCAGAGCCAACAGTCATCGCGCCACGCCGGCAGCGTCACGAACCGCGCCCATCGCTGGATCACAGTGTCGTCCATCGGATGAAGGCTTCTCGGAGCTGGCCCGAGCGGACGGTCAGGAACTACGTCGCCCCACCTCTGCCAGCGGGAATAATGGCCCTGACACCATCCCCGGCCGGCAGTTCCTGGCTTCTCGCACGCTTGGACGGAACAGACCTTCACCGTTGATCCTCCGATTTAGGCGTGCGCTCTACGTACTGCGCGCTGTGCTCAGTCCCGCGATGTAAGCTGGCCATGCCTTCAGTAACGAGCTTGGCCAGCATGAACGCAGTTCGTTCGACCTCGTCGTTGCACGATCCGAAGCCCAGTTCCCAAGCCAGGATCGGTTCCTTGACGGAATTGACGCCAGCCAACGCCCGAATCGTGAGGAACCTCGCCGGAGCGCGCTGCTCCCAAATCTCGACCGCTTGGCCGTCGCCGTCCTCTGGATCTTTCGGCAGCAACGCGATTCGGCAATCAGTCCATGTTGAGAACGCGGGGCGCTCGTAGTGCGTTCCGAGCAGCCGAGCGATGAGCGTATCGTGTCGCTCGTACAGAAACGGAAAGATTTCAGCCATCGTTACTTCTCCTGATGTTCTGGCACGGGTTCGTAGAGCTTCTCGAAATCCTTGCGATTCATCGCCTCGGGGCCACCGTATGGCCCCTTGCCGTGGACGTAATAGTCGCCGGGATAGATTTGCCCTCGCCCGCTGACGTAGTAGTAGCCGCCCATCATCGACCCGTCTTGGTCGCGCCACTCAGGTTCGTAGCAGACCAGTAACGGCCACGGCTTCTTCGCCGGGTCAAATTGCTCGGCCTCAACGATCTCCGGTCGACGCTGATACTTCATCGACCGGCCCCAGGCTGGTGAGTCTCGCGGCCTACGCGGAATTGGCCGAAGTAGGCCGAGTCCACGGCTTCGCGGGCGAGTCGAACGCCGTCGCAGAGCAGCGCGACGAGCGCGTTATCGGGCGACGGCTTCGCTTGCTCCTCGCGGAGATAGACCCGGCACCGGCGCTCGAAATCGGCGAGCGTCGTCGGGAGCACCCGACCGGCGACCTCGGGCAGTCCGTCCATGCTCACGGCTGGACCTCACGAGTGGGAGGCGTGCCGCCTTCGGTCTCTCGAACGACTGCCCAAATCGCGTCGTCGATCTCTCGCGCGTATTCATCAGCAACAGCGGAAGCCGCCTCATGGCTCTGTGCCGCCCCGATCTGCCACGCAGCGTCCATCAGGCGCTTGCGAATCTCGACCCAGGTACGGGCATTTCTACCGATCGCCATCGGCCCTCTGTTTGTTAGGCATTTCGTCCTGCCTCGGCCAGTCAATCCAGCCCAGTTTTATCTGAATCCAGAGGGATAGGCAGCTAACTATCACCGACCCGACCACCACGAACGCGAGTTCAATTAGAAACTTACGCATCCGAGCTACGCCGCTCAGCTTCCCGCCTACAGACTTTGCAGATACCCCGTGCGCTGACGTTGTTTCGGAAGATGCTGTAGCCGCCACTCCCACGGTTCCAGCCCCGTGGGCAAAGCGGCTCCCCTGGCTCCTCGAAGGTCCCGGAGTAGAGATGGGTCACTTTGCCACCGCCGCCAACCCGATCCATTCCGGTCACCCATTCGCGGCCGCCAATCTCCACCGGTCCGACTCCGATAGCGTTCGTCACTTCGCGTGCTCGATAGGCGTGCGCTGATGTACGTAAGGCGTGCGCTGATGTACGTAATAGCGCGTCTCAGCCAGAATCGTGATTGGCTTCTCGCAGTGCGGGCATTCGGTCGATACCGCCTCTTGGCCCGGCTCCCATCCGTAATCCCAGATATCGGTGATCTTTTGGTTGCAGTGCGGACAGGTTTCTTCGTTCATCGCTCGGCCTCTTTTTCCGAAGTCATGTTCTCCGCCGCTTCGATCGCTTGGAAGATCCGGTACGCGCACTGCGGGACGATCGCGTTACCCAAGGCACAGAGCTGAGCCAGTCGATTGGATACCCCATGAGCCATGCGACCCACGTCGGGTTCAGAGAGCCAAGCACCAAATCGCCCCTCGTGGCAGCCGCCTTCCTGGCCCCCGACCCTCCGCCCATCGTTGTCCCCGAGCTCCGTGGGGTTGGAAATTGACGTGCCCCGACCTGCGACCGGAGGCGCTTGTAGGTGTTCGGGACGTCCGTCCCAGATTCGTACAGGCGCATCATTTCGATCTCTTTCGGACCAGCTGGCTTTGCGTCGTTGGCTGTGGGCGTAAGCCACGTCTTGATCGCGGTTGAGAGCCCGTCGCCGCTGGAACGTGATGCGCCCTTCCGATTGTGATTTCCGGTCACGGTTGGGGTAGGCCACAATCCATACCCTCTCTCGGAGATGCGGCGCTCCGACGTCTGCTGCGGATAGCACCTGCCACTCTGCATCGTACCCGAGCGCGGCCAGATCTCGGAGAACGGCATCCAAGCCTCGAATAAGCAGCCCAGGGACGTTCTCCACGACGACGTAGCGGGGTCGAAGATCGCGAATGGCTCTCGCATATTCGATCCAGAGGCCAGAGCGAACTCCACTGATGCCAGCTCGCTTTCCAGCTTGGCTGACGTCCTGACAGGGGAATCCCCCGCAGACGAGGTTGACGGGCTCGACGGTGCCCCAGTCGATCTTCGTGATGTCGCCAAGCGCCGTCGCCTCCGGAAAGTGGTGCGCCATCACGCCATTACAGAACGGGTCGATCTCCGAGTACCACGCCGTCTCCCAGCCCATCCACTGCGCCGCAAGGTCGAACCCCCCGATGCCAGCGAAGAGACTGCCGATTCTCATGGATCGTCGTCGGTGGCATAGAATCGCGCTTCTGCTTCTGCGATCTCCCGTCGCCTCGCTTCGGCACGCAAGAGAATCGCGATCGCAAGGCGCCTCGCATTTTCCCAGGTCCACCTCTTGGCTTCTCTCATGGCTAGACCCCCTGCTCAGTGGGCGTTAGGCCGAAGGCGCGGCGTAACGAGTCGCGCCAACTCTTTTCCCACTTCAAGCAGAGCGGCCCAACGGTGTGCACGCTGACGCGGCCGAAGTCTTCGTAGATGCCTCCGTCAACCTTGCCAGATGCCGCCATCTCCGTCAGGAGTCGAGCAAGGGCCTCCAACGGAACGGAGTCGATCCGGCGAGCCAGGTACGCCTCTCGGTCGCTTAGGCGGTCACTCACGCGGTCACCACTTCTCGCCGGATCTTCACGCGATATCTCGCTTGTCTTCGTCCCTCGGTATGAGGGAGCGCCCGAAGGCGCTTCGTGAGTGGTTGAACTGGCTCCCCGGCCTGCCTCGCGAATGCGTCGACCGGATGCTCGTGGGCACGATGGCCGAGCGATCGGTAGACATACCCGACCTGATGCCATTCCTTGCCGGTCCACCATTCGATCCGGAACACCATTAGGCCATGCGACCCCGGATCCGCTCGACCTGATGCATGATCCCAAACAGAGTCGATTCCGTTCGGCCGATTTCTTGGTCCAATGCCTCGACCAGCGACGTCGTCGGCGCGGTTCCGGCAAGGCCATTTCCGCTGGCCGCCTTTGTCTCTGCCCCACAGAACCTCTCCGCCATTTCTGTCACGATACCGAGCACCTTGGCGGCCTCTTCGTTGTTTCTCGCCAGGCGCATCGTCAGGTTCGAGACGGTGGTCATCCCCTCCATCGTCGGCGCTTCGGCCCGGTTGTACGGCGCCGGCATCACCGCCTGCGATCCCACTCCACTCCATGTCATAGCTATCTCCTAGGTTTGTATGTACTTACTGGCCGCCTGTCCCTCGGACACCGGCTCGATGTGGGCTCGGTGTTCCGACTGCCAAGTCGTGATCCTGGTTTCCCCATTTTCCTTCTCCACCATGTCGAACGGGTGCCACTCCACGTCGATCTCAGCCCCGCAGCGACAGCGATAGCGAACCTTCATCGGATCCTCTGGCTAGGTAACCCGCGCTCCACCTGCGCGAGGTACCACGGGTACCACTTTATTCGATTCAGGTGGACACGCGGAGCGGTCCCCGCTTGTGGCGGAGTCAAGAACGACAACGACTTAGCTACGTGAACCTGCGAGTTCTGCGAGTTCTTTCCTGCGGTGTTCGTGTCTGATAAGCGTGAGGTCGGTAGTTCAACTCTACCCAGGCCCATTCCACAACTCACGACATGACACGAACTTCCGACGACGGCGCCTAACGGCGCCCGTTTCGTGTAGGACCGGGTACCACGCGGGTACCACGGTCGCTCACGCATCGGGCTCAATCTCCCCACGCAACAACGCCCGTTTCGCCGTCGCCTCTTTCCGGTGTTTTACCCGCCCGCGTTCGGCGTACACCTCTTTCGGCATCTGCGAGTTATCCCAACCGCCGGCGTTCTGGAGCCCTTCCTCGCTGATCCCGAGATCTATGAATCCGTCGACCGCCACGCGCCGCACCCCGTAGGCGGCACGGCCCGGAACGTGGGGAATGCCAGCCAGTCGCTCCGCTTCGTTCCACCAGTCACCGACCGCACGCCGGCCGATCGGTTGGTGATCGCGGTCCAACCGTGCCTCCAGAACGCCGTCTTTGGCCTTCCGGAGCTTCCGAGCGGGGAACAGGGGATAGTCGATCGCCTGCTGCTCGAGCGCCCGAAGGTAGCCCTTCTCGAGCGCATAGACCACCGAGGCGTACTGGCCCGACGTGAATTCCACCGTCGTCCCGCGCTTCTTCCCGGCACCGCGGACCTTCACCGTCCGAGCGGGCAGATCGAGGTCGTGCCGACGCACCCGGAGCACCTGACCGAGCCGGAGCTCGGCACCGATCGCCACCATGAGCCCGAACCGAGGATCCACCTGGTCTGCCACGGCGAGAATCTTCCGCATCTCCTCGAGCGTGTAGCGCGGGCGTTTGGTATCCGGGTTCCCCGCTTCGTCGCGCACCGCCTGTTTCCACTTTCGTGGCGGCATGCAGGCATTATCTGGGATCATTCCCTCGTCCCGGAGCCATGCCGCCACGGTCAGCACCCGACCGACCGTCGTTTCCACGCCGCGGGCACCGACGCAGCCCTTGGCTTGGAGATCGGCCAACCGCCGGCGCCAGAGCTGGCGGATCTCCGCGCGCTTGATCTCTGACCACGGCGTCGACGGTCCCCAAATCGTGGCCGCATGCTTCAACGCGCGGATCACTTCGGACCGATGGTTCGACTTCCGCGGGTAGAGCCCCTTGTCCTTGTCGATCACGACGGCAATGGTCGCCCCGATCGTGAGCACTGCCGGCGTATCGGGCTCCGGCTCAGGTTGGCCCAACGTCCGGTAGCGGGTCCGTGCCTGCTCCTTCGCGAACAGGGCGATATCCCGTTTGATATTCCCTTTCGCATCCCGGAGCACCGCGCCTAACGAGACCATTTTCCAGGCCCGGCCGGCCGCCGTCGTCACCCGCCAGCGGAGATAGAGCACGCCGGCTTTGCTGGGTCGCTCGAAGACCGTGACCTTGAGCTGGTCCTCGCCGATCGACCAATGCCACCGTTCGCCGGTTACTTCGGAATCTTCCACTGAGCCCCCACGCGAATCGCTCCGGAGATTTTACCCGCAATACACCACTGGCGCACGGTTTCCCCACTCACCCCGACCCGGCGTCCATGCTCCCGCGTGCTGAGGTAGACGATCGCGGCGTTCTGTGCGACGACGAGGGCGGACTCGAGCTTACCAGCGAACCGCCGGAGAGGAGCGACGTTGACGCCGTTCGCCTCGAGCACATTGGCCTCCGCCAGTGTCTCCTCGAGTACCGCCGTGATTGGTTCGAAGCTCATCGATTTTTCCGCCGCCCCTTGTACGCCAGATTTACCACCGACTTCGCGGCCCGGCACGTCGCGCACCGACAGCCCAATTGGTACCGAGCTACGGTGCCGCAGATCGCTGTCCGATGCCCCGGAATCGCCCGGATCGCTTCGGCGCATTTCATCGCCTCATTCGCTTCCATCGGCAACCCCGACGCCATCAGGCTCTTCGCCCGGCTCTCGCAAACCTCCACTGCCTCCGCGATCATCACGTCCCGCGTCGTTCTCCGCGGTCGCACCCCGACGCATCGGGAAGCCCTGACGTGCGAGTTCATCCGAGACGCGATCGACCCAGTAGGAGCTCGGCTCGAGCCCTTTGGCTCGGCGATAATCGCGGTAACCCCGGAGGGCGTCTCGGACGGAGGGCAGGTCACGGAATCCGATCTCCTTTGCCGATTTCATTCGGCGGTTTCGTCCCCGCAGTTTCTAGAATAATTCCCCGCTACTCCTAGATCTAAACAGCAGGGGGGAACTATGCTAAAGCTTTGAAATGCTTGCAGTTGAAGAACTGAACCCCTCCCCCCTACCCCCCTCCCCGCGCGACGCACCTCCGGTGGATGGTGGCGATCGAGGGGGAATGAGCATTCCGGCTGAGGGGGAATGACCATTCCGGTCATGGGGGAATGAGCATTCCCCCTTCTCCGTATATAGGATGGCGTCGAGCTGGGCAGCGAGCCGCCAAATCTCTTCGTCCGTCGGTCGTCCTGTGGCCGGATAGCATCCATCCGGCAAGCGGACAAACCAGTGGTATCGTTGTCCGCGTTGCTCGGAGACAAGGCAATCATGGCGCCGGAGGAACTTCCGGAGCACCGCAACCGATTCGACGGTGAGTCCGCGCCGCCGCGCCAAGTATTCCGTACTGGCGAAACATCCGTCGCCACCTTGATCGAGAACGCGATATTCATCCCACACCGCCTTGTGTCCCAACGTAAGTACTGACGAAGCATTAATAACCCGCGCCCACGCATAGGGTTGCGGCACATCATCGCTCGAAGATCAGCGACCGCCAGACTTGACGCGGCGAGCGGTTGTTCCGAATGCCGAGACGATAGGTTCCTGTCCCTTCGATCCAGCCCAACCGCATGGCCTTCATCAGAATCGGCCCGAGGGCGCGACCCTCTCGCGGCTCCGGGAAATCGCTCGACCACAAATCGTCGCAGAAGACCGTCTCATGGGTTAGGCAATATTCCCGGAGGTACGCTAACGCGGTGTCGGACCAGCCGACGGATCCCTGACTCGCGCGCGCCATCCCGAGGTCGCGCTTCGCCACCGCATCCGCGCGCGACTGACGACGCGAGGCTGGCTCCGGCGGGGCAGCGAAGAGCGGCAGATCCTCGAACGCCTTCGCCACTATCGGAACCTCAGATGCGTTCCAATGGGCTCGAGCACAGCGATTGTAGTTTCCACTTCCCCCGCTCTGATGCCGGCGCGCAATGCCTCGGTGTCGGCTGAGATGACCTGATACTGACGCGGTAGCTCGGTTGGCTCGACCAGCACTTTGAGCGCGGGCTTCCCACCGTTTTTCTGGATCGCCGCCTTCCAGACGATGCCCTTGATCTCAGTCAACCCGCGCTCGTCCATGTACGCCTTCAATCGCTCCTTTAGCCGGGTAGCCGCGTTCACGACGGCCTGCTTCTTCGCGGTCAGGAGCCGCTGTTCCTCTTCGATCGCGCGCGCATCTGATTCGAACCGGGCCACAACGCAGCGGTAGCCATCGACTTTTTCCGCCACTTCGATATCGAGCGCCGCGAGCTTTAGCTCAATCTCAGGCGTGAGCTCGCCTTCGCTGTCGATCAAGGCCCGCTCGATCTCATGGAGATCAGCGGTCAATTCATAGAGGCTCGGCATTAGTAGCTTCCTCCTCGCATCTCAAGCCACATTTTCTCATAGCGTTGCATGCCGGCAAGGTGCTCGGCAAGAAATTGCAGATAGATCCCGTTCGTGCGAGCCAACTGGTCGAGTCGCGCCTCAGTGACCTTGACGCCCTGCGAATCGAACTGCGCTCGCAACATCTCGCACAACGCGGCGAGCACGACCTTCCGATACGCTTGGTAGAAGCAGTCTGTCCCGTGATACCACGCCGAGAGGACTTCCGGCGCGTCGGATTCCCGGTCAGGAATGAGCGTCGGGCCGATCTTCATTCTTCTACCTCCGGCAGCGCCCATTTCGGCAATGCAGGCGGATCCCACTTGAACGCGGGAACCGGCGAGCGATCGCCTTTCGGTTTGGACGCTGGCTGGTAGTGGCGACCGCTCTCGCTGATCTTCGCGTGGCCTTCCGGGAGATCGTAGAGATACCGACCGATGCCCCACAGCACGGCGACGCGCTTCAGCGCATTCGAGAAGCCGCCTTTGACCGGCTCGGTGTCCGGCTGGTCCGCACCGTCGTACTTCGTCACCCACTCGCCGGCGATCTTGATACTCAGGCCCATCACGACGCCGGGACTGCCAATGCCCCACTCCTTTGGGCACTCGTTCTTCCAGCGCGACGGTCCGACCACATCATCGAGCCGCTGCATGATGGCCCGGCTCGTCACGTAGGCGAGACAGGTCGCCCAAATCTTCTCCTCCTTCACGCCGGAGCGGCCAATGCGCCACTCAAGGTCCGTGGGCGGGAAGGGCTCAGCCAGTTTTTTCAGCACCGCATCGATCTTGACCTCTTTCGGGTCTTTGATCGGCGCGAAGGCTTCTGCGGGGACAGCGGTCATGCAGCCTCCGGCGCGGCGCTCAAGAGTTGCGATCCCGCGAAGCGCATTCCCTCTTCGAAGGCCAAGCGCAGGCCTTGCGCGGTGCGGTTCTTGGGATCGTTGAGCAGCTCGAGCCCGATCATGGTGGACGGCTCGGCCATCGTGCAGAGACTCGCGATCACGTTCCACGATGGGGTATCGAGCGCACCAGGAACGCGGACCCCGGCCCGCACGAGCGCGATGGCAAGCTGGGCCGTGCGCCGTGGCTTCCCGTCCTGCATGTAGTCGCTATTCCACTGGACGGCCTTGAGCGCGTCCATGAGGGCGTCCACGTGGGCTTCCTCGATGGAGCGGGGAAGAGAATTGACAGCGGAATCAGGCATTGGTTACGTTCCTTGTGCGTGAGACGGTGTAGCATCGAGCCCCGGCCCTTAACCGGGGCTTACTCTTTCCTACCCTCTGCTATCCGCAGCCCGAGCGACTTCCTGGGCGAACATCGCGTCTTTGGCGTCTCGGACTCTCTGCGCGTGTTTGAGATACACGCGACTTGGCCCTAACTCGCGAACGACGCCAGTGACCGTATGCACTTCTGTCCCATGCTCGTAGCGCGAGCCGATCAGCTTGATTCCCCGCAACGGTTCCGCCGGAACCACAATCGGATCGTGAACAACCGTTAGCGCCTTCACCGGGACCGCCGGCGTTGATTGATCGTGCGTTGCCGGAAGATCGTGCCGAGCAAGACCAGGAACATGGCCACGGCCCCGACGACGATGACCGTCTCTCCCGTGTCCATCGCGGTATGCATCGCAGGCGATACGACGAGCGTGTCTTGCACGTTAGGCATAGCGATTGCACCGTGGCGCGAAATCCGCCGGGTTAGGTGCTATCTGTTGGAGTAACCCCGCGACACTTGGGGCAAGACTGCGGCACGATCGCCCGAGGCAGTGACGCGACATGGTCACGCCGCCTCGGGAGGAAAAGTGATGTCGTGATCGGCAAGGATCTTCTTTGCAGCAGCTAAAGTCGCTTCGATGGCGACGTGCGATCGCGGCTTCCGAATCACCGCGCACGCCATGTCAATCACCCTCATGTCCCGCAGCGGAACGCGAGCGGTCAGCATCGACCAACCCTGCTCCACCTCTTGAGGCTGTCCCTGTTTCGGCATGCGGCGTACATTCTCCTGTGAGAACACATAATCGCAGGAAGGATATTACCGCACGGAGGTTATTAGCGCAAGAGGCCCAGCCGGAGGCCATGCGGCTACGAGTCGTTCAGGTGATCGAGGGACGCATCCGGAACGGGCAAACCCAGGTCGAAATCGCCGCAGAACTGGAGACCAAACAGAGCACCGTGGCGGGCTGGAAGCAGGGCAGGGTGCCGGACGTGAAGGCCCTGGCCCGCATCGCGATTACCTACAACCTCTCAGGGCATTGGCTCCTCACCGGCCAGCTCCCGATGGAACCCCCTGGGGTCAGACCGGATCTTCAAGCCGTCTACGCAGCCGGATGGGCGTCCGCTCGAGAGGCCGCGCTTCGGGCGGTACAGCTGGCGACGGCGGCAGAAGACGCTGCGCGGCGCGGTGGAGTTCCGCCGGTAACGGGGCAGGGGACAACGGGATGAGCGCGCCCGCTTCGTACTGGTTCAGCACGAACCCCACGTCGAGGGCTTGGCACAGCGTACAGAGCCGATTGGAGACGGGATCGAAGACGATACTGTCGCCAGCACGCACGGGGCTACCGGGAATATCCGCTGGGGCGGTGAACACGATCGGTAGCACGGCGACCTCCAAACAGCCCCCGAACGGGTCATGAAACTGTAACATTCTCGGTCATTCTTCGACAGAGAGCCTAGGACTCTACGGCCCGTTGCGGCGCGACTGCACCCCTTTGCACGCTGGCGCGTTTGGCGCCATTCATGCATCTTGTGTCGCCGTGCTTCCGCTTCGATCCGTTCTCGCTCGATCGCACCTGCCCGCTCTCGACGGTCTCCGCGCGCTGGCCGTCTTCACCGTCATCGCGTACCACGGCGGGCTCCCGATTCCCGGTGACCTCGGCGTCTCGGCGTTCTTCGTGCTCTCGGGCTTCCTCGTCACGCTCCTGATGCGCCGTGAGCTCGACCGCACCGGCTCGGTCGCACTCGGGGGCTTCTATCGGCGCCGGACGCTTCGGATCTTCCCAGCCTACTACGCTTATCTGCTCGTCGCGATCGCGTGGGACTGGCGCGCCGGCGATCACTGGTCCCTCGGGAACCTCGCCGCGGCGCTGACCTACACGGTCAACTATTACGTCGCCGGCGGCCAAACGACGGTCCACGCCGCCCATGCCTGGTCGCTCGGCGTCGAGGAACAGTTCTATCTCCTCTGGCCGGTGCTCTTTCTGCTCTTCCATCGGCTCCGCTGGCTCCCGTGGGGGGCGATCGGCCTGGTCCTCGTCTCCTGCGGCTGGCGCTCCCTCGCGACGCTCCAACTCGGCTTTTCGAGCGTCTATGCCTACAATGCCTTTGAGACCCGACTCGATTGTCTGGCGATCGGGTGCGTCCTGGCCTGCTTCATCGATCGGCCCGTCACCGAACGGCTGGCAACTCAGGTCGGACGCCCGTGGATGCCCCCGCTCCTGCTCGGGCTCCTGCTGCTCTCCCGGCTCGGTGGCTCCCCGGTCTACCACTATGCCATCGGGTTCACCGTTGATTCCCTGCTCATCGCCGCCCTGCTCCTGGCCTTGCTGACGCTGCACGCCCATCCCGCGTACCGCTGGATCGATGCCCGCTGGATTGCCTGGCTGGGTGCCATCAGCTACCCACTCTATCTCTGGCACGGCCGGGGCTTGGCAATCGGGGAGCGGATCCTGGGTCACGCATGGCGCCTGCCGGTTGGAATCGTCGTCAGTATCGGGCTAGCCGCAGGGTCGTACTACCTTCTCGAGCGCCCGCTCCTGCGATTCCGGACCGCGCGACTAAAACATCCGCAGGCCGCACCCGATACCCACGCCAGCCCGCACTTCGATGGGATTGACCGAGGAGGCCGTGAGTTGCCCGCCGGCATAGCAGCCCAGCCGGTTGCGGATCTTCGCCCGCGCGAGCTCGCGGCTTAAGGCCCGGAGCGCCCCGGAATCCGCCGTCACGATCTGACGGAGCGCCGCAGTTCGCTGCTCGCAGGTCTCCACCGTCACCGTACAGGCTCGAATCGCTGAATCAGCGACCGCAACGACGAGCCGAAGCGTGTCTCGGTGCACCAACGTATCGACCCGGTTTACGATCGTCGCGATGGTATCCCACCGCTGGCGGGTGACGATACGGTCCTTGGTCTGCTGGATATAGACCGTGTCGAGGCGAATCACGCGCTTCTGGAGATCACCGATCGTGACCGCCTGAGCGGCGATTGTCGCCTGGTCCGCCGCGCGCTCCGCCCGACGCTGACTCTGGCAGACAAAGAAGAAGATCGCGCCACCAACGGCAACGCCTGAGAGACCGGTCCACGCCCAATCGGGGAGTTTCATGGGTGATCCTCATCGAACCGGCGCCGCATGCCAGATAAATCCCGTTGCTGCTGCTCATAGCTGATCCGACTCATCACGTAATCAGGAATGAGGCCGTAACTGTTCTCGATCCGTTCCGTGGCTTCGGCTTTGGTGTCGCCATCCACCTCGATCCGCTCCGAACCAAACCACCCATACCATTTCACGGTCGCGCGCCCGCTTTTGCCGCAGCGACCGTGATACCCATCGGCTCGATATGCGTCGGATCCCAGCCCAACTTGACCGGCGCCTCCCACTGCTCGGTGCTGATCGCCGTCGTGACAGCGTCCTGCAATGCTGCCGGCAATCCCCAGAGAATGCCCGTCACGAGGCCCTGATTCTCCGCCGCCGCGGCGAGTCGGAGCAGGTAGGGGATTGCCGATGCCAACGGATGATCGTCGTCGATTACGTCGACCGCGAGGGATTCCGGCACACCCCCGTTGCCCGTGCAGTTGTGGAATCCATAGCGCAGCTTGGAGTGCCCCGATTGGAAGGCTGCGAGCTGATCGGCGGGGGACCGGTACGCATCTTGAATCCGGGGTCGCCAGCCTGCGGCCTCCATCTCGTCGAGCACGGCCTGGATCTTCTCCCCGAAGCTCGGCCAGCACTCGGCGAGTTTCTGCGTATTCCGCGCCTGCCGCTCGACCTCGTTCACGGCGTATCCTTCTCCCCAGGCGCCGCCGGTCGGCCCCGCCCGACCAACTTCGCCAGCCCATCGCCCACCGCTCCCCAGACTTTTCCAGCGGTCGCCCGGCCAAGCATCTTCGGCGCGATCAGCAACACGCATGTCAGAATGAGGCCAAGCGGAAAGCCGGTATGATTCGGCGGATAGGTGAGGAATCCGGCATCCTGGAGAATCTCAACTGCGGACTTTGTTGCCAGCAGCGTTGCACCGATGATGAAGGCGCCGTCCTCGATCATGCGGGCCGCGCCGTAGGGCTTCTTCAGGGCAACGGCTTCGAGTCCCTGCCCGTAGGCGACAAGATCCTTGATCGCATCGCCTCGCTCCTCGAGGGTGAGGTCGCCGATGTGCTGGAGCCACCATTCCATGGGCGGTCGATGGGTGGTGATGGCCCGCTCGTCGGTCGTGCCCGGATCAGTCATCGCGCCTCATTTCCGCATCGCATAGGCGAGAATCAGCGATAAGCCAGCAAGCCCAATCGTAATGATCGTAAACCCGCGTGCCTGGTTCGCTTTCTGCTCTTCGCGGGCCACTTGCACCGCGCGTTCCGCAGCTCGCTCAGACGCCGCAATTTCTCGACGGAGCGAGCCGACTTCCGCCTCCAACTTGGCGACCCGCTCCGCGAGCACATCGGGCACCGGTTACTCCGGCCAATCCCGATCCGGTGGATCGACCTTCAGTTGCACGCACATCACCATGATGGCATCATGGAGCCAGTGGACCCGCGCGCGCGTCTTGCGATATTCGGCCACCAACCCGTTCGCGCCGTCCTTATCGAGCAACATCTGGACTTCCATCTGCCGGCGTTCCGTCTCCGCGAACTTGAGCCGGACCGATTCGTCCAACCGTTCGACTGAGTGCGTTAAGTGCTGCCATTGCTCGGTCGTAATGGGTTCCGGTTTGCTCGTAGCGCGGCGACGTTGCTTGTCGCCAATAAGCCAGATCACTGCGATCGTTGCGCTGGGTCCTAGCGCCGTGGTTAGGGCGGTCACCGTACCCGGATCCATAGTGTATCTCCTTCACGATGAGCCACGTCATGATCCCTAACCCAAGCACCCGCGCACTTTGATAGACGATCCACGCCCCGATCCAGGCGGTACTCGTGATCGGGAGCATCGCCATCGCCAGAATCGCCGGGAGCGTCCCGAGGCAGTACGTCCACACCGCCTTTCGCCGTCGATGATGGACCGCTACAAAGGCGATCGCAAAACAGCCGGTGACTTCCACCACGGTCTCCGGTTCCGTCATCGGTCCCCGCAACGCCGAAAGAATCGCGAGGGACCCGATCGCACTGATTGCGACGATCCGCATGGCTCGGTGTTCGAGCAACGCGAGCAGGAACATGATCGTCTGAACCGGGGCGAACAGGTACGACAGCCACCACGTATTCAAATGCTGCGCCTGAATGACCGATCCGACCTGATCCTGTACCCAACTCACCCCGAAGGCCGCCGCGAGAAACCAGGCATCGGCGCGCGGCGGCCGATCGCGTGCCAGCCCCCACATACAGGCGAGGATCGGGAGGACCGCGGCCCAGTGGGCAATCGGCCCTCCAATCGCGAAGACCGGGTGCATTAGCACGCCGGCGGGCACGGGTGCGAGTTATCGAACCCGACGCCATACACTTCCTGATCCTCGGTACACATCCAGAGCACTTCGAGCCCGTCGTCATTGACGCCACGAATCGCTAGCAGCTTCGTGTCCGCCGATCCTGCCTCGAGCGCGGTCTTCAAGGCACCGAGCATCCTGATTGCATCCGCCCGCGTCCACCATTGATACCGCCAGGGATGGTTGACGTTGCTGCCCTTGAATCGCTCGACTTGCTCGTGCATGCCCATAGAACGCTCCGCGTTAGGGGACAGAAATCCGGGTCAAACATCCCGGAAGATGCACCCCGAAACAGTGGAGAACAAAGAGCAGCACGCCCCCGATCGCGAGGACCTGGAGGAGGAACGTTTTCAACGGATCCTTGAGCCCCCACCGCTCGATCAGGAGGCAAAGCAGGAGGGCGATGAACAGGATGACCATTAGACGGCCGTCGCTGCCAGGTCATCGTTCGCCGCTTGCAGTTTCGCCGCGACCGCATCGAAGCCTGAGAAATCGAGCGTCGGATTGGCTGCTTGGAGCGCGGCGATCTGGGCGGTGAGATCCGCAATCGTCGCGTCATTCTTCGCCAGATGATCCACGATGGCCTGCTGCTTCGCATCTACCGTCGCCTGCAACGTGTCGGCCTTGGCGCTGAGGTCGGCCAACTTCGCATTGACATCGTCTTGGGCTGCCATGATCCGCTCCGTATTCCGAAGAATGTGAACTAACGTGTGATCGAGCTGCCGCTGTTCAAGCCGGTCGACTCGACGTTCCAACGCTTCTAATCGTCGTTCGTGTTCCATTACCAACCCCAGCCGGGATCAGACTTCCACGCCCGGACGTTGCTCCACTTGACGGACTGCGCGAGCACCGGTCCTTGATTCAGGTTCCGGCCTAACGCGATGCCGAAAATCGCGGTGACGGTCGTAATTGGCACGTTGGTGTAGGACTTGTAGACCGCATTGTCGAGCGCGAACACCGCCGTGCCGGTCGCGCCGACTCTGGCATGGATCCGCCACCGGTGCCATTGGCCGTCGTAGTACTGGGTCGGGAAGGGCGCACCGAGAAACCCACTGCCGCCGCCATCGGGATCGCCGGGGTAATACGAAGTCGTCGCCGTCTCGGAGATCCCAGTAATGATGTGGAACCGGCTCGACGGATTGGTCCGCAGGAAAATGGTTTTGTAGCCCGCGCTCGAGGCACAGGCGGTCGCGTAATTCTTCGTGCGCCACCCAGCCGAGAACTTGACCCAGACTTCCACCCACACTTCCTGCACGGACGACGGAAACGCCACGTTGCGGCCAATCGTCGCATCCGAGCAATTCGCCGGGGACGCGGCGAAGTCGTACCGCATCGACTTCCCGGTGAGCCCTGGCGGGACGTCCGGATCGAGGAAGATGCGGGCGATATTCACGTCCTCCGTGGCCCCGCTCCAGATCGGATTCGGGTACTTCAGCAGATCGGCCGTCGTCGCGTATTTGGCAAAATCCTCAACCACCCACGCCGCCGAGCTCGGAGGAATCGGCAGAGGCGCCGGGGGAGGAGGTGCTGGTGGCGGCGCGGGCGGAGGAGGCGGTGGCGGTGGGGCAGGGGGCTGCACCACGATCGTGTCGTGAACAACCCGCACGACGGTATCGTGGACCGCCGGCGGAATGATGGTATCGTGCGGCACCGGGTAGGCGACACGCGCCTGCTGGACGCCATTTCGGGCCACGGTGAAGACGAGGCTGTCCGGGGCAACCGGGGCGGCCAATCGGACCGCGGCGGCGCCACCAGCGAGCCCTGCGACCGCGAGAAATGCTCCACCAACTTTGGCGAGCGTCATGGATTCTCCTGTCGTTGCTGCATCAAAGCCCGCGCGAGTAAACCACCACCAGCCGCGGCACCAGCGCCAAGCATTGTCGGTAGCGACGTTCCGCCGTACTGGTCCTTGAGCACGCGCCATTGCTTGTACAACTCCTCGCGTGTGGCCTCATCCGGCGCCAAATCCGCACGCCGCTGGAGATCATCCATCGCGGCCTTGCCAGCCTGATTCTGCCGAGCATCGAAGACAAGTTCTCCACGCCGAAGGGCAGAACCCTGGGAGTGCTTTTTCATGAAGTCGCCATATTCTTGGCGCGTATTGCTGGCGAGTGCTCTCCCGCGGATTTCATCGGGATTCAGCCCAAGAGCCCACGCCGATGCATCCAGCGCTTCACGGGTGCCTTTGCCCTTCGGCGCACGAGGTGATGGCTGCGCTCGTGGGGTCAGCGCGGGAGCGGCCGGGACGGGAAGTGGTTTTGCCGGCAGTGGTGGCTCTAACGTCGCAGTCGGCGCAGCGGACGGCGTTGTCAATCTCGCGAGCAGCGCTTGAACGTCTCCACCACTTTGACCTAGGCCGGTTGGCGCTGGCGGCACAGGCGGTAAGGCTTCCGTGGCTGACCGGACCCTGGAAAGCGCCGACGTGAGCGGATTGATCGGCGGCGGTTCTGGCGGAGGCGCCGGAGGTGGTGGCGGCGGCTCGGGTGGCGGAGATGGTGGAGGTGGCCCCCAGCCCCCGTCCGTCCGTCGGCCCACGAGCGGGAGCGATGATTTTCGCGGCGTGTAGGATGCGGTCGGCAGGACAGGTGGCGGTTCCCCTAACGCTTCACTCGCCGGTCGCAGCAAACGCTCCAGGATCGTTTCGGATTCGACCGAGGCGGCGTGTCGAGCGCCGTACTTACTTGCGATTCCGAGCGCAGCCCCGAGGTGCGGTTGCCCGACCAGCGTGCCCGCGACGTAGCCCACGCCGCCCCGCGCGAGACCCCCGAACCCGGCACTCTGGCCGATGATCGGCTCCGGCTTCTGATCGAGCACATCGACGATCTGGGTCGCGATGTCGGTCGTCTTCGGGTCGCGCTTGAGATCCTGGGCCAAGAGATAGGCGCGCGCGCGCACCGAACTCTTCGTGGGCAACGCCGACAGATTCTTGAGCACTTCATCCGCTGCCGGGCCGATCGTTTCTAGCACCGTCGGGCTGCGACCAGCGGCCGCGAGGGCCGCATGGCGCGCCTGCACGTCCTCGAGCGATTGGCCGGTGTTCTGGATCGCGCTGGCGATCGTTTCCTGGGCCTTGGCAAGTCGACCGGAGCCTGTGGTGATGCCTGCGAGCCGACCAACGGAACGCACGGCGGGCGCTGCCGCGCGAACTGCGGCTCCGACGACCGGCGCACCAGCCCCGACCAGACCGCCGAACTCGACGCCTCGGAGCGTGGCTTTGGCTTGCTCTTCCGGCGTCCCTTCGGCACCACCGAATCCCGCGACCCCGCCAATGCCTGCTCCGGTGACGCCACTAACCAGCGCCCGTGCAGGAAGACTCGCTCCGGCGACACCGGCTCCCGCGGCTCCCCCGGTCGCGAGCGTGGGAATGGCCCCACCGATCAGGTTATCCACGACCGATTCGACGGGGTGATTCCCAGCGAACTCGCGATTGCTCGCGCGCTCCACGTCCCGCGATTTCGTGTAGGCACCGGCGAGTTCATCCTTGGTTGGGAGCTCACCGTGGGTCAGCGACTTCACGGCCTGTCCCGCTGCACCGACCACTCCGGTCAATTCATCCTGGAGCCCGAGCGTCGTACCCTGGAGTCCCGCGCGCGCGCTTCCCAAGGCGTGTTCCAGCCCCGATTCCTCGCGCCGTGGAGCCATCGGCTGACTGGCGGCCTCGACGTGTTTGACGGCCTCGTCGTGGCTCAGACCGCGATCGCGAAGGAACTCGTAGCGGTGCGCTTTCTCGGCATCGAGCGAGGCCGCCACGGCCTGATCGTGATCCATGCCCTGATTGCGGAATTGCTCGTAGGCAGATGCCAAATCGAACGGCTGCACCGCGAGGGGAGCCGTGGACGAACTGCCATGCGACACACCGGCCATCGGGCCGGTCATGGCGGGCGCTTGACGAAGGGGTTCTCAGGTCGGAAACCGCTCGCAGCCGGAGCGGCCGGTGGAGCACCTGGAGCCGCCGTTCCCCCGCCACGCTTCCCAGTGGCGAACGGCTGGTAGCCCTGGTCCGGGGTGAAATTCGACTCGTAGAGGTCGCTTTCGTCCTGAATCGCGGCTCGGAGCTTCTGCAATTTCACTTTCGCGACGTCGGGCGGATCAGTGATCGCGGGAATAAACGGCCGAAGTCGCGGCATTTCCTTCGCCGTGACCGCCGCGCCCGACCGATCGTGAATGATGAGGCTCCCGACGTTGGCGATCGTGGCCCGGAGTGCTTGCGCCTTGGCGCTAGAAAGCCCGAGCGCATCCTTCACTTGTTGGCCACCTGCCATATTCGTGATGCCCAAGCCACTCGCAGCCTCTTTGTCGTTGAGACCGTTCAGGGCATCATCGATCGTGTTGAGATGGCTGCGATTCTCCGCAATCGTCTTCACGACACCCTGCGGGATCTGTTTCGCCGGTTTCTCCGGGGCGTTGTCCGCGCGCAGCCCGATCAGCGCCCGCGCGTTCGCTCGATTGGCCTCGTTCTGCGAACCGATGAACTCCCGCTGCCGCTGCGCTTCCTCGGTGCGGGCCTGAATCGCTTCCTTGGCACGCTGGGCCTGTTCGGCCAACGTGCCCTGGTGATAGGCGTCCGTCGATCGATTCGCAGCGTGCGTTTCCAAGAGCCGCGCCTGGAACTCTTCGAGCGCCTGTTGCCGGGCTTGATTGCGGGCCTCGTCCTCGGCACGCGCACGGTCCCGCGCGAAGGCATCCTGTGCCGTCTGCCGGTCAAGCTGCGCGCGTTGGAGCGTGCCCTGGTTCTGGCCCTCCTGATAGGACCCGGCGCCCGTGTTGAGCGCCTTCATCAAGAATCCGAGATCGAAGGCCATCGGCTACCGTCCTGCGGGCGCGAGCCCGCCGTAGCCGGTCCGTTGCGCCCAGGTTGGTCCCGGAGCAGTGGGATAGCTCCCCGGCGGCAACTGGCCGAGTCCGCTGAGATCGAACGGTCCGTTGGGTACGGACGGCGGTAGGCTGATGTTCGGCGCTGGCGGGAACCCGTTCGCGTCCCGTGGTCCGCGGAGTGCCGCCGCCTGTCCCGCTGCGCCTAACGCGCCACCGATCGCGTTGTTGATCCCATTCGCCTGCGCGTCGTAGGCCCCCGCGTTCTGCGTCGCGAGTTGGCTCGGGTCGTTGATGTAGCCGAGCTTGATGAGCTGGTTGATGTAATCCGAGTTCTGCCCAAACTCCTGATTCTGGCTCCCCTGCTCGAGCAGGTATTGCTGAATCCGGTCCTGTTGCGCCTGATTCGCGAGCGAATCCTGGTAGCCGCGTTCGCCGCGCGCCTCACCCCGCATCGCGGCTTCGTTCCCGAACCGCTGCTGCTCGAGCCCCGAGAAATCACCCAACAGCGACCGCTGGAGTTGCGTCCGCGCGAGATCCTGAGCGCTCGCGTTCTGCTGGTCGGTCCGGTTCTCGTTCCGGAGGCTCGAACCCTGCTGAAACGACTGGTTCCCGAGATCGGAGAGGAATCCGCCGCGCGCGAGCCCGTACTGATTCTGGGCGTTCGTGATGTTGGCCTGATCGCCGCCGAGTGCGCGGTAGAGGTTCGCGGAATTGATCGCATTGCTCGAGCGGGCTTGATCGGCACTGAGACTCAATCCTTGGCTCGCCAGATTCGTGTTGGCGGCGGCCTGATCCTGCCCGGCGACGAACCCGCGCTCGCCCCGCGCCTCGTTCCGGAGGCCCTGCTGCACGCCCGCATTGGTCACGTCCGTGCCACTCAGCTGCCCGAACACGCCCTGGCCGGCCGACAGCCGATTCAGGCGGTCCTGGAGCTCCTGGCCTGCCGCATCGAGCGAGAGTTGCTGGCGCGAGTTCGCCAACGACTGCTCTCGTCGTTGCGTGACGTCACCCAGGTCGCTGGTCGTCACCCCTGAGCCGATGCGGCCCAAGGCGGCGGCTTTCTGGCCCACGGCACGCAAGTCCGACTGATACTGCGGCTCGCTCTGGCGCCCGATGAGGTCGAATTGCTGCCGGGCGAGATCGCCCCGATTGGGTGCGCTGTTCAACGCGTCCAATTGGGTACTGATGTTCCCTCGTGCGGCCGTCGTGTCCGCGGACGGGTTGTAGGTCCCCGTCGCGACCGAGCCGTAGCTCGAGGTGGGTGGCAGCGAGACACCACCGTATTGCCCGATCCGAGCGCCACCGAGCGCGCCAGCGGCCGACCCGTAGGCGCCTTGCGCCGCGGTGTAGTTCGCGGGGTTCGCGATCGAGCCAGCCGCCTGGGCACCGTAATTCGCGGCCCCGGTGGTGTACGAGTCGTTGGTGTTCGGCGCGACGTAGCCCCGGAGCGGTTGCGTGCCCGCGAGATTGGCCGCGGCTTGGTCCGTGTAGCCTTGAGCGCCCGTGAGACGCTGGGACGGCTGGGGCGTGATCGTCTGGCCCCGGTAGTCGTTCACACCGGGCTGGATCGGCGTGAACTGCGAACCGGTGACGGACGGTGCGCTCGAACCCGCTGGCGTCATCGGAGGAAACGAGACGGACGGCCGCTGCGGCGTGATCGAGGGGCCACCGAAGCCCGATTGGGAGTAGTTCGACTGATTCGGATCGAATCCGTTGGTCGTGACGCCATTCGGATGCTGGGCGTTGAACGCCGCCCCAGCCGCCCCAAACGGATCAGCCTGCGGCCCGCCCGGAAACCGCCGAATGTTGATGTTCGGCTTCGGGGCCGGACTCGGTGCCCCAGGAGGCGGAAGTGCGACAGTAGGTGCGGTCATCCGCCCTCCTTAGTACGTCGGCCCACTGGGCGGCATGGCAATCGGGAACCGCGGGGCACCACCACCCGGCATCGGTCCGGCCCCGCCCGGTGCGCGAGCCAACAGCTGATCGAGATTCGGATTCATCCGCCGGAGCCAGTCCTGCGCTTTGGGCGGTGCGCCACTGAATGCGGTCTGTCCTGGCGTCTGCGCGGGCACCGGAGCAGCGGTTGGGGGCATCGCCACCGGTGGGCGCGCGAGTGCTGGTCGTTCGTAGGGATTCCCGGTGCCCGAGAACAATTGGCCGAGATCGGGCCGCTGGGGAATGCCCTGCAATGCTCGCTGGAGCGCGAGGTTCCGAACCGGAGCTCGCGCGGTGTAGTCCTGCTGATCTTGGGCTAGGACTTGGTCGCGGAGTTGGTTGGCTTTGCCCTGCTTGCCAGCCCCCTCGATGACACCAAGCCCCGCACTGACCAGCGGCCCAACAACCGGCAGCGCACCGCCAAGTTTGCCTAACGCGTCTCCGAGCCAGCCCATAGCATCCTCCTCGCGACGACTAGATCGCGACTTCTTCCCAGGCAAACCCGCCGAAGCCGGTCACCGCCGTCAACGCGCCCCACGCGATCCACGCCCCCGGCGGCACGACGATCAGGCCACCGAGGTCCACCCAGAGCGGTGTCGTGGCATAGAGCGCGGCAGCCGTGAAACCCGAGCCCATCGGCAGCAGATAACCCGGATTCGTGATCGTCGCAGCCGAGTCCGCTTTCGCGCTCGACGCCGGCCCGATGCCTAACAGGGCGTTCTGCACGCCAGGAGAGGCCAACGGCGTCGTATGTGTCACGTTCGCTGTCGCTGAGTACCCGCCGATCAGATGCAGCGAGGCGATGCCCGCCGGCGCGACCGTCAGCGCGTACTGCGCCCCGAGGATTACCAGATTCTTGGTGTTCCCCAGCGGATTCGAGACGCAGAGGCCGGTATAGGTCGTCGTGAGCGCCACCGACACCGCTTGCGCCCCGACGTTCGAGGCCAGAAAGAGATTCCCGCGGCTCGCCGCGTCCTGATAGCGCCCGTGCGCATCCGCCGCGCGCAACGCTTTCGTCTTTTCCAACGACAGATAGGCGGGCGAGCCTGGGGCCACGACCCCGCTGTCATACCCCATCGCTTGGTTCAGGACTTCGGTGGCCATAGGGGTTCCTTTACTGCGTCAGGTTCAAGGCATCGGTGAACAGCGGCCCCGCATCACTCAGCGGCGGCACCAAGAGATTCCACGCAATCGACGGTGTCCCAATTGGTCCCTGGGCACCGGCAGCACCCGTCTGGCCTAACGGTCCCACCGGTCCTTGAGCACCATCCTGTCCGGCATTGCCGACCGGACCCGTCGCACCCTGACTTCCAGTACTGCCGGTGGCGCCCGTCGTCCCTTGAGGGCCTTGTGGTCCCTGCGGCCCCGCGATCCCCGCCGCCGTGCCTAACGCGGATGCATCGGGTTGGGTGCAGGGTACCCAGTGCCCATTCTCCTCGACCATCCAGGTGCGAGCCATTAGCTGGTCGCCGGGGCAAATTGTCGACTGTACACGGTAATGCGGATCTTGCCCGCGCCAGGATTTGCATTGGTCGTCACTCGCAGCTTCGCTGCGGTCGTCTGCACTGGGCCTGCGGCGTCGGTGGCGACGCTCCCTTGCATCTGGAGCTGGCCGACGCCCGTGTTCCCAGCCGTGAGACTGGTCGACGCGTTCACGAAGCGCGTGGCCGTCGTGGCATCCCCTAACGACCAATTCGCCGCAACGCTGATCGAGGTCGTCACCCGCCACGCCACGGCTTCGATGATCGAATTGGCCGGCAACAGATTCAGCGTCGAATCGGTCGTCACGCCACCCGTGTTGAGCGTGATTTCTTCCTCGGTCCGCAGGAACGGCTGTCCGTAGTCGAAGCTTGAAATGGGCAGATTGTTCGGATTCGTGATCCAGATGCCGGCGCTCGTGGTCGGCATGCCAGCCAGGATCGGCGGGGTGTCCGGCGTGTGTGTAATCCCGGTAATCTCGAGCACTTTGGTCCCCGCTTCGAACCGACAGCGGGGACTGATGTAGGGACCAATGAGATTGGCCGACGCGCTTGAGCTCGTGATCTTGATCGCCGTTCCATAGGTCTCGAACTTGACGCCGTCGATCGAGCACCCATTGGGGACCCGACCGTCCCCGCCGCTTTGATCGCGGAGAAGGACGCCGACCGTCGTATTCGCGAGCCCGCCGCCGAGCAGATCGACCGCATTGGCCGACCCTTCAAGGAGAACCCCAATCGGAATGTCACCAACGTCGGCGCCATCCTCTTTCTGGGTCCACGGCCGCTCCAGCACCCCCCAAAACGCACCCGTCCCCGGATCGGCGGCATCCGATTGCGCAAACCGGAACGAGGCGTAATTGCCTTGCACACCATGCGCGACGACGGTGCAATCCACGAGGCGGACACTCGGCGCGACGATATTGAACCCATAGGTCGCATTCGCGTTCGCCCGGTGATTGACCTTGAGGCCCGCAATCATGACCGGCGCCGTCGAGCTCGTGATCCCGCTGACCGTGATCCCCGGAATCGCCCCGACCGTCTTGATGACGGCGCCATAGGCGAAGATCCCAATCGGCTCGGCACCGGGCGTCAGCGTCGCGGCGGATGTGAGCAGGTAGGTATCCGGCGGAATGAGCCCCAACACGCCGCCCGCCTTCAGCGCTGCGAAGAATGCCAGAAATGCCGCCGTGCTATTCGTCCCGCTGCCCGCTTGCCCGAATTGCTGCGGGGTCACGATCTGTAAATCCTGGGGCAGCGCGTCTTGTAGACCCTTCATGCGACTATTGATGATCCGCACGAAGTCGGGAATCGTCGGCGTCGCTTGATCCGAGAGCTTGGGCCAGACCCATACGGTACTCATGGGGTCGGCTCCTCCGAGACGTCGAGTGTCAGCGTCGTGCCGTCGAGTCCCGTGAGCGCGGCCTGTTTGATTCCCACCCCGCGGCAGATGACCGTGAACGCCGCATCGAACATGGCTGTCGCTTTACGCGCGTCGGCCGACAAGGCGGCGAGATAGTCGCTCTGCTCGGGCGTGATCGTCACGGTGCGGATCATGTGAAGGCCGCCGACGAGTACCAGGTCCCGCCCGAATACACTTTGAATTTCTTGTTGGTGGTGTCCCAGTAGGCGACGCCCGTCCCGCCGCTCGGGGTCGCCACCATCGCTCCGGCGAAGCTCGGGAGCACGACGTACCCACGCGTATCGCTATTGACGGTCAGGCCCCCGAGAATCACGTCGCCGCTCGACGGATACCCGAGCCAAATCGACGATCCGCTGCCAGTCGTGCGCGCATAAATCGAGGTCCCGCCACTGTTCTGGAGGACGAAATTGGTGCCGTTGACGAGCAGCTTCGACCCGCTCGTCGTCAGATCGAGATCGGCCTGGAAGACCGGCGTGGCTGCAAAGGTTGCGACCCCGCTGAACGACAGCGTGGTGCAGCTCAGGGCCGCGAGTGTCGTCGCGCCGGCCACAGTGAGCGTGCCGCTGAAGCTGGCGCTCGCCGAGATGGTCTGGCCGTTGATCGTGGACGACGCGGTAATCGCGCCGGTGACGAGCAGCGTACTGGACAGGGTCGCCGCCCCGCCTACGCCCAGCGTCGAGGAGACGGTGAGCGTCCCCGATACCGTCAGGTTATTCTGCAACGTCATCGAGTTCGTGCGGCAATAGAACTGGGTGACGCCATTGCGGACGATGAGGAGGTCGTGATCGCTGATCGTGCCGATCACGCCATAGCTGTTCCCGCTATCCGAGTAGACCTTGGTATCGACCGTCGAGGCCAGCGAACGAATGGCCCCAGCCGTCTGCACCGTGCTGGTGAACGTACCGGTGGTCGCGGTGAGCGCTTGTACAGCGGTCGTTCCCGACGACACCGCGAACCCGCCGCTTGAGATCGTGCAGGCGGCCCCTGCGGTCCATCCACCGGTAAAGGTTTGGGTCGCCGACCAGATGTTGGTGACTGAGATCGTGCGCGCCGTATCGGTGAGCACCCCATAGGTGTTCACGACGTCCCGAATGGCCGCAAACGCGCCTTCGAGATCGGCCGTCGTCAGGATGTCGCCATCCGTCCAATCGTGTAGCGTTGCAATCAATCCCACGTTACCGATACTCCGGTTGATCGTCCTGCGGATACCCAGTCGCCACGATCGTGGACAACATGAACCGTTCGCCTAACGTCTCGTGGGTGAGCACCGGCATGATCCATCGCCCTTGGGCCGCCGTCCCCACGACCAGATGGCGCTCGGCAATCACATCGGAGGCGAGTGTGTCCGTCCCCAGCACGAAGGCGCCTAACACCGCCCCGCCACCGGTGACACTGGCGAACTGTTGGGTCGTCCCAAGCGGCTGCCGCGGGGTCACATAACTCACCCCGACGTTGGTCAGATTGGTGCGGAGCAAGACGGTCGCATCGATCAGGTCCCAGTCCGTTTCGGCCGTTTCGCTATAGCCTAACATCTCCGTCCGGACGGAATGCGTGATCGCCGCCGAACCTGCGGCAAATCCGTCCGTCCACGGCGAGCCATCCAGGCGCCCGTGGGCGTAGGCATAGCCGGTTGCGCTCGTCGTCGCAGTCGATCCCCCAAGGTGCGTCATCGTCGGGATGCCATCGGAATCGCGGACGATATCCAGCGCGGTGGATTGCCAGCCATTCCACTCGCCGACGTATTCGCCCGTGGTACTATCGACGGCGAGGACCAGGTTCAGCGCGGTGCTGTTGATCCCGACGACATGAAAGAGCACGAGGTCAGTGCCCGGATGATCGACGACCTGCGCCAGACTCAGATAGGTACTCGGAATGGTCTCGAGCACGCGCCGGGCACCTTTGCCGACTTCCTCCGCGAAGCCACCGGCCGGAATCCGATAGAGGCGCCGATTGGACCCCATGAAGAACACGATGCCGTTCTTGACCGTGACCCCACGGGGACTCACGCAGCCGACGTCCTCCGAGACCGATTCCCGCTGCCCTGCCGTCGCGAAATCCGGCCCGACCTTGCCGGATACGGCGGTGACCGACGTCTGCCGGAACAGATACATGATTTCGTTCAACCCGATCCCCGCATAGAGCGCGTGCGGATCGGTTTGGATGAGATCCCAGCCGTTGTTGTAGACGACGCCGCCGATCGTGGCGACGTAGCCGGTATTCGGGAGCCCTTCTTCGCTCCAGACCATTTCGGTGCGCTGATCGGCGCGGATCCCGAAGAGTTTGCCGTAGTAAACCCACGGTTGCCCGAAGAACGCGGCCGGCGTGTTACTGAGGAGTGTGAGTCCGGCCCCACTGGTCCCGTCCCAGGCGAAGGCCTTGTGACTCCCATCGGAGACAATCATCTGATCCGCGAACGTGACCGCGTAGACCGCTCCGGTATCGTTCAGGGTGATCGCGGGGCTCGCCGCGGCCAGATCTGCCACCTGAATCTCGGCCGCCCAGGTATTGCTGCCCCAGTTGTAGACGAAGAGCTCGCCGCCGACGATGGCGGTGGTGAACTCGGACCCATTGACTTGGGTGTATTGGTGCGCACGCTGCCCCACCCGATGGCCGCTGCGTCCGAGCTGCGCGCCGAGCCATCGAAAACCGGGCCGGCCCACGACGAGCGGCCCGACATCCATATCGGCCGGATAGCAATTCCGGAGGAGATCAGCGTACCGCGGGTCGAACGGCTCGCCTTGCGGAGCACCGTGAACCCCGATGAAGGGGCCAGCGCGTTTCGTGACCACGCGGGACTTAGCCATCAGCCTAAATCCCCACTATTCCACCAGGCCGACGGGACATCGCTGATCGCTGCTGAACCCTGGCCGAAGACTTTGGCCTTTTCCGTCGGAATGAGTCCGACCGAGCCAGTGAGCGGATTGCCCCAGGCCGCACGCGTGTATTCCGTCTCGTAGGGCAGCGGATCGCGTTTCCCGCCGCGGGCTGCCCAAAGTGCAGCGGCCCGAAACACGATCAGGGCTCGGGCGCGGTCTGGTTTGATCGTCGGGGCCTGGCTCGCGCTGATCGCCGGTACATCCGCGCGGACGTAGCGGGCATACGGCCCGGCGGAAAACGACCGGGTCCGATTGACGGTCATCCGGATCGTCTTGGTGCCCTCGAGACAGTAGTCCGCGCTTCCATCCCAGAACGCTCCGCACCGCATCGGCTGGGCTTTGAGCGTCGGATAGATCTCGGCGTCGCCGATGATGTCGTAGAGCGTGGAATAGGTGTAGCCGCCGTCGCTCGTAGTCATGAGCTCCGGTGCGCCGTAATTCAGGTGCGGGACGTGGGCCGCGAGATCCTCGTTGACGCGATCCTGGGCGTCCGCGAGCAGCTGATAGGCTTGCGCATCGGTCAGCGCTTCATCGACCGTGGGGCGGCCAATGAGATAGCGGAGCCGTGAGAGCAGGTCGGCCGAATCCCAGGCGGCCATGATCTAGCCGTCCCGTCGGAAAATGGCGGCCATGCCTGCCCGCAACCGAGTCCCATGCGAGCCCCGCCCGCGGTGCGGGACGCCGTTGCCGGCCTCCGGCGCCGGACCCGCCGTGAACGCGCCGAGCCCGCGGGTCGGGATGTACTTCTCGTTGACGTGCCCGGCGATCGACCGCAGAAAGAGCTTCCCGAGCCCCGTGGTCGGTGGCGTGACGCCATCTAACGCCCCGAACCCCATTGTGAACATCCACTTTGGGGTACTCGCCGAGGCGAGGGAGCGAAGAAACAGATGGCGGATGGCCACTAGCTGTTTCGCGTGATGGCCGACGGATCGGTCGCATCGTTGAGCGCGAGCGTGAACGCGGTGGTTGAGCCATTCCGTTTCTTGACCGTCGCCGTGGTGCCGGAGATGCTGAACTCCTGCAAGGTGGCCAAGAGATCGTAGAGCGCCGTGCCGATGCTGATCGTGCCGCCATCGGTCGAATACGCCTCGGTGATCGCGCGAGTCAGCAGATTATCCATCCCGGTGTTCGAAAGCGTGTAGCCCGTCTTGTCGCTTACGGTCGTCACCGAGCCGACCGAGCCGGTCACGTTGCCACCCACGTTGCCGGTCACATTCCCGACCACGTTGCCACCGACGTCGCCGGTCACCGAACCGACCGCTCCGACCACGGAGCCGACCGAGCCGGTCACATTCCCACCAACGTTCCCGGTGACACTCGCCACCGCCGACGCTGCGACCGCCGTGCCCACCGAGGTCTTCATCGTGGAGGTGAGATCGCCCGAGGTCGGCGCGTTCGTCAGGTTCGTCACCGTGGTGATCGTGCCGCCGGTGATATTCGTGGTGCTCGCGAGCGTCGCGTTCGGGAAGGTCACCGTGCCCGAGGCCGACGCGGCATCGTTGTCGATGTTCTTCACGTTCACATCCGGAATACCCGCGGTGGCCGGCGTCGCGACCGCCGTCCCGTTCCACTTCGTGGTGTTGACCGACGGTACATCCGTCGTGATCTGGGCGGTGATTTCGGCCGCACTGAGCGGCAGCGAGCCCTTGTAGGCACGGTACGTCACCGTACCAGTGAGGCTGATCCCCCACGCCCGATCCATCGTGAGCACCGGCGGGTTGGCGTTCGAGCTCGTGGTGCAGATGCCCGCTTGGCCGGCGCCGGTGGTCGCGTTCTCGATGTAGATCAGTGCGCCCTTCCACTCGTCGGTCGTGTGTGGCGCACCGGATTCCAGCGTGATCGACTGCGCCGCGACGCCGGATGCCGTCCCCGTCCGTGAGAGTCCCGGCTCGAGACAGATCGGCACTTCGACGACCGACAGGTAGCAACTCGCGCATTTGAACGTGAAAATCACGCGATTCACGCCGTAGGCGAATGCGGCATCTGGGGCGTCGAACCGATAGAGACCCGGACTATTCGTCGCGTCCATCTCGACGATGCCGCCAGAACTCCAGGCGCCGTTTGTCGTCTGGGTCGCTTCCGTCACGGCGGTTGCCGATGCGCCAGCGCGGATGTACTGGGCGGTGATGTCGGAATAGACCTTGCCCGTTTGCTCCGTGTTGTCCGCCGTCTTGCGGAGCATGAAGTAGATCGTATTGCTGGTCGAGTCGGAGATGACCGCCGAGCCGAAGTTGTTGGAATTGGCCATGAGAGACTCCTACCGACAGCCGAACGGGGTGAGCCCGAGCGACTCGGGCAGGAACTTGGGTGCACCAGAGGCCGCGGCAAGCGGTCCGAAGCTGGCATAAGCGAACAATTCGGCCGCCGCAGCGGTCGCATCGGTTTGATTGAGGGTGAATCCACCGCTATCGGACGAGACGTAGGCGATCGTCTGCTCGACCGTGAACGTGTCGGCACTGGCGCGCAGGTAATCCAATGCGACCTGCGAACTCGACATCAGCATGGAACAGTCTTGCGCCGCCGTCGGCGCCAGCGTCCAGACGGCGCCCTGTGTAATCACACCGCCATGATCTTGGGCGCCCCCGATTGACATCTCGGAGTTGCTGCTCGCCGAGGTCTGACTCGAATTGCCACTCAGGCTCGACCAGCACAGCGTAAACGCTGGTTGGAAGCTGCCGCCCGATCGCCCCGTGAAGTTTCCGGTCGAGGTGTGCGACGAGAACGACCCGCATTCGAAGCTTTCCCCGCCGAGACAGAGCGCGACGATCTGCGGCTGCGCGGTGCCGGTGCTGCGCGCGATCGAATAGGTGAATCCGTAATCGCCGCCGCCGTTGTTGTTGAACGAGACGAAATCGAGGTTGAGCCGCTCCGTCGCACTATCGAATCGCGGGAACGTCATCCAGCGATCGGTGCGAATCATCCGATGCAGGTTGGCACTGCCCGCGTTGGCACTGGCCATGGCCGCGGTAGCCCGGCTTGAGCTACTCGCCGCGGCGCCCATCGTGATGCCACCGGCGCTCGTGCCGACGGTGTTGATCGTGGTCGTGATCTCACCCGCTGAGAATCCGAAAATGAAGGTCGGCAAGACGGTGAGGCCGGTTTGCGATTCGTTCCCGGTGCCCGTGCCTACCTGGAAGATCTTGAGCTCGGCCGTGAGCGAGCTCGAATTGATGACGGCCCAATGCACATCATAGGTCGAGACAAAGGCTGCACTGGGTGTCACCGTGAAGCCCGCAGAATCCCAACTGGTGAACGCGAGGTGCGCATCTTCAGCGCTCACGTCGCGCTTGATCAGGGTGTAGCAATGGCCATTGCGAATGATGTTTCGGGTCGTGCCACCGCCATCGCCCGAGTCGCGCGTTGCGGCGGCGACGCACCCACGATGCGTGGAATCGATCGCGATGCCGAACGCCATGTTGTGCCCGACGGCTTGATTCCCGTTCGTCGTCGTGGCACCCCAGAGGAACAGCACGCTCGTGCCGGAACTCGGGTTGAAACTCAGACCGGTCACGGCGATCGCGGTGGTATTCGTCGTCACCTGCAAGACGCCCTGTGCGGAATTGAGGCTCATACCCAGCCCGGATCGGTGTTGTAGTAGTCAATCAGGCCCCAGTCGTGCGTCATCTCCTGCGCGACGACGGGGTAGATGTTCATGTTCCGACCGAGGGCGATGGACCAGATATTCGTGGCAGTGACGGTGACGGTGCCGGAATCGTAGAACTTCGTATTATCGAACCAGCACTTGAGGTATCCCGCCGCACCGACCTTCATCGCCATGCGCCATCGGTGCCACTGGCCATCCATGTACGCGGTGTGCGGGAGTACGGCGGTCGAGATCGAGGTCCGACCGCTCGGGTTAACAGGATAGAACGCCGTGACGATTTGATTCGAGAAATCACCAACCTTGATCTCGAATCGATCCGATCCGCCGTTGATCCGGCCGAAGAGATATTTCCAGCCAGGGGTTACACTTGGGCTGCCTAACCCAAGCGCCTGACAGGTCGGACTCGTGAGTGTATCGAAGTTCGCGCTAAAGCGACTCCAGATATCAGCCCAGAGGCTCGTGGCGGTCGTGGGCAGCAACGCATTGACCCCGACCGTCGTATCCGAGCAGACCGGCGTCGCGATCGGAGCCCAATGGACTCGGAGATAATTGCTCGAGCCGCCAGGTGCCCCACCGTCAGTACCCAAACTCATCCGGGACACGCCCACCGTTTCACCGCCAGGCGGATCGACCGTCGTACTATTCCCAGCGACGGTCCAATATTTCCCGTTCCCCCCATCCTGAAGGCATTGCAGATAGGTGCTATACTGCCCGAAATTCTGGCTCCGCCACGGCGTCACGCCGGTCTGTACGGCTTGCACGACCGCCGAGACCGAGCTTGTTATCGCACCGACTGTCGCTCGAATCGTGGTCGAGCCAGCGGCGAGCGGTGAAATCGTCGAGGAATGGACGCTGTTGGCGTTCTCGCTGTCCGCGCCCATCGTGAGGACCGAATTGTTCAGCGAGGACCATGCAACCGGCTGCCCAGACAGTAGCAGTCCGCCTGCATCCCGCACGGTGCAGGTCTGCGTATTAGCTTGGCCGACCGTCAGGGCGAGTTGCGAAGATGGGTTCATCAGGATCGACGCCACGGGATTCTGCGGCGTCGTGACGACGATCGTCTGCGTATCGAACACCGTGCTATTCGCATCGCGAACGGTGAGCGTCGCCGTCCCGGCCCCCATCAGCACCAGTGCGCCACCGGCCGCATTGATCGCGAACACGCCGGTATCAGTCGATCCCCAGACAGCCGTGTACCCGATCGTGACGTCGATATCGAGCGCCACGTTCCGGAACTTGACCGTCGGGGTGTACGTGTCGGTGATCGCGAGATTGATCGTCTCGCCGAGCTGGATGATGGCAATATCCGCGACGGGGTTGACCGGCGTCGTTTGAACTCCCGCGCCCCGACGCCCAGGCGACGTGCGCCGCATCAGCCCTCAACATGCCGACGCGAGACCACGGCCGTGCCGGTATTGGAGCTGCTGACTCGTACGCGCACATTCGTCCAGGCCGTGCTATCGATCCACCACATCCCGACGTTCGTGGTGCTCGTGACGCCGGTCGATCCATCGCATGGGGACGCGAGCAGGGAATGCCAGTGGCTCCCATCAATCGTGCATTCGAACGACAGCGTGGCGGTCCAACTGCCCTCGATCTGCACGCCGAACGTCGAGGCCAGATTCGGCGATCCGTCGCCAAACACCACCGTCGCATCGGCGGTCCCACAGTCGAGATTGACGCTCTCCGGTGCAGCGGCCATGCTCGGCCTCCTAGGCTACGCTGGGCTCGGTCACGTCACCGGCCGCCCACTGATTGACCTCGAGCGGCACCGCCGTGACGCGGGACGCTGCCTGGTAGGTGTCGAGAATCCGCTTCAACTTCTGATCGGCTGGGTTCTTCACGTCGAACGCCCGGAGTCCCAGGATCCACTTGTTTCCCTGGCTCGCGGCTTCCACGAGTTCGTAGGGGAACGGCAACCCGCCGGCGAGGTTCAAGAGCTCGGGCGGCCGGTTCTTGAGCGCGTCTCCTGCCTTCTCCCCGTACAGGTTGCGTGCGTATCGCTCGAGATCCGCCTGCCATGCCTGTCGCGCCGCGCGGAGCTCGCCGATCCAGCCGGGATAACGGATATCGATCTTGGCCGGATGCTCTGGGTGGTGGCGCCAATGCTGGGGACTATCGGGCAGCCCGACCACGGCCTCGAAGTCGGGACGGATCGGGCCGACGCTATCGCCGGTCGCCTTGTCCATCGTGGCGTGATACTTCCGCCCCCATTGATCGTGCAGCACGACACCGCGGCGCCGTTTCTGCTGATCCTGCATCTTGGCCACAACACGCTCCTAGCTGATAAGTCGATCCTTGATCGCGTCGAAATCGGGATGCGGCCCGTCGACGCGACGGAGCGGCAGGTCGCTGAGCGGCATCTTCCGCCCCATGGCTTCGAGCGCATCATCCACCTGCGACTCGAGCCATGCCCAGTACTGGCCCTTGATATCCTTCAGGGCCTCTTTCTCTTTCGCTTCGAAAAACGCCGGCGTGCGCTCATCGACCCCGAACGCATATTCCCAGGCAGTGACCTGATCGTAGGGCAGGAGTTTCTGGAAGACGCGACCATCGACTGGTGCGAACGGGAGATCACCCGGCTTCGGCGGATCGAGTTCGAGCCCTCGGAGGCGCGCCAGTTGGCGTTCGACGTTGGAAAACCGTCGCTTGTGGCCGCCGTGCGAGCCCTGCACGACCCAATAGCTCCGTGAATACCGCCCGGTTTCCTCGAACAACTGCCAGGAGACTGAGTCGACCATGTCCTTCATGAGATGCAGCCGCACCGCGGGATCGGGCATCCAACACCCGACCTTCGGATGCTTCTTGAGCGGCTGCGTGTCCTCGCAGACGAGTAACGGCGTCGCGAAGACGGGAAGCAGCTGATAGACCAGCGCCCGCTCGCACCGCGGGTTCCACCGCACGGCAAGCCAAGCCAGCCGCTCGGCGTGCGGCGTCAGGGCCTCGATATCCTTGGCCCAGGTGCCTAACGGATGTGCCTCAATCATGGAACACCCAGCGCCACGAGAAGGGGGTCGTGATCGATGTGTAGACCACCGCCCCCTTGACGACGAGAAACTTCCAGCCCAACCCCGTCTCGGCGGTCACGAGATGACCGTCCCACTTTCCGCCGCAATCAGAGCCGCCGTGAGATCACCCGCGGTATCCTCAGCTGTGCCACTCGGCTTGGACGCCGACAGGGTGGCCGGACTGGAGCTGGAGACCGCCGAGCCCGCCGAACTGGCGACTGCCGCCGGATTCGGAGCCGTCAGGAGTGCCGGAATCGCCACTCGGGTGATCTGATGTGAGTTGAACCCACTCGCGATGGTGCGATCCCATCCCGCGACCCCTGCATCCGTGATCGTCGAGGTGACGGACGTCGCGTCCCAGTTCGTGGTCTTGAACGTGAAGTTGCCACCCGCCTGATTCGAGACCTGGATCAGGGCAAACGGGACGAACATCGCCGGCAACCGATCGACCACGAGATTGATCGCCACCAAGGCCGCCGCGGCCGAGGCGTAGGCCATGGTGGTCACGCCAGGCGTCCCGGCGGCGTTGAGCGACACTTTGCTGGTCCCGGCGAGGTCGGTACAGATGACCACGGCCCCGTATTTCGTTGTTGAAATCACATCGGCGTCGGTCAACGCCTGGGCTGCACCGGCCGCGATCTGGGCGACCTTCAACCCGTTGCGGTTGACGTTGATCGTGCCGTGCCCGTAGGTCGTGGAGGCCGCCGTGAGGGTCGACGCAGCACCAAGCGCCGCATTCAAGCCGGAGATTTTCTTCCGGCACGCGCGTTCGTAGTAGAACGTGGCCGTCGCGGTCGCGACCGTGAGGTTGTCGGTCCCGATATTGAAGGCCGACCCCGTCTTGGTGATAGTCATGTAGCCGAGCGTCACCGCATTGGCCGTCGGCGCCAACCCACCTAACGCCAAGAGGCAAATCTGGGCCGTGGAGTAGCCGCCCACGGTCGGCGAGGACTTCGCCGTCACGGCCCCGAGCGCGTCAATCTCGATCCGCCACGCGTTGAAGTTGTTCTGGCTGATATCGCCCAGATCCTCGAGCGTGATCGTCGCCGGCATTTCCGCCGCGTACTCGATCGCGTTGAGCCGATAGCGGACCCAGCCCGTCGCAGCGATGGTAACGGCCGCGCCAGCGGAAAACGCGTAACTGCCCGCGATGACCCCGTCCGGCGTATGGGCGTAATCGATCTGGTTGCAGACGTTGTTGTCGTCCGCATTGAGCTCGATGATTGCCGTGACGGCCGTGTTGTAGGTCGTCTTGAGCTCGGCAATACAGGTGGTATCGAGATTGAGGGCGGTCTTGGTGTCGTCCGCAAGCGTCTTGAACGTGGCGTGATCGTCGATCAGCTCGCTGACCGCGACAACGCTATCGCTTCCCGCGCCGCGAACGGTTTCCACATCGACCACGAGCTTATTGACCTGCTTGACGGCGGCTTCGACATCGGAACCAGGCGTCGAGGTTTTCCGCGTCACTACGGTCGTTCCAGCCATAGTTAGGCAATTCCTTCCTTCTCGAAGCGGCTACGATACTCCGCAGACGCGTATTTGCTGTGTTCGCGAAGCTGCCAATGGAGTTTCCGGTGGCAGTTGCAGCAAAGCACATCGCATTTGGCCATCTCCGCCTCGATCACGTCGTAGGGGCGGTTCCGCTGGACGAGCATGTTGACCACGTCGTCCTTCTCCTCTGGATTGCGATGGTGCCATTCGAGGCAGGCCGGATGCTTCTCGCCGCAATGGGCGCAGCCACGCTCGATCTTGATGCGCTCAACTTCTTCCCGCTTTTTCTGGCGCAGCTTCCCCTGAAAGCCGGTGAAATAGTCACTCGGCTTGTCACGGTAGTACTGACGGTGGCATGGCTTACACCACGTCATATAGCCAGACTTGAACCGAGCATTTCGATAGAACTGATCTGTCGGCTTCGTCTCGCCACAACGCGTACAGGTCACGCCCCCGTCAGTGCCTAACGAGGTCATTGGGTATCAAGTCCGCTGAAGTAGTAGAACGCCTTCCGCGCCTTGCAGAACGTGCCGGTGAGGAAGTCCACCGGGAACAGATACCCGCTCTGATTCTCCATCTTGTCCGCGTCACCCCACGCGAACCCACCGCTCGGCTTCGGCATGATGTCGAGCCGCGCGTAGCCCTTCTTCGCGCCGACGATGCAGTAGCCGGGCGGCACCCGGTAGCTGGTCCGGAGCGCTAACCCCCGGTTCTTGATGTCGGTATCGGTCTCGATCGCGAGCGGATCGCTGAACCGCGTGCCCGCGCGCTCGAGCGCCATGAAGTCGCGATTGACGCCTTCATCCATGAGCGCGAAATCGGGCGGGAACGGCGAGTAGCGCCGGAGAATGTCTTTGGCCTTCCGGAGCCGGATCCCGGAGAGCCGGCCACCGGCGGTATCCGAACCCGCGATGGACCACTCGGACGCGGTACTGGTCGCGAGGCTGTGCACCGAGGAAGACTTCAGCAGATCGAGGTAACCGACGATGCCGCGGTTGAACGAGGTCGCGGCCAGTGTCGTCCCTTCGACCGAGTTCGCGAGACAGATCTGGATCCCGTTCGTGGTGTAGCTCGAGATCGAGCTGTCCCAGGTCACATCGATCGTCGGATTGGCGCCGGCGGTGATCGCCGTGATCTCACCCAGGGCCGGCCCCGTCACGATCGCGTTGCCCGAGTCCACGGCCGCGATGCGCTCGCCGACGCGGAACAGGTTCGCGATGTAGTTGCCGGTCGCGGTGGTCGACCCCGAGATGGTCGAGTCGCCGTAGGCGTTCTTGAGGGTCAGGGTATCGGTCGTGCCGGCGATGTCGGAATCGGTGATCGCGAGCACGTTGTTGCTGTACCCGTAGACCATGTCCGACCAGGTGCGCCCGAGGGCCTGCATTTTCTTCATGCCCTGGAACACGATCTGGCGCTTGAGCTCGGCGGCGCGGTGGCGCTCGTCGAGAATCCGGCCGGTCACCGAAGCGCTGAATCGGGCGTTGAGCAGGACGAACGACAGCGTCACTTCCTCGACGTTCACCGAGCTCGCGACAGCCTCGTACCCGCCTTCGGGAATGGCCGCCACACCGACTTCTTCGTGCAGATCGACCGGCACGGTGATCTCGCGCGCGGAAATGTCGATGTTGTAGGTATCGGGAACGAACTTCTCCATGGACCCGAACTCTTCCGAGAAGAAGTTCAGTCCGTCATACAGATCGCCTTGGACCTTCCGCCAGATCTTGTTGACATCGCTGGTCGAAGTGGTCGGCGTGGTGGTGAGTACCGTCATACCGGGTCACGTTGTCGGTGACCCGGTGACCTAGGCTTCAGATCTCGCGGGCCAGCCGCTCCATTTTGGCTTCGTATTCTTCGCGCGACGTCGGGCGTTGCGCGGCCCGGTCTGTACCGGGGCTGCCTTTGGTGCTCACGGCGGGTGGTGCGTTTGATGGCGCCAGCGCCGCAGCATTCTCGCGAGCGGCTTTCTCCGCCGCCTTGATCGCCTGCTGTTTCTCCCGGTGATCCGACGCCAGATCCGTCAATCGTTCGCGGATCAGGTGGTGATTCACCGCATAGCCACCGGGGGCCACATTCCACTGCGGAATCCCCTCGGCGGACTGAAACCAGAGATCGAAGCGCATGTCCCAAAGGAGCTTGTCGACTCGTTCAGGACTAAGACCCTCGAACTCCGGGAGTTTCGTGTAGTACTGTGCCCACGCCGTCGTGCCGTGCCGCAAATCCTGCGAGAGCTGCGCGGTCGCAGCTTCTTCCTGAGCGGCCTGATCGCGAGCGTTCTGCTGATCGAGTCGCGCCGCGAGCTCCATCTTCTCGGCTTCGGCTTTGAGAATCGGGACCTGTTGCTGGTAGTTCTCGAAGAACTGCGCCAGCTTCGCCGGGTCGTCGACCAAGGCCGTCAGTCGATCCCACAACGCATCACCCTTGGTGGTCCGGCGCTGAGCTTCGGTGTGCCAGTGCTTGGCTTCGGCGCGCGCAGCTTGGATCTGCTGCGTTACGGCCTGATGGTCGCGGAGATAGGGAAGAACCTTGGGCCACGCATCGGCGGAAATACGAACGGCTCCGTCGGCCTCGCGCGTGACGCCCGGAATCCCGACCTCGCGGCCGTCCACACTGAAGCGGAACGGTTCCGGCGTCGGACTGGGTGTCGGCACGGGCGTCGACGGAGCCGGGGACTGGGGCGATGCCTGCTCGCCTTGCGCCTGCGGAGTCGGCGTGGTGCTTGAGGTTGGGGGCGCTGCGTCGACGGTCGGGTCCGGGGCTGCGGCAGGTGCCGGGCTCGGAGCCGGGTCGGCGGGCGACTGGGCTGCTTCGTCCCCTAGGGTGTCGTCCGGATCTCGGGCCAGGACCTTCTCGAGCACCGAGGCTTCGTAGGACTCTTGGGTAGGTGCGGCCGTCCCCTCACTCGGAGGCATAAGCTAGGACTTTCGGCGAAAGGTGTCAATGAGAACGGGAGTCATTCTCATCTAGGTTCCACGTGCACGATGTTGAAGAACGGCCTAACTCGTTCATTGGCCTTGGTTTCCTGTCAACACGGGATTGTCCAACGGCGGATTCGAGGGATCGATCGTACTCGGATCGGTCGCAATCGCTTCCGGGCTCGGTGCCTGCCCCGGCGCCCCACCCGGTCCACCACCCGGCACCGGGGGAGGCGGCGGCGCGAGGATCTGCTGCATGTGCTGGAACTCTTGATCCACGAACTGCCGCCACTCGGGCGGCCAGCGGAGGTACTTCACGCTCTGCATGAACTGGGCGATTTCTTGATACCGAACCTGCGCGATCGCTGGCGTCTCATCGCTCGGCACCGGCTGCCAGATCTGCGGCCCCTTCTGCTGGAGCGCTTGGGGGTTCTGGCCCGGTCCATCCGCCCAGTCGGAGAGTTGCCGGCGGATTCGGAGCGCCGTGGGGTCATCCTCGATGCCGAGCGTCGTGCCGATCCCGCGGAACAGCGAGCGTTTGATCTGGTCGCCGGAGAGAATCCCCGGCATCTCCTGGTTCCACTCGACGGCCAGCGCCATCTTCGCCGCCGGCGTCATCATCGTGAGCGTCCCCGGCGCCAACTGCACGTCGACGTTGTCGCCCAGGTCTGTGCCGGTAAACCACTTCTCACGATGCTGCCCGTCTTCGGTGCTCCACTTGAGCAGCTGTGGCTTCGTGTAGAACGCGCGAATCAACTGGAGTTGGATCCGGCATCCGCGACAGTAGGCGATTTCGATATTCTGCTTGAGCTCAGAGAGGCCCGCGTGCGCCTGGGCCACGACCTGATACGCGTGTCGGCCAGACTGGACGTTCGGGCTATCCAACCCCTGCGCGACGCCCGTCATCGCAACCGAGTTCTCCATCTCGTCCCGCGTGATCGTGAACACTTCCATCGATTCGGCGGGATAGGGCGGGATCGTCTCGTGGACCGGCGCGCCACCACCAGGGTTCATCGGGATGTACGTACCGGTCGACAGCTGGATCTGCTTCGGCTGGAGCATCGAGTTCGACGGGTAGAACACCTTGCGGTTGTTGAACCGATCGAGGTGGGTGAGGAGCCCGCCGATCTGCGCCGTCCGGACCTCGTTGCCCGGCCCCACGATCTCCATCGTCCCGACCTTGTACGGATCGTCCCGGCCCTCATCCCAGAGCGCGTACTGCGTCACCGGCAGATCGAGCGGGACGTCGCGACCGTTGACCGGGCGACTCCACGGCGCCGCGTAGGCGATCCCGCCGCCGGCGACCACGATGTAGGCACCCTTCGGCATGGCACCGCCGGCTTCGTTCACGTAGCACATCACCCAGACAAACCGATTGTCGCCCTGCTCGGCATCGGCACCCTTCGCACCGGCCGGGTAGAGGCCCTCAGTCTTCGCGGGCTTGACCGTGAACAGCTTGGCTTTCGCGTCGTCGGAGAGCCCCGCGACGTAATCCGCGAACTGGCGCTTGAACTTGCCGTAGGGAACGAACGTACCCTTGATGACCCCGTAGGCTTCGGTGATATCGTCGGTACTGCCGGGCAGCATCACGATATGCTGCGCCTTCATGACCTCGCTCGAGAGCTTCGGAAGCGGCACCTGGGTCGCCTTCGCGGGATCGTCGACCAAGAGACGCGCTTTGCGGGGCGGTGGCTGCACCTGCTGCACAATTGGCTGACCTAACGGGTCGACACCCTGCACCTGCGGAATCGGCGGCGGTTGATAGTCCTGCTCGTCCGTCACGAACCGCATGGTGTACGGCGCGCCAGCGGTCAGCGCATCATCGAGTGTCGCGGCCTGTGGGCTCGCCTGGACGGCCTGCGGCCCCATCCCGCCACCCGCCGGATCCACGTCGTACCAGATGAAGCCGGAGCCGGTGACGTGGGCGCGATCGAACGCGCGGCGACCCTTCCGGATGTCGTTGATCCCGCCTTCGCCTGAGAGGTCGATCAGCGCCCGCTCGGCTAGGCTCGCCGAGTCGCGGTCATCGTCATCGCCCGAGGACGGCAAGACGTTCGGCGCCGGCGGATCGGCCCAGAGATTGGCGGTGAGCTTCCGGCAGAGCGTGGCCGCTTCGTTCACGACCGGCGCGGCCTGCGCGGCCCCAGGAGGCACCCAGACCGTGTAGACGTTCTCGTTCTCGGACTTCTGGAGCCGGACGTTCGGGATCCCGCGACGCCGGAGATCGTTCACCTTCCACTGGGCTTCGCGTTTCTGATTCGTGGGATGCTGCTTGGCCTGATCCCACGTCGCTTGAATCTTCTTCGCGCACTTGTCTGGCTCAGCCTGAGCCAACGCGAGTAGATCCGCCTCATCGACCTTCTCGTCCTGTTGGTCGGGGAGATTGGTCGACTTACTCGGATCGTCGAGCGAGCTTTCGTTTTTGCCATACTCCACCACGGGGCCGGTCATGGGTTACCTAACTTTCATCGTCATCGAGTTCTTCAGACCAACCCCGCTTGATCTTGGCTACGATTTCATGCTCTGCTACGTCCGACGCCAGCGCCTCCGACACCCAGGTCATCAGCGCCCGATACGATGCGGACCGCGGCTCGAGCCCGGTATCGGCAATGGCTTTCGTGATCGCGTTGGGCCAGGCTGGCGCAGCAGGCTCCGCGACTACCAGCGCCTCGCGCGGGCTCAGACCGAGCTCGATCACCTTCGTGACCAGCGCGTCGTACCGCGCCTTCTCCTGCTCCAGTTGCCGTTCGAGCAGGGGAATCCGCCGATCGGCTCGACTCACTTGTCGGACTTCGGCTTGTGGCGGAGCGCCTTGTGGAGCAGGGATTCACCCTTCGCGTATTCGTTGTCGGGTTGGGCCATCTTGTCGGCCTCATCCGCGAACTTAGCGGCCCACGGCGCGCCCGCATCAGCCTTCGCATGGATGAAGCCTCGCTGTGCTACCGATTTGAATGGCATCGTTAGGTCTCCTGTCTCGCCTTGAAGATATGGACCCAACCGCTCGGCCGCGGCGGCTCGTACTTCCATGCATCAATTAATTCGCCGGAAGGCGTCAGGGCGTCTGCACGACACAACGCACCATAGCCCTCGTCATCGAAATACCAGATCACGACCGGGATCCGGTAGACATAATCAGTCTTCCGAATACTCAACGAGGTCACGCCCCTCGGTAGACGTGTCATATTGGAATCCCATCAGCCGCCCCTGGCTCCGCTCCACCAGCTGCTCCAACTCTTCCGCCCGTTGCACGGCTGGATCTGCTGCCCCGCGCCGCTTCCGTTCGCCCCGACGCCCGAACCCAGGATGCCGGTTCTTCTCGATCGGTTCGATCGTGTCGTCCTCGGACCGCGGTGCCCGACTCATCAGGTAATACCGCAACGCATCGAGCGCGTGATCGTCTTGGCCTTCTTTGATGCTGGCGGGTTTCCCTGGCTTCGGATCGGCGAGCACGATCTTCGGCAACGTGCGAATCAAGTTTGTACACTTGTCGTGAATCGTCAAACGCGGGCGTTGCCACGGGAGCGGCTTCTCGGGATTGCCGCTCCACGCCATCAACTCTTGCAGGAGATCCACCGACGACTCGACGGAGCCCGGGCCTTTGACGATCGAGACCAGCGGCACCACCTGCCCCTGCATCGCCTGCTGGAGGCCCTTCTGCATCCGCTCGGCCAGTGTCGGCCCTCGGTCCTGCCGATTGCCGTCCGTGCGATTGAACATCTGAGAATCGGCCGCGATGTACTCGACGGCCGGGAGCCGCATCAGCACCTTGCCCAGCTTGTAGCCGATCTTGAACGCGGTCTCGCCTTCGTACCGGAACTCGTACCGGATGATGGTGTCCTCGGGTCCCTGCGCTCCGATGATGACCACAGTGGGATCGCGCGTACCCCAGTCGAGCCCGGCAGCCCAGCGCCACGTCGGCGGGATCCCGTTGCGGGCGTGGACGTGGACTCGGTAGTCCCACATCGGACAGACGAACCCCGCACCACCGGCGAGCAACTCGGCTTCGATCTCCTCACGCCACGCATCGGTGCCCGGCTTCACGAGCTCGGCGAGGCTCTGCTCGGCATTGGGCGGGAGTGCGGAGTTGTCGCGGAACGTGGCATGCGAGTAGAACCAGAGCGGGCGGCTTCCGTCCTTCGCTTCAGTGCAGATCGTATTGAAGTAGCTGCCGCGGCGTGGCGTGCTCTGGATCGTGACCCAAGCGCCGTTATCGACTGTCGCCGGCCCGATCACGTTCTCGAGCGCGTACTGGAGATCGAAGTGCGCGGCCTCGTTCGTGATGACGCCACCGAGTTTCTTGCCCATGCCGCGGATCGAGTTGACGGTGTCGTGGTCAGCTGCCGACTTGACCCAGAGCGAGCCGCGACCGCCACCCTTGAACTCGACCCGTTTGTCTTGCGTTTTGATCTCGAAACCGGGACCGGAACAGCGGGGAATGATCTGCTCCATCCAGAGCAACTCGGCCTGCGGATGCGCCGGCGCGACCCAGACGACGTCGAATCCATCCTGGAGCCCAGCCCAGCAGGTGCGGTCATTCGTGATCGAGCGCTGGCAGAAACCGGGCTTTCCAGCACAGTGGGATCCGAAGCTTGGAATTCACGTGACTTGAAGTCGCGGCC
>JADMIO011288121.1_pt1 | contig 47219 bp, 40 predicted proteins | sample 8958161 | NCBI WGS metagenome assembly JADMIO01 (sample SAMN16585339, study PRJNA669376) | soil metagenome | isolation source: Crop rotation soil | place: USA: Cullars Rotation, Alabama | collected 2011
GCCGCGACTTCAAGTCACGTGAATTCCAAGCTTCGGATCCCACTGTGCTGGAAAGCGTCCTCATGCAGGACCTCACAGGCGTCCCAGCCATCGTCGACCTAGCTGCCATGCGCGATGCGATGGTGGCCCTTGGAGGCGACCCCAAGAAGATCAACCCGCTGCAGCCGGCCGAGCTGGTCATCGACCACTCCGTCCAGGTCGACGAGTACGGCACAAAGGGCGCCTTCTTGCGCAATGCCGAGCTCGAGCTCGAGCGCAACCGGGAGCGCTACGCCCTCCTGCGATGGGGCCAGCAGGCGCTCTCGAACTTCAAGGTCGTCCCGCCGGACACCGGCATCGTCCACCAGGTCAACCTCGAATCCCTGGCGCGCGTCGTCTTCCAGGCCGACGTCGATGGCACGCTGACCGCCTACCCCGACACCGTCATCGGCACCGATAGCCATACCACGATGATCAACGGCCTCGGCGTCCTCGGTTGGGGCGTTGGCGGCATCGAGGCGGAGGCGTCCCTGCTGGGCCAGCCGAGCCCGATGCTCATCCCCGAAGTTGTCGGCTTCCGGCTCACGGGCCGTCTGCGCGAAGGCGCCACGGCGACCGACCTCGTCCTCACCGTCACCCAGATGCTGCGAAAGCGCGGCGTCGTCGGCAAGTTCGTCGAGTTCTTCGGCACCGGCCTCACCGGCCTACCGCTCGCCGACCGCGCCACAATCGGCAACATGGCGCCCGAATACGGCGCCACCGCCGGCTACTTCCCCGTCGACGCCGAGACCCTCAACTACATGCGGTTCACGGCCCGCTCCGAGGAGCAGTTGCAGCTCGTCGAGGCCTACTGTCGTGCGCAGGGCCTCTTCCGCACCGATGACTCCCCGGAGCCCAACTACACCGACGTCCTCGAGCTCGACATGAGCACCGTCGTCCCGAGCATCGCCGGCCCCTCGAGGCCGCAGGACCGCATCTCGCTCACCGACTCCAAGGAGGCGTGGGCGAACGCCCTGCCAACGCTGCTCAAGGGCGCCGCGCCCGACGCCAGCGTCGCCGTCGAGGGCGAGGACTACAAGCTCGGCCACGGCGCCGTTGTGGTTGCCGCGATCACGAGCTGCACCAACACCTCGAACCCTCAGGTCCTGATGGCTGCCGGGCTCCTCGCCCGCAACGCCGTCCAGAAGGGCCTCATGACGAAGCCCTGGGTGAAGACCAGCCTCGCGCCCGGCTCCAAGGTCGTCACCGACTACCTGGATGAGGCGCGTCTAACGCCCTTCCTCGATCAGCTTGGCTTCAACCTCGTCGGCTACGGCTGCACCACTTGCATCGGCAACTCCGGTCCGCTGCCGGAGGAGGTCGCCGACGCCATTGAGGGTGGCAATCTGGTAGTCGGCTCGGTGCTCTCGGGCAACCGAAACTTCGAAGGCCGCATCCACCAGCTCGTGAAGGCGAACTTCCTCGCGTCGCCGCCGCTGGTCGTCGCCTACGCCCTCGCCGGCCGCATGGACATCGATCTCGACACCGAGCCTCTCGGTACCGACACCGGTGGCGCCCCGGTGTTCCTCAAGGACATCTGGCCCAGCCGGATGGAGATCGAGACGGCGATCCAGGAAGGTCTCAAGACCGAGATGTTCCGCTCCAAGTACGCGGACGTCTTCGCCGGCGATGCCTCCTGGCGCGACCTCGACGTCCCGCAGGGCGACCTCTTCGACTGGGACGCCCAGTCCACCTACGTCCGCAAGCCCCCGTACTTCGAGGGCATGACCCTGGAGGTTAAGCCGCGCGGCAACATCAACAACGCCCGCGTCCTCGGGCTGTTCGGCGACTCCGTCACCACCGACCACATGTCGCCCGCCGGTGAGATCGCCGAGAAGAGCCCCGCCGGCACCTACCTCACCCAGCACGAGGTGCCGGTGAGCGAGTACAACACCTACGGCGCCCGCCGCGGCAACCACGAGGCGATGGGTCGCGGTACGTTCGCGAACATCCGCCTCAAGAACGCCCTGACGCCCGGCGTCGAGGGGTGGTTCACCGCCCACCAGCCCGACGGCGAGCAGATGTCGATCTGGGACGCTTCGATGAAGTACCAGGCCGACGGCGTGCCACTGGTAATTTTCGGTGGCAAGGAGTACGGCACGGGATCGTCCCGAGACTGGGCCGCGAAGGGCCCGCGCATCCTCGGCGTTAAGGCCGTCATCGTCGAGAGCTTCGAGCGCATTCACCGCAGCAACCTCATCGGCATGGGTGTGCTGCCGCTGCAGTTCCTCGAAGGCGAATCGGCGTCGGGCCTCGGCCTCACCGGCCACGAACTCGTCAACATTGAGGGCATCGAGGGTGGCATGACGCCTCGCCAGATCCTCAAAGTGACGGCGACGGCGCCCGACGGCACGGTGAAGACCTTCAACGTCGTCAGCCGTATCGACACCCCCATCGAGGTCGAGTACTACAACCACGATGGCATCCTGCCGTTTGTGCTGCGACAGCTCGCCGCGAAGTAGCGCTTCGCTTTAGCCTTCAGCAATCAGCTGTCGCATTCAGCAGAGAGCCCGGAAGTCGAGAGACCTCCGGGCTCCTTTTTCATGTGAAGGCTGACTCTGGATGGGTAAGATCGTTGTATAGCCCAGCAGCCGAAGAGAAGAGAGAAGACATGGACGACAAGCAGATACTCGATGAGATTCAGCGCCTTGTGGCCGAGGAGCATCAGCTTCTCGAGAAGGCCGAGGGCGCTGACCTGCCCGAAACGGATCACGGACGCCTCCGCGCGCTAGAGGTGAGCCTGGACCAATGCTGGGATCTGCTACGTCAGCGAAGGGCGAAGCGCGAGTTTGGTCAGGATCCTGACAAGGCTCAGGCGAGAGATGCCACCACGGTGGAGCGCTTCCAGCAGTAGGTATCCGCAGGCAGAAGAGCCCGGAAGTCATACGACTCCCGGGTTCTTTGGTTTAAGGTCAGCCGGCGGATGGGCAATTACCTCAGCAAGTCGTCGAGCCAATCCCACCCGTCATCGTCGCGACGATGCTGGCGCTCGAAGCAGGCATTCGACTGGGCGTAGCGCTCGTTGTTGAAGTCGTTGGCCTCGGGCACCTGATGGAACGGATCGACGGAGACCCAAATGTTGTTCCACGAGACACACGGTCCGAGGTCCACATTGAACGACACGCTCTTCCCTGCGCCCAACGACGGGACGTACAGCGGGTAGACCAGCGCGGGCGCCTGATTGATCACGTAGTGCACGTAGAACGGACCCGCGGCAGAGTTGCCATCGTTCTCGACTGTGATTCGCCATGAGAACTCGCGACCGTCGTAGCCATCGCTGCGACCATCCTTGCCGACACGGTCCTTGATTTCGACCTTGAGTTCGGGTGGGCCATAGGCGACGCGCGAGGGGCGGCGGTCTCGGTCATGGTGGCCGTCATCGGCGAAGGCCGTGCCCGTCGAGATTAGCCCTGCCAGCACGATGGCGCTGAGGAACACCGCCATGAAGACAAGCGCCTTGCAGCGGTCTGCCATGTCTGAAGCGGCCTCCACTTGTCTGCGCATCCGATACCTCTCTTTCGGTCAGTCACGATGCTGCGCGGATGGTTCCGCAGCATGGCCAAGCATCGGGCAGGCGCAATAACCCGCCAATCATTTCTGCCTCACACCAGCCTCACACGCGCCTCATTTCTTTGCGTGAGCGCGGCATTGGTGCATGGCGGGCTGTATGCGGATCGCCATCTATAATCAGCCCATGAGCGAAGCAGCCAAACCCCTCGTCGCGATCATCATGGGCTCGAAGTCCGACTGGCCGGAGACGATGTCCCACGCCGCCCAGACCCTCGAAGACCTCGGCGTGCCCTACGAGACTCGCGTCGTCTCCGCCCACCGCACCCCCGACCTCGTGTTCGAGTTCGCGGAGGGGGCTGAAGCCCGCGGCATCGAGGTGATCATCGCCGGGGCGGGTGGCGCGGCCCACCTGCCGGGCATGACCGCGGCCAAGACGTCGCTGCCGGTGCTGGGCGTGCCGGTCGAATCGCGGGCGCTCAAGGGCATGGACTCGCTGCTCTCCATCGTCCAGATGCCGGCAGGCATGCCGGTCGGCACCATGGCGATCGGCCGCGCCGGCGCTGTCAATGCCGCGCTCTTCGCAACATCGATTCTCGGCAACAAATACCCCGCCTTCGCCGATGCCTTGAAGGCGTTCCGCGCGAAGCAGACCCAGACCGTCCTCGATAACCCCGACCCGCGTTCATGACAAAGGTCGGTATCCTCGGCGCCGGACAGCTCGGGCGCATGATGGCGCTCGCGGGCTACCCCCTGGGCTTCCAGTTCAGCTTCTTCGACGAATCGCCCGATGTCTGCGCCGGGCAGGTCGGCGGCCTCAGGATCGGCCGCTTTGATGACGCCGAGGCGCTTCGGCGCTTCGGTGACTCGGTAGACGTGATGACGCTGGAGTGGGAGAACGTCCCGCTCGCCGCCGCCAACCTCCTCGCGGACCGCCTTCCGTTTTACCCACCGCCGCGAGCCCTCGAAGTCGCCCAGGACCGCCTCGTAGAGAAGACGACGCTAAACGGCCTCGGCATCGGCACGGCGCCCTTCGCCCCTGTCGAAACGCAAGCAGAGCTCGACGCCGCGATTGCGCAAATCGGCCTGCCGGGCATCCTCAAGACGCGTCGCGGCGGCTACGACGGCCGCGGTCAAGCCCTTGTCCGCACCGATGCTGAAGCCCACGAGTTCCTCGAGGAGACATCGCAGCCGCTGATCTACGAGGGCCTCGTCAGCTTCGAGCGCGAGCTCTCGATTGTTGCCGCGCGGTCGACCACGGGCGAGGTCGCCTGCTACCCGCTGGTCGAGAACCACCATCGTGATGGCATCCTGCGCCTGACGCTTGCTCCCGCCCCTAACGTCTCGACGGCTCTACAGGCCAGGGCTGAGGCGATGGCGAGAGAGCTCCTGCGGCATCTCGATTACGTGGGGGTCCTCACGACCGAGCTGTTTCAGGTCGGCGACGAGCTGCTGGCGAACGAGATCGCGCCGCGCGTGCACAACTCCGGCCACTGGGGCATCGACGGCGCCGTGACCTCCCAGTTCGAGAACCACGTCCGCGCCATCTGCGGCCTGCCCCTCGGCGATACGTCGGCCACTGCCCCGAGCGCGATGGTGAACCTCATTGGCAACCACCCGCCGGTCGAGCAGCTGCTGGCGGTTCCGGGGGCTCACGTCCACCTCTACGGCAAATCGAACCGCAGCAAGCGCAAGATCGGGCACGTCAACCTCACGCCATCGACTGACGAAGTGCTCTCGCGGCTCCAGGCGCTGGTCGCCGATTACGAGGACGGCTAGTCGTGGCCGAGCAGGCGCAGGGCAAGAAGGACAGCAACCTCTCGGTCACGGCGATGTACACATCGCACACCTGGGTTCATGGTGGAGTCCCGGACGCCGACCTCCTCGCCACGAAGCAGGCGAAGCAGGTTTTCGACGTCACAAACCTCTTCCTGCGTATCGTCGGCCTGCTTAACCCGGCCCCGAACCTGCCCGCCTCACTCCTCCAGCGCCATGCCATGTTCGACCACGTCGTACGCGAATCGGGCGCGCGTCAGGTCCTCGAAATCGCTGCCGGGCTGTCGCCACGCGGCGTGACGTTCTCGCATGACGCCACGATCGCCTACACCGAGGTCGACCTGCCGGAGATGGTGACGCAGAAGCGAGAGCTCCTCGGCCGTACGCTACGGGGTCAGGCGGTGCTCTCGAGGTCCAACTATCGTATCGAGGCAGCAGATCTACGCGAGACGTCGTTGACGCAGTTCGTCCAGCCGGAGGTGCCCGTCTGCATTGTCGCTGAGGGCCTTTTCATGTACCTCGATGCCGGGCACCAGCGCACCCTCTGGCGTTCGGTCTTCGAGGCGCTTGGCAGAGCCACCGGCGGCGAATTCGTCTTCGACCTCACTCCGGCAGTCGAGAAGCAGAAGGATGGCTTCGCCGGACGCATCCTGAGCCGCCTCATGAAAGTCTTCACGAAGGGGCAGGGCTTCGAGGCCGACCAGCGCGGCCGCAATGAGATCGCGTCAGAGCTGCGGGAGATCGGCTTCGCGTCGGTGGAGTTTCTCGAGCCCGTCGCGCTCAAGGACGCCTGGCATCTGCCGCGTCCGGAAGCGAAGACGCAGGTGCTGCTCTTCCACTGCACGACCCTAATAGCTGACTGCTGAGATCTAGCCTCCGCCGCCACCAGCTCCTGCTGCTGCCACCTCTGCCTCCGGGACAGACGGCGCTTCGGGTCGGGCGTGACGGCCACCGCCGCGACGACGTATAGGGCCATCGGTGGTCAGCGTCTTCAGCACCGGCAGCGCCAACGGGAACGCCAGGGCGCCGATGATCACGAGCGACACCGCCATACCGCCGACGGCGACTCGAGGCCCCACCATCGTGGCGAGCACCCCGGCCATCATCGTGCCTAGCGGCACCATGCCCCGCTGGAGGAACAGGGTGCTGAGGACGCGGCCGCGGTATTCGGGATCGACGTTCATCTGCAGCAGCGTGTTGTTCGATACGTTGTAGGTCTGCATGCAAAGGCCGGCGAAGAACAGCGGCGGCAGCGCCAGCCAGATGCTCGGCGTGATCACGAACACCGCCAGCCCGACACCGAAGCCGATGAGGCCGAGCAGCATCTTCTCGTTGAAGTACTTCGTGCTCTTCGACGACGCGATCAGGATGGCGCCGGTCAGTGAACCTACAGCTGCCATCGACTGCATGAGGCCGAGGCCCTGGCTGCCGGACTCGAATACGTCCTTCGAGAAGACGGTCAGCATCGTCTGGTACGGCTGACCGAGGATCATCGGCACGAGCGCGAGGATGACCAGCGTCCGCATCGCCGTCTGGCGCTTGAGGTACTGCATACCCTCGACGAGGTCGCCGACGATGCTCTTCTTGCTCACCGCGGTCGTGCGAGGCGGGAACGTCATCAGATAGAGGCCGTAGAGCACGGCGATGAAGCTGACGGCGTTGATGTAGAACGCCCCCTGAATGCCAATCGTGGCTATCAAGATGCCACCGGTGGCCGGACCGAGGACCTTTGTGAAGTTCATCGTGGCGGAATTGAGAGCCACGGCATTCGGCAAAATATCCTGCGGCACTAAGTCGGAGATCAGCGACTGGCGCGCGGGCTGGTTGAACGAGTTCGTTACGCCTCTTCCGGCGGCAATCGCGAAGGCCATCCAGACTTCGAGATAACCTAACGACATGAGCCCGGCTAAGACGAACGCCAAGATCATCAGGATGAACTGCGTCGAGAACAGCAGCTTGCGCCGGTCGACGCGGTCGGCGACCACGCCACCGATCAGGGTGAAGAAAAGGATGGGGCCGGCCCGGCAGACGTTGACCATGGCCAGAGCCACGGTCGAGTGGGTCATGTCGTAGACCAGCCAGCTGAACGCTACCTGGTCCATCCAGTCGCCGGACTGCGAGATCAGGTTGCCCGACCACAACAGGCGGTAGTTACGGTGTCGCAGCGACTGCATCGCAGCAGGGAGCTTGAATCGCTGCTTCTTTGCGGTGGGCTCTGCTTCAGACACGCTTCGAGTGGTCTCCAGTCGGCTCGCGCAGGAGCGCGATTGTTAACGTCAGGTAATCAAACTATTCGACTCTTACGCGAACGTCAAGGTACATAGGACTCCACTTGCCGAAACGTCATCCCGCTGTCACACGCCCGTCAGCATGTTTTCAAACGACAGCCATTGCTAGACTTGAGGAGTGACTAAATATGATGTCGCCGTCGTCGGAGGCGGACCCAGCGGTAGCACCACAGCCAACCTGCTCGCGAAGGCGGGCGCCAAGGTCATCGTCCTCGATCGCGCCAGCTTCCCGCGTGAGAAGCCCTGCGGCGGTGGCGTCACGGCGAGGGCCTACGTCCAGGCCCCGGTGGACCTCACGCCGATGGTCGAGCAACACATCAATAAGGTGCGCTTCAGCTTCCGCCTCGGCCGCTACTTCGACCACACCTACGACCGCACCATGGTCTACATGACCCAGCGCATCAAGCTCGACGCGTTCCTCCTCAGCAAGGCAGGCGACGCCGGCGCGACGGTGCGTGACGGCAGCATGGTCCGCAGCGTCGAGATGGACCGCGACGGCGTCCGCATCAACGCCGACGGCGAGACGATCGAAGCAGACGTCATCGTCGGCGCGGACGGCTCGACGGGCATTGTCAGCCGCAGCGTCGGCCTCAAGCCCTTCGTCGATCCGCCGGTTGCCATCGAGGCCAACTTCTACTACGCCGATGGCAAAGCGCCCCGCGAGTGGACAGACCTGCTCGCGCTCGAGCTTGGCAGCATGGACGGCGGCTACGGCTGGTCTTTCCCCAAGTCAGACCACTTCAACGTCGGCTGCGGCGGCTTCTCGAGCGTCGGCGGCCAGTTGCGCACCCATCTCGCCGACCTGCGCCACCACTACGAGCTCGACGACGTGGTCATGGAGAACGTCCGCGGCCACCACCTGCCGACCAAGGATGACGGCTCGCCGATCGTGCGGGGCCGCGCCTTGCTGGTCGGCGACGCCGCCGGCCTCGTCGACCCGATGTCAGGTGAAGGTATCTACTCCGCTTTCGTCAGCGGCCGCCTCGCCGCCGACGCCATCCAGGGCTTCCTCGGCGGTAAGTCGCCCGACCTGCATCCGTACGAGGCGGCTGTCGAGCGGGAGCTGCTGGACGACATGCGCGCCGCGACCATCCTGCGCGATGCGTACCACTTCTCGCCGTGGCAGTCGTACTTTGTGATGAGCCACTTCAAGCCAATGCGTGAGGGTCTCTGCCAGCTCGCAACCGGCGAACGCAACTACACAGACTTTCTCAACACCTTCGGTCCGCTGACGCCGATGCTGCGCTTTTGGGCCGGCCGCGGCCGTGCAGCGCGAGCCAAGCGCAACGCCTCCATGGCCGCCGCCGGGGCATAGCCGCCGCTTTCGTCCGGACTATCGAACGCATCGAGCTAAACGCTAGCTCAATGCGCCAGGCGCACGCCCTGTTAGCTGTTACCTCGTACTTGGTACCGCGTCAAAACTTCAGCAGAGGCTTGAAGCGCTTGTCAGAGCGGTAGGGACCGACGATCGCCAGGTTCAGCTTCTCCTCGCGCAGGACGTCTCGGGCAACCCGCTGCAGGTCGTCGATCGTCACCAGCTCCAGCTTCTCGACCACCTCGTCCGGCGTCTGGATGCCGCTGCTCAGGATCTCCTGACCGCCGAGCCAGCCGGATACGGCGCGCGTGTCTTCCATGCGCAGCAACATGCGGCCTTTGGCGAGCTCGCGAGCCTTGTGAAGCTCCGCGGGCAGGACGCCGTCTGCGAGGCGTCGCAGCTCGCTCATCAGCGCATCGACAGCCTGCTTGCCGTTCGTCGGATCGACGGCTGCGTAGACGCCGAAGGAACCTGCGTCGAGGAAGTGCGTCACGTAGCTGTTGACGTCGTAGCAGAGGCCCTGCTTCTCACGTAGCTCTACGAAGAGGCGGCTGCTCATGCTCTCGCCGAAGAGGACGCTGAGCAGGTCGAGTGCGTAGCGGTCGGGGTGGTGCAGCGGCAGCGCATGCAGGCCGATGGCGATGTGCGTCTGCTCGGTCCGCTTGTACATGACGGAGCTGCGGGATGCCGACTGGGCTTCCTGCGCCGCGAACCATGAGTGCGCCTCACCGGCCGGCATCGAAGCCAGCGTCGGGCCGAGGAGCGAGATCACCTCGTCCTCCTCGATGTTGCCGGCGACGGAAACCACCATGTTCGATGGCACGTACTGGCGCTTCATGTAGTCGAGCATCATGTCGCGCGTGATGCCGCCGACGGATTCCTCGGTGCCGCCGACGTCCCAGCCGAGGGGCTGGTCGGGCCACAGAAGCTCATCGAGCAGCAGGTCGACCTGCTGGCCGGGCGAGTCCGCTACGGACGCCAGCTCTTCCTGGATGACCTTGCGTTCCTTCTCGAGCTCGGTCGCATCGAACAGTGGGCCGTGAATCAGGTCGGCCAGCACGTCGACCGCGATGCCGAGGTGCGGCCGCGCAACCTTAGCGTAGTAGACGGTGTATTCACGGTCGGTTGCGGCGTTGATGATGCCGCCGATGCCATCGATTTCTTCCGAGATGCGCTGGGCGTCAGGCCGCCGCTGGGTGCCCTTGAACACCATGTGCTCGACGAAGTGAGAGATGCCGGCCTCTTCCTTCGTTTCATAGCGGGAGCCCGCTCCGACATAGATGCTCACCGCGACGGCGCGGGTATGGGGCATCGGCGAGGTAATCAGCCTCAGGCCGTTGGGTAGCGTCGTCTTGCGGTAGAGGGTGTCCGGGAAGGCAGAAGTCGTCAATCTGGGCTCTTTCAGGGTGCGCTTTTAGAGTGGAACTAGTGTACGACTGGGCCTCGTGGCGGTCTATGAATGTCCGTCACGAATCGGTCCGGAGTCTAGCCGATGACCTCCGCTATTCTTGAGCTCAGATGCCCTACGTCGAAGTTGCCGTTAACGCCCAGGACAAGACGATTCGTCAGACCTTCAGCTACGCCGTGCCTGCGGGCATGACGCTGACACCCGGCGATGGCGTCCTCGTACCCTTCGGTCGGCGCCAGCTCCAGGGCATCGTCATGGACGTGGTCGAAGTCCCGGCATTCGCGGACCCGAAGCCCGTCGACGCGCGCATCGGCACGAAGCCCATCGTTTCGCCGGAACGCGTTGCCCTCGCGAAGTGGATATCGAGCTACTACCTGGCGCCGCTTTTCGCCTCGGTGGCGCTAATGCTGCCGCCGGGCTTCGAGCAGCGGCCCCTGACCTTCTACGAATCGCTCGTGGGCCTTGATGAGCTGGGTTCGCATCGCCTGCCCCCACGACAGCGCCTCGTCCTCGAGCACCTGACCGTCAACGGCCGCCTCGAATCGCGGCAGCTCGATTCCGAGCTCAAGGAGACCGGGCTTTCGGCCTCGATATCGCAGCTCGTGCAGCGAGGCCTGATCTCGCGCACCTACGGGCTCGATCGGCCGGGCGTTCGCGCCAAGACGGTCAAGGTCGTCTACCTCAAGGCGCCTGGCGAAGAGATTCGCGCACGCATCGCCTTCCTTACGGAGCGGCGTCAGACCCGGCTCGCGAAGGCGCTGCAGGTGCTGCTCGACGATGGCCCTGGTGTCGGCGCTACAGAGCTGCGCGAGCGGACTGGTGCTGGTCCGACAGCGCTTAAGCCTCTGCTCGATGACAACCTGATCGAGATTCGAGAAGAGGGCGTCGAGCGCGACCCGCTGGCGGGACGCCGCTATCAACCCCGCCCCGCGCCGCCGCTGACCCAGGAGCAGTCAGACGCGTTTGATGACGTGGCCAAGTCTCTCGACGCGAGGCAGCCGGCGAGCTATCTCCTCTACGGTGTCACCGGCAGCGGCAAGACGGAGGTCTATCTACGGGCGCTAGAGCGGACGATCGCGCAGGGCAGGCGCGGCATCGTCCTCGTGCCGGAGATCGCGTTGACGCCGCAGACGGTGCGTCGCTTCGCCGAGCGCTTCCCGGGTCAGGTCGCCGTGCTGCACAGCGGCCTCTCGCAGGGCGAGCTCTTCGACCAGTGGCACGGCATCGCCGAAGGCCGCTACGGCGTCGTAGTTGGCAGCCGGTCTGCCGTCTTCGCGCCGATCCCGAGCCTCGGGCTGATCGTGATCGACGAAGAGCACGAGTGGACCTACAAGCAGAACGACCCCTCGCCGCGTTACCACGCCCGCGACGCGGCGACCGAGCTTTCAAAGCTGTGCAACGCGGTGCTCCTGCTGGGCAGCGCCACGCCTGACGTGATCAGCTACCAGAAGGCGCTCTGGGGCCAACACAAGCTGCTGGAGCTGCACGAGCGCGTCCGCCCAGTCCGTCAGGCAGCACGCCCAGCGGCCGGTACGTTTCTAGGCAATCCCACCTCGAACGGCCACGTGCAGTACGGGGCGAACGGCAACGGCGACTCGGCTCGTCCACATCCTCCTTCCACCGCAGTCGAGGGAGGTGGCGCCGTAGCTCCGGAGGGTGGTCCTCCCGAGCAGGTTTCATCGAACGCCGAGCATCCTCACGTCCCGCTCGATAGTGTCGGTGTCTGGTCCGGGCGTGTCGTGAGCTCGACGGAGATGCCGCCGGTTGAGATCGTCGACATGCGGGACGAGCTGAAGGGCGGCAACCGCTCGATCTTTAGCCGGGCATTGCAGCTTGCCCTCTACCAGACCGTCGAGCGCGGGGAGCAGGCCATCCTCTTTCTCAACCGACGCGGCTCAGCGGGCTTCTTGCAGTGTCGCGATTGCGGGTTCGTGCCGCAGTGCAGTGCCTGCGCCATCGCCATGGGCTTCCACCGGCAGGGCGGCATCGAGCACATGATGTGCCACCAGTGCAACCGGACGCGCGGCATGTTCGAGCGCTGCCCCATGTGCGGTAGCGCCCGCCTGCGGCCGATGGGTCTGGGCGTCGAGGCCGTCGAGGAGTCCGCCGCGGAGCTGCTGCCGGGGCTACGGACGCTGCGCTGGGACCGCGACGTCACCCAGGGCCACAACTCCCACGAGCAGATCCTCCAGAGCTTTCTCGATGGCGAGGCCGACGTCCTCATTGGCACTCAGATGGTGGCGAAGGGTCTCGACCTGCCCGCCGTGACCCTGGTGGGAGTGATCAGCGCTGACATCGGCCTGCACATTCCGGACTTCCGATCGGCCGAGCGGACATTTCAGCTGCTTACTCAGGTCGCCGGCCGCGCCGGCCGCACGATCTCGGCTGACGGCCACCTCGAGGGCAAGGTCGTGATTCAGACCTACACGCCGGACAACTACGCCATCCTCGCTGCCGCCGACCACGACTACCACACCTTCTTCGCCCACGAGATCGAGTTACGCCAGGCCGAAGCCTACCCGCCCTTCGTCCGCCTCGCGCGCCTCGTCTACGCCCACTACGACGCCGACCGCGGTCAACGTGAGGCAACGCGCATGGCGAAGGCGCTGGAAGACGATGCTGCGCAACGCGGGCTCCCTGGCGTCGAGGTCATCGGTCCGGCGCCGCCTCACGTCCCGAAGTGGCATGGACGTACTCGCTGGCAGGTGACGGTACGTTCACCCGACCCCGCCGAGCTCCTGCGCGACGTCAAACTCACCGAAGGCTGGGTCTTCGACATCGACCCCGCTTCGATGGCATGACTACTGCCGGAGGTGTTCCCAATCGTCTTCGAAGTCTTTCCAGTCACGTAAGACCTCAACTCTACTGAGGTAGTTCACGGACCCGTTCTTGGATGCTTTCATTCGGGATTGGATGGTCTCGGACGGGACGATCCAGCATCTAGGGTTTTGCGCGAGGTCGTTGAAGTTTCCTTCATAACTCATCAAAACCAAGAAGTGGTTTGGAGCGGACTTGAATGCACCAGAGCCCAAGAGCCAGTCATTCTTGCCGGCATTTGCTTTTACATCGATCGTTCTCGTCTCTCCAGCATCAAGAACCACAACAATGTCGACTGACTTCTTATTACCTAGCGTCAGGTGAGCATCGAAGCTCTTGCGAAACAGAGCCGAGAGAACGAAGAATTCTGACGCGAGGTTGGTGTTGTACTTGTTCATCGGTCACGATGATACGACACATCGTTCCACGCCGGCACGATGGGCAACACGATGTGCGTCGGATGAGCCGCGTCGTGGTAGATGGTATTCGTGGCGACGACGGTGCGGCGGTGGTCGTTTAGCGGCTCGCCCGTGTTCGGATTGACGTCGAAGCGCGGGAAGTTGCTACTCGAGATATCGAGCCGGATGCGGTGGCCGCGCTTGAAGACGTTGGCCGTCGGGTAGAGGCGGATGCGTAGCTGGTAGACCTCGCCCGGCGTCATCAGCTTCTCGTACTGCAGCGACTCCCGAAACCGCCCGCGCAGGATGCCATCCTCGATGTTGAGCTCGAAGCCTCCGGGGAAGTCCTCGCTCGGCGGGTAGACGTCGATGAGCTTCGCCGTGAAGTCGGAGTCGACCGCTGAAGTCGATGCCCACAGCGTGACCTCGAGGTCGCCAGTCACCTCCATGTCGGCCCCCAGCGGCTCGGTCTGAAAGACGAGCACATCGTTGCGCGCCGAAAGCGGGATCGGCTGCTGCCAGTTCCAGATGTGCGGTCCGCCCCGCTGGTCGTAGCCGCCCTGCAGGAGGATGCCGTCCGCGGACGAGACGTTGCCGCCGATACTCGGCACCGGGTGCTTTGGGTCGAATTCGTAGCTGGTCGACGATGACGCCTCGGAAGGCAGCGTCGTGGAGAGCGAGCCATCCGCGTGGATGAAATACGGCGTCGGCAAGGCGCGCTGGAGCGGCCACGTCTCCTCGTCGCGCCAGTAGCCGCCGTGTCGCAGGCGGCCGTCCTCGCCCTTGCGGCCGTCACCCGTCCCCATGACGAAGAGGCGCACCGGCTTCGGGAAAGGCGCGGCGTTGTCGATGCCCTTCATGAAGCGGTCGAACCACTCGACGCGCCATTGCAGCTGGTCGGCGATGGCGGCGTCGGTGCCGAAGTTGACCTGACCGTGGGCGTGGCTGCCCTGCATGCCATGGATCCACGGCCCCATGATCAGATAGACGGGGCTGGTCAGCGCCTTGCTCAACGCTATGTAGTTCGAGGTCGTGACGCCGTCCCACGAGTCATACCAACCGCCGACCAGCAGAGTCGGGATGTCCTTGTACGTCGCGACGTCCTCGAGCACGTTGATCCGGCCCCAGAAGGCGTCGTTGACGCCGTGGCGCATCGCTTTGACAAGCCACGCCTCGTACTCCGGGGCGTGCTTCAGCGGCGTGGTGTCCGGCCGCAGCGGCAGGTTGAGAATGTATTCGCGGCGGTCGGCGGCCATCTGGGCGAGGGCCGACCGCGAAGGCGAATCGAGCCCGCGCCAGGAGACGTCGTTGCCGCCCGTCATCGTCCAGTTCCAGAACCGCAGCTCGTAGGCGCCGTCGTAGCGCATGCCGCGTTGACCCATGTTGGAGACGGCATCTACGGGAATCGTCGTTACCAGCTCGGGGCAGTCGTCGAGGGCGACGATGTGCTGCAGGCCGCCGGGGTAGGACGTGCCGAACATGCCCACCTTGCCGTTCGACCACGCCTGCTTGCCGATCCATGCGCAGGTGTCGACGCCATCCGCTGCGTCCGTCTCGAACATGCTCCAGACGCCCCCGGACCTGTAACGGCCTCGCACGTCCTGCACCACGCAGGCATACCCAGCGCCAGCGAAGTGCATGCCGTGCTCGGCCATGCTGTAGCGGTAGAGCTGCGGCTCAGACGGGACGGCTGCCGGTGCGTCCTTGCTGTATGGCGTTCTCGTCAGCAGCGCCGGCAGGTCGCGCGGCTCGGCGCCGTCCGCCAACTTCGGCAGGTAGAGGTCCGCGGCGAGGCTTTCGCCGTCGCGCATAGGGATCATGACGTCTTTGATGACCTGGACTTCGTATGGCATCGGAACCTCTCGCAGGCGGCCTGTTATGAATTTGTAGCGACGAGCGCGGCATTAACAACGCATTTACAAGAGATAACCGGGCATTAATGCGGCATCTCTAGCATCGCCGTTGATACTAGCGTTTTCTCGAGAAAGGACACCCCGTTGCCCAGGTCTCTGGCCACCCTCACTCGAATCATGGTCGCCGCGTTGGCGCTCACCCTCGGCGCCGGCTTCGCGACCGCCACCGCGCCTGAGGTCGATTCGGCAGGCCCGCCGAGCTTCGAGCTCATTGCCACCTTCGACGCGCCCGGCGGCAACACCTACGAGATCGTCGCGGCAACGCCGGATGGCCGCACCCTCATCTACACCGCCGCTTTCGACCAGGTTGTCGGCCTCGTCGACATCTCGAACCCCGCAAGCCCGGTCTCGAAGGGCACGATCCCGGTCGGTGGTGAGCCGACATCAGTGGCGGTCTTGCCGAACGGTCGCTATGCCCTCGCTTGCGTCCACGGCGCCTCGTCGGACTCCCTTAAGGTCATCGACCTGCAAACGAAGACGATCGTCCGCTCGATCCCCCTCGGTGGCCAGCCGGACTCGATCGCGATCAGCCCTAACGGCCGATTCGCGGCCATCGCCATCGAGAACGAGCGCAACGAGGACGTCAACGACGGCGTCATGCCCCAGCTTCCCGGCGGCTTCGTCACGATTGTCGACCTCATCGGCCAGCCCCAGACCTGGACGACCCGAAAGGTCAACCTGGATGGCATCGCCGGGCGCTTCCCCAACGACCCTGAGCCAGAGTTCATCTCGATCAACAACTTCAACATCGCTGCTGTGACGCTGCAGGAGAACAACCACGTTGTCCTCATCGAGCTGAACACGGGGATCGTCGCGGCCAACTGGAGCGCCGGCACCGTGACTCACGCGGCTGACCTCACGGAAAACAACACGGTCTCCTTCTCCGAGACGCTGACCAACGCTCGCCGTGAGCCCGACGCCATCGGCTGGACGAAGTCGAACCTCCTAGTCACCGCCAACGAGGGCGACTACGACCTCGATCTCGCTTCCGGCGAGTACACCGGCGGCCGAGGCTTCACGGTCTTCAGCCCCAGCGGTCAGGTGGTCTTCGACTCCGGTCCGTTCCTCGAGATCGCAGCAGCGGCCCAGGGCCTCTACCCGGACAACCGCTCTGAGGACAAGGGCGCCGAGATCGAAGGCATCGCCATCGACAAGTACGATGGACAGCAGCTGCTGTTCGTCGGCGCTGAGCGCGGCAATTTCGTGGCGGTCTACGCCTTCGACGTCGAGGTGTTCCCGTGGTTGCTGCAAATCCTCCCGATGGGCACGGACGCCCGCCCCGAGGGCCTGCTGACTATCCCGAACCGGAAGCTGCTGGTCGTCGCCAACGAAGGCACAGGCACGAACGGCAACATCAAGATCTTCCGCATGAAGTAGCCGCTCCCCTCGGCTTGATCGAGGCCAATAGGGGCCACCGAACTAGATCGGTGGCCCCGCCTCTTTGTAGGGGCAGGGCTGCTCTGCCGTCGCGGTCCATGCTCCTGCCCCTGCGTGGTCAGCTGTACGGATCGCAGGTTCAGGTTGACGAGGCGCGCCGCACAGCCGACGCTGCCGGTATGAAACCCGACGAGCAACGACCATGCTGACCGGCAAGCTGGTCCGCCTCCGCAAGCCGGAGCCCGGCGACCTCGATCGCGTGGTGCGCTGGATGAACGACGCCGAGGTCACGCACTTCATTGCGGCGCGCTATCCGTATTCGGCGCTTCAGGAGGCGCAGTGGATCGAGCGCATGTCCACGCAGCCGCCGTCCGAAGGCGTCCTCCTGGCCATCGAACGCCTCGATGACGGCAGGCACATCGGCAACCTCGGGCTCGCCCGGGTCGAGTGGGAGGACCGCCGCGCTTCGGTGGGCATCGCGATCGGCGAGAAGGACTGCTGGGGCCACGGCTACGGGACGGATGCCATGCAGACGCTCCTGCGCTTCGCCTTCGACGCGATGAACCTGCACCGCGTCACCCTGGATGTCCACGCCAGCAATGCACGCGCCATTGCCAGCTACGAGAAAACCGGCTTCATACGCGAAGGCGCGCTGCGCCAGGCCCACTACCAGCAGGGCCGATACGAGGACCTCGTCGCGATGGGCATCCTGGCTGACGAGTTCTACGCGATCCACGGCCGCACGCAGACGGAGTCGAGCTGATACTGGACGGCTGGCTCGTCAGATTGCGCGCCGTGCGGAATGAGGATGCCGAACGCCGCTACGTCTGGCTGAACGATCCCGAGGTCACACTGCACTACACGCGGGGCTACCCGGTCTCGATGGCCGAAGTGCGCGCCATGGTCGAGAAGGACCTGCTCCTGACGGCGCCACCGACGGTGGTCCTGGCGATCGATACACTCGAGGGCCGCCACATCGGCGTCATCAACCTCGACCACTTCAACACCGAGAGCCGCCGCTGCGAGCTCGGGATCATGATCGGCGAGAAGGACTGCTGGAGTCAGGGCTACGGCACGGATGCCATCCTGACCCTGCTGCGCTTCGCCTTCGACGAGATTAACCTTCACCGCGTCTGGCTGGACGTAAACGCCGAGAACGGGCGAGCGAGGGCGTGCTACCGGAAATGTGGCTTCGTCGATGAGGTGACCCTGCGGCAGCACCGTTTCAAGCAGGGCGTCTACCTGGACTCGATCATCATGGGCGTCCTCGCCGAGGACTTTCGCGCCGCGAACCCACGCCCGGCCGGCATATGAGCAACGACTACTACCACCATGACGCCATCGCTGCGGCCTACGACACCGACATCGCCGGCGAGGCCGTTACGGTCGATGACATCCCGTTCTACGCCGGGCTCGCGGCCGAAGCGCACCGAGCCGGCCAGAGCGTCCTCGAGTTGGGCTGCGGCACCGGCCGCGTCACGATTCCCATGGCCGCAACCGGTGCATCCGTGGTCGGTATCGATTCGTCGGCGGAGATGCTGGCGGTTGCGGCCTCGAAAGCATCCGGTGTCGCCAACCTGCGTTGGATGCAGGGCGACATGGCCGCTTTTGAGCTTCAAGAGCGCTTTGGCCTCGTCACGATTCCGTTTCGTTCCTTCCTGCTGCTGCTGACAGTCGAGGCCCAGAAATTGTGTCTGCGCTGCGCCTTCGAGCACCTGCTTCCGGGCGGCCGCCTGGCCCTGAATTTCTTCAACCCGAATCTCGTCTTGATGGCTTCATGGATGACTGAGAAATCCGACACCTGGCAGCGGGAAAGGGTGGTCGGCAAGCAACGCGATTTGCTGTCGAAGCGCCGGGTCCGGACGGCAGAGCAGCGGGTCGAGGGCGAAGACAGCTATGTCGACCTGTCGGACGAGGGCGCCGTCGTGGCCCGCGTCGAGCGCAACCTGCGCCTGCGCTACGTCTTCCGCTACGAGATGGAGCACCTGCTGGCGCTCACCGGATTCGAGGTCGAGGCACTCTACGGATGGTTCGACAGACGCCCCTTCGACGACGCGAGCTCAGAGATGGTCTGGGTAGCGCGGCGTCCCTCGCGCTGAATTTCGAGGTCTGACGCGAGCAGCATCGGGCCGTTTCTTTCGTTTCGCTTACAGCCAGTTCGCGAGTCTTGAATCCCGTGCCTGTAGGGCCGCGTTACGGGTCAACTTGATGTGCCCATTTCCGACTATGTAACAGGCAGCATTGGGAGTGGTACCTACAGTTTGAGATTTCCCTTACAGCCCCGAACCGTGGTCAAGCTGGCTTTCGTGGCCTTCGTCGGAATCCTGGTCGGGCTTCTCGTACACATCGGCATGCGGCTCGAGGCAGGCAACGCGTCTACCGAGACGGTTGCGCGCGCCAGTCAGACAAGCAGCGCCTACTATCAGCTCCTGAACGCTGCCTCCCGCGCTGAGCTCCACGCGACGAGCTTCTTGCGCACCCGCGACCCTCAGGATCGGGCAGGCTTCGACCTCGCCCTGCGCGATGCATACGCCGCCTCCAAGGTCATCGATGAAGAGGGGTCCGTGGAGGACCGCCGCCGATTTCGCGACGTGCTGGGTACTTACGCGCAGCAGATTGCCGAGACCCAACGCACCTTTGCAGCGATCGAGCGTGGCCAGATTTCGCCGGCCGAACCGCCGGGCATCGAGATCATCCATGAGGTACAGCTAGTCCTCACGCGAGAAGCCAGCGCCAGCCAGGCGCGGGCCCTGGAAACGCTGGACGGATACCAGCGGGGCCAGCGCAATCAGATGATCTTCAGCGTTGGTGCGCTGCTCTTCGGCCTCCCGGTGATGCTCGCGCTGCTGATGGTGATTCAGCACTACGAGCGCCGCTACCTTGTCTCAGAGGTCGAAATGCACCGCCTCGAGCGTGTGGCTCTGACCGACAGCCTCACGGGTCTGCGTAACCACCGTTCGTTCCAGGAGCAGCTGACGTCCTCGGTTGTCGAGGCGATGGGGGCTCAAACCAATCTGAGTCTGGCGCTGGTTGATATCGACCGCTTCAAGGACGTCAACGACTCGGAAGGTCATGCCAGGGGCGATCAGATCCTGATCATGGTGGCGAAGCTGCTCGAAAAGGGTGGCTCAAACTCGCACATCTTCCGCATCGGCGGCGACGAGTTCGCGATCATCCTGCCCGGGATGGAGCCGAACGAGGTCCTCGGCTTCGGCGAGAGCCTGCGGATTCTCGCGGCGCAGGGACTCGGCGGTTCGACCCTGAGCATCGGCCTCGCGCACCGCGACCGCGATGACGATGGCGAGATCCTGCGTGAAAAGGCAGACATCGCTCTCTATCGGGCCAAGCGCCGGGGCCGCAACGCCGTCGCGATCTACGCCGGCGAATCGGGCGTCACAAGTCCCGTGACGCAGGTGAAGATAAACTCGCTGCGCTACCTGCTGCAGTACGCCAGCGTCGATGTCGCGTTCCAGCCGGTGTGGCTGACCGAGGGCCGACGCCTCATTGCCTACGAAGCCCTGACGCGCATCCCGGCCCGCTTCGGACTGAATGGCCCGCAAGAGGCCTTCGACATCGCCGAGCGCCTCGGACGCTCGTATGACCTCGACATGATCGCCATCGAGGCCATCCTGGACCGCGCTAAGGTCATCCCGAACGACGCGATGCTCTTCGTCAATTTGTCGCCACGTTCGCTCGAACATGCAAAGTTCTCGGTGGACGGACTGGCCGCTAAAGTCCGCACGGCAGGCTTCGAGCCGTCACGGGTATGTTTCGAGCTGACGGAGCATTCGACAGCATCGGTCGAGCTGGTCCAGCGCATCGTCGCGGACATGCGTGCCGCCGGCTTCCGCATCGCCCTCGATGACGTCGGCAGCGGCAACTCCGGCCTGGAGATGCTGCGTCTGATCCCCGTCGACTACGTAAAGATCGACCGCTCCGTCGTTCGCGGCGCCGTCGAGTTGGGTGCAGGGCGGGCCGTGCTCATGGCCATCGTTGCGTTCGCCGCGGAGGCCGGCGCCTTCGTAATCGCCGAGGGCATCGAGGACGAGGAGATGATGCATCTCGTCGAGGAGATCAGCGAAAAGGTCGGCACCTTCCGCATCCAGGGCGTCCAGGGCTACCTGCTTGGCAAGCCGTCGGAATCGATCGACAGCCCCACGCCGGTCGCTGCCTAGGTTTCTCGCCGTTGACCCGGTGGCCATGATGCCTATAATTCGCTACAGCCATGGCAAATCCTGATGATGTTAAGTATCCCGATGTCCGCGCGGCGCTCGAAGAAGCCGGCAATCTTCTAGACGACGGCGACTACCTCGGCTCCGTAAAGTCGAGCGTGGACGCCTACATGAAGCTGGGCGTTCACCTCCCGGACGCAATCGCGCGGCCACCGGCTCCCGGTACGCCGGCCAACGTCTCGAGGCAGTGGCCCTCGTACCTCGGCGTCAGCATTCAGTGGGCAGACGACAAGCCCAGCATGGTCTTCGACAAAGAGCGCTTCAGCATGTCTGAGGCCGCCTCCTATTTCGAATACACCGTGGAAGAGGCCGTCCGAGCTCAGGGCTAACAGCACGTCTAGGCGATCGCTCAAGGGCCTTCCGGGATGGAGGCCCTTCGTATATTTAAGCGCTCCGCTGGGCGGCGGCGATCAGGCAGCGTCATGCCTTCGAGATCTGGGCGTTTACATCCATAGAGATGTGTTGCTTGCAAGTCAGCGCCTCAATCGGCGCCACCAGAGTTGTTGCCCCACGTGCGTGTTAGTGCGTTTTCCTATACGCTGGCCTTGTCGCGATTCCGGCGGGGTTTGCGAGGCAAAGGTGCCTGGAGGCCGCACGTGACGTTAGCCCTACCACTGGTCCGATCGGCTTCTGTCGATCGCCTGTGGCCCCGTATACGGGCACTCAATCTGGACCCACTCCTCATCTCTGTGATGATGCTGGTGGCTGCCATCCACGTCCCCTCGATCAACGCCTACTTCCACGGCGATGATTTCGTGGCGATGACGGACCTCGTCTCGAAGCCCGCACTGCGCCACCTCTACGACGTCTACACCTTCTCCGATTCCAACTTCTACTGGCGGCCGTTAGGTCAGACCTACGACGTCGTCATCTACCAGCTCTTCGGCCTCAGTCCGCTCGCCTTTCACATCGGCAGTGTGCTCATCTTCGAGGGCACGATCCTGCTGCTGTATCACTTCTGCCGTCGCATCGGCCTGCCGCAGCCTGTGGCGGTCATCGCTTGTCTGATCCTCGGCCTGTTCCCGAACCACGTTGTCAGCGTCGCATGGATCACGAATACCTCGCGATTGATGGCGGTGTTCGTCTTCATGGCCTCGCTGCTCATGATCGAGAAGGCCTCGCGCACCCACCGGTTTAGCGACGAGACGTATGCGTTCCTGCTGTTCGTGGCCGCCGGTCTAAGCGACGAAACGGCGCTCGGGCTCGCCCCGCTGCCAATCCTCTTCGCCCTGCTGGTGCGTCACATCCGCAACGACCCCGAGCGCTGGTACGCCTTCGCCTCGCGGGCGCTGACCTACGCGGCCCTGGCTGCCGCCCTGATCCCGCTGCAGTTCATGTTCACCAGCGACGACGAGCCGCGTCTTGCGACGTACACCTTCGGGCCGCACATCCTTGATCAGACATGGGCCCTGGCGTCTCAACTCGTCCTGCCGATTACGAGCGGCCCGCCGATGGCGCAGCCCTTCATCTCGCTCGACACGGCCCAGTGGGTCGCCGGGGCGCTGGCGATCGTCGCGGCGGCCGTGCTGCTGATCGTGGGCAGCTGGCGGATGCGTTTCCTGATCATCTGGGGTGGCCTCGGCATCGCGCCATTCACGCTCTGGGACGTCCCCTACACCGCACCTCGATACGTCTACATGGGCGCCGTACCCTTCGCGATCGTCGTCGCCTGGTTCCTGTATTCGGCCTACCAGACCTTGGCGCCGCGAGTGAGCATCGCCTGGCTGCGCTACGTCCCCGTGGCTGCCGCAGCGATAGCCCTGGCTGGGTACGGTAGCTGGGCCAACGTCGAACGCAACGAGAGTTGGGACAACGCCACGAAGCCCTACGAGGTATTGGCGACCGGTCTCAAACAGACGCTGCCGACCGTCGAGCCCGGTTCGCGCTTCATTCTCTACTACGGCGTCTGGGACGGCTTCCAGGTCTGGCCCGATGCCGTCGTCCGCACCATCTATAAGGACCCGACCCTCGACGCGATCAACGTCACGGCCCGCAACTCCGAGGAATTCAGCCCGCCGCGTAGAACGAACGACATCATCGTCTTCTTCGCCGACGGCCGCTTCATCGCCGTCCCGCCGAGCACCGCCGCCGGAGCCCTCGGCCGGTAACGCGATTACGAGACAAACTACGTAGCCGAGGCTTTCCGGCGGCGCCGAGCTACTCGATATCGGGCAGTAGCCATCCGAGCCCATTCCTGTTACTTGTTACCTGGTACCTGTTACTCCCTGCACCGTGAGGTTCATATGCAGTTCGGTCTGTTCTTCGAGTGGCCCAACCCCCAGATCAGCGATTGGAGGCGCCTCTTCGAAGAGAGCATCGAGCAGATTCAGCTCGCTGAAGAGCTTGGCTTCGACTTCGTCCTCATCGCCGAGCATCACTTCTCCAACTACGGCATGTCGCCGGCGCCGCTTCTGCAGGCGCTCGCCATCGCCGAACGCACGAAGACCATCCGAATTGGCACGGCCGTCCTCGTGCTGCCGGTGTGGCAGCCGCTGCGCCTTGCGGAAGAAGTCGCGGTCCTCGACAACCTCACGGGCGGTCGATTCTTCTGTGGCGTCGGCAGGGGCTATCAGCCGCACGAGTTCGCCCGTCTCGGCGTTTCGAATGAAGACTCCCGCGTCCGGTTCAACGAGTGTTTCGACGTGCTGCTCAAGGCGTGGACCAGCGACACCTCCTTCACCTACGAAGGCGAGCAGATCAAGATCCCGACCGAAGTCGTCGTCTGGCCGAAGCCGCTGCAGAAGCCTCATCCGCCGCTCTGGCTGGCGGGCACAAGCCTCGATTCCCTGCAGCTCGCCGCCGAGCGAGACATGACGCTGCTGACGAGCTCGTTCGCCGGCATCGATGCCGTCCGCAACACAACCGTAGAGTTCCTCAGGCAGCGGCACCTCGCCGGTCGCCCCGTCGATGCGTGGGGACTCGGCGCCCAGACCTACTGCCACGTGGCCGAGAGCGAAGCAGACGCACGCGAGGCGCTGCACTACGCGAAGTGGCAGCTGCGGGCGAACCGGTCTCTGCAGCGCTCAGACGTGATCGATGGACGGGTGCAGGCGCTGGCCTTCGAGGGCGAGCGCGACGATGAGGGGCTCTACGACGGCGCCTTCTACGGCAATCCGGAGCGCCTGATCGCGAAGTACCGCGCCCTGAACGATGCTGGCTGCACCTTCGCGAGCTGTTGGATGATGGCTGGTGGCATGGAGCACGAGCGCCTCATGCGCTCGGTCCGCCTCATGGGCACCGAAGTGATCCCGGCCCTGCGAGACGCCCATCCGCCGGCCTCTCTGGCAGAAAAGGCGCTCGCCGCGGGCTAGTCACGTCAGGCAAAAGAAACCCCTCGTCACGCGAGGGGTTTCTTGTTCTTCGATCGCGGTTACGTTAGCTCTTGCGAGGACGTCCGCGGCCCTGCTTGGGCGTTTCGGACTGGAAGTAGACCTTGCCCTCTGCGTCCCAGATCTCGAGGCTGGCGTTCAGGCGGGTGGCGGCGCGGCGCAGGCGGACCTTGATCGAGCGCAGGGCATCGCCGGGCTCGAGCTGGATTTCGCCAACATTGCCTTCAGCCTGGCGGATAAAGCCTTCAAAGAGCTCTTGTTGCTCTCGGACTGCACGGCTGGTTCGAGAGGGGGAAGGGACTTCAGAAATGGAACGTACGCTAAGCGTGGGCAAGCCGGTCTCCTTTTCGTTGCGGGAAATTAGGCTTCACTACGGCGCAAACTATGACACAGATGAACGCTTAAGGAAACTTCTTCTTCGACACGTTTTGCGAAGGTTTGTGATGTGTATTTGTGGAGCCACATAGCAGCGCATACGATGGCTGGTCTCTCATGTCTGCGTACAGCGAAATTGGCTAGCCAGCTACCTTTTACGTTAAAGACCAAATTGGAAGATCGCCATTGACTCATGACTGGCAATCGAAGTTATGAATACTGCTGCCAAAAGGCCAGTCCGCGCTTCCATGCGCTTCTGCTGGGTCTGGAATACCCTCGACAACGCGAAGAATCTCGTGTGTCACTCGACATTGCGTCGCACATCTCGTGAGCCTTTGTCGAACTCGGGCCGCAATGTCCGTTGAATAGCCTCGAGAGTTGTAGCGGAGCGGGAGGCTGCGGGCATAGTATGTCCGGCAGTATCGAGACAGGAGCGACACACGCCATGGCCAACGCGCCCTTCATGTACTGGGTCGGAATGAACACGCAGCCGGACACGTCCGAAGAGGAGCTGGCGAAGTTCAACGACTTCTACAGCAACACCCACGCCCACGAGGTCGTTCAGAGCAATCCCGGTTTCTTCCGCGCCACCCGCTACGAGCTTCAGGAGCCCGACCCACGGGGCGACTTCGGCCCGCGATGGCTCGTCATGTACGAGATGGAGAACGAGGCCGCGGCAGAGGGCTACATCGCCCGCAACGATGGCCCGCCCGAAGGTCGTCCAACGTACAGCCCCGGCCCGGCGGCCTGGCAGGTCTACCAGCCCTGGTGGCGTCTGATGTGGGGCCGTCTTCATCCGAAGGATGGTGAGCTTTGCGCCGGCGGCGCGCCATACCTCTACTTTGTCGCGATGAATGTCCCGCCGGATACCGACGCCAAGGGACTGCAAGAGTTCAACGACTTCTACACGCACACCCACGTGCCGGAAGTGGTGAAGATGAGCGACTTCATCAGCGGCACCCGATTCGAGCTCAAGCGCGAATTCCTCCACCCGGCTCCCGGCTGCCCCCAGTTCCTCGCTATCTACGAGGCGAACGACGCGTCGCTGGCGGCCCGGAAGCAGAGCCGCGAACAGCCCGGCTCGCGCGGCACGTTGTCGTCCGGCCCGCCCACCTGGGAAGCGCACGACACGCTCTGGCGATTGCTTTACCGCCGCATCGATTCGTGGGAGAAGCCCTAGCGGGTTAGCTGCTCGTTGCGCTCTGCTTGAACATCTCGACGAAGGCATCGACTGAGACGTCCGCGACCAGCGGATGTCGCAGATACCGCTCCGCGACCAGCGTGTAGTGGTTGCGTCTACCTTTGCGCTCGATGCGGACGAAGTCTTCTTTCGCCAGGTCGCGAATCAGGTCGGCGACGCGGCGGTTCGTCAGCTCGAGGTGGTGGGAGATCTCCCGGACGGTCGCGTCGGGGTGGACGGCGACGTAGAGCAGGACGAGGCCATGGCTGGAAAGCAGCGTCCAGTTCGGCAACGGAGGCAGGGGGATGTCGTCTCGTTCGTCCATTGCCAGCTCGCTCTCTCAACGACCCTTCACGCACCGCGGGCCCGGACGCGCCTAGATTAGCCCACCTGACGCCTGTGAAGAATCGGTCAGAGCGGTAGCCGCTCGGCGTCAGGTGCCGGGCTGACTTCGACTGCGCTGAGCATGTAGCAGGTCAGGACGTAGTGGCCGATCAACGCTGTCAGCTCTACAAGCCACTTCGTCCCGTGGTCCGCTGTCAGCCTGTCGAACAGCGTCTGCTCGACGCGATGCGCCTGCAGGAGTTGCCGCACGTACTCGACGATGTCGCGGTCCTCCGCACTGAGTGCATCGAGGGCCGATCGGTCGCGGATCACCGCTACGGTCTCGTCTGGCACACCGGCAGCGCGGGCCGGCGGGGCGTGTGCCGCCCAGACGTACGGGCTGTTCATCTCCAGCGCCGTGGCGATGACGGCGAGCTCGCGCAGGCGCGGCGTCAGTGCGCCCTCGAATCGCAGGTAGTTGCTCACGTCGAAGATGGCGTCGCACAGCGGAGGCACGTGCATCAGCAGCGCAAAAGGCCCTCGGACATAGCCGCGGCCTTCCGCGAGGTTGTCGAACGTCCGGCGGTCGGCTTCCGGCATCCCTTCGCGCGTCGTGATGCCGTCGATGCGCTGCTTCTCGTGCGGCCAGCGCACCGGTGAGCGCCTCGATGGCGGAGGTAGCACCGGCAACGCCTCTGCGCCCGCGGCAGGGGCGACTTCGAAGGCGTTGAGCAGCCCCGCGAGCGCGCTGTAACGGCCGATCCAGAGGCTCAGCTCCAGCATCCACCTATCGCCGTGGGCGGCCAGCAGTGGCGCGAAGACTTCGTCGTCAACACGGTCGTCGTGTAGAAGCTGCCGCGCGAAGGTGACGATGGCTACCTCCGCGGCCGGCAGCCCATCGACGCTGCCACGAAGGCGCACGGCGTCGATGGCCGTTTCGCTGACGCCGGCCTTGCGCGCATTCGGCAGGTGGGCGTTCCAGATGTAGTCGCAGTCGTAGTGGCGGGCCGCACAGAGCACGGCGAGCTCCGCATGCTCCGGCTCGACAATGCTGGCGCGGTGCAGGTACTCGCTGATGTCGTTCCAGGGCTTCGCAAGGCCGGGGCTGTGCAGCATGACGCTCGAGGGGCCACTGACCCGGCCTCGCAGTGCCGCGAGCTCATCGAAGAGCGCCGCGTGCTCCGGGGCGAGATCGTCCTTCGTCTGGATTAGCTTGATGCGCGGCACGGCAGCCTCCTCTAATTCGATGCGGCGTCAGTCTAGCCGGTGTCAGGGCGCCGTGACGCGGCGATGCAGTAACATGCGCGGCGGAAGCAGAGGAGGCGGCAATGGCCCTGAAGATCGACGTCCACGCACACATGGTCCCGGCATCGTTCATCGATGGCGACAACGTCAACTACCCGCTGGCTGGTTCATCGCAGGTCGTGACGAAGTCGCTCTACACGCCCGTGACGAACATCAACTTCGAGCGCGAGGCGATGTACGACGTGCCCACACGTCTACATGCGATGGATGGGCTTAACGTCGACATGCAGATCATCTCGCTGCAGCCGATGTTCACGCCATCGCTGCCCGTCGAGACCGCGCTCCCCGTCTGTCAGAGCATCAACAACGCATTCGCCGAGGTCGTCTCGCACAACCCCGACCGCTTTGTCGCGCTTGCGGACCTTCCCATGCAATCGCCGGAGGACGCGGCAAAGGAGCTCGAGCGTGCCGTTCGCGACCTCGGACTGCGCGGCGCCGAAATCTGCAGTCAGATCAACGGCAAGAACCTGGACGACCCGAGCTTCCGGCCCTTCTACGAGAAGATGGCGGAGCTGGACGTGCCGGTGTTCATCCACCCCAGTGGAGTCCCGGGCCTCGAGCAGCGTCTCGGCAGCTACTACCTCACGAACCTCATCGGCAACCCGACGGACACGACGATCGCAGCGGCGAGCCTGATCTTCGGTGGCGTCCTCAAGGAGTTCCCGACGCTGAAGTTCTACCTAGCTCACGCCGGCGGCGCCTGTCCTTACATCCGCGGCCGCTGGGACCACGGCTGGCGCATGCGGGCCGAAGGACACACAAACATCGATCGCCTGCCGAGTGAATACCTGCGCCTCCTCTACTTCGATTGCCTCGCGCACGGCGGGCCCGCCCTCGACTACCTCGTCCGCACCGTCGGCGCCGAACGGGTCATGATGGGCTCCGACTACCCCTTCGACATGGCGGACCCTGACCCGGTGAAGACGCTCGCCTCCGTGCCCAGCGTCACGAACGCCCAGCGCGAGCTGATGTACGGCGGCACCGCGCAGGAGCTGTTCCGGATCTAACCCTCACCCGGCTTGAGCTTTGCGCGACCCACCCTCGACCAATTGGGCGAGGGCCGTCCCTCAGTCATTCCGAGCCTCTCACGCCGGGCATTTTCGGAATTTCTGAGCATTTTTTGAATCTGCGTTTGGCAGTTTTGCCTTTCGCGAAAATTCGAGACGGGTGTTGAGGTGAGCGTGAAGCTGCAACGCTCGCGACCGCGACGGTAGCACACAGACTCGACGAGCTCGAAGAGGCCTTGTCGCTGTTTGGACCAGGGTGGAACTGCGGGTCGGTAGAGGCCCCATTTTCAGTCATTCCGAGCCTGTCGAGGAATCTTTGGCTGCGTCGTCCGCCCACGCCCGGCCGCAAGGCCGTCGGCCGATAGCGCTTCGAGCGTCGGACGGCGGCTCCACGGAGGCCGCGTGGTGTGTTGCCCGCTATTCGACGATGACAAGGAAGGGGAGTGAGTCGCTCTCGCTCCGGCGTAGGAGGCGACGCGGTGTGGGGAGATTCCTCGGCAAGCTCGGATTGACTAAAAGCGTCACTTCTGCTTGCTGACCCCGTGCTCCCACTGACAGTGCGCTACGAACCAGGGGTCCACTCAGAAGGGCCTTCGATCACAGTCCCTCTCTGTAGACGGAGAGGGACGCGCGGTAGCGAGGGAGAGGTCCCCAACGGCCCCTCTGCAACCTAACTACGCGAGGCCGTAGAATTCGACGCGTTAAGCAAAATATCGGAGGCATCTGTGCGAGACCCGGTCCAGTACGCCCGCTTTAGCGATGAGCGCTCCCGTCCCTTCTTCAACCTCCTCGAGCGCGTGCCGCAGCTCGACTTCAAGTCGATCGTCGACCTCGGCTGCGGCGCCGGAGAGCTCACCGTATCGCTGGCCGAGCGCTGGCCGTCGGCGCAGGTGCTGGGCCTCGACTATTCGGAAGGCATGCTCTCGAAGTCGGCGCCGAACGAGATCCCCGGTCGGCTGTCGTTCCAGCTCGGTCACGTCGAGGACTACAACGAGCCTCGAGACCTGATCTACAGCAACGCCACGATGCAGTGGGTGGGCGACCACGAGACGGTCTTTCCGAAGCTCGCGTCGCTCGTGAATCCCGGCGGCGTCATCGCCACCCAAATGCCGTACAGCCACGTCCAGCGCTCGCACGAGCTCATCGAGGAGACGGCGCGTAACGGTCCGTGGAAGGACAAGCTCGCAGACTGGAAGCGATTCCAGGTGCAGCCGCTCGCCTACTACATCGAGATGTTCCAGAACCTCGGCTTCACCGTCGATGCTTGGGAGACCACTTACTACTTCCTCCTCCAGGGCAAGGACCCCATCGTCGAATGGGTGAAGGGCACGTCGCTGCAGCCGATCCTGACGGCGCTGGATGACAACGAGCGCCCGCAGTTCCTCGAGCAGTACGCCGCCGCCCTCCGCGAGGCCTACCCGCCGACCGACAAGGGGACGATCTACCCCTTCCGCCGCATCTTCTGGGTCGCCACGAGGCAGTAGGGGGTTCGGGCGCTTTGTGAGTCCGGTGTGAGCCGAGCGTCATCGTTGCCGGCCTCGCCTTGTGTGATTCTTCCGTCGTTAGGACCTCGCGAGCTCGATTCGCGGATAGCCCGGTAGGAGAACAGAACATGGCGGTTACGGCGATTGCCCACAAGCCCAACCTCACGGTGGAGCAGACGAAGGCGCTGTTCGAGAAGCAGTTTGCCGGCAAGTACACAATCGAAGACTGGAAGGGCCCGTCCGTCGGTTTCAAGCGCGACTTCATGGTGGTCAAGAACCCGTTTGCCGGGGTGGCCGTGAAGCTGGAGCAGGACGCGATGTCGACGAAGTTCGTCTACGCCGGCCTGGCCCCGCGCATGTGGGCTCGCATGCTCTTCGGCGGCCTCATCGGCATCCTGCTCTGGAACGGCCCGACGACCGACGTGAAGAACTTCCTGGAGTCAGCACCCGAGTTCCACTAGGGGGTCATCCCGCGTCACCCGGGCGCTGTGTGTTCCTCAACGCGGCACCCGAAGAGCCCGCTCCTCAGCGCTCCGAGGCCTCATTGGCCGACGGCCCTTCGGCCGGGCGTGGGCGAACGATGCAGCCGAAGATTCCTCGGCAGGCTCGGAATGACGGAGACGGGGCCTTCACACTCGGTCGAGCCGTAGCTCAACCTCGCCCCTCAGAGCCAGCCCTGGGCATGTCGAAGGGGAAGAGGTGGCGCGAAGCGCCAGCGAGGGCGGAGTTCAGCCCTACTGCTGGGCTTGCGATTGCTCCTGCGCCGCGCTCGACTCCAGACGCGCCCCGCATTGGTTGCAGAAGCGGGCAACCGTGGGGTTTGAGGCGCCGCAGGCTGAGCAGAGGCCGGGCTGCGTAGCGTTGGTTGCGGGCTGCTGAGCCTGCGACTGCTGAGCTGGCGCCTGCCTGGCCTGCGACTCGAAGGCGTCGATCACCATGCCGAATGGCCCGGCAACGCGGGCACGCACCAGCTTCTTCGCGAGGTCTTTGGCCTCTTCGTCGTGGTCCTTGGCGAATTTGACGGCGTCGTCGAACGCCTTCTCGACGTGGGGCTTGGCCTGCGACGCGAGCTGCTGTGCCCGAGGCTTCGCCTGACGAAAGGCCTTGCCCAACTTCCGCCCCAGCTCCGCCGCCTTCTCGTCCTGTTCGTCAGACATCTCGCTTCAATTATAGAGGCGCTCGGTTGGCCACGGGATTGACACGGGATTCGCACTGGATTGATTGCTCCGGGTGGGCAAGTCGGGCTTTAGCCACAGATGGACACAGATATTCACAGATTGGCTAGACGGAATTCGCAGGAGCCATGCGCCCAATCCATCCTGTGAAAATCAGTGTTAATCCCGTGGCTGAATCAGTAGCGCGTGATCGGGGCGGTATCGAAGTCCCAGCGGCTGATCGTCTTGTGTTTGAAGCGCCATTCGCCGTCCTCGAGGACGCAGATGTCTTTGTACCAGCCGTTGTAGACCATGAACGGCGCCGAGCCGGCGTGCTGGGTGATCACGATCCAGTAGGACGTGACCTCGTAACCTTCGTCGGTCTTCGCGATGAGCAGCGGCTGGACGTGGTGCTGGCGGCCGAAGAAGCCCTCGCCGGCCGCCGCGTTGGCGACGAACTGGGCGATGCCGCCGGGGTTCTGATAGGCGCCGGTGGAGGACGCGACGGTGCCTTCCTTCGTAAAGGTGGAGGCGACGCCTTCGCCGTCAGCCTGGTCCAGGTGCCAGGCATAACGACGCAGGTTCTCGTAGATGGCGGCGCGGTCTGCGTGAGGGATTAGCGTCTCGGCCATCGCTACTTCGCCTTCGCCGCGAGGACGGTCTCGTTGTTCCACGGGTCGATGAGCTTCTCCTTGATCAGCCAGCGGCCATCGACCTTGACGCAGGTGTCGATGTAGCGGCCGAGGTTGGAGACGAACTTGCGGTCGTCGGACTCATCGCGCACGGCGGTGAACCAGTAGGAGGTTACGCGGGCCGAGGTGTCGGTCGATTCGTCGATGAACATGTGCTGCACCCAGTGCTGGCCGGCCGGGCGGTTCGGACGGGTGATGAAGTGGCTCGCGAAGTTACGGGCAGCATCGGCACCGTCCCAGCGACGGCCCGTGATGTCCTTGACGACGCCGTCGCTGGTGAAGGTCGCAGCGATGCCATCGATGTCGCCGGTGTCCATGGCCCAGATATAGCGGTGGAGTACGTCATACACCGCGTCGCGTTCGTCCAAGCTGAGTCCGGCCATCGAAACCTCCATGAGTTGTAGAGTCGAGATGTTCGCTGCGCAGCTTACTACGGGGTCGGAGTCTCGTCCGTGGTAGCCTCTGAATACAAGACAGCGAGTCGGAGCGTAGTTAGAAGTAGATGGACCGCAGACACCTCCTCAAGCTGATGGCTGCAGCTCCAATCGCCGGACTCGGTGTTGCGTGTGGCGTTGCGTCAGACTCGAAGCCGGGCGAGTCTGTGTCTGGCGCATCGCCGGAGGAAGGCAGCAGTCGGCTCGCGTCGATTGAGACGCAGCAGACGCCATCGCCGAAGTCAGAGCCCTACGTCATCCCGAGAGGCGACGAGCGCTACACGCTGATGACCGGCACGCGCTACGAGACGTCACTCTATGTCTTCGGCAGCGGCGAGCCCGGCCCGATCGCGATGGTCCTCGGCGGCGTCCACGGAGACGAACCGGGTGGCTGGCTCGGCGCCGAGCGCGTCGTCGACACGCTCCGGCCTCGCAACGGCGCCATCCTCGTGATCCCGAGGGCGAATCGGGTGGCTACGCTGTCCGGCGTGCGCACCACTGACGAGATGGGCGACATCAACCGCTCCTACCCCGGCTTCGACGACGGCAAGCCTATGGAGCGAATGGCCTTCGAAATCGTCAACGCCGTTCGCTGGTACCATGTCGACCTGGTGCACGACATGCACGAGTCGTGGGCCTTCTATAAGGACCGCGCGACGAACGGCACGGCGTACATCGGCCAGACCATTGCGTCCAGCGGACAGGAGGGCCTGGCCTTCGCGGCCCGCCTCGTCGACAAGATCAACACGCAGATCCAGAGCTCGCAGGAGGAGTTCTTCAGCCGCGACCTAGCGATGCCGCAGCCGAATAACAACCTGCCGCGTCAGACGACGAACGTACCTGCGCCGGGTCGCGGGACATCCAGCCTGAGCTTCAACCGCTTCGTTCCGGGCGTGATCCCGATCCTCGTCGAGATGGGGCAGCAGCAGTCCATGGAGCGGCGCACCGCCCTCCATTTCCAGCTCTTCGAAGACGCGCTGGCAGAGCTGGGGCTGGCTACGGTCTGAATCTGCCGTGTTGCAGCCTTGATAAGGCTTTGACGAATCGTTACCCCTAAGCCCCATCCCGCGCGTTACTACTATCGGTTCGCACGATCTTAACGACATGCGTGCTAATCGACCCTTGCTCCAGAATCCCGCGCGGGCCTAGCATTTGCGACCAATGAACGAGACCTCGCCATCAGCCGTCAGCAGCGACCTCAAATACTGGGTCGCCTTCTCGCGCATCCCGCGAATTGGCAGCGTGCGGGCCGCGCGGCTCGAGGAGCACTTCGGAACGCTGGAGGCCGCGTGGCGCGCTTCGCAATCGGAGCTGCGGGCGGCGGGCATCGATCAGGGCACCGTCGCCAGCGTCATCGAGGCGCGCGAGAAGATTTCGCCGGACGATGAGATGGCGAAGCTCGAGAAGGCCGGCGTGCAGGCGATCTCCTGGCGCGACGAGGCCTACCCGAGCCGGCTCAAAGAAGCTGACGACCATCCGCCCGTGCTGTACGTACGCGGCACGTTGCTGCCCGAGGATGAATGGGCGGTGGCAGTCGTCGGCACGCGGCGGGCGACGCCGTACGGACGCCAGGCCTCGGAGCATTTCGCCACCGACCTGGCGCGGCATCACATCACGGTCGTCAGCGGCCTCGCGCGCGGCATCGACGCCGTGGCGCATCGCGCGGCGATCGATGCCGGCGGCCGCACGATCGCCGTGCTGGCCTGCGGTCTCGACCTCGTCTACCCGCCGGAGCACGCCAAGCTGGCAGTGTCGATTGCCGAGCACGGGGCGCTGGTCAGCGACTACCCGTTGGGTACGCAGCCCCGCAGCGAGTACTTCCCACGCCGCAATCGCATCCTCAGCGCGCTAAGCCTCGGGGTGTTGGTTGTCGAAGGTGATCTTGACAGCGGTGCTTTAATTACTGCTCGCATGGCCCTTGACCAGAATCGAGAAGTCTTCGCCCTACCTGGCAGCATCTATTCGACGACCCATCGGGGCTCGAATCAGCTGATCCGGGATGGCCAGGCCCGGCTGGTGACGAAGGTGGAGGATATACTGGAGGAGCTCAACCTGACCACGGTTGACCACCAGCTGGAGCTGCCTCAGGTCACCGCCGACCCCACCGAGGCGAAACTGCTACGCTTGCTCTCCAGCCAGCCGACTCACATCGACGAGGTGCAACGGGCCAGCGGCCTGCCGGTAGGCACGGTTTCGAGCGCGCTTGCCGTGCTCGAGCTCAAGGGTGCTGTCCGTCAGGTTGGACCAATGAGTTTTGTCCGCGCTCGCGAAGTCGCGGTAACGTATAAGGCAACATAAGAAGGGGACAAGGGAACTTTCCCGCCAATGGCACCACGCAAGACAAAAGAAGCAACCTTGGAAGAGCCAACTTCGGAGGAAGAGCTGACCTCGGAAGAGGTGGCTGCGAAGCCTGTAAAGAAGGCTGCCGCCACCACGAAGGCCAAGGCCCCGGCGAAGGCAAAGGCTGCGACCAAGGCGAAGGCGACGACGAAGGCTACGACCGCCGCATCCACCGCGGGCGCGACGGCCACCCGGCGTCGCGGTGCGGCGAAGGACCTCGTGATCGTCGAGTCGCCGGCGAAAGCGAGGACGCTTCAGGGCATCCTGGGCTCGAACTATGAGATCACGGCATCGGTCGGCCACGTGCGCGACCTGCCGAAGTCCAAGCTGGGCGTCGATATCGCTAACGAGTTCCAGCCGCAGTACATCGTCCCGCGCGAGAAGCGTGAGGTCGTGAACAAGATTAAGGAAGCCGCCGCCAAGGCTGGTGCCATCTACCTCGCGACAGACCCTGACCGCGAAGGTGAGGCCATCTCCTGGCACCTCGTCGCCGCAGCCGAGCTCGACCGTGTCCCCGGTCGAACCCTGCAGCGCGTCGTCTTCCACGAGATCACTCAGAACGCGATCATGGAAGCCTTCGAGCACCCGCGCGACATTGACCTTGCGCTGGTCAATGCGCAGCAGGCTCGGCGCGTCCTCGACCGTCTCGTCGGCTACCAGATCAGCCCGCTGCTCTGGCGCAAGGTGCGTCGAGGTCTCTCCGCCGGCCGCGTGCAGTCTGTCGCGCTGAGGATGGTCGTCGATCGCGAGCGTGAAGTCCTCGCCTTCGTGCCGAAGGAGTACTGGACGCTGGACGCCACCCTGGCGACCGCCGACACCCAGGACGCGGCGCAATTCGTCGCCCGTCTGCGCGGCAAGGAAGGTGTCCGCAACTTCGAGGTCAACAGCGAGACCGATGCCTTCGCGATTTCGAGGCAGCTCGAGCAGGCAGACTACGCCGTCAAGGCGGTCCGCCGCCGCGACATCCACCGCCGCCCCTCGCCGCCGTTCACGACGAGCACCCTGCAGCAGGAAGCATCGAGGCGCTTCGGCTTCACAGCCCGCCGCACGATGGCGCTGGCGCAGCAGCTCTACGAGGGCATCGACATCAAGGGCGCCGGCCGCGAAGGCCTCATTACTTATATGCGTACCGACAGTACCAACCTCGCTGACGTCGCGGTGGCTGAAATCCGTTCGTACGTTGGCCAGCGCTTCGGTGGTGACTTCGTGCCGTCTGCGCCGCGTGTCTACAAGGCGCGTAAGGGCGCACAGGAAGCCCACGAGGCGATTCGCCCGACCTCGATCGAGCGCGACCCCGGCTCGGCCGACCTGCGAGGCCTGAACAACGACCTGCGGCGTCTCTACACGCTGATCTGGCAGCGCGCTGTCGCCTGTCAGATGGCGGACGCCGTCCTCGACAGCGTCAGCGTCGACATCGACGCCAAGCAGGCTGCCGACATCTACCAGCTCCGCGCCACGGCGAGCGCCCTGCGCTTCCCAGGCTTCCGCCAGCTTTACGAAGAGGCGAAGGACGAAGGTGCGCCGGTCAGCCAGGATGAAGCCGAGCAGACGCTATCTGCCCCGCTGCCTGAGATGACCGACGGCGATCCCTTGTTCCAGCGTGGCATCAAGAGCGACCAGCATTTCACGGAGCCGCCGCCGCGATACACAGAGGCGACCCTGGTGAAGGCGCTGGAAGAGAACGGTATCGGCCGTCCTTCGACCTACGCGCCGATCATGTCGACGATCCAGGACCGCGGCTACGTCGAGCGTGAGGTTCGAACCCTCAAGCCCACCGAGCTCGGCTTCGTGGTCAACGACTTCATGGTCGAGCAGTTCCCCAACGTCGTCGACCTGGGGTTCACTGCCGGCATGGAGGAGGAGCTGGACGAGATCGCCATGGGCTCCCGTCTGTGGCAGCCCACCGTCCGTGAGCTCTACAACCCGCTGAGTGAGGCGCTCGAAACCGCCGAGGCGGCCCCTAAAGTGCAGCAGGAGACGGGCGAGCTCTGTCCCGAGTGCGAGAAGCCGCTGATCCGGCGCTTCGGACGCTTCGGGCCGTTTTTCGCCTGCAGCGGCTTCCCGGAGTGCCGATACACCCGCCCGGATGGCGACCAGGAGCAGGAGACGACCGATGAGGTCTGCGACACCTGCGCCTCGGCCATGGTCGTGAAGCGCGGCCGCTTCGGTCCCTTCCTGGCTTGCAGCAAGTACCCGGAGTGCAAAGGCACCAAGCCTCTGCTGCAGAAGACCGGCGTGCCGTGCCCCAAGTGCGGCGCCGAAATCGTCGAGCGGCAGACGCGCAAGAAGCGGCGCTTCTACGGCTGCAGCAAGTACCCGGAGTGCGACTACGTGAGCTGGCAGCGTCCGATGACGCAGGTCTGCCCTGACTGCCAGGGCATGATCGTCGCCGAACGCGGCCGTCGTGCCCGCTGCACGAACTGCGAGTGGAACGGCCCAGCCTCAGCTGCGGTCGACCGCGTACCAGTGACGCCACAACTCACGGCGAACGCCAGCTAGCGGACGAAGGCCCAGATGACCAACCCGCGGTCAGACGGGGAGACAGCCGACGCCGAGCCGCCGCGCGCACGCCGCTCCGGCCTGGCTTCGGCGAATCGCCACATCGAAGACTCACCCGCAGCTATTGAGCCCTTGAGCCCGTCTCGGGCGCTGCCGAATCGCGCTCTGCCGACGAGTCGCGGAGCGTCAGCGTCTCGCCCGGCGCGAGGCCGGATGGCTGGCGCGTCAAGTCCGGTGACGCCGTCTCTTGGCGCGCGACCTCGCCCGAAGGCTCGGCGTGGCGCCTCGGATCCCGACGACGAGGCCCCTCAGCTTCCCGAGGCGGTTGCGTTCCTGCTCGAGCAGTACCTCAGCCAGCATGGCGGCATCCGTAACCTCTCGAGTTACACGCTGCGGAACTACCGCACCGACCTGACGGGCTTCCTGCTCGCCCTCGATGGCTGGCAGGTTAACCCGAAGTCGGCGTCGCGCATCGATCTGCGCCGCTATCTTGCGGTGCTCCTCGATGCCGGGACAGCGCCCGCTAGTATCCGCCGCAAGGTCAGCACGATTCGCAGCTTCTACAAGTGGATGCGTGGCGAGTCGCTGATTGAGAACGACCCGTTTTACGGCGTCACAGGCCCGAAGGCCGGGCGGCGCTTGCCCGACGTCCTCACGTCCCAGGACATCGATCGCATGATCGCCGCCGCGAACGGGGTCGATGCCGCCTCGCTGCGAGACAAGGCGCTGATGGAGCTGCTCTACGCCGCGGGTTTGCGGGTCAGCGAGGTCGCCGGCCTGGACCTAGGCGATATCGACCTCCGCGATGCCAGCGTGCGCGTGCGAGGCAAAGGCAACAAGGAGCGTATCGGCGTCTTTGGTGAGCCGGCGACGCGGGCTCTCGAGGTTTATCTGCGCGACGGTCGGCCGGACCTGCTCGAGACGGCGGAGAGTGCGCTCTTCCTCAATCGATTCGGTGGCAGGCTGACGCCCCGTTCCGTCCAGACGATGGTGCAGAAGTACGCCATCAAGGCAGGGCTACCGAAGGCGGTGCATCCCCACCTCTTGCGTCACAGCTTCGCGACCCACCTCCTCGACGGCGGCGCCGACCTGCGTGTCGTCCAGGAGCTCCTGGGTCACGAGAGCCCGAACACGACCCAGATTTACACCCACGTCACCGAGGCGAAGAAGCGCGAGGTCATGGTTGACGCCTTCGCTGAGCTGGGGGAAATCGAGTTCAAGCGGAGCCGTCGCAACCGCGCGTAGTCGTTGCAAGGTTGGCCATGTGGCATTGCACCACCGGGTCAGCGTCCCTAGGCTTTGCCCATGGCACGAACCGAAGAAGCGTCCACTCAGTCGTCAAAAGCAGGCCTTTTAAGACGGCTATACAGCTTAGTTGGGCCGTTTCTGCCCGTAGTCATCTATGTGCTCTCGGCGCTCAAGGCCCGGGCGAGAGCCAAACAACTCGCGGTGCTGCAGCCATCTGACGGGGAAGCGCCGGGCGATTTCGTCGTCTGGTCCACGCCCGGTGTGACGGTGGACGATGCCACCCGGCGGGCGGCTGTTGCCCATGCCGATGAGCACGGACTCGATGTGATCGACTTGTTGCCAGGCGAAGTCCACGGGGACTCGCTCATGGAGCTGATCTCGCGGTCCCACGCGGACGGAGGCGGCAATCGGCTTCAAGTTGGACCGATTGCAGGCTTTGCGATCCTCGTCCGAAAGTCGCTGGTCGAAAAGAGCGAGCTGCCGGTGCCAACCGATACGCCGGAGATTGTCCGAGCGGCGCGTGACCTCAAGCGCTACGGAGCAAGAATCGGCGTCGCAGTTGCCCCTGACCTGGGTTTCGCCCGTGAAGAGCCGTCGATTCGAGGGCGCCTCAAGCAGCGCTATTTATTGATCGCCGCACCGTTTGCCTTTGTAGTCGAGCTCGTGCTCCTGTTGCAGCCCTTGGGTGCTTTGAAGAGGTCGTGGCTGCGCGGTGCGGTCATCCTCGCTGCCTTCAACCTACAGCCGCTAATCGCTGCATCCGGCACACCGTTTCGAATCCGTAGCCCGCTACAGACGGCGCTGTTTCGGAATCTGATCGAGCTCTGGCGTTGGGTTCTCTCGGTCGTGACGATGAAGCCGGATATTCCGTTCACCGATGCCGATCGGGAGCGCTACGCGGCGGAGCTGGGCGACGGCCCGCAGACGCTGCTCGAACCGAGGCGCTTTAATTGCCCAATCTGCGAGAGCGCTGCGTTGGAGCTGGCCTTCCGCACCCACGATGTGACGCTAAACAAGCCCGGCGAATTCCACATGGACCGCTGTCATGACTGCGGTCACGTCTTTCAGAACCCGCGTCTCTCGATAGCAGGCCTCGATTATTACTACAGGGATAACTACGACGGTCTCAACTCTGACGGCATGCAGCTGATGTATGAGGCGGATGCGGGCGTGTACCGAAGGCGGGCCGAACGCTTGCGACCTTACGCGACACCGAAGCGCTGGCTGGACGTGGGTACCGGGTACGGTCATTTCCCCTTCTTTGCGAAGGAGGTTTGGCCGGAGACTCGCTTCGATGGCCTCGACTTCGGTGGTGCGATCCACAAATCCGGTAAGCGCGGCTGGGTCGAGAATGCGTATTACGGCCTGTTCCCGGACGTGGCGCCCGACCTCAAGAGTAGTTATGACGTCGTCAGCATGTTGCACTACCTCGAACACACGCGAGATCCGCGGGTCGATCTGAAGGCAGCCCACGAAGTCCTCGAACCCGGGGGCCATCTGCTAATCGAAATCCCGAACCCTGACAGTCCGCTCGGCAAAATGATCGGCGGCCAGTGGTACGGCTGGGTGCAGCCGCAACATCAGCACATGCTCAACCAGGCGAACCTCGAGCGGCTTTTTGCTGAGACTGGATTCGAGCCGCTTCAGTGGTACTGGGGTGAATGCCACGTCCCGGTCAACTTCATAATCGCCTTGTGGCCCAAATTGGTTCGAATGTCTCCCGGATTGAACTGGCCCTGGCTTCCCAAACCCAACCTGGTCCAGCGCACAGTCACGCGGGCGATCTGGCTCCTAAGCCCACTGGCATTCGGCCTGGCTGGTGTATTGGATTACCTGACCGCGCCGTACTTCAAATCAGGGCGCCGTAGTTGCTTCTACGGTGTTTTGGCCCGCCGCAAGGAAGACGGCCAGTCGACGGCCGTAACCGGCAGTGCCTGATTCCACGGCAGACATGCATCGAGCCCTGCCGATACGGACATTGAAGCTGCATGGCAGGCCGCATAGACTCGAGAGATGGCTAAGACAACGGACTCGGCTCCCGGCGGTTTCACGCGCCTCTTTCGGATGTTTATGGCGCTACTGCCGGCGATGCTCTACGTCGTCGGAGCTCTGAAAGCGCGCGCTCAAGCCGCGAAGCTGCCGGTTCTCGCACCCTCGGACGACGAGCCATCCTCCAACCACGTGTTCTGGATTACGCCTGGTGTGACCGTCGATGACGCGACCCGCCGGGCAGCCAGCGCGTTCGCTCGCGAAGGTGGCTTCGACGTTGTCGACCTGCTGCCGGGCGAGGTCGATGGCGTGGCGTTTCTTGAGCTCATTTCGCGCTCGAACGCGCCGGGCGCGGGCAAGCAGCGCCTCGACGTGGGGCAAATCGCCGGCCTCGCGATGCTCGTTTCGAAGGATCTGGTTGAACGCAGCGGGATGAAGACGCCTGCCGATACGCCCGAGATGGTGTACGCGACCAAGACGCTCCGTCGATATGGCGCCAACCTCTCGGTGGCTGTCGCGCCGGGGCTGGGATTCGCCCGCGAGGATTCGAGTCTGAGGGGACGTCACAAGCAGGAATACTTCTCGGTTCTGACCCCACTGGTCTTTCTCATTGAGTTGGCGATGCTTCTGCCCCCTCTTCGAGCCTTCGCCCGGCCGAAAGGCGTTCGCCTGCTGACCTTGGCAGCTTTCAATGTCCAGCCCTTACTCGCGTCTCAAGACACGCCGATCCGCATCCGCGATCCCTTGCTAACGATTCTCCTGCGCCCCCTGCTGGAGATATGGCGCTGGCTGCTCGCGGTGTTGACCTGGAAGCCCGCCGCACCTCTTTTCGACCAGGCGGACGGGGACCGCTACGCCGCCGAAATTGCTGGTGGCCCCGAGTCATTGCTGGAGCCTCGACGTCAGACCTGCCCGCTCTGCGAGAGCGACGCGCTCGAGGTCTACATCCACGCCTACGACGTGACCGTGATGAAGCCGGGCGAGTTCTATCTGGAGCGCTGCCGTGCTTGCGGCCACATATTCCAGAATCCCCGGCTGACGATTGCCGGTCTCGACTACTACTACCGTGATACCTACGACGGTCTCAACGGCGCCAACATCCAACTGATGTTCGAAGTCGAAGAGGAGACGTATCGCCGCCGCGCTCGTCGCCTGCAGCCTTACACCCAGCCGAAGCGGTGGCTGGACGTTGGCACCGGCTATGGCCACCTACCGTTCTTCGCGAAGGAGATCTGGCCCGACACGCAGTTCGATGGCCTCGATATCGGCGAGGGGATAAACGAGGCAAAGCGCCGGGGCTGGGTCGCCGAAGCTCATCAAGGTTTCTTCCCGGATTTGGCCCCAACCATCCCCGGTTCCTACGACGTGATCAGCATGATGCATTACCTCGAGCACACGCGTGAGCCTCGCGAGGAGATCCAGGCTGCCCATGACGTGCTCGTACCGGGCGGATACCTGCTTATCGAAGTGCCGAACCCCATCAGTCCGCTGGGCAAGATGGTCGGTGGCAACTGGTACGGCTGGCTGCAGCCTCAGCACCAACATTTCCTAACCGAGCGGAACTTCGAGCGTCTTTTTGCCGAGACGGGCTTCGAGGCGGTGCAGTGGCATTGGGGCGAGTGTCACATGAAGTCCGGATTCATGATCGGCGTGCTCGTCCGGCTAATGCGCCTGGCGCCTGGGCCTGAATGGCCGTGGATTCCGAAATTGAACTTCACGCAGCGCATGCTCAAGCGCGTTGTCTGGTCGCTCAGCCCTCTGCTGCTTATACCGGCTGCAATCCTCGATCAGGTAATGGGTCCCTACTTCGAGGGTGGCCATCGCACGGCTGCCTACGGAGTCTTGGCGCGCCGCAAGGACTAGGGATTCATCCCGGCTTACTGGCGCAGTGGTGTTTCGCTGCCGGGTAGTTGAGCCCTCAGCTCACCGGTTACGGCGAGTCGAGGCGAGAACGCCGAGCGTGATGGCCAGTTGGCCGACTCCAATAGCGCCGACTATGCACGTGAAGGTCTCCTGCCACGGCAGACCGGCGGCGAAGTGGGCAGCGAAAAGGATGACTATCGCCATTACCACTGCCATGGCTGGCAGCGAGCCCAACTTCTTCAGAGCCTCTCCGGCTCCGGGGCGCTTAAGCAAGCGAGTGTTGATCAGGAGCGCGAACACCCCGAGGGTGCTGATGACCGGCGTATACAGCCCGAGGGCGATTTCAGCCACTGTGATCGCGGCCATCGCAACCAGGAATGCCTTGGCGGTGAAGTCGAGTTCGTTGCTCGCCGGGACTTGCCGGCCGAATGCTAAGAGGCAGCGGCGAAAGCGACACGAGTTCCGACTGTGTCGGCATCAGCAAACGAGGGCGTTGTCGGCCTTGCACAACGTGATTTTACGCTGACGCGTATATCGCCTCAATGGCCGATGGGCGTACTGGACTCGACCCGCTAAACTGAGACGACTCGAATCCGCGCGCTGCGAGGCCGTCCCTGACCACGAACGCCGATCCCACGCCCGCCCCGATTTCCGCCGCTGACTTGGTCGAGACGCCTTTTGTTTCGATCGTCCTGCCGGTGCGCAACGAAGTGGCGTTCATCGAGGCGTGCATTGCCGGGATCGCGGCGCAGGACTACCCGCGGGAGCGCTTCGAGGTCCTGCTGGTAGACGGCCGCTCGACGGACGCGACGGTCTATCAAGCACGCGAGGCTGCCTCGAGACACGGCCTGACGCTGCGAGTAATCGACAATCCCAGTCGCACGACCGCTACCGCGATGAACCTCGGCATCGCGGCGGCGAACGGCGACATCATCCTCAAGGTCGACGGCCACACGGAGATACCGATTGACTTCGTATCTGCCAACGTGCGCGTCCTGCAGGAGACCGCAGCCGACTGCGCAGGCGGGCCGATCGAGACTGTGGGGCGCGGCGTCATCGGCAGGGCGATAGCGCTGGCGATGTCGTCCCGCTTCGGTATCGGCGATGCGTCGTTTCGCGACCCTGACGCTGCGGCGCAAGAGACGGACTCGGTGCCGTTCGGCGCGTACCGTCGCGACGTCTTTGAGCGCATCGGCTCGTTTGCGGAAGACATCGACCGCGGCGAGGACGACGAGCTCAACTACCGCCTGCGAGACGCTGGTGGCCGCATCATGCTCTCGCCGGCCATCCGGTCGACGTACTACTGTCGCGACAGCCTGTCTGCCCTCGCGGTGCAGTACTGGCGGTACGGTCTCGCCAAGGCCGCCGTTCTCGAGCGACACCCACAACGGCTGCGACCCCGCCATCTCATACCCTCGGCGCTTGTGATGGCGCTCGGCGGTGGGCTCGTCCTCAGTGTCGTCGACCGCCGCTTCCTTTGGCTGACGATGGCTGCAGGGACGGCATACGGGCTCGCAAACCTTGGAGCGTCCTTCAGCCTGTCGAAGCGTGCAGGTCCGGGTGAGGCGAAGTACCTGCCTCCGGCCTTCGCCTGCATCCACCTCAGCGCCGGCGCAGGATTGATTGCTGGCTTCGCCAAGCGAGTCTTTCGGCGATGACAAGCAACGACGACGCGATCAACCGCGAAGCCCAGCGTGTGGTTGATGCGTATGCACGGCGGGCACAGCTCGGGCTCGATAACCGCTACGCGTACTGGGAGCCTGCAAACCTCTTCATCTACCAGAGACGGGAGCGTGTCTTCCTGGACCTGCTGCGGCGCGCCAACATGCTGCCGCTCACCGGCCGCCGCGTCCTTGATGCCGGCTGTGGCGATGGCGCCGTCCTGCGGGATCTGCTGCGCTACGGCGCCTCCGAAGGCGGCCTGCATGGCCTCGACCTGCTGCCAGACCGCGTCGAGAGCGCGAAGTCCAACCTGCCGTCCGCGGACATCCGCCTCGGCGATGCGCAGAGCCTGCCGTGGGCCGACGGGAGCTTCGACCTCGTCCTCGGTTTTACGTTTCTCTCGTCGGTGGTCGACAAGGCAGCACGGCGCAGGGTGGCGGCCGAGATGCTGCGGGTGACGAAGCGAGGCGGCCGTATCATCCTGTACGATTTCCGGCTCAACCCGACGAACCGCACTGTGCGGCCGCTCCGTCCGGACGAGCTGCCGAGTCTCTTCCCCGGACACGACATCGTCGTGCGGGGGACGACGCTGGTGCCGCCGCTGACTCGAATGCTGATTAAGGCGCCGGGCGGCTGGATGGTCTCTAGGCTTCTAGAGGTGATACCCTTTCTGCGTACACATTTCCTGGCCTCGGTGACGGTGTAACCCCACCGGCCGGACGAACCCCCGAACGCAACCTGCACCCGCATCAGAATGCCCTCGGGAGGCAGCTTGGCAAACGATTTCCTGCCCATCGCCAAACCAGACCTCGATGAAGCCGACATCGAAGAGGTCGTCGATACCCTGCGCTCCGGCTGGCTTGTTTACGGCGCCAAGACCCAGCGCTTCGAGGCCGAGTTCAAGCAGATGGTCGGCACCGAGTTCGCCGTCGGCGTGAACTCCTGCACTGCCGGCCTCCACCTAGCGCTCCTTGCGGCCGGTATCGGTCCCGGCGACGAGGTGATCACGACGCCGCTGACCTTCCCGGCGACCGCCAACGTCATCGTCCACAGCGGCGCGACGCCGGTGCTGGCCGACATCGCCGCCGACGACCTCAACATCGACCCGTCGCAGATCGAGCGCCACATTACGCCTCGCACGAAAGCGCTGATGCCGATCCACTACGCCGGCCACCCTGCCCGCATGGACGAGATCATCGACATCGCCAAGCGCCATAACCTCCGCGTCATCGAAGACGCTGCAACGGCGGCCGGTTCGCTGTACAAAGGACGGCCCGTCGGAGGCATCGGCGACGCGACGGTGTTCAGCTTTTACCCTGTGAAGAACATGACGACTGGCCAGGGCGGCGTGCTCACGACGAACGACCCGGAGCTAGCGGCCCAGGCTTCGGCGCTGCGCAATCACGGCCTCGACTCCAATGCGTGGAAGCGCTACTCGGCGGAGACCAACAGCCTCTTCTACACGATGAGCGCGCCGGGCTTTAACTACGGTATGTTCGACCTGCTGGCCTCGATCGGCCTCGGCCAGCTGAAGCGTCTGCCGCAGTTCAACGAGAAACGCCGTAAGCTTGCCGAGCGCTATGACGCCGGCTTCGAGCGCATCCCGGAGATCGAGCGCCCGGCAATCAGCCCGGACGTGACGACGAACTGGCACCTCTACGTGATCCGCCTGCGCGACACGAGCCTGACGCGCGAAGAGCTCGCCGCTGGCCTCAAGGCGCGCAACATTGGTACGTCCGTCCACTACTACCCGGTGCACTACCACCCCTACTACCGCGAGAAGTTCGGCTTCTCGGTCGGCGACTATCCGGTGGTGGAGTCCGAGTTCGCCCGCATCCTGTCGCTGCCCCTCTTCCCGCTGATGGAGAACGTGGACGTTGACCGCGTAGTCGAGGCCGTCGAGGAGATCGTTGCAGAGCGTCGCTAGTCCGGCGCCGGAGCGTGAAGACCCGCGGCGCCGCGCCTTCGATGTCGCCGTGTCGATGCTCGGCCTCGCTGTTCTCAGCCCGCTGCTCGCGACGGTTGCGGCACTGATCAAGTTGGAGTCGCCGGGGCCGGTCTTCTTCAAGCAGAAGCGCGTCGGCAAAGACGAGAAGCCCTTCGAGATCATCAAGTTCCGCTCGATGACGGTGTCTGCACCCACCGAGCAGCGGGTCGAAACCCGGATCGATGACATGGAGAACTTCGTCTTCCAGTCTCGAGGCCGCAAGACGCGCATCGGCCGGGCCCTACGGGCCTGCAGCATGGACGAAATAGCCAACCTGCTGAACGTGTTGCGCGGCGACATGCACCTCGTGGGGCCGCGGCCGGACGAGATCGAGCTGGTCGAGCAGTACAAGCCGGAGTGGCGACGCCGTCACGCCGTGAAGCCCGGCATCAGCGGCCTCGCCCAGATTCATGGCCGAACCGATTTGCCGTACGGCGAGATGATGGCCTACGATCTTGCTTACGTCGACCGGCATCCGTTTGCCAGAGACCTCGCCATCATGCTGAAGACATTCCGTGTGGTCGCCCGCCGCGAAGGCGCTCGTTGAGCAACGGCTACACTCCCTCAGACTCCCCGGACCGGCTTTCACGAGCAGGACGATCCCTGCTGTCGCTCGGCCTCGACGTTGCTATCGTCCTGGGTAGCTACGCCCTCGCGCTGACGCTGAAGTTCGACGGCGATGTGCCCTCAGAATCCTGGGGCCAGCTCGTGTGGGCCGGGCCGCTGATTGCGATCGCCTACATCCTCTCGTACCAGGTGCTCGGCGTTTATAGGACGGCATGGCAGTACGGCAGCGTCCGGGATGCGCTGCTGCTCTTTGGCGCCGTCGCCATCGTCACCGCCGGCATCCTCACGGTGAACGCACTGCTGCCGAAACGGCCGATCCCGCTGTCGGTCAATGTGATCAGCGCCGCCTTTATCTTCCTGTTCCACGGCGTCGTGCGCATGGCGCCCCGAGTCTGGAACACGGGAGGCCTCAGCGAGAACGCCGACAAGCCCTCGCAGCGCGTCCTCATCGTCGGCGCCGGCGATACGGGCTCGATGCTGGCGTGGGAGCTGCAGCACAACCGCGAGCGTCCCTTCCGCCCCGTCGCCTTTGTCGACGACGACGCTGCCTTGCGTGGCAAGCGTGTGCACGGCATCACGGTCGAAGGCAACCGTTACGACATCCCCGACATTCTGCAGAAGCACCACATCAACGTCGTCGCCATCGCCCAGTCGACTGAGAGCTCAGGTGACCTGCAGGAGCTCCTCGCCCTCTGTGAGAGTGCCAAGGTCCAGGTGCGGCTCGTCCCGCC
>JADMIO011331829.1_pt1 | contig 47216 bp, 43 predicted proteins | sample 8958161 | NCBI WGS metagenome assembly JADMIO01 (sample SAMN16585339, study PRJNA669376) | soil metagenome | isolation source: Crop rotation soil | place: USA: Cullars Rotation, Alabama | collected 2011
GCCGCGACTTCAAGTCACGTGAATTCCAAGCTTCGGATCCCACTGTGCTGGAAAGAGCGTCTCGGCCCCGACTCCACGGCGCGCCAGTTGCGCCACCGCCATGCCCTCGGGCGCGGCGCGCAACAGATCGATGGCCGCCCGTTGGCGATCGCCCCGCAGCGGATCGCCGGCAGGTCCGGCGCCCTCAACCGCCGACGCGAGCACCGCAATGCGCGTGGTCCGGAAGGACGTCTTCTCGCCCCGCCGCGCCGCCGGCGGCATGGCCACGGCCAGCGCGTCGCCCGGGCCCGACGCGTAGTACTCCCCGACCCAGAGCGCGAGATCGACGACGTCGGGCGGCAGAAAGGGCTGATCGTCGAGGACCTCGACGACGTCGCGCAGGCGCGCCCCTTCGGGCGCGGCCTCCGGCCCGACGACGCAGCCCGTGACGGTGCGCGCGCCCAGCGGGACCAGCACGCGCGCGCCCTTCGGCGGCACCGGCCGGCCCCGGACGCGATAGCTCAGCAGGCCGAGCCCGGGCACGGGCACAGCCACGGCGATGACGCGCTCAGGCGTCTCCGGCGAGGAGGGCACGGACCTTCTTCATGTCTTCCCAGACATCGCGTTTGCGATCGGGACTGCGGAGGAGGAATGCGGGATGGAACGTCGGGATCAGCTTCGCGCCGCCGCGGAACTCGTGGACGCGGCCGCGAATCCGGGAGATCGGCGCATCCGTCTTGAGCAAGGCGTGCGCCGCGAACGTCCCGAGCGCGACGATGACCTTCGGCCGGATCGTGTCGATCTGCCGGAAGAGGAACGGCTCGCACGTCGCCACTTCGTCGGGCTCGGGATTGCGGTTGCCCGGCGGCCGGCACTTGATGACGTTGGCAATGTAGACGTCGCCGCGCGCGAGGCCGATGGCCTCGATGATCTTCGTGAGCAGCTGGCCGGCGCGCCCCACGAACGGCTCGCCCTGCTGATCCTCGTCGGCCCCCGGCGCCTCGCCGACGAACATGAGGTCGGCGTTCGGATTGCCGACGCCGAACACGACCTGCTTGCGGCCCTGCTGATGCAGCTTGCAGCGCGTGCAGTCGCCGATGTGCGCGCGAAGCGCGACGAGATCGGCCGCGGGATCTCCCGACTGGGGAACAGGCATGGACACGGAGGACAACGACTCCCCTTCTGACGATGAACTCTCGATTGGGTCGCCGGCGATCTCCGCGGCGGCCGCAGACGAGGGCGCCTGACGCTCGCGCCACGCCGGATCGCGGGAGACGCCGTTCACGCCGAGGTCCGAGTAGTACTTGAGATGCGCTTCGATGGCCGCGCGGTCGGTCATGATCGCGATGCCGCGGGCGCGCGCGCGAGCAGGCGCTCGACGCGATCGATGACCGCCCCGGCGACGTCGGTCTTGGCGAGCAGCGGCAACGGATCGACCGCATCCGCCGAGACGAGCGTCACCTGATTGGTGGCCACGTCGAACCCGGAGCCGGGCGCGGTGACGTCGTTGGCGACGATGAGATCGACGCGCTTGACCGCGAGCTTCCGTTTCGCGGCCGGCACGGGATCGCCCGTCTGCGCGGCGAACCCGATGAGCACGGGGCGCTCGGCGCCGGCCCGCCGCGCGCCGAGATCGGCCAGGATGTCGGGCGTCCGCGCGAGCGTGAGGGTGAGTCCACTGGTCTCGCCGGTCGCCCCCGGCTTCTCCATCTTCGCGGCCGCCGGGCCCTCAGCGGGCGTGTAGTCGGCGACGGCGGCGGCCATGATCACGACGTCTGCGCGATCGGCGCGCGCCATCACCGCGGCGTGCATCTCGCGCGCGCCACGGACACGCACCAGCTCACCTACCTCGGGCGGCTCGACCGTCGTCGGCCCCGCCACGAGTATCACGTCGGCGCCGCGGCGCGCAGCTTCCGCGGCGATCGCGAAGCCCATGCGGCCGCTCGATCGATTGCCGATGAACCGGACGGGATCGAGGTCTTCCAGAGTCGGGCCCGCGGTGACGAGCACGCGCCGGCCGGCCAGCGTCTGCCGCGGCGCGAGCACGCGGGCGACGGCCTCCGCGATGTCGGCGGGCTCGGCGAGGCGGCCCTTGCCGATCCAACCGCAGGCCAGGTAGCCCTCGCCCGGATCGACGAACTGCACGCCGCGATCGGCGAGCCGGCGCAGGTTCTCCTGCGTCGCCGGGTGATCCCACATGTTGGTGTTCATCGCCGGCGCCACCAGGACGGGCGCGCGCGTGGCCAGATAGAGCGCGGACAGAAAATCGTCAGCGATGCCGTTGGCGAACTTGGCCAGGACGTTGGCGGTCGCCGGCGCGACGACCAGCAGATCGAGGCTGGACGCGAGCGCGATGTGCTCGATGTTGGCGTTCAGGCCGGACGCGAACTGGGTCGTGATGACCGGCTCGCGGGTGATCGCTTCGAATGTCAGCGGCCCGACGAAACGCCGGGCGTTGCGCGTCATCACCGCCTGGACGCGATGTCCCTGCTTCTGCAGCAGGCGGGCGACCTCGACGGCCTTGTAGGCCCCGATGCCGCCCGAAACGCCCAGGCCGATGAACGCCATCGGGGCGCCTACTCGGCGGCCGCGTCTTCCGCGCGCTTGACCGCGCCGCTCGAGACTTCCTGCAGGGCGCGGCGGGCCGGCTTCGGCGATCCGTCCACCTTCGGGACACAGCCTTCCAGCAACTGGCGGGCGCGGTGCGCCGCGACGGTGACGTATTCGAACGAATTCTGGGGCCGCGAAGTCGGCCGCTGGTTCTCAGTCATGGAATCAATCGCTCCTCACGAAACGTCCGGATAATCGGCTCGATGGCGCGGCGCCGGCGGGTCCGCCGCGCGCGCTCGGCCGTGACAATCGCGTCTATCTCTCTTACGCATCGATCGACGTCGTCGTTGACCACCACGTAGTCGTATTCGTCGACCGCGGAGATCTCGGTGCGCGCCGTAGCCAGGCGGCGCTCGATGGCCGCCGGCGCATCCTGGTTCCGGCCTCGGAGCCGCGCCGCCAGCGTCTCGAACGACGGCGGCAGGATGAAGATGCCGACCGTGGCCGGCGCCCGTTGCCGCACCTGGCGCGCGCCCTGGACGTCGATCACCAGCACCAGGTCTTTGCCCGAGGCCAGCGTGGTCTCGGTGTCCTGGCGGCCGGTGCCGTACAGGTTGCCGAAGATGTCCGCCCATTCGAGGAAGGCGTCGCGCTGGACCATGCCCTCGAAGGTGTCCCGGCTCACAAAATTATAGTCTACCCCCATGGTTTCCCCGGTCCGCGGGGGCCTCGAGGTATACGACCGGGACCGCGATAACTGCGGGGATCGGGCCACCAGGCGCTCGACGACGGTCGTCTTGCCGGTGCCGGAGGGCGCCGAGACGACAAACAGCTGGCCGGGCTGCATGGCTTCACTCGACATTCTGCACCTGCTCGCGGATCCGCTCCAGCTCGGCCTTGGCTTCAATCACCAGCTCGGTGGCCCTGGCGCCCTCGACCTTCGACCCGGTGGTGTTGATCTCGCGGTTCATCTCCTGGACCAGGAAGTCCAGCTTGCGCCCGCACGGCTCCCCGCTCTCCGCCAGCACCCGCCAGTGGGAGAAGTGGCTGCGCAGGCGGACCAGTTCCTCGTCGATGTCCGATCGGGCCACGAAGCGGACGACCTCCTGCGCCAGCGACGCCGGGTCGGCCTGCAGGTCGGGCGGCAGGGCGGCGAGCCGCTCGCGAAGCCGCGCCTCGAGCCCGCGCTGCGCGTCCCGCGCTTCGCCCTCGATGGACGACACGAGGCGCGCCATGACGTCCACGCGCCCGGTCAGGTCCGCGCCGATGAACCGGCCTTCCGTCTCGCGCATGACGACCAGCGCGTCGAGCGCCTCGCCGACGACGCGCTCGACGAGGGCCTGCACCAGCTCGCCTGCCGAGGTGTCGGCCTCGGGCACCTGCCTGATCTCGAGTACCTGCGGGATTCGCAGAACATCGGAGGCCGTCAGGCTGCCCGAGATGACGCCGCGCTCGCGCGCGCTCTCGATCGCGGCGGCCACACGCTCGACGAGCGCCTCGTCGAGCACCACCTGTTTGGGCGGCGCGACCGTGGTTTCGATGCCGAGGGCGATCTCGACCCTTCCGCGCGCCAGGCGCTGCTGCGCCAGCGCACGCACCGGACCTTCCGCGCCGCCGAGCGCCGACGGCGCCTTGACGACGACGTCGAGAAACCGATGGTTGACGGCCTTGATGGTGGCGCTGACCTTGCGCCCGGCCTCCTCGCGGCTCACTGCCGCGAAGCCGGTCATCGACCGAATCACGAACCTGCCTCCTGATCTCCGCTGCCGCGATCGTCGAACGTCTGCAGCGCATACAGCTTCGCATACACGCCGCCGGGACGGCCGACCAGCGTCTCGTGCGTGCCGATCTCCGCAATGCGCCCGGCTTCCAGGGCCACGATGACGTCGGCCCGCCGAACGGTGGACAGGCGGTGCGCGATGACGAACGTCGTGCGGTTGCGCATGAGATTGGCCAACGCGTCCTGCACCAGCAGCTCCGATTCCGTGTCGAGCGACGAGGTCGCCTCGTCGAGGATCAGGATCGGGCTGTTCTTCAGAATGGCCCGGGCGATCGCCAGCCGCTGGCGCTGCCCGCCCGAGAGCCGCTGACCGCGCTCCCCGACGAACGCCGCATAGCCGCCCTCGGCCTGGCTGATGAAGTCGTGCGCGTGCGCGGCGCGCGCCGCCTGCTCGATGGCTTCCTGCGGCGCACCCGGCACGCCGTAGGCGATGTTGTTCGCGATGGTGTCGTCGAACAGCACGGTCTCCTGCGTCACCAGCGCGATCTGCTCGCGCAGGGACTTCAGCGAGACGTCGCGGATGTCCACGCCGTCCACGACAATCGCGCCTTCCTTCACGTCGTAGAACCGCGGAATCAGATTGACGAGCGTCGTCTTGCCGGCGCCGCTGAGGCCGACGAGCGCGACGACCTGTCCCGCCCGGACCACGATCGACGCATGGCGCAGCACGAAATGATCGGGCCGATCGTCGTAGGCGAACCCGACGTCGCGGAACTCGATCGTCTCGCGCAGGCGGGCCATCGCCGGGGCGCCGGCTTTCTCGGGCACTTCGGTGTGCGTATCGAGCATGAAGAAGATGCGCTCGGCCGCCGCGATCGTCTGCTGCAGGCTGCCGTTGACGCGGCTGAGCTTCTTCACCGGTCCGTACATCATGAAGGCCGCGACGAGGAACGACGAGAAGTCGCCGGCCGTGAGCTCGCCGAGTCTGATCCGGTTCGCGCCATACCAGAGCGCGGCGACGGCCGCGGCGCCGCCGATGAACTCCATCGTCGGCGGCAGCGACGCGACGGCGCGCTGGATGCGCATGTTCGTGCGGTACAGCAGCTCGGTGGCGGCCGCGAACCGCGACGCCTCGCGCGCCTCCGCGCCGAACGCCTTGACGATGCGCTGGCCGGAGAGCGCCTCGGCCGCGACGTGCGTGACGTGCTCGAGCTCGGCCTGGCCGCGCCGCGCCGTGCCGCGGACGCGCTGTCCCAGACGCCCGAGCGGATACGCGATGAGCGGCGCCGCGGTGACGCACACGAGCGCCAGATGCCAGTCGAGATAGAACAGGTAGCCGATGTAGCCGACGACGGTCAGCGACTCACGCACCAGGTCCGCGGCGGTTTCCGACACCACCTGCTGCACCTGGCCGACGTCGTTGGTGATCCGCGAGAGCAGCTGGCCGGAGGTCCGGCGCGCGAAGAACGACGCCGACTGGCCGAGGAGATGGCGGAACAGCTGATTTCTGATGTCCCGGACGACGCGCTGGCCGACGTCGGCCATGAGCACGCTCGACGCGTAGGCGCCGACGCCCATCAGCAGGTACGACACCATGATCATCACGCCGACCCGCCCGACGTTGACCTGCTGCAGCAGCACTTCGTCGTAGATCGGCTTGATGAGCTGGACGAGCATCACCGCGCCCACGGCATCGACGACCATCGCCGCCAGCGCAATCGCCACGCGCCCGCGGTATGGGGCGGCGTACGAGAGAAGCCGCCTGAGCTCGTTCACTCCGTGAACCGGTACTTGAGGAGCACCCACAGCGCGACCACTCCGTCGCGCCAGGTAATCTTCTTCCCTTCGTCGTAGCCGCGGCCGTCGTAGGTGATGGGCACCTCGTAGACGCGGTAGCCCCGCTTGAAGATCTTCGCCGTCAGCTCCGGCTCGATGCCGAAGCCCGGGGAATCGAGCGTGAACGACCGGAGCACCTCGGTGCGCATGACCTTGTAGCAGGTCTCCATGTCGGTCAGCATCGTGTTGTAGAGCACGTTCGTGATCAGCGTCAGCAGCCGGTTGCCCGCGTAGTGCGTGAACATGAACACGCGGTGGCGGCCGATGAACCGCGAGCCGTAAACGACGTCGGCCCGGCCCTGGCAGATCAGTTCGATGAGATCGGGAAATTCCTCGGGCGAGTACTCGAGGTCGGCGTCCTGAATCACGACCAGGTCGCCGGTGACTTCCTTGAAGCCGCGGCGCAGGGCCTCGCCCTTGCCGCCGTTCTTGGGCTGGAAGATCAGCTTGAACTCGTACTGCTGCGAGAGCTCGGTGAGGATCTCGCGCGTCCCGTCCTTGGAGCCGTCGTCGACGATGATCAGCTCCGTGCGGACGGGCACGGCCTTCACGCGGCCGACGATCTCGCGGATCGTCCCCTTCTCGTTGTAGACGGGCATCACGACCGACAGCAGTGGGTCCTTGAGAATGCCCTTCAGCCCGGCCATCTAGCGCGCTCCCGACGCCCTTTCGGCGTACCCCTGCGGATGACGGTTGTCCCAGCGGACGGCGGTTTCGACGATGGCGTCGAGACGCGCGAACGCCGGCGTCCAGCCCAGCTCCTGCCGCGCCTTGCCGCTCGCCGCGACCAGCTTCGCCGGATCGCCCGGGCGCCGCGGCCCGACGCCGTGCGCCACCGGCCGGCCCGTCGCCCGGGCCACCGCGTCGATCACCTGCCGCACCGACATGCCGTCACCGTAGCCCAGATTGTAGGCCGCGGACGCCCCGCCGCCTTCCAGCCGCCGCAGCGCCAGGATGTGCGCCTGCGCGAGGTCGGCCACGTGGACGTAGTCGCGAATGCAGGTGCCGTCGGGCGTCGGATAGTCCTCGCCGAAGATCGTCAGCGGTGCCCCGCCGCGCGTCGCCGCGATCGCGCGCGGAATCAGATGCTCTTCGGGACGATGATCCTCGCCGACCAGCCCGTCCGGATCGGCGCCGGCGGCGTTGAAATACCGGAGCGCGATCCACGTCATGCCGGTCGCCCGCTCGACGTGCGGAAGCGCGTGCTCGACGGCGAGCTTGGTCTGGCCGTAGGCGTTGATCGGCCGCTGCGGGTGCGTTTCGTCCATCGTGTCCGAGTGGGGCTCGCCGAACGTCGCGCAGGTCGAGGAGAACACGAACCGCTTCACGCCGGCCGACGCCATCGCCTCGAGCACGCTCAGCGTGCCTGTGACGTTGGCGCGATAGTAGCCGATCGGCTCGCGGACGGATTCACCGACGAGCAGGCGCGCCGCGAAGTGCATCACCGCGGATGCGCCCGACGAGGCCAGGGCGTGCTGCACCTTCGCGGTGTCGAGGACATCGCCCACGACGAGCGATATCTTGCGGGCGGGAAACGCCGCGGACAGCCGGTCCGCTACCTCCGCATGGCCCATCGAAAGATCGTCGTAGAGCACCACGTCGTAGCCGGCTTCGGCCAGTGCCTTTGCCGCGTGACTGCCGACGTACCCGGCACCGCCGGTGACGAGCACCGTGCTCATGGACGGCCGATGGACGAATAGGTGAAGCCCTGGGCCCGGATCGCCGCCGGATCGTAGATGTTGCGGCCGTCGAAGATCAGCGGCGCCTTCATCGCCTTCTTCATCTTCGCGAAGTCCGGCTCGCGGAACTCGTTCCACTCGGTGACGATCAGCAGCGCGTCCACGCCGGTCAGCGCGTCGTAGGCATGGCGGGCGTAGTGAATCTTGTTCTTGAAGATGCGCTTCGCGATCGGCATGGCCTCGGGATCGAACGCGCGCACCTTGGCGCCGCGCTCGATGAGCCCGTTGATGATCGGCACGGCCGGCGCTTCGCGCATGTCGTCGGTGCGCGGCTTGAACGCCAGGCCCCACACGCCGATGGTCCGGCCCTTGAGCGACTTGCCGAACTTCCGCTCGATCTTCTGCAGCAGCACCAGCTTCTGCAGCTCGTTCACGCGCTCGACCGATTCGAGAATGCGGAAGCGGTACTTCCGGTCGGCCGAGAACTTGACGATCGCCTGCACGTCCTTCGGGAAGCAGCTGCCGCCGTATCCCACTCCCGGGAACAGGAACGCCGGGCCGATGCGCTTGTCGGTGGCAATCGCCTTCCGGACCTTGTCCACGTCGGCGCCGAACCGCTCGCACACCAGCGCGATCTCGTTCATGAACGAGATGCGGGTCGCCAGCATCGCGTTCGCCGCGTACTTGCACAGCTCGGCGCTCGCCGGATCCATCACCATGATCGGCGCGCCCGTCCGCGTGAAGGGACGGTACAGCTCGGTCATCAGGTCCGCCGCGCGCTGGTCGGTGGCGCCGATGACGACGCGGTCGGGCTTCAGGAAGTCTTCGACGGCCGCGCCCTGCTTCAGGAACTCGGGGTTGCTCACGACGCTGAAGGCATGGGTCGTGGAGCCGGCGACGGCGGCGTGCACCTTTTCGGACGTGCCGGCGGGGACCGTGCTCTTGTCCACGATCACCTTGTAGCCGTTCATCGCCTTCGCGATGTCACGGGCGGCGGCCAGCACGTGCTGCAGGTCGGCGGAGCCGTCCTCGCCCATGGGCGTGCCGACGGCGATGAAGATCACTTCGGCGCGCTTGACCGCGTCCGGCAGCTGGGTCGTGAACGTCAGGCGCTTCTCTTCGGTGTTGCGGTGCACGAGCTCCTGCAGGCCGGGCTCGTAAATCGGGATCTTGCCCCGGTTGAGCATGCGGATCTTCGCCGCGTCCTTGTCCACGCACGTGACGTCGTTGCCCGTTTCCGCAAAGCACGCGCCGACTACCAGCCCCACGTAGCCCGTGCCGATGACCGCAATCCTCATGGATGACCCGCTCCTCGCTCTTTCAACGCCCAGTCAAACTCCTCACGTTAACATGGCCGCAGAAATCCTGTCAATCGATTGACTGGAAAGGAGTTGTACCTGCGTGGTAGCATCGGCCTCGCCCGTGCGGATCCTCGTCGACTATCGGCCGGCCCTGCGCCAGCGGACGGGCGTCGGCGAATACGTGGACCAGACGGCCCGCGCGCTGGTGGCCACGGCCCCGCCCGGCGAACAGCTGACGCTGTTCTCCTCGTCCTGGAAAGACCGCCTGCCCCCCGACGTCATCCCCGGAGCCGCCGTCGTCGATCGCGCGGTGCCCGTGCGCGGCCTCAACGCGGCCTGGCACCGGCTGGGCTGGCCCCGGGTCGAGTCGCTCGCTCGCGCGTCCTTTGACGTCGTCCAGGCCAGCCATCCGCTGCTGATTCCCTCATCGGCGGCGCGGCTGGTGACCATCTACGATCTCGACTTCCTGGATCATCCTGAACGCACGCGCGCGGAGATCCGGCGGGACTATCCGGCGCTGGCCGGCGCGCACGCGCGGCAAGCCGATCAGGTGATCGTCATCTCGACCCACACCGCCGACGCCGTCGAGTCGCGGCTCGGCGTGCCGCGATCGCGGATCGCCATCTGCGTTCCGGGTGGACCCGAGTGGGGCCCGAGGGATAGTGAGCCCGCGGATGGCGGCTACATCCTGTTCCTCGGATCGCTCGAGCCCCGGAAAAACCTCGGCGTCCTGCTCGACGCGTACGCGCGGCTGCGCGCGCAGTCACCGGATGTACCTCGGCTCGTGCTGGCCGGCGGCATTTCGGACGCTTCGGCGCCCGTGCTTGCGCGGCTGGCCGAAGCGGATCTGGCCGGAGCGGTCGACACACCCGGCTACATCGACGCCGGCGCGCGCGAGCGCTGGTATCGTGGCGCGGTGCTGTTCGTGCTGCCGTCGCACACGGAAGGCTTCGGCCTGCCGATTGTCGAAGCGATGACCGTGGGCGTACCGGTGATCGCCGCCGATCGCGGCGCCATGCCTGAAGCCGCCGGCGACGCGGCCGTGCTCGTCAATCCAGACGACCCCGATGCGCTCGCGGCGGCCATGGCGCGGCTGCTCCGCGACCCCGCGGAGCGCGCACGCAGGAGCACCGCGGGCCGCCGGCAGGCGGCGCGATTCCGCTGGATCGACACGGCGCGATCGACTCGAGAGGCATGGGGCCTCGCGCTCGAGCACCGCCGATCGCATCGTGGCTGAGCGCGCCCTCCACATCGGCATCGACGGACGCGAGCTCGCCGGACAGCCGACGGGCGTCGGCCGGTATCTCGCGGAGATCGTCCACGTCTGGGCCAGCGAGGCGCACCCGAAGAAGCGCTTTACGATCTTCGTGCCGACGCCGATCGATCCCGCGATCGCATCACGCGTTCCGAATGTGACCTGGGTCGTCGTTCCCGGCCCGAGCGCCGGCACGCTCTGGGAGCAGACCCGGCTGCCCGCCGCGATCCGCCGCGCCCGCATCGATGTCTTCTTCGCCGCCGGATATACCGCGCCGGTCTTCTGTCCGTGTCCCTTCGTCGTCGCGATCTACGACGTCTCGTACTTCGCGCATCCGGAATGGTTCCGGCCGCGCGAAGGCTTCCGCCGCCGTCTGCTGACGAAGCGGGCCGCACGGCGGGCCCGCAGCGTCATCACGATCTCGGAGTTCTCCGCCGGCGAGATCGTCCATCACCTCGGCATCGATCGCGGCCGGATCCATCTGGCGCCGCCGGGCGCGCCGCCGCTCGACGACGAGACGCCGCGCGATCGCGAGCCGATCGTGCTCTACGTCGGCACCCTGTTCGAACGCCGCCGGATTCCCGATCTGGTGCGGGCGTTCGTGCAGGTGACGCGCGACGTGCCGCGCGCGCGGCTCATCCTCGTGGGCGCGAGCCGGGCGGCGCGGCGGGGCGCCGAGTGGGTGGACCCGGCCACTGAAGCGCTGGCGATCGCCACGTCGGGCGGCGTCGCGGATCGGGTGGAATGGCGCCGGTACGTGCCCGACGAGGAACTGCTGGCCCTCTACCGCCGCGCGCGGGTCTTCGCGTTCCTGTCCGACTACGAAGGCTTCGGCATGACTCCCAGCGAGGCCATCGCGCACGGCGTGCCGCCGGTGCTGCTCGACACGCCGGTCGCCCGCGAGGTCTATGGCGCGGGGGCGTGGCTGGTGCCGCCGGCCCCGGACGCCATCGTCCAGGCGCTGAAGACCCTGCTGACCGATGAGAGCCGCCATGCGGCCCTGGTTGCAGCCGGACGGGCGCGTTTGACAGAGTTCTCCTGGAGCGCGAGCGCGGCGACGATTACCAGCGCGCTCGAAGCCGCCGCCGCACCGGCGCCATCATGACCCGCGATCTCGAGATCGTCATCGTCAACTTCAACACGTCGGATCACCTCGACGCGTGCCTCGAGTCGATCCACGCGGTGGTGCCGGAGCGGCTCGATCGCGTGGTCGTCGTGGACAACGGATCGAGCGACGGCAGCGCGCTGCGCGTGCGGGCGCGGTGGTCGCGCGTGCACGTGGTCGCGCTCGACGCGAACATCGGCTTCGGCGCCGCCAACAACATCGCGCTGCGGATCGACGGGCCTCCGCTCGTCCTGCTGCTCAACAGCGACACGCGGGTGCCCGCGGGCGCGATCGACACGCTCGCCGAGCGGCTGGACGAGACCGGCTCGGTCGCCGCCGGGCCGCGGCTCGTCGACGCCGAGGGCCGGCCCGAGCTGTCCTTCGGCGAGATGCTCTCGCCGTGGGCCGAGGTGAAGCAGGCGATGTGGGGCCGGCTCGCGCGGCAACGCAACCGCATGGCCCGCCGGCTGATCGCGGAACGGCTCGCGACCGAACGGACGGTGGACTGGGTCAGCGGCGCGTGCCTGCTCGCCCGGCGCGATCGGCTGCAGGCCGCCGGCGGCTTCGACGAGCGCTACTTCATGTACGAAGAAGACGTGGATCTCTGCGCGACGCTGCGCGCCCAGGGCGGGTCCATCCTCTACACGCCGCGGGCGGAGATCGTCCACCTGCGCGGCGCCTCGGTGAAGCGCGCCAGCGGGGCCAGCACCGCCGCCTACGACCGCAGCCATATGGCGTTCTACGAGAAGCACGCGCCCGCCTGGGCGCCGTGGCTGCGCGCGTGGCAGCGGCTGCGCGGCCGGGCCATTCGGTAGAATCAGCGCGGAGCCCGGGTGCGCATCGCCATCGACGCGAGAAAACTTCACGACTACGGGATCGGGACCTACGTCCGGAACCTGGTCAGCGGACTCGCGCGGCAGGACGGCGACGACACCTACATCCTGCTGTGCCGCCAGGACGACGAGGGCTATGCGCGCAGCCTCGGGCCGCGGTTCGAAGCCCTGGTCGAAACGGCCGGCAACTATTCCGTGCGCGAGCAGATCAGCGTGCCGCTGGCGCTGGCCCGCGCCCGCGTGGACCTCTTCCACGCGCCGCACTACGTCGTCTCGCCGCTCACCCGCTGCCCGTTCCTGGTGACGATCCACGACTGCATCCACCTGCGCTTTCCGCAGTACCTGCCGAACCGCGCGGCGTATCTCTACGCGCGCCTGGTGATGACGCAGTCGGCCCGGCGGGCCCGGAAGGTGCTGACGGTGTCCCGCGCCTCGAAGGAAGACATCCTGCGCTACCTGCGCGTGCCGGCCGACAAGGTGGAGGTGGTCTACAACGCGCTGGACGAGCGCCTGGCCGCGCCGCCCACCGACGTCGATCTGCAGCGCGTCCGCGAGCGTTACCTGCTCACGTCGCCGTTCATCCTCTACACGGGCAACGTCAAGCCGCACAAGAACATCGATCGGCTGATCGAGGCGTACTCGATCCTGCGCCGCCGCGGCGTCGAGGACGTCAAGCTCGTCATCATCGGCGAGGAGATCTCGAAATACGCGAACCTGCGGCGGCTCGTGCACCGCTTCCAGCTGCACCAGCACGTCCGCTTCTTCGGCTTCGTCAACGACCACACGCTGGCGGCGATGTACCGGCTGGCCTCGATGTTCGTGTTTCCGTCGCTCTACGAAGGCTTCGGTCTGCCGCCGCTCGAGGCGATGGCGGCCGGCACACCCGTCATCACGTCGAACATCTCGTCGCTGCCGGAGGTCGTCGGCGACGCCGCGATCCTGATCGATCCGATGGACGCCGGCGCGATCGCCGATGCCATGGCCCGTCTGCTCGGCGACCGATCGCTGCGCGACGACCTGATCGCGCGCGGGCACGCGCGCGTGCACGCCTTCTCATGGGACCGATCGGTCGCGCGCGTCCGGCAGATCTATGCCGAGATCGGCGCGGCCACGCGGCATGGCTGACGCGGCCGCCGCTCCTCTGTCCGGGCGCCGCGTCGTGCTGGTGCACGACTGGCTCACCGGCATGCGCGGCGGCGAGAAGGTCCTCGAGTCACTCTGCCGGCTCTTCCCCGCCGCGGACCTGCTGACCCTGGTGCACATCCCGGGCTCCGTCTCGCGCCTGATCGAGGGCCGCCGCATCCGGACGTCCGTCATCCAGCGCCTGCCCGCGCCCGGACGGCTCTACCGGCATTACCTGCCGCTGTTCCCTCCCGTCATCGAGTGGTTCGATCTGGACAAGGCCAACCTGGTCATCTCGACGAGCCACTGCGCTGCGAAGGCCGTGGTGCCGACTGGCCGCGCCGCACACATCTGCTACTGCCACTCGCCGATGCGCTACGCCTGGGACCAGTTCGAGGCCTATTTCGGCGCGGACCGGGTGGGCACAGCCGCGCACGCCGTCCTGCGGCCGGTGCTGGCGGGACTGGCGCGCTGGGACCGGGCGACCGCGCCGCGGGTCACCCGCTTCCTCGCCAACTCGCATTACGTTGCGGGCCGGATCGGCCGGTACTATAATCGTGAGGCGTCGGTCATCTATCCGCCGGTGGATACCGAGTTCTTCACACCGGGCCCGGCCGCGCCGGCATCCTACTTCCTCGTGGTTTCTGCCCTCGTGCCGTATAAACGCCTCGAGGTGGCGATCGACGCCGCCAACCGGCTGCAGGCAACCCTCAGAATCGTCGGTCAGGGTCCCGATCGCGATCGGCTCCGCGCGCTGGCCGGTCCGACGGTCACGTTCGTCGGTCCGGTAGACGACGAGACGCTGCGCGAGGAGTATCGCGGCGCGCGAGCAGTGCTCTTGCCCGGCGAGGAGGACTTCGGGATCGTTCCCGTCGAAGCCATGGCCTGCGGCGTGCCCGTGATTGCGTTCGGCCGCGGCGGCGCCCTGGAGACGGTGGTGCCGGGCGTGACCGGCCTGCTCGTGGACCAGCCCACGTCGGACGCCTTCGCCTCGGCGATGGAGACGCTCTCTCGTCAGGCCTTCGATCCGGCCCGCCTCCGCGCGCACGCGGAAGGGTTCAGCGTGGCGCGCTTCGATCGGGAGCTGGCCGGCCGGCTGCGCGAAACCGTGACCGCGGCGGGGCCATGGTAAGGCGCTTCAACCGCCTGCTCGTCGCGATCTACGTCGCCGCCGACACGGTGTCGGCGTTCACCGCCTTCCTGTTCGCCTACTACGTCCGGTTTCACAGCGGGCTCATCGACGTCACCAAGGGCCCGCGGCCATTCTCGGAGTACCTGACGCTGGCGCCGTTCGTGGCGCTCCTGGTGCCGCTGGCCTTCCAGCTCCAGGGCAACTACCGGCTGCGGCGCGGCCGCACGCGCGTCGACGACTTCTTCGCGGTGCTGATCGGCTCGATCTGGGCGGTGCTCGGCGGCGTCGCGGGCACGCTGTTCGTGCAGGCGTACTACCTCGATCCCGCTCTCAAAGACACCGGCTACCTCGAGATCTCACAGATCGTCTGGGGCGTGTTCCTGGCGCTGAACGTGCTGTTCACGTTCACGTCCCGGGAAGTCGTGCGGACGCTCCTCCGGCGCCGGTGGCGGCGCGGCATCGGCCTCAAGCGCGTGCTGATCGTCGGCGGCGGCGACCTCGGCCGGATGGTGGCCGACCGCATCCTCGAGCACTCCGAGCTCGGCTTCCGGCTGGTCGGGTTCCTCGACGACCGCTTCGGCGGCGGCGACACGATCGGCTATCGCGGTCTGCCCCTGCTCGGCGCCCTGGCGCAGGCGGCCGAGATCTCCAAGCACGAGCGCATCGACGAGATCTACGTCGCGCTGCCGATCGAAGAGCACGTGAAGATGCTCGGCGTCGTCGAATTCGCGAGCCGGGAGTGCATCGACGTCCACGTCGTCCCCGACCTGCTGCAGTTCATCGCCCTGCGGGCGCGGCTCGAGGACCTCGACGGCCTGCCGCTCATCAGCATCAACGACGTCCCGCTGCGCGGGATGAACAGCGTGCTCAAGCGGGTGGTGGACATCGTGCTCTCGCTCGGGGTGGTCGCCGTGGGCGCGATTCCGACCGCGATCATCTCGATCCTCATCAAGCGCAGCTCGCCCGGCCCGGTGTTCTACAAGCAGGTCCGCACCGGCCTCGACGGGCGGCCGTTCAAGGTCTACAAGTTCCGGTCGATGCCGGTGGACGCGGAAGACGCGAGCGGCCCGATCTGGGCGCGCGACGACGACCCGCGCGCGACGGCGGTGGGACGCTGGCTGCGGCGCCACGACTTCGACGAGCTGCCGCAGTTCTGGAACGTGCTGCGCGGACAGATGTCGATCGTCGGGCCGCGGCCCGAGCGCCCGTTCTTCGTGGAGCAGTTCAAGCACCGCATCCCGTCCTACATGCTCCGCCACAAGGTCAAGGCCGGCATCACGGGCTGGGCACAGGTGAACGGCTGGCGCGGCAACACGTCGCTGGAGAAGCGCATCGAATACGACCTCTATTACATCGAGAACTGGTCTCTGTCGCTCGACTTCAAGATCATGTGGCTCACGCTCCTGCGCGGGCTGCACAAGATGGCCTGACCGCCCGCGCGCGGCGCCGCATTCCTGCTTATGAGAATCGTCATCACCGGCGCTGCCGGCTTCATCGGATCGCACCTCTCGGAAACCCTCCTCGCGGCGGGTCACGAGGTCATCGGCATCGACAACCTGGTCACCGGTGATCTCGCGAACATCGCGCACCTGACCGGGCAGGCGTTCACGTTCGTCAAGCACGACGTGACCAACTACATCAACGTCGACGGTCCCGTGGACGTCGTCTTCCACTGGGCGAGCCCGGCCAGCCCGATCGACTACCTCGAGCTGCCGATTCCGACCCTCAAGGTCGGCGCCCTCGGCACGCACAACGCGCTCGGCCTCGCCAAGGCCAAGCAGGCGCGCTTCGTGATCGCCTCGACCTCGGAGGTCTACGGCGACCCGCTCGAGCACCCGCAGAAAGAGACCTACTGGGGCAACGTCAACCCGGTGGGTCCGCGCGGCGTCTACGACGAAGCCAAGCGCTTCGCCGAGGCCATGACCATGGCCTACCACCGCTATCACGGCGTGGACACGAAGATCGTGCGCATCTTCAACACCTACGGCCCGCGCATGCGCGTCAAGGACGGCCGCGCGGTGCCGGCGTTCATCTCGCAGGCGCTGCTGAACGAGGACGTCACGATCTTCGGCGACGGCACGCAGACGCGCAGCTTCACCTACATCACCGATCTGGTCGCCGGCATCCTCAAGCTGATGGCCTCCGACGTGAACGAGCCGGTCAACATCGGCAATCCACACGAGATGACGATCGAAGGCATCGCGCGGGTGATCATCAAGATGACCGGCTCGAAGAGCCAGGTGGTCTTCCGGCCGCTGCCGACCGACGATCCCAAGGTCCGCAAGCCGGACATCACGCGGGCGCGGACGCTGCTCGGCTGGGAGCCGAAGGTCGCGCTCGAAGAGGGCCTGACCTCGACGATCGCCTACTTCAAGTCGAAGATGGGGGTCTGACCTCGGCGGCCGTGGCGCCGCGCGAGACCAGCACGACGTAGTGCACCGCCGACGCCAGCGTGACCGCGAGCGCGGTGTAGACGGAGATCGTCACCAGCGCCATCGGTTCGCGGCGGTAGTTCGCATACAGCGCGATCACGCCCGTGACCAGATAGACCACTGTCGCCAGCTTGCCCAGCGGCGACGGCCTGAACGTGCGCTGGCCGATCGCCAGATTCACGATCGCCACCGTCAGGATGATCGCGATGTCGCGGCTGAGCACGACGACCGTCAGCCAGAGCGGCAGGCGCTGCGACAGGCCGATGCCGGGCAGCGTCAGCATCACGAACATCGCCGCGACGAGCAGCTTGTCGGCCATCGGATCGAGCCACGCGCCCAGCGTGGTCGGCGCGCTGCGGCGCGCGAAGAAGCCGTCGAGCGCGTCGGTCGCGCCCGCGACGGCGAACGTCACGAGTGCCCAGCCCGGCCAGCCGTACAGCATGCACAGTACGAACACCGGCACCAGGAACATCCGGAGCAGCGTGAGCTGATTGGCGGCGGTGAACACGGACATGGCCGGCGCTAGCGGATGAGTTGCTCGATGCGGGCCACCACGGCCATGAGGTCCGCGCCGGTGGCGGGTCTGGACGGCTCGAACCGATCGGCCTCGATGTCCATCGCCCCGGCGGTGACGGCCAGGGCCGCCGCCGTGTAGTAGAGGTTGCCGGCGCCGAGATCGGTGAAGCGCGGGCGCGCCGCCTTCCAGCGCGCAAGCTCGGCCGGCCGCGTGGACGAGGCCAGTCCGATCAACTGCGCCGCGACGAGCGCCAGGTCCGAGCGCCGGACCGTGCCGGACGGCTGGAACGTGTGATTCGGATAGATGTCCATGACGCCGGCCTGCACGACCGGCAGAATCCACGGCGCCGCCCAATGGCTGCGCACGTCGGTGGCGACGGTGACGGCCTTGCGCGGCGCGCCCTGAATCAACCCCTCGAGCCGGATGCCGACGTAGGCCGCGACGAGCGCCCGGCTGATGGTGGGCGCCTTCGGCAGCGCGCGGTACTCGGGCGGCAGCCCGGCGATCTCCGCCTTGTCCTTCAGCTCTTCGGCGTGCGCCTTCCACTCGGGCCGGGGATCGAGCGCCGCCGCGCGCGACAGCGCGGTGGCGGCATCGCGATAGCGCTCCTTCGCTTCCAGCACCGTCGCGAGCGTGGCGAACGCCTCGGCGTCGCTGCCGTCGGCCTGCGTCGCCCGGCGGGCGTGCGCTTCAGCGGGATCCAGCGCGCCGCGGGCGATCTCGGTGACCGCCAGCTCGCGCAGGATCGTCGCGCTCGACGGCGACAGGGCCAGCGCGCGTTCGAGCGACGACTGGGCGTCGTCCAGCCGTCCGGCCACGCGCGCGCGGCGGCCGGCTTCGATCAGCGACTGAATCTGGCGGAACTTGAGGATATCGAGACGGCTGCGCACTGCTTCGCGCTTCGGGTCGAGCGTGAGGATGCGCTCCATCGCGGTCATGGCGGCGGCGTCGTTGCCGCCGGCGAGCGCGGTCTCCATCTGCCCCGTCCACGCCGGCAGGTAGCGGTCGTTCTTCGCGAGCGCCGCGGCGAACCGCGCGTCGGCCTGTCGGAGTTGCTTGTCGGCGAGCGCGGCGAAGCCGAGTCCCGCCTCGGCCGGATAGAACGCCGGCTGCGTCTTGAGGATCGCGTTGAAGTCGCGGTTGGCGCCGCGCAGGTCGCCTGACTGCAGGCGCCGCCACGCGATGTCCTGTTGATCGCGGAGGGCCGGGGTCACCGCCAGACCCGCCGGCACGTCGGGGAACGGATACGCCGGATACTTCGGCGCGGCCGGCACGGGCGGCACCGTCGGCGTGGTCGCGCACGCGCCTACGAGGATCGCCAGCAGGAGCGCCGGGACGAGACGGCACGCGCGGGCGATCACGCCGGCACCTTCGCTCGCCGGAAGCGCGAGGACAGACGACGGGGCACGTCGGCTTCAATCGAGACACGCTCGGCGGCCGTGACGTGGCTCAGGACGCGCGCGTGCCGGTAGAGATCGGCGACGAGCCGACGATCGGCCTCACGGCTGTCGTCGAACTCGAGCTGCATGCGCTCGGCGTCCATGGCCAGCATCGCCGACATGCGTTCGAGGAGCGTGCCGCGGCCCTCCGCGGTCACCGCCGAGAGCCAGACGGCCTCGGGATGCGCGGCCCGCAGACCTTCGAGCTCGGTCGGCTCCACCAGATCGATCTTGTTGAAGACCTCGATCATCGGCACGGCCGCCGCGCCGACATCGGCCAGGACGCTGCGCACGGCGTTGATGCGGCGATCGCGATCCGGCGCCGACGCGTCGATGACGTGCAGCAGCAGATCGGCCTGTGCGACCTCCTCGAGCGTCGCGTGAAAGGCGGCGACGAGCTGGTGCGGCAGCCGATCGATGAACCCCACGGTGTCGGCGACGACCATCTGCCGCGCGTCGGCGAGACGGACACGCCGCATCAGCGGATCGAGGGTGACGAACAACGCGTCCGACGCCGTCGCGGCCGCGCCGGTGAGCAGGTTGAACAACGTGGTCTTGCCGGCGTTGGTGTAGCCGACGAGCGCGGCGGCGGGCACCTCGGCCCGGCGCCGGCGGGCGCGGAGGTAGCTGCGGCGCCGGCGGACTTCTTCGATCTCGCGCTTGAGTGCCGCCAGGCGATGCCGGATGCGGCGGCGATCCGTTTCGAGTTTGGTTTCGCCGGGGCCTCTCGTGCCGATGCCGCCGCCGAGGCGCGACATCGCGAGGCCGGCGCCGGTCAGGCGCGGCAGCAGGTACTGCAGCTGCGCGAGCTCGACCTGCAGCTGGCCTTCGCGCGTGCGGGCGCGGCGCGCGAAGATGTCGAGGATCAGCTCGGTGCGATCGATGACCCGGCACCCGCAGATCTTCTCGAGGTTGCGGCCCTGCGCCGGCGTCAGGTCGTTGTCCACGATCACGAGCTGCGCGTCGAGCTCTGCGGCGCCGCGCGCCAGCTGCTCGGCCTTGCCGGGTCCGATGAAGGTCGCCGGATCGGGCAGGTCGCGCGACTGCGTCGCGCGGAGGACCACCTCGGCGCCGGCGGCGCGCGCGAGGCCGGCGAGTTCGTCCAGACGTGTTTCCGGATCGGCCGAGCGGTTGGCGCGGGTAATCAGGCTGACGAGCGCCGCGCGCTCGCGCGGAGGAGGCGCGGTCGCCGCGGTGCGTGCGCGCGGAACGGCGCGCGACGCGGACCGGCGAGTGGGCATCTTTACAGCGATTCTAGCACGCGGTTCCACGCGATCGCGCCGGCGCGGATCAGCCGGATCTCGCCGCCGCGCGCGTCCACGATCGTCGACGGCGCGCCGCCGGGCGCGTCGCCGCCGTCGACGACCAGCACGCGCGGATCGACGGCAATGGCATCGAGGCCGGCCCTCGTCGCAGACGGGGGCCGGCCGCTGCGATTGGCGCTGGTGGCCGTGATCAGCCCGCCCCATGCGGCCGCCAGGGCGCGCGCCACCGCATGCGCCGGCACGCGCACGGCCACCGTGCCCGTGCCGGCGTGCACCGCCGGCGCCAGCGAGGCCGGCGCGTCGAGAATCAGGGACAGCGGCCCGGGCCAGAACGCCGCCGCCAGCCGCGCCGCGTCCGGCGGCAACGCGCCGCACGCGGCGCGGACGTCATCGGCCGACGCCGCGAGCAGCGGCAACGCGGCTCGCGCGTCGCGGCCCTTCACGTCGAACAGCGCCTCGACCGCCGCCGCCGACGTGGGATCGACCGCCAGGCCATACACCGTGTCGGTCGGAAACGCGACGACGCCGCCCTGGCGCAGCCAGGCGACCGCCGGGCCGAGCGCGCCCGCATCCGGGTGCCCGGGATCGATCGAGATCGCGTTCATACGGTGACGGCGCGCATCCGCGCCCGGACGATCAGCGTCATGACCGCCAGTCCGATCACATCCAGCATGAACACCGCGCGCATGCTGACCGACCCGACGACCCCCGAGACGACCGGACTCACGGCGAGCCCGAGCAGGTAGGCGAACATCAGGTAGCCGAAGGCCATGCCCCGCACCTCCGGCGCGACGGCCTGGCTGGCCGCGGTGTAGATCGTCGTCTCGGCCACGCCGAGGCCGAGACCGAACAACAGGGCCGACGTGACGAGCGCGGGCATCGGCGGCGCGAGGAAGAAGCCCAGTGCGCCGACGCCGGCCATCGCGCACGAGCCGGAGACGATCACGGGGACGGACAACCGCTTCAGCAGAAAGTCCGCCGCCTGATTGCCGCACGCCGCCGTCGCCGCCGTCACGGTGAAGAGCACGCCGCTCCACAGCGCCAGATGGCCGCGCGCGGTGCCGATCTCGCCGAGGTACAGCGGCAGGACCGGGCCGAAGCTGCGGTCCACGAGCTGGAGCCCGAAGACCATCACCGTCAGCATGAGAAACGCCGGCACGCGGCGCAGCACGGCGAATGACGCGCGCTCGCGCACGTCCGCCGGCACGCGCGCGACAATCGACTCGTCGTAGCCGAAGACCACGGCGAGCACCGCCAGCAGGTAGACGGCCGCGGCGACGACGAACGCTTCGCGCAGGCCGACCGTCGCCGCCAGCACGCCGCCGACCACCGGCCCGACGGCCGGGCCGAGCCGCTGCGCCGTGTGCACCCAGCCGATCGCCACGGCGATGTACTCCGCCGGCGCGGACTCCGCCGCCATCGTGATGGCGATCTGTCCGTAGCCGGCGAAGAAGCCGAGCAGCGCGCGGAGCGCGAGGACGTGCCACGGCCGCTGCACGGCGGCCATCACGGCCATGATCAGCACGAAGGCCGCGAGCGATCGCACGACCATCAGCTTGCGGCCGTAGCGATCGGCGACGCGCGCCCAGAACGGCGCCATCGCCGCCGTGATCGCCGGCGTGATGCCGAGACTGACGCCGGACCAGATCGCGTTCTCCGCGGGGTCGTGGACGCCGAGGTGCTCGAAGTAGAGCGGCAGAAACGGCATCACCAGCGTGAAGCCGGTGAACCCGATGAACGTGGCCACGGTGACCGCGGCCTGGTTGCGGCGCCAGTCGGCGCGCGGCGGCAGTGTTGCGGCGTCCATCACCGCGCCGGCCACGGCGGCAACGAGCACCGCGTGGGCCGATCGCTGCGATAGCCGAGCAGATAGTCGGCCTGCATGATCTTGTGAATCTCGCGCGTGCCTTCGTAGATCACGGCGCCCTTGCAGTTGCGATAGAAGCGGCCCACCGGGTACTCGTCCGAATAGCCGTTGGCGCCGTGCACCTGGACGGCATCGCCGGCAGCGCGCTCGGACGCCACCGTCGCGAACCATTTCGCCAGCCCGGTCTCGCGCGTGTTGCGCCGGCCCTGGTTCTTGAGCCAGCCCGAGCGGAGCCAGAGCAGGCGCGCGGCCTGATAATCCGATTCCATCTGCGCGATCATTTCTTTCACGAGCTGGTGCTGGCCGATCTCGACGCCGAACGTCTCGCGCTCGCCGGCGTATTTCACGCTGGCGTCGCGGCAGGCGCGGATCAGTCCGGTCGCGCCCGCGGCGACCGTGTAGCGGCCCTGGTCGAGGGCGAACATCGCAATCTTGAAGCCCTCGCCTTCCTGCCCGACCAGGTTCGCTGCCGGCACTTCGACGTCGTCCATCTTGAAAAACCCGGTGTTGCCGGCGAGGATGCCCCACTTCTGGGTCAGCGTGCCGCTCGAGAAGCCCTTGAAGCCGCGCTCGATGATGAACGCGCTCAGGCCGGAGGTGTCCCGGGCCTTCTTCTTCTCGAGGTCGGACCAGGCGAAGACGAGGAAGTTGTCGGCGACGTCGGCCAGCGAGATCCACATCTTCTCGCCGTTGAGGACGTAGCTGTCGCCCCGCTTCACCGCGGTCGTCTGGATGCCGCGCGCGTCGCTGCCGGCGGACGGCTCGGTGAGGCCGTAGGTGGAGATCTTCTTTCCTTGCGCCTGCGGGACCAGGTAGCGCTGCTTCTGATCCTCCGTGCCCCATGTGAGCAGCGTCAGGCAGTTGAGGCCGGCGTGCACCGACATGATCACGCGGAGCGAGGTGTCGACGTACTCGAGCTCCTCGCTGATGACTCCGAGGCTGATGTAGTCCATCCCCGCGCCGCCGTAGGCCGCCGGCACGGACGCGCCCAGCAGGCCGAGCTCGGCCATGTCGGTGAGGAACTTCTTGTCGAACTGATGGGCGCGGTCGAGCTCGCGGATCTTCGGCGCGACTTCGCGCGCGGCCCACTCACGGACCGTCTGTTCCAGCAGCTGGTGCTCGTCACTCAAATCGAAATCGACCATGGTCTCCTCAAAAATGACCCCTGGAGTTTCCCAAATCGTACGAAACGACTCCCGAGGTCGTTTTTCTACACTCGGCGCAATTCGACGAGATCGCCGACCTTGACGCCGAGCGTCTCGGCCGCGCTCTCCGCCTGAGCGGCGCATTCCAGATGATCGGTGCTGCCGAACAGCGCGCCGATGTCGCCCGGCGCGATCTCGGAATAGGTCGAGACGATCCGCGCGATCGACCGTCCGCCGACCGTCAGCTGCAACGCGCCCGAGCCCTCCGCCAGCCGTTCGCACGACTTGCGATCGAGGTTGGTGACCACGTTCCCGAACCGATCGATCCGCACGACGGCGCCGCGCAGGACGGCCCCATCGAGGCTCGGCCGCGGCAGCTCGAGCAGCGTGTAATCCGTCAGCGGCCGTCCGAGCGCCGTCAGGTGCACGCCCTTCGAGAGCCACGCCGCCGCGGGCGCGAAACGATCGCGGCCCTCGAACGTCCGGCTGACCGTCGGCCGCGCGTAGCGGCGCTCCGTCAGCTCGACGACCTTCTTGGGTGCGTGCTCCTGGAACACCGCCGTGAGGACGCCGTTGTCGGGCGCCACGAACTTCCAGTCCGCGACCTCCGCCGCGAGGCCGCGCCGCGCGCTGCCGACGCCGGGATCGACGACAACGACGAACACGGTGCCGCCGGGAAAGTACTTATAGGTGGCCGCCAGCTCGTGGGCGGCAAACGGAATGTCGTGGGCCGGCAGGTCGTGCGAGAGGTCGACGACCGTCGCCTCGGGGTTGATCCCGAGCATCACACCCTTCATCACGCCCGCGTAATGATCGCGTGTGCCGAAATCGCTGAGAAATGCTATGAGAGGCTTGGCCATGAGCCGGTCAGTCCTTGCCGGCTCGATGACGCACCCGGGCCGGGTTTATGTCTTGCGGAACAATGCCTCGCGGGTATTGCTCTTGAGCAGGACGGACTCTGCCACCACGAGACCCTCGAACATTCTATTGATGTCCCGGTTCACAAGCACGTTCCGCTTGACCGGCGTCGCCGGGTAGGCCTTCTGCCGGAAGCCGTCATCCGACTCCACAATGAAGCGGGAATACGTGGTCAGCTCCCCCGCGCCATTGGCGAAGAACCCGTACAGCGCCCCGCCCTTCCGGAGCATCTTCGTCAGCCGCGGCGCCAGAACCTGACTGGTCGGCTTGTCCAGATAGTCGAAGAGGTCCCAGCAGAGGATGCCATCGGCCGAATCCTCACCATGGACGAGCCGCGCCAACAGCAGTTCCGCCAGATTCTCCGCCTGCGCGCGTCGTGCCTTCTCCAGCTCGCCAAACAGATCGACGACGTGGATCTTGCAGGAAAGACGCTCGCCGAAGAAGGAGATGTTGGGTCCGACGACGGGTCCGAGATCGACGAGGACGGGCGACGGCTGCTGCGCGACAGCGCTGAGGAACTTGCGCAGGACTTTGGATGAGGTCGGCGGGTCGGCCGACACCACGAGCGACGCCGAGGCCGGCGCGGACGCCGGGACCTCGGCTTTCTTCGCTCCCCAATTGAACAGACCGGACACGTGCGTGCCTCGATCAAAGCCGCCCCTGCCGGCGGCCCCGAACGACGTTACCGCGCGCCGGTGCCGACGGGCTGACCCGTCGTGACCGGAGTGACCGGAGTGGGCTGAGTGGGCGTGCTGCTGGCCTGCGTCGGCTTGGCATCGGCGGCCGGCTTCGTCGTCGGCCCGGCGCCCTGCTTCTGCATGTCGATCGCGCCGCGGAAGTGCGCGCCGTCCGCAATCGCCACGCGCGGCGCCGACAAGTCGCCATCGACCGATCCGTTGTCGCGGATGTCGACGCGCTCGCTGGCGGTCACGTTGCCGATGACCTCGCCCTGGACGACGATCGCCTTCGCGAAGATCTGGGCCTTGATCTTGCCGTTCGGCCCGATCGTCAGGATGTTCTGACGAAGCTCGATCTTGCCCTCGACCTGGCCCTCGATCGTGAGATCTTCGCTGCCAGTCAATTCACCTTTGATGATGACGCTCTTCCCGATGTTCACCATATCCCTCTCTTGCTGACGCGGCGTCTCCACGCGATTGGTCACCGGCTCAGGCGCATGGTGACTCGGCGCGGGGGTACCCGTCGACGGCGGCGGCTTAACGGCTTCATCACGCTTCCACATGTGTAGTCTCCAAGCTCAACGAAACTCCTGGAGGCAGCCGGGCTCTTTAGAAGCAGCCAGCCGGGGGGGAGTCAGGCACGGAATGCTACCATGAGACTGAGACCCCCGGACGTGCGGATCTACCTCGATTTCAACGCGACCACGCCCCCCCTGCCCGACGTCGTGGCAGCGATGACGAGCGCGCTCGCGTCCGACTTCGGCAACCCGTCGTCGGTCCACGCCTTTGGACAGTCTGCAAAAGCCGTGCTCGATTCTGCCAGGGCCTCGGTGGCCTCGCTGATCGGCGCCGAGGCGGCCGACGTGGTCTTCACGGGCGGCGGCACCGAAGCCGACAACCTGGCGCTCCGGGGAGCGGCCGAGGCGCTCGAGCCCTCGGGCCGGCGCGAGATCATCACGTCCGGTATCGAGCACGAGGCCGTGCTGAATACCGCGAAAGCCCTGGAGCGACGGGGCTGGAAAGTCACGCTGCTGCCGGTCGGATCGAGCGGCGTCGTCGAGCCCGACACGCTGAAACAGGCGATTTCACGCGACACGGCGCTGGTTTCCGTGATGTACGCCAACAACGAAGTGGGGACCGTTCAGCCGGTCGCGGAGCTGGCGGCCATCGCGCGCAGCGTCGGCGCGTGGATGCACACCGATGCGGTGCAGGCAGCCGGCAAGCTGCCGATCGCGGTTCGCGAGCTGGGCGTAGACATGCTGGCGATTGCGGCGCACAAGTTCGGCGGCCCCAAAGGCGTCGGCGCGCTGTGGGTGCGCCGGGGTGTCCGTCTGGTGGCCACCATGTCGGGCGGCCGACAGGAGCGGGGTCGGCGCGCCGGCACCGAGAACGTGCCGGCCATTGCCGGCTTCGGGGTGGCGGCAGCTCACGCGCGGGCGTCCCTCGGCGCTCATGTCAGATCAATCGGCGCGTTGCGCGACCGCCTGCAGGATCAAATCCTCACCTCGGTCCCCGGGACCGCCGTCAACGGCGACCCGGCCCGTCGCGTCGCCAATACGACGAACATCAGCTTCGAGGGGATCGAGGCCGAGTCGCTCTTGATCGCGCTCGATCTCGAAGGCGTGGCCGTCTCTACGGGATCGGCCTGTTCGTCCGGCACACTCGAGGCGTCGCATGTCCTGCGCGCAATGGGCCTGCCGAACGCGCGCGCCCGCAACTCGCTGCGCTTCAGCCTCGGCCCGACGACGACGGCCGAGGAAGTGGACTTCGTGGCCGGCGTCCTCCCCCGCCTGGTCGCACGCCTTCGCACGCTCGGCCGGACGGCCGCAGCGCTCCGCTGATTATGCGCGTCGTGGTCGCCATGTCGGGCGGCGTGGACTCCTCCGTCGCCGCCAGCCTGCTCGCCGAGGCCGGGCACGACGTCGTCGGCCTCTCGATGCAGCTCTACGACCAGTCGGGGCCGGAGAAGTTCGGCTCGTGCTGCAGCCTCGACGATCTGTATGACGCCCGTCGCGTGGCGGCCGCCATCGGCATCCCCCACTACATCGTCAACTTCGAAGAGCGATTCCGCGAGACGGTCGTGGACAACTTCGTCGGCGAGTACGCGGCGGGCCGGACGCCGATCCCGTGCGTGCACTGCAACGCGGACCTGAAGTTCGCGACGCTGGTGGAGCGCGCGGTGGGCTTCGACGCGGCCGCGGTCGCCACCGGTCATTACGCCCGTGTCTCGTATGACGAAGACCGCCGGCGGCACCGTCTGTACCGGGGCGCCGATCCGGACAAGGATCAGTCGTACTTCCTGTTTTCGCTCACGCAGGATCAGCTGTCGCGCGCCCTGTTCCCGGTCGGACACCTGACCAAGCCGGAGGTCCGGGCGCACGCCGCCCGGCTCGGCCTCGCAGTGGCCGACAAACCCGACAGCCACGAGATCTGCTTCGTCCCCGATGGCGACGCCGCCGGCTTCGTCGAGCGCCACATGGCGCACGCGCCGGAAACCGGCGAGATCGTCGATTCCGGCGGCAAGACGATCGGCCGGCATCGGGGCCTGCACCGTTACACCGTCGGTCAGCGGAAGGGCCTCGGCATCTCGGGCAAGGCGCCGATGTACGTCCTGAAGCTCGAGCCGGTCGAAGGCCGGCTCGTGGTGGGCACGCGCGAAGAGCTGGGCGGCACGACGCTCGAGGCCCGCGAGGTCAACTGGATCGCGGGCGAATCAACGCGAGAGCCGCGGCGTCTGACCGCGCGTATCCGGCACCGCCATCAGGACGCGCCCGCCACGGTCGAGGCGCGACCGGACGATCGGGCGGTCGTCACGTTCGACGACCCGCAGATGGCCATCACACCCGGCCAGGCGGTCGTGTTCTACGACGGCGAGGAAGTGATCGGCGGCGGGTGGATTAGTTCAAGTTAGAAGTGAGAGGCCAGAAGTCAGTCCACTTCCCACTTCCCACCTCTGGCTTCTAACTTCTAACTTGTCTCAGTGTCCGTGATGTTCCAGAAACCGCTCGGCCTCGATCGCGGCCATGCAGCCCGATCCGGCCGCGGTGATGGCCTGTCGATAGTTCTTGTCCTGGACGTCGCCGCACGCGAAGACGCCGGGGACGTTCGTCCGTGGCCCCTCCCGCGTCAGGAGGTACCCCGCCTCGTCCATCTCGAGCTGCCCCTTGAACAGTGAGGTGTTCGGGGTGTGCCCGATCGCGACGAACAGCCCTTCGACGGCCAGGTCCTTCTCCGCCCCGGTCTTGAGATTGCGGAGCCGGACGCTCGACACCACGCCCTGCGCCGGATCGTTCACGGCCACGACCTCGGAGTCCCACTCGAACGTGATCTTGTGGTTCGCGAGCGCCTTGTCCTGCATGATCTTCGACGCCCGCAGCGAGTCGCGGCGATGGACGACGGTCACGTGCGACGCGAAGCGCGTGAGGAACGTCGCTTCTTCGAGCGCCGAGTCGCCGCCGCCGACGACGGCGATGGGCTTACCGCGGAAGAAGAACCCGTCACAGGTCGCGCACGTCGAGACGCCGTGCCCCATGAGCGAGCGCTCCGACGGCAGCCCGAGCAGCCGAGCCGAGGCCCCGGTCGCGATGATCACGGAACGGGCGCGGATTTCCTGCTCGTCCATCCAGATCTCGAACGGCCAGCGATCGAGCCGGACGGACGTGACGTTGCCGGTGTGCAGGTCGGCGCCGAAGCGCTCGGCCTGCCCCCGCATGGCGGCCATCAGATCCGGCCCCATGATGCCGTCCTGAAATCCCGGAAAGTTCTCGACCGCGGTGGTCATCATCAGCTGGCCTCCCGCTTCGAGGCCTTCGATGATGAGGGGCTTGAGGTTCGCCCGCGCGGTGTAGAGGGCCGCGGTCAACCCCGCCGGCCCGGACCCTATGATGACAACCTGTCGTGGATCGCTCAATCCGCCCTCAGAGGTGCTTGTCCACCATCTGCTTCAGCGCGGTCTTGTCGACGAGGCCGATGATCTGATCGACCATCTCGCCGCCCTTGAAGAGCATGATGGCCGGAATGCCCCGCACCATGTAGCGCATCGTGATGCTCGGGTTGTCATCGACGTTGAGCTTGCCGACGTCCAGCTTGCCGACGTAGTCGGTGGCCAGCGCGTTGATCGAGGGTTCCATCGCGCGACACGGTCCGCACCACTCCGCCCAGAAATCGACCAGGACCGGTTTTCCGGACTTGAGGACGTTCGAGTCGAAATTGTTGTCGGTAAAGGTGTGCACGTGTTCGGATGCCATGTCGTCTCTGTCCCTCCGCTGCGGGTCATGAGCGGCGCGTACTAGCCGGCCGCTTCGTCGCGAGCCCGTCTATACACTTTGACATATTCTTTTGCGGACGTCTGCCATGAGTGATCTTCCTGCATCCCACGCAGCATGAGTGGACGCCACGCAGCCTCGTCGTGATACAGCCGCAGCGCCTGGCGCAGGGCGCGCGTCATGGCCTCCACCGACGCCGGCCGGAATTTGAATCCGTTCGCCCACCGCGCGCGCGCCGTGTAGGGCTGAATCGTGTCGTCCAGGCCGCCGACGCCGTGCACGACCGGCACCGTCCCGTAGCGAAGGCTGTACATCTGGTTGAGGCCGCACGGCTCGAACTTCGACGGCATCAGGAACAGGTCGCTGCCCGCCTCGACCAGATGCGCCAGACGCTCCTCGAATCCGATATGCGCGGCCACCCGTGACGGGTGCTCGCGCGACCACTCGCGGAGAAACGCCTCGTACTTCGCGTCGCCGCGGCCGACGAAGACCCAGGTCGCGTCGAGAGCCGTGAGCTCGGGCCCGGCAGCCGCAACCAGATCGACGCCCTTCTGCTCCACCAGCCGCGAAACCATTCCCACCAGCGGCCTCGTCAAGGCGTCGTCGCCCTGCGGCAGCCCGAAATGCGCCAGCAGGGCGCGCTTGCACTCGACCTTCCCGCCAAGATCGGACGCGTCGAAATGCGCGGGCAGGTTGGGATCCGTCTTCGGGTCCCACGCCTCGGTATCGATGCCGTTGAGGATGCCGACGTAGCGCTCCTCCCGCGCCTGCAGCACCCCTTCCATCCCGCATCCGAAGGCCGTCGTCTGCGTCTCGCGCGCGTAAGCCGGGCTGACCGTCGTCAGGTAATCGCAATACGTGAGACCGCACTTCAGGAAGCTGAGCTGATTCCAGAACTCCCCCGTGTCCAGGCGGAACACCGACCACGGCAGGCCGAGCGCCGGAACGGTCTCGCGGGGAAACAGCCCCTGATAGGCGAGGTTGTGGATCGTGAAGACGAGACCGGCCTTGGCGAGCCGGGGCCAGCGCGCGGGATCGGTCCGGATGAGCGCCGGCACCAGGCCGGCCTGCCAGTCGTGCGCGTGCACGACATCCACCGGGCGTGCGTCCCGTTCGCCGAAATCCAGCGCGGCGGTGGCGAGCAGGCCGAAGCGGCGGTCGTTATCGGCGTAGTCGCGTCCGGTCGCGCCGCCGTACAGTCCCTCCCGATCGAACAGCTCAGGCACGTCCACCAGCACGACCCGCACGCCGGCCGACACGACGACCACCCGGAACGTGACGGTGTAGGACGCCGAACCGAGACGCACGACATGCGTCGTCGCTGACGCGGCGTCGGCGACGATGCCCCGATATCGCGGGATGACGACCGTGACGGTGTGCCCGGCCTCGCTCAGCGCCGCCGGAAGCGCGCCGACGACGTCGGCCAGACCACCGGTCTTGGCCCAGGGCGTCATCTCTGACGCCACCATCAGAATGTGCAGACGAGGAGCGCGGCCGGTGCGAACCGGCGGGACCGGCGGACTGTCGGAAGGGGTTGGAGCGTCCACGCGACGCTCTGGATTATTGCTCGTTCTCGAACCGGCTGGGCGGCTGACCGCCGACGATACCCTGCGAGCGTCCGACCACCCAGTTGAAGAGGTGGCGCGCTTCCCAGAAGCGGGTGGTGCTGTTGGATGCGCCGAGCACGACCACCGCGACCTGCGATCCCTGCGGAATCTGCAGGAGTGTCGCGAGGCAGTAGCCGGCCTTGCTGATGAAGCCGGTCTTGCCGCCGCGCACGTCGACGTCGGTGCCGAGCAGGCGGTTGGTGCTGTGGATGTTGAATGTCCGGCCGCTGGTGCGGACTTCGAACTCCGCGGTCCGCATGATCGGGCCGAGGCGCTCGTCGGTCGCGGCAAACGCGATGATGTGCGAGATGTCGTACGCGGAGGAGACGTTGCCGGGATTAAGACCGGTCGGCTCTTCGTAGTGCGTGCTCGGCAGCTGGAGCGCGCCGGCCATCTCGTTCATACGCGAGACGAACGCAGCGGTGCCGCCTTCCGAGGTGCGCGCCAGCACACGGGCGGCGGCGTTGTCGGAGGCGATCAGCGTCAGGTGCAGGAGGTCGTTGTAGGAAATCAGTTCACCGGCGCGCAGGTAGGTCACCGACGCGGCGCGGGTGTCGGCGCTCGTGACCAGCACGCGCTGCGTGAGGTCGGGCGCATCGGCGATGAACGTCACGGCCGTCATCAGCTTGGTGAGGCTGGCGATGGACCGCTCTTCGCGGGAGTTCTCTTCCCAGATGACCTCGCCGGTCTGCGGGTCGAACACGATGGCCGCGGCGGCCCGGACGTCGGGGACGAGGTTCCCGGCCACGTCGCGCTTGAAATGCGCGGTCATGGCCTGTTGCTGCTGGCGCTCGGCGGCGAGGCGCCGGGCGCGGGCGGCGGCCGAGGCCCGGGCCAGACTGGTGCGGCTCCGGGTGGTGGCCGGCTTGGCAGACGTCTTGGCTCCCTGGGAGCTGACTTTCTGACCGGATTTCGTGGAAGTCGAGCTGGTCGAACCAGGCTTGGTCGACTTGCGAGTGCTGCTGGACTGGGCGGCGGAGAGGTCGGCGACGGTCAAGCACAACACGGACGACATGGTCGTCACGGCGGCAATACGAGAAAAAGGCCCGAAAATCCGCACGTAGCCCCCCTGGAAGATGCGAGAGGGTCGCCCCTGCCCAGGGGGAACCGTGAATCGCGCTAAAACCGACGAAAATCGTAACATCCCAAGTCCTTGCCTGGCAACAGCTAACAGCCAGTGTTCAGCGAAAAGCGCGCCAACGATCTGCTTATCGGCAGCAAGGACCTTCGAGCCCACTCATGTCTTGCGGAGTGCGATCACTTTTGTCGATCGGCGCACACTCCCGTGACGACTCTCATGGATTTGACGTTGGCGTGTCGCATTCCGTCGCTTCGTGTTGACGCGCGCGATCCAAGGTGATCCAACTTGTTGGCGTCAATAATTCAACAAGGGCGGTGGAAATGACACAGTTTCCGGACAGTTCATCGCACTGGCTCCGCGCAACGCTGGTGCGATCCATTCGAATGTGGCGCGATCTTGGGGATCGGCCCAAGCCATCAAGATTTCGATCGATCGGGCACACCGCTTGCATTGCACGGAATCGAGGGTTAATCGAATGAGCCTGGTTCGACTGCTGGGTTTCACGACGATGACCTGCGGGTGCGTCTCGGGCCGGTACCGTGAAGTCGGATCGGCGCGAGAGATTACTTACATCGAGGAGAAAGGCTCCTCGTGCGGTCACCCCGGGCATCAGCGAAACCAGCCCGTCAGCGCCGACCGTGTGGCCCACGGCTTCCGCGTGACGGACGTCCGCGCGTCCTAATCTCCCGACGCCGCCTCCCCGGCGGGTCGCCTCTGTACTTTTTTCGCCGCCGTACCGAAATACCGGGTCATGGCGCTCGCGCTCGTCAAATCCCGGCCCGTCAGGCCGGCGCTGTCGCTGACCATCGGCCGCTCGCGGCTGCGGTTCTTCCTCGGAGACTGTCTGGACGTCCTGCCGACCCTCGAGGCCGGCAGCATCGGGACGGTCGTGACCTCCCCGCCGTACAACCTCGGGATCAAGTACCGGACTTACCGGGACGACCTGCCCCGCGGCGAGTATCTGAGCTGGTCGGAACAGTGGCTCCGCGCCGCCGCGAGGACGATGCGCGACGAGGGCTCGCTGTTTCTGAACGTCGGCGCCAAGCCGACCGATCCGTGGATTCCGCTGGAGGTCGCGCAGGTCGCGCGGACCCACTTCCGGCTGCAGAACACCATCCACTGGGTGAAGTCGATCGCGATCGACCGGGAGGCCGCCGGCTCGGGCGTCGGCCTCGATCGCGACGTCGCGGTCGGCCACTACAAGCCGATCAACAGCGATCGCTTCGTCAACGACTGCCACGAGTACATCTTTCACTTCACGCCCGCCGGCCAGACGCGCCTCGATCGGCGCGCGGTCGGTGTGCCCTATCAGGATCCGTCGAACATCAAGCGCTGGGCGGCCGCCGGCGAGGGCCTGCGCTGCCGCGGCAACACGTGGTTCATTCCCTACGACACCATCCAGCGCCGCGACCGCGATCGCCCGCACCCGGCGTCATTCCCGGTCAAGGTCCCGGAACAGTGCCTGCGCCTGCACGGCCTCGACCGCGCCGGCGTCGTGCTCGATCCGTTTCTGGGATTGGGCAGCACAGCGGTGGCTGCTGTGAAGCTCGGGCTCGACTTCGTCGGAATCGAACTGGACCAGCACTATCTGGCAGAAGCTGTCCGGCGGGTGAAAGCCGCAGCTGACTGACCCACACAGACCTCCTCGGGGCCGGGACACGGCCGAGGCGGCTCGGGTAAGACCGCGCGGGGAGATTACGGGCCCGACGAGTAAACACTCGCCGGGCCTGTCGCGCTTTCGGTGACTTTCGTCGTCCGGGGTTCCGGGTTCTGGGTCGAGGGTTCGGTTCCAGGTTCAGGGTTCGGTTCCGGGTTCAGGGTTCGAACCCCGAACCCCGAACCGAACCCATGACCCGGAACCCGGAACCCGGGACGACGATGCGCAGCCCCCTGGAGGCGCAGCCCCCTAGAAGCGAATCCGCCCGCCGATTTGAACCTGGCCGCGCGACCTGAGGTCACCGCGGACGAAGTTCGAGAACGGCACAGCCGGATTCGCGAGGTTTGCGACGTTGATCGCGGTGACCTGACCCGTGGTGGCGTTCACCGTGTTGCCGATCGGCGTGACGTCGTTGAAGTTGGCGTAGCGGAACACGCCCCAGTCCTTGTTCAGGAAGTTGAGGATGTTCATCACGTCCACGGTGATCTCGGCGTTCACCTTCTTCACCGGCAGCGTGACCGCGAAACGGCCATCCAGCGTGTTCGTCCACGGCGAGCGGCAGCTGTTGCGCTCCATCACCGAGCCCAGTTGCTTGGCCATGCACTCGTAGCTGTTGAAGTAGTCCAGCAGGTTCTGGAACGTCCCGTTGGTGACGTTCACGCCGGCCGGCTGCGTGTTCATCAGGAACATGATGTCGTTGAAACTCTGGCCGTCGCCGTTGACGCCGGGCGTGTTCCAGAGCACCGTGTACGGACGGCCCGACTGGACGCTGTAGAAGATCGACGCCGTGCCGTTGACGCCCTTGCCGAGGCCGTGCGAGTACGACCCTGTGATGTTCACGCGATGACCCGGATCGTAGTCCGAGATGCCGATCGCCGGATGATTCGGATCCCCCGTGGTGTAGGCGTTGCCCCACACCGACGTCGCCTGATCGCGCGTGCCGTCCATGATCGAGCGCGACTGGCCGTAGAGGTAGGAGACGTCGAGGAACATCCCGTTCTTGAACGGCCGCTTGGCCTCGAACGTCACCGTCCACGACGATCCCTCGGTCGTGTTGGTCAACAGCAGCACGTTGTTGAGCGACGTGTTGGAAAAGGCGTAGAACGGCCGACCGTCGATGTTCGACGAGGCGATCTGCTTCAGGTTGAGGTTCTCGTAGCGGACGTCGTTGATCGTGCTCGTGAAGAGGTACTCCGCCGTCCCATACCAGCCGAACGGCAGCTTCCGGTCGTAGGCGAGATTGCCCCGGATGATCGAGGGGTACTTGAAATCCGGATTGATCAGGTCGATCTCGTTGGTCGCAATCGACGCCGTGATACCGGTGATCTGACCGGGCGAGGTGTACTGCGCATCCGGATTCGCGACGAACGGGATGCGGTTCCCCGCCGCATTGTTCGTCGTCAGGCGCGTGATGTCGAGGCCCGTGTTGCCGTACTGGTTCGAGATCCAGACGTACGGGGTCCGGCCGGCGAACTGGCCGATGCCGCCGCGGATCTGCTCGGAGCCGTCGGTGGACAGCGCGTAGTTGAAGCCGGCCCGCGGTGAGAACAGCGTGTTGTTCGGCACCACGTCGGTCCGGTAGCCGAACTGATCGGCCACTGGGTTGTAACCCGGCTTGTCCGGATAGTGGACGAAGTCGAATCGCGCGCCGTAAGTCAGCGTGAGCTTTGGATTCAGCCGCCATTGATCGCCGGCGTAGAGTCCCATGTGCTGCACGCCGAAGTCGGCCGCGAAGTCCGTCCCGGACACCGTCGGGAACGAATGCGCAAACGACTGCGCCAGCCCTCCCTCGAACAGCGCCAGCGAGTTGAACGTGTAGTTGCCGAAGTACTGGGTGATGAACAGGTTGCGGAAGTGGAAGAACTCGTTGTGCGTGCCGAACGTGAGCTGGTGCTGCCCTACGACCTTCGTGAAGTCGTCGGTCAGCTCGATCATCGTTTGATCGAGGGCGTTGCGGCCCGAATTCGCTTCGCGGCCGGCCCGCACCGTCTGGGTCGACGGCGCCAGCGTCACTGTTACGGTCGGAAAGTTCGCCTCGTAGCCAGGAATCGCGCTGCGGTGCTCGCGCACGAACGTGGCCGCGATCCGCAGCTCGTTCACCGACGCGCCGAACCGGCTCGTCAGCTGCCCGACCGTCGAGTTGGTCGTCGAGTTGAACCGGTAGAACGAATCCGGCGTGATGAAGGCGGTCGTGCTCGGCGTGGCGGAATCCTGAAACGCGCCGACGTAGTTGTGGCGCAGGGTCAGCTGGCTCCGGCCCAGGTTGAAGTCACCACGGACGAAGACCTTGTCGCTGTGCGTCTGACGGATGTACTCCGCCCCCGCGTTCGCGCCCAGATCGTATCCGTAGAGGTTCTTCAGGTCGGCCACGAACTGGTTGAACTGCGCCTCATTGCCGGCCAGCGACGCCTGGCCGGTGCCGCCGACCGAGAATCCCGTCGGCGTCTTCTTCCGCTGGTTGTCGTAGTTGCCGAAGTAGAAGGCCTTGTTCGGCACGATCGGCCCGCCGAGGCTGAAGCCGCTCTGGAAGTCGTTGAACTCGGAGATCGGCGTCTGCGTAATGCCGCCGCTCACCATGTCCTGGTTGCGGCCGAAGAAATAGCCCGTGCCGTGCAGCGCGTTGGAGCCGCTCTTCGTGATCGCGTTGATGCCGCCGCCCGAGAACCCGCTCTGCCGGATGTCGTAGGGCGAGACGACCAGCTGGATCTCCTGAATCGCGTCGAGGCTGATCGGCTGCGTCCCCGCGTTGCCGCCAGGCGTGCCGCCACCGGCCGCCAGGCCGAACAGGTCGTTGTTCACGGCGCCGTCAATCTGGAAGCTGTTGTACCGCTGGCTGCGGCCGGCCACTGACGACGAAGTCGAGTCGTCGTTCAGACCCATCGGGTTGAAGTACACGTTGGTCCGGACCAGGTCGGTGATGCTGCGCGCGATCGTGGGCAGCGCCTCTTTGAGCTCGTTCCCGATGTTGCCGCCGACGCCGGCGCGCGTCAGGTCGATCGGCGAGTTCTCCGCCGTGACCGTGACCGTCTCGGTGACGGCCAGCTGCATGGTGAAGTTCGTCGCGCGCTCTTCACCCAGGCTGACGACGACGTCCTTGACTTCGCTTTCCTTGAAGCCCGGCATCGACACCTTCACGGTGTAGGCCCCGACGCGCACGTTCAGAATCAGGTAGCGGCCATCGGCCTGCGTCACCACCTGGTAGGCCGTGCCCATCGCCGTGTGCGTCGCGGTCACGGTGGCGCCCGGCAGCGCGCCGCCCTGCTGATCTTCGACCAGCCCGCTCAGCGTGCCGGTCGTAATCGTCTGCGCCGAGGCATTCGCCGCGGCTCCCAGCAGGGCCAGCACCATCAGCGGCCCCATCATCTTCTTCAGACAGGCCCTCACCCAGTTCGTCATTGCGTGGTTCTCCAGATCGTTTGTCGCCACCGCGTGGTGCTGCCCCGTTTCGTGTCGCGTGCGTTCGCAGACGGACGACACACCGTCCGGATCTGCACGGAAGGTAGATGAACGCCGGGAACGGACGGGGATCCGCGCCAGAACAGGGCCGGCGCGGCCGGCCCGAATGCGCGCGAGTATAGCAGTACGTCACGCGCCCGACGTTTCAGGCGCGTGACGTACCAATCGGAGGGCTATTTCTTGTTGTTGCGGTTCGGCTTCGGCAGCGTGTAGTCGGACCGATAAATAAGGTCCAGGCCGGGCCGATTCGATTCGATCTTGATCGACCGCCGGAGCTTCAGCGGGTCCGGATTGCTCGAGCTGTAGCCGAGGATGTAGTAGTCAGAGGTCTCCGCGTCGATGCGGCGGAGGCCCTTGTCGAAGTCGTTCGTCTTGCAGATGCAGAACCCGCCCGTCTCCTCGCCCAGCACCTCGAGCGAGCTGATCGTCGTGTTCATGAAATCGCGCCAATCCTCGTACGAGATCTCGTCGTCCTTGATGTCGCGACCGCCGATGAGACCACGCGGGTCCACCGTGTAGAACGTCACGTTGGCGCGACGCGCCGTGCGCGTCAGCTCGGCCAGCTCGCCGATCAGGTCGGCCTCGGCGAACTGCGACCCCGGACGCTTGAACGGATCGGAAGAGTCGCTGCAGTTCGAGCAGTAGCTCGAATTCTGGTTCTGCGAGTCGCCAGTGGACGAGCCGGTAGACGTCCCGTCCGAGGAGCTCGTGCCGTACTTCTCCTGCTCCTTCTTGTAGCGGGAGTCCTTGTACGGGTTGAACGAGTAGCCCTCGCTCACGTAGATGAAGGCCTTGCGGCGGTTGGTGATCTTGGCCGCCTGCTCGAGGAGATCGTAGGCCGTGGAAAACGCGACGTGCGCCTGATAGCGGACGCCGGTCGGGCCCTCAGCGCCTTCGCCGCCGCTCAGGATGTCCTGCGGTGTCAGGCCCGCGCCCATGACCTTGTTGATCGCCTCGTCGAAACGGCGATGGCCGTAGTCGTACGAAATGTCGATCGCAATCGACGAGTAGCCGGTGGACACCAGCCCGACCAGGTCGGTCTCGTGCACCAGCGTGTCGCGGATCTTCTTCAGCAGCGCCTTCACCTGCGGCGTGTCGAGCGGCTGCAGGTGCATGTCGTCGATGAAGATGATGAAGACGCGGCCCGACTGGTCGGCAGGCGGCTTCGATTTCGGAAGGATCAACCCCTCGGTGCGGGGCGCTTCGGCGCCGATCGCGGCCAGACCGCCGAGGGCGCGGCCGCCGACGACGGGCACGAAGTTGGAAACTTTCTGAAGAACGCCGTCTTCGAAGACTTTGAAGTCGTCGACGGACAGGTTCGGAACGAACTTGCCGTCCTTGTCGTGCACGATGACGTCGGTCGAGACGTAGTTAGCGATCGCCCGGAACGTCGTCCCCGGTCCCTGCGCCGGGATCTGGCCCGCCATCTGGCTCGTGCTCAGCAGCACCGCGGATGCCGCCAGGAGCGGCAGGACGATCCGGCTCGTCATCTTTGGGGTCCCACGGTTCGTCTCGTGGTTCTTCCCGGTCGTTGGGTTCTGCATCGGTGTCACCACCACTGGTCATTATGCCAGACGCCTGGCCGTCTCCGCCCGGTTGACCGGGCCGCTGCCGGCCGCCGCGCCGGCCCCGGCGGCGCTGTGGCAGTTCCTGAGCCAGAGCCTGCCAGTCGGTCTCGATGGAGCGCACCCCGGACTTCGCGGCGGCTTCGTCGGACCAGTCGTCGGGATTGAGACGCTGCAAACGCTCCATCAGCCGGTCCCGGTCCTCTGGAGTCCGGGCACGGCGCGTGATTCTCGCGAGCAGATCCTGGTACCGGCTCCGCAAACGGGCCGCTTCGGCCGCGCCGAGCGCACGGCCCAGCGTCGACTGATCGTCGATGAGCGTCGCCGCCGGACGCGGCGGCTGCTGCGGCTGGCTGCCCTGACGACGGCTCTGATCTCCCTGTCCATGCCCGGGCCGCTGACCGCCGGGCCGCGGCCGATGCTCGCGCACTTCGGTCGTCGTGGTGGCATCGCGGTTCAGCGCGTGCCAGTCGAACGTGAGGTCGGGATGCGTGTGCTCGAGGCCGTCACGCGCCTCGTCGTCGAGCGCCTGACGGCCACCCTGCAGGTGCGCCGGCGAGCGGAACAGGTAGAGCACGCGTGTACGACCCGTTCCCTGCGGGGATCGGTACGCGTGCATCACGAAGGTCACTTCGTACCCCCGCTTGTCGCGGGTGTACCGGATGAACGGCACAACCTACCTCTTGCGTGCCGGTTTGCCCGGCTTCGCGCCGGCCTTTTTGGCAGCCTTGGCCGCCGGCTTCGCCGCCTTGGGGGCCGGGCGACGCACTGCGGACTTTGCGGGTTTATCGGACGCTTTCGGCGACGGCTTCGCCGCCGCGTCTCGCGCCGATGGTTTCGCCGATCCAGCCGCTTTCGCGGGCACGACCGGTTTCGTCGGCACCACTGGTTTCGCTGGCGCCGCCGCCTTCGATCCGTTTGGTGCCGCAGGTTTGATGCCCGCCGCAGGCGCCGCCGGAGCGGCCTTCGCGCCTGGACCGACCTTGGTCACGGGCGCCGCCTTGCCGGCTGGAGCGGCCTTGCCGGGCACGCCCTTTACGGGAACCGCAGGTCTCGGCGGTGGTGGCGGGGGCGGAGGCGGTGGTGGCGGAGGCGCGGGAGGCTTCGGCAGCACCCCGATGATCGCCTTCGGACCGGGCGTCCGGGCCGACGCCGCCGCCGGGTCGTGGAACATCCGGACGAGATCGAAGCCATCCGCGGCCGGACGGTAGGTCCAGATTTCCGTCACGCGGGCGCCGTTGGCCTCGCACAACCGCTTGGCCGACTCATAGCCGGCCACCGGCACATAAAGGTGAAACGGCACCTTGGTGCGTGAAAACGGCACCCACTGCGCCATCGCCTCGAGGTTGTTGACCGACTCGCCGCTCTCGACCTCGACGACTCCGGCCAGTTTCTTGTCGTCGATGAGCACGAGGTCAGGAAAGTACAGGTTGGCCCCCAGCTTGATCGGGACGACGTGCTCGTCGCCGATATTTGCCGAGGCCTCGAACTTCCGTTTGTACTTCGCGAGAAGGTGTCGGATCAGGCGATCGTGCTCGAGCTGCTCGCGCACGGGCCTAATGAAGATGGGCGACACTGCGCCTCCAGCGGATTAGGCCACATGCCCGAAGGGATGAATACGCCTGCGAGGAGTGCCACTCCGGCCTGTAATCCTAACATCGGCTACGCCCGCAAGTGCCATAATTTCACGCGAATGGCCTCTGTTCTCGTCATTGATGACGACCCGGCGGTCGGGCTGACCCTCTGTCGGATGCTGGAAGCCGCGGGCCACCGCGTGGCCCGGGAGGAAACGGCGGCAGGAGGGCTCGAGCGGGCGGCCTCGAACCGGCCGGAAGCGGTCATTCTGGATCTGCGGATGCCCGGGCTGGGCGGGCTGGACTTCCTGCGGGCCCTCCGTCAGAACCCCGATGGCGCGACGGTTCCCGTGGCGTTACTGACCGGCGACTACTTCATCCGGGACGAGACGCTCGCCGAGCTGGCAGCGCTCGGCGCCGTGATTCGCTATAAGCCGGTCTACCTGGACGACCTGGCCGCGCTGATGCGCGACCTGCTCAGCGCTTCCCGAGAGGCAGTGTCCTGATGCCGAAGCCGGTCCACATCATCGGCGTGCCGCTCGACCTCGGCGGCGGGCGTCGCGGGGTCGACATGGGCCCGTCCGCGGTGCGGATCGCCGGTCTGGGCGAGCGCCTTGAAGCGATGGGCTGCCTCGTGGCCGACAAGGGCGACCTGCCGGCGCCCATTCCCGAAACCCGATCGGCCCGGGATCCGAAGAAACGCTATGTCCGCGAAATCGCCCGCGTCTGCCAGCGCCTCTACCAGCAGGTCTCGCAGGCGCACGCCGAAGGCGCACTGCCCATCGTCCTCGGCGGCGACCATTCGCTCGCGGCGGGATCGGCCGGCGCGTCAGCCGACGTCGCGGCGGAGCGCGGCGGCGAGATCGGACTGCTGTGGATCGACGCGCACGGCGACATGAACACGCCGGCGACGACCCTGAGCGGCAACGTTCACGGCATGCCGCTCGCCGCGCTGCTCGGTCCCGAGCCGGCCGAGCTCTCGCGGATCGGCCGGCGCTCGCCGAAGGTTCGCGCGGACAAGACGGTGCTGATCGGCGTCCGCAACCTGGACGAGTTGGAGAAACAGCAGATCCGCGACGCGCGCGTGCACGTCTTCACGATGAAGGACATCGACCGGCACGGCATCGCGGTGGTCATGAAGCGCGCGCTCGCGCTCGCCGGCAAGGGCACGGCGGGCATTCACGTCTCGTTCGACGTGGACGTCTGCGATCCGGTGATCGCCCCCGGGGTCGGGACTCCGGTGAAAGGCGGCCTCGACTACCGGGAAGCGCACATGGCGATGGAGATGATCGCGGACTCCGGACGGCTGATGGCGCTCGATCTGGTCGAGATCAATCCCATTCTCGACATCAGCAACCAGACCGCGCAGCTCGGCGCCGAGCTGGTGCTCTCGGCGATGGGCATGGGCATCCTTTAAAACCCTTTGCACAATCCTTTGGGCGTCCAGTCGTGGGCGGGCGTCGATCGGGGTTGTGTCGAGTCCTGCAGAATGAGCACGACCGAGCGGCGCGGACCGGTGCCGGTACCGGTCAGTTCCATCGGAAGTCCGCCGGGCACCAGAACACCGGGGTCGTTGGCGCGTTGATCGATCCGTCCGTTCGGCGTCTCCACACACATCGAGCCTTCGAGCGTGACCCAGGCTTCAGTACCAGGATGGCGGTGCACCACGCTGGCCATGCCTGGTTGAAAGACGCCTTCCATATACACCGCGGCATAGTTCTCCGCCTTGAAGAGCGGCAGCGGACCCACGCGCGCCACGCGCGTGCCGCCTGGCGGCCGGAAGCCGGCGGTGCCGATCGTGAAGAGCCACGTCTTGCCGAGCGATTCGACCACTGTGCCGCGCGGCCCCCGGGCAGCCGCGGCCGCGGCCTTCGTCGGATACGTATCGAGGTGCCAATAAAGGTCGGGCCGCTCGGGCAGCGGACCGAGTTCTTCGCGCGCCGTAATGAAGCACCCGAACTCTCGGCCGGCTCGTTCACTCACCGGTATGCAGGTGCCGTCGGTCTGGGACCACAGCGCGGCGGGGGCCGCGATCGCGATCGCCAGTACCAGCAGCAGACATCTCTGCCAGGGCATGGCATTCTCCATGTTCATGTTGGGGGCGCGTCCATCGTACTTCATCGTCCGCCCGCCACTTCGTCTATCATCGTCCCCGGCTCCATCCCTGATTCGACGACACCTTCGTTGAAGGAGACGACACGTCCATGCGCGACTTCCCCTCCCGCTCACTCGCTCGCACGATAGGCACGATGGCGCTCGCCATCGCCACGCTTCCGGCGCTGCTTGGCGCGCAGGGCGCCGCCGGCCGTCAAGGCGCCGGACGGGGCGCGCCGGCGGCCAATGCCGGCCCGATGCCGGAGATCATTGCCGGCGGCATCCAGGTCGTGAAGGTCGTGGTCTCGAAGGACGACTTCTCCGCCAAGCCGTTCCACGCCGACAACGGCACGACCATCGTGCTGTGGGTGAAGATGCCGGCCGGGATGGGTCTCATCGAGATCGACGAAGACACTTCGCTGCTGCAGTCGTTCAAGGACGACAAGGGCACCGACCTCGGTGGCAAGTTCGACAGCTTTCCGGACGAGTTCGAAGACGGCACGGGCGGCACGATCGAGATCCAGAGCACGGCGATTCCCGCCGCCGGCTCGACCGCGCTGCTCGCCGAAGGCACAATCGCGATGAACGTCGCCACGGGCACGAAGCCGACCCGCGTCGCCAACGTGCGGATCGAGAACGACCGCAAGTTCACGCTGGGCGCCACGTCGATCACGGTCGCGGAAGTCGAGACCGACGGCGAGGACCTGAAGTTCACGATGAAGCTGCCGCGGTCGGTGATGACGACGATCCGGGAAGTGAAGTTCTTCGACGCTAAAGGTGTCGCGCTCGAGGGCCGTCGTACCGGCACCGGCTACATGAACGACGCGGGCGAGATGAGCTTCTCGGTGAAGACCGCGCTCAAGACCTTCACGGTCGAGTTCGAACAGTGGCAGGGTCTGCGCACGATCAAAGCGCCGTTCAAGGTACGCGCCGGCCTCTCGCTGGGCGGACAGTAGCGTCTACCGACCAGAGCTTTTCACCACGAAGCACGCGAAGGCCACGAAGTATTTCCTGAAGACTCTTCGTGCCCATCGTGCCCTTCGTGGTGAGAGCTTTTTGACTCACCGCCAGACATACTCCCGGCGCGCGCGGACGTCGACGCCGGATCGTCCGACCTGCACGTCCAGCGCGTGCACGCCCTCGCGCGGCACGCCGGTGGGCGTGAAGTGCAGCACATAGCTTGCCCGGAACTCGCCGACGACGCGTCGCAAGGTGCCGGCGACGCTGTCGTTCTGCATCAGCGCGACCACGGCCCCGCCGGTCGTTTGCGTCAGTTCACGGTAGAGGCTCGCGATCGGGCTGAAAGCGCCAGTGCCGACAAGGCCACTGGCGCCGGGGCCCACCGCGCCGGGCCGGCTGGCCAGCACGGTCGTCACCGTCGGCGTCGTCCGGCGCGCGACGTCCAGGAGCGTCGCGCCGTCCGTCACGCTGCCGGTCTCGAGGCCGTCGCTGAACAGCACGAGCAGCTGGCGGCGGTCCGCGGCGATGCGGGCTGACAGCGCCACCGCGAGGGCGTCGAAGATCGCGGTGGAGCCGAACGCGCGGATGGTCGCAAATGCAGACGCGTCGCCGCTCGACGGATCGGTGAAATCGAGGAGGCGATGCACACGCATGTTCACCGTGACGATCTTCAGACGATCGTCGCGGCCGAGATCGCCCCGCAACTGATCGATGGCGCGTCGAAGCTGGGTGAGCACCGCGCCGTCCACGCTCTGGCTGACGTCGAGGATCACCGTGACGTCGATCGGATTGCGCTCGTAGCTGATCGCCGAAATCGTCTGACGCACACCGTTGTCCGTCACCGAGAAGTCGCGGGCCTCGAGCCCCGTCACCGGCCGGCCCGCCCGGCGGACGGAGACGTCCACGGAGACGGCGTCCGTCGCCGCCCGAAACGTCGGCGTCTGCTCCTGCGCGAAAAGGGCCGGCGCGGCCGCCAGGCCGGCGAGAAGCACGAAGGGCCGAACGTGTCTCATCGCGCCAACTCCCGCAGCCGGCCGAGGATGGCGGGAAACGCCCGGTAGTCGCCCTGCCAGTAGAACCACCAGGGATCGAGCGCGTCAGCCGTCTCGACGGCGCCGGCCAGGTCGGCCGCGGCCTCACGCTTGCCCTGCTGGACGAGGAGCGTCATCAGCGCCACGCGTGCCGACTGGGCGCCGGGCCACGCGTCGAGCGCCGCGCCGTAGGCTGCGGCGGCCTCGTCCTCACGTTTGAGGTTCCGAAGAATGTGCCCCCGCATCAACGCGTGCAGGTAACGGAGCTCCTTGTTGTCACCAGGCGCCGGGCCGAGTACGGACAACGCGCGATCGAGCTGACCGGTGCGGTAGAGAAACCAGGCTTCTCGAATCGCGGCTTCGTCGCCCGCCGCATTCGTGCCGCGGGCCGCCTCGTAGCGCTCGAGCACTTCACGGGCATGCGCCGCCGGCGGTGGCACAACCGCGATAGACGCGCCTGCCCGCCCGACGGTGGATCCAATCCACCGTTGGTCCGTCACCATGCCGAGCGCGAGGCGCAACCGCGAATCCGCCGGGCACCGCACGAGCGCGCGCTGCACGAACGGCAGCGCGACAGCGGGGCGCTGCAGGCCCTCGAGCATCGCGGTCGTGGTCCAGTACCAATGACATTCGAAGCCGTCGGCGCCGAGCGGCTGACGGATCAGCCGCATGTGCAGCTCCAGCAACCGGAGCGCGTCTGCCTGCGCGCCGGCCGTGCCGTGATCGAGACCGGCCCTGGCGAGTTCGAGCGCGAAGAGCGCCTCCATCTTCGGTCGGCTGGGCCAGATCGCCTCGCCCTCGCGCATGGCGTCGATCAGCCGGTCCAGGTCGGCCGGCCGCACCCGGCCGATGGCGGCGTCATCGCCCCGTTCGAAAGAGGCGGCGAGATCCGCGAGCACGGCAGACGCTCCGTCGCCGGCGGGCCTGGCGTCCGGAGCGGCCGCGGGAGCCAGAGGCTCGATCGCGTAGCCGCCGCGCGCCGTCACCTTCAGCGAGGGGCGATCGGCGACGCGAACGTCGATGGTGTGCCAGCCCTCCCGCTTCACGCCGCTCGGCACGTACTGCAGCACATACCCCTGCCGGAACTCGGCGACGACGTTCTGCACTTCGCGATCGACGCTGACCGGAAGGCCGAACACGTTGTACTCATGAAAGGTGCCGCCCGTGCTGGCGGTGATCGGCGGCAGGATGCCGATCGCGTCCCGCCGGAACGGGCGCCAGAAGCGTTGGCGCGGGAACTCGCAGTCGAACACGCAGATCGTGTTGCCGATCATCGACTCGCCGAAGATCACGTGCAGCATGGCGTCACTGCGGCGCGCCATCGCGGCGAGCGACTGCCCGTCCACGACGCTGATGTCGTCGGTCGCCTTCGTGACGACGAGCACGAGATGGCGCCGCCCCGGTTCGACCGGCCGGATGAGGGACGCGGCGATCGCGTCGAAGAGCGACGACAGGCCATTCGACGCGAGCCCGCGCGCCTCAATCGCGATCGGCGTCTCAACCGGCTGCAGCGGAACGACTTCGGCCGCGTAGGTGTCGATCGTCACGACGCGCAGGCGATCGCCGGCGCGAAACGCGGCACGCGCCTTCTCCGCGAGGTCGGTCATGCGCCGGGCCACCTCGCCCGGCGGACGGGGACGTCCCCAGAGCAGAGGCGATCCGCCGCTGACATCCACCACCAGTGACACGTCGAGCGGCACGCGCGAGGCGTCCACGCGCTCGACGCGCTGACGCACGCCGTTGTCCAGCACGACGAAATCCGCCGGCCCCAGGCCGGTCACCGGCCGGCCTCCATCGCGGATGCCGACATCGAGCGTCACGAGGTCCGCCGCCGATCGAAAGGTCGGCGTCTGTTCGGGCGTCGTCGTCGGAGTCGGCGGCGACGTCTGCGACGTCTGGGCGCCTTGCGTCGGGACGCCGGCGCCTCGCGTGCCCGAGACGAGGGCGACGCTCAGCACGGCAGCCATGCCCCACTGCCATCGACCGCGCGCGCTCACGGTTGCAGCTCCAGGCGAAGCCGCTTGATGAGGATCGGCCAGAACCGATCGTCCGCGTGCGCGTATTCACGCCAGGGATCCGCGGCGCCCGGCCGGGCGTCGAACATCGCCCCCACCACGGCCGAGGCCTCGCGCCTCCGCTCCTGCCCGAACAGCAGCGCGGCCAGCGCAACTGACGCCGCCTGGGCCGCCGGACGCGCGGCCAGTGCCGCCCGGTACGCTTTCTCCGCGTCCGCCGGACGCTTCTTACGATCGAGCGCCTGCGCCTTCACGAAGCGCGCGAGATACAGGACCCACGGATCGCGCGTGAGGTGTTCGACTTTGCCGCTCAGATCGATCGCGCGGTCGTCATCGCGCAGACGATACGCGATCGCCGCCAGCCGCATGGTCGCTTCGGCACCGATGTCCGGATCGTCCTGCAGCGGCTCGAGTCGCTGACGGGCCGTCTGCGGGCGGAACCATTCCTGAAGCATCGCTTCGCCCAGGACGAACCGCGGCTCGGTCATGAAGCGCAGCCGGACGTGGAAGAGATGATCGATCTCGTCGTCCACGTTGTAGAGGTTCTCGATGCCGTCGCTGCGCTGGAACTCGGCATCTTCGCTCCGCTGCGAGACCGCCAGCGCCGCCAGCTGCCACAAGCGCTCGACCTCGCCGGGCGGCCCTGCCTCGCGCAGCAGCCGGCAGCCCCATTCGAGAAGCAGCGGCGGCGCATGCCAGGTGAGGATTTCAGGGATGCGCCAGTTGCCCTGCTTGTCCAGATACGCGAGGTACGGGGGCGCGCGGCGCCGCGACTTCCACTCGAGCCATTCGCCCGCCCGCGCGGCCTCCAACGCGAACAGCGCGGCCGCGAGACGGCGCCGATCCTTCGCGCCGGCGGATCCCGCGTCGATCCACGCGGGACCGTCGCGTTCGAGGCCTTTGAGGATCTCAGCAAAGTCCGCCGGCGCGTTCAGCGCCGCGACCACGCCGTCGTAATCACCGGCGAGATACCGATCGAGCAGCGGCGCGACGGTTGATCGCTGCGGCGCGCCCTGCGGCACGATGCCCGAGGCACCGAAGGCCACGAAAGCGACGAACACCGCGGTCAGTGTCCGCCAGAGCCTCTTTCCAGCACATTGGGATCCTAAGCTTAGAATTCCACGTGGACAAGTTGTCGC
>JADMIO011270899.1_pt1 | contig 47215 bp, 49 predicted proteins | sample 8958161 | NCBI WGS metagenome assembly JADMIO01 (sample SAMN16585339, study PRJNA669376) | soil metagenome | isolation source: Crop rotation soil | place: USA: Cullars Rotation, Alabama | collected 2011
CCGCGACTTCAAGTCACGTGAATTCCAAGCTTCGGATCCCACTGTGCTGGAAAGGTACCCCAACGCAGTGAGTGCGTATCCGACGGCAATGGCGACGAGCACCGCGTAGGACTTGCCGTCCTTCGGCAACACGAACGCGGCGAGCAGTGCAGCGAGGACGAACGTCAGGTTGAACAGCGTGTCGTAGAAGGAGAACACGCGGCCGCGGTAGTCGTCGTCGATCTCCTCTTGCACGATCGTGTCGATGCAGATCTTCGCCGACTGCGTGACGAAGCCGATGATCGCCGCACCTGCCAGCAACGGAGCTTTCGCGAACGGCAAGCCGAACGCGATGGTCGTGACTGAGGCGAGTGAGAAGACGGTGACGACCCAACGCGGCTTGCTGATCCGGGACGTGGCTACTGGAGTCGCGAAGGCTGCAATCACATAACCGATGGCTGATGCGGCGAACGCCTGTCCGAGTCCGGTCAAGCCCGCGCGCAGCACGCCGTCGTCGTGGAAGTAGTTGCGGTAGAGCAGCAACGTGCCGATCGTCGACATCCCGAACAACAGTCGGGAGCCGGCGACTGCACCCAGCGCACGCGCCGCCGCACGTCGCTCCCACACATGCCGGGCGCCGGCGCCCAGGCCGTTGACGACGTCGCGAAGTGCGCGAGCGAGAGGTGGCGCCTCGGTCGTCGGTCCGAGCAAGGTGACCGGCATGCGTTGTGCGACGGCAGCCGCAGCGAGATACAGCGCGCACGAGGACACGGCAATGATCGCGTTGCCGCGGTCGCCTGGTCCCACGCCATGCCTCAGTCCGAGTGCGACGCCGAGCCCCAGAATCGTCACGAAGGAGCCGGACGTCGTCGACACCGAGTTGGCGAGCAACAGCTGGCGGCGTTCGACGACATGCGGCAACGCCGCGGATAACGCGGAGAGATAGAACCGGTTGACGGACAACGCGGCGAGCGCGGCGACGTAGAACAGGCCGCCGCGCGCACCGTGGGTCACCAGAACCAGTGCCGTGGCGACGACGAACAGGCAACGGATGACGTTGGCGAGGACCAGGACGCGCTGGCGTTGCCAGCGGTCGAGAAAGACACCCGCGAAAGGTCCGACGAGGCTGTAGGGAAGAAGGAGTACGACGAACCCGGCCGCCGCCTGCTTGGGATCGGTCTGGTGGTCGGGGTTGAAGAACACCGCACCGGCGAGGCTTGCCTGGAACACGCCGTCGGCCGTCTGCGACACGAGTCGCGTTGCGTAGAGCCGCGGAAACCAGCGTTCGCGGAGCAGCTCAACCACAACGCCCCGCCGCACGAACCCAATCTAGGTCCGCAGGGCGGGACGTCGTACGAGCTTTGTTGTTACCCCGCGATGAACTTCTCGAGCTGGGTGCGAGCCAGAGTGTCCTCGACCTGCACGGGCGGCGACTTCATGAAGTACGCCGACGCAGGCAGGATCGGGCCACCGATGCCACGGTCCAGGGCGATCTTGCAGCAGCGCAGTGCGTCGATGACGACACCCGCGGAGTTGGGGGAGTCCCAGACCTCGAGCTTGTATTCCATGTTGAGCGGCACGTCACCGAACGCGCGACCCTCGAGCCGGACGTAGGCCCACTTGCGGTCGTCGAGCCACGCGACGTAGTCGGACGGGCCGATGTGCACGTTGCGGTCGTGCACCTTGCCGGCCAGCGGACCGCTGTCGAGGTTGGACGTCACGGCCTGGGTCTTGGAGACCTTCTTGGACTCGAGCCGCTCACGCTCGAGCATGTTCATGAAGTCCATGTTTCCGCCGACGTTGAGCTGGTAGGTGCGGTCGAGGATCACGCCGCGGTCCTCGAACAGCTTGGCCAGCACGCGGTGCGTGATGGTCGCGCCGACCTGGCTCTTGATGTCGTCACCGACGATCGGCACACCGGCCGCGGTGAACTTGTCCGCCCACTCCTTGGTGCCGGCGATGAAGACCGGCAGGCAGTTGACGAAGCCGACGCCGGCCTCGATCGCGCACTGCGCGTAGAACTTCGCGGCGTCCTCAGAACCCACTGGGAGGTAGCAGATGAGCACGTCGGCGCGGGTGTCCTTGAGCGTCTGGATGACGTCGACCGGCTCCTCGTCCGACTCCTCGATGGTGGCCTTGTAGTACTTGCCCAGGCCGTCGAGCGTGTGACCGCGCTGGACGGTCACACCGGTGGGCGGCACGTCGCAGAGCTTGATGGTGTTGTTCTCGCTCGCGACGATCGCTTCGGAGAGGTCGCGACCGACCTTCTTGCCGTCGACGTCGAACGCGGCGACGAACTCGATGTCGCGCACGTGGTAGTCGCCGAGCTGAACGTGCATCAGACCCGGGACGCGAGCCGACGCGTCGGCGTCCTTGTAGTACTCGACGCCCTGAACGAGCGACGCGGCACAGTTGCCGACGCCGACGATGGCTACTCGGACGGAACCCATCCCGGTGTTCTCCCTTATCTGGTTACTTGGTGTTCGTGCGCCGTGGCCGGGCGGCGATGCTGCTGCCGCGCTCGGTGGCGATGAGCTCGTTGAGCCAGCGGACCTCGCGGTCCACCGACTCCAACCCGTGCTGCTGGAGCTCGAGGGTGTAGCGGTCGAGCTTTTCCCTGGTGCGGCCCAGCGCGCTGGTCACGGTCTCCCGGCGCTCTTCGAGCCGGAGCCGGCGACCCTCGAGGATCTTGAGGCGGACATCGGCGTCGGTCTGCGAGAAGAACGCGAACCGCACACCGAAGCTGTCGTCGTCCCACGCCGACGGTCCGCCTTCGGCGAGCTGCTCCTGGAGCCGCTCCTTGCCCTCTGCGGTCAGCTTGTAGACGATCCGACTGCGTCGTCCGACGGCCGACTCACTCGCTTCGTCGTCGGTTGCGAGCAGGCCGGCGGCGACCATTTCCTTGAGGCACGGGTAGAGCGAGCCGTAGGAGATCGCACGCAACGGGCCGAGCAGGGCGTTGACCCGCTTGCGCAGCTCATAGCCGTGCAGCGGCGACTCGTGGAGCAGCCCAAGGACGGCGAGCTCGAGCACGCCGGACCGTCGGGCCATGGATAGAGTCGCCTCCGCTAGCAGCTATCGATGTATCGAGTTGATACATCGGGGAACCTTAGCCAGGAAACGTCCGGAAGGCAAATCCCCGGTGAACTGCGGCGGCGTACGCTGACCGCCATGGCAGGCGCGCACCTCGTCCTCGAGTCGCGGGCGCGCGCGGTCGTCGACTACGCACTGGCGCGTCGGGCGACTCTTGCCAACCTCGCCGCCGGCCGGCTGTCCAGCCGTGAGGTGTGTGACGCGCAGGCCTACCTGGTCCGCGCCGCGCGCTACCACGGTCACGTCGGTGAAGAGATCTGTCCGGTGTGCGGTCGTGCCGGACTCGCGCAGGTGACCTACACCTACGGCGACTGCTTCCGCGGCGACGCCAACGGCCGCGCGCGTCGCACCGGTGAGCTCCTTGCGCTCGCCGACGAGGTCACGGAGTTCACGGCTTATCTCGTCGAGGTGTGTCCCGAGTGCAGGTGGAACCACCTGCTTGCGTCGTACGTGCTCGGCACCGGCGAACCCGTGGAGCGGCGTGCCCGCTCCTGATCGACGTTTGCCCGCCTTCCGCACATGGGGAGACCGCCGAGCGTGAGCCCATCGTCGGGCGCCCCCGTCACGTCGGGCTTGCGCCGTTACATGCCTGGTCGACGTCAGATGTTGTGGGGCTTGCTGATCGCGTTCGCCGCGACGGTCGCACTCGTTGGCATCGGCTACGCGCGCACGGGGATCCCTAACCCGAGCGCGTTCGCGACCGCGCAGGCGACCACGCTCTACTACTCCGACGGCAAGACAGTGTTGGCCCGACTCGGCAACACGAGCCGCATCGATGTGAGCCTCGACAAGGTGCCGATCGACGTGCAGCACGCCGTCCTCGCGGCGGAGGACCGCCACTACTACAGCGAGCCCGGCATCTCACCCACGGGCATCTTGCGTGCCCTCGTCACCGACATCCGCGGGCGCGAGATCTCGCAAGGCGGCTCGACGATCACGCAGCAGTACGTGAAGAACGCCTACCTCAACTCGGAGCGGACGTTCACGCGCAAGTTCAAGGAGATCTTCATCTCCGTCAAGCTCGCGAACACGCGGTCGAAGCGGCAGATCCTCGAGGACTACCTCAACACCATCTACTTCGGTCGCGGCGCCTACGGCATCCAAGCCGCGGCGCGGGCCTACTTCGGCGAGGACGTCTCGAAGCTCAATGCGGCGCAAGGTGCCGTGCTCGCGGCAACGATCAGCCAGCCCTCGTTCTACGACCCCGCCGTCAACGCCACGGCGGCGCGGGACAGGTGGCGTTACGTCATCGACGGCATGGTGTCGCAGCACTGGTTGTCCGCTGACGACGCGTCATCGATGTCCTATCCGCACGTCGACAAGGTGTCGTCGCTGAAGTCGGGCTCGACCTGCACCGGATGGCGCGGTTTCATCTGCGATGCCGTGAGCCAGGAGCTCGAGAAGCACGACTTCGACGGAGCCCGTCTCAACGTCGGCGGTTACCGCGTCATCACGACCATCGACAAGGCGGCACAGGACGCGGCCGTGCAGGCAGAGAGCCAGTTCGGCGGGCACTACGTCGGCAGCGGCATCGACAAGGGGCGCGAGAGCGCGCTGGTCAGTGTGCAGCCGGGTGACGGCGCGATCCGCGCGATGTACGGCGGGAACAAGCACTGCCCGACCGCGCATCGTCATCCTGACTCGTGCACGGACCTGACTGGCGTCGGTGGCAACTACGCGCGGCCGCCAGGATCGTCGTTCAAGCCGTACACGCTGATCGCCGCGTTGAAGGAAGGCATCGGACTCAACAGCACCTACCACGGTCCATCGCACATCGACTTCCCCGGCACCAACGGCAAGGGCATCAGCAACTCCGAACAGGAGTCGTGCGGCACCTGCACGCTGTTGCAGGCGCTCGCCAAGTCGATCAACACGATCTTCGTGCCGTTGGCCCAGCAGGTCGGGCCGGACAAGGTGGTTGATGCGGCGTACGACGCAGGCATCCCCAAGTCACGTGACCTGCCCGCGGTGCCGGCGCTGACACTGGGCACTGACGGTGTCTCACCGCTCGACCAGGCGGTGGGCTACGCGACGATCGCGGCTCAGGGCGAACGGGCCGAGCCCTATCTGGTCGCTCGCGTCGAGACGCGGGAAGGGCATGACGTCGTCTACCGCGCAAAGAAGAAGCTGACGCATGTCTTCGATGCCGACGTCATGGCCGACACGACATACGCGATGACCAAAGTGTTCGACTGCGGCATGGGTGGCACGGCGTGTGGCCGTGCTCTTTCCGGCCGACCGGCGGCGGGCAAGACCGGCACCAACGGCGCGAGTGAGCCGGGTGAGAGCGGCAACCTCGACGCCTGGTTCGTGGGCTTCACGCCGCAGCTGTCGACCGCGGTCTGGTACGGCAACAGCGACCGCAACAAGCCCGTGACTGCCAACGGTGCGGAGCTGTTCGGTGGCATGCTGCCCGCTCAGACCTGGCAGGCGATGATGAACGGCGCGCTGTCCGGTAAGCCGGTGGAGGCCTTCCCGCCCCCCGCCAACGTCGGTGGCAACGAGGGCAATGCGTCTCCTGCGCCCTCAAGTCCGTCGCCGACCGAGACGCCGAGCGAGTCGCCGTCGTCGTCCGTCAGCCCCACCGTCACGCCGACGTCGACGCCGACGGTCATTCCCACCCACACGAAGTCGCCGTCGCCATCACCGACGAGCAGTCCGAGCCCTACGACGAGTCCCGCCCAGGCCAACAGCCCGCCACCAGGCTGACACCTGTAGTCACGCGAGCATCACGGCTGCGACGATGCGTCCGTGTCCCGCGTCCTCGCCCCGTCGCGCGATGACCCGGTGGTCGAGAGCGGCAGTGGCCTGCTCGGAGGTGCATGGGGACGGTTCGCCACCGGCCGGTCGGTGTGGTGGCTGACGCCGCTGCGTGCGGTGCTGTGTCTGACCGTTCTGACATGCGTGCTCGGTTTCCTGGCCAAGGCGCCGTGCCGGACGCATGCCTGGTCGGACGAGTATCAGTACACGCACCTTTGCTACACCGACGTGTTCGCGCTCTACTACGCCGAGCATCTCGGGGCCAAGGTCGTCGGCAAGGACGAGACAGCGGGGCGCATTTCCGTTCCCTACCGCGACCATCCCGTCGAGTACCCGGCGGTCATCGGCGGCCTGATGTGGGCGGCCGCGGAGGTCTCCAACCTCGCGCATCCTGACCAACCCAAGGCGACGGCCAACGGTGTGGTGGACACGCGCGACCGCACGTTCTTCGACGTCACCGCCCTGCTGCTTGCGATCTTCGCGCTCTTCACGACGTGGGCGATCGCGCGACTCGCGGGCCACCAGCGAATCTGGGACGCGGCGATGTTCGCGCTCGCTCCGACGTTGCTCTTCCACGCCTACACGAACTGGGATCTCGCGGCAGTCGCATTCGCGACCCTCGGCATGTGGGCGTGGAGCCGTCCTTGGGGGTACGGCGCTCCGGCTGTCGCCGGAGTGTTCTTCGGCATCGGAATCGCGACGAAGCTGTATCCCGTCCTTCTCCTCATCGTGCTGCTCGCGTTGGCATTTCGCGCGCGGCGGCTCGTCCATGCAGGTGTTTGCGTGGCGTTTGCCATCGGCGCCTTCTGTCTCGCTTACACGCCGGCATGGTTGTTGTCACGAAGCTTCGCTTTTCCGAACGCCGACTGTCCCGGTGCGCAGTCGTTATCGGCGTGGCGATGGTTCTGGTCGCTCAACACCATTCGTGTCGCGGACTGGGACTCGTTGTGGTTCATGGGGGAGCACGCGCGCGGGTCGCCGCTGGACAGTCCGTCGTGCGGCGAAGCACCACGCGTTCTCAACACCGGCGTAGCGGTCGCGACGATCGTCGTCGTACTCGCTGTCGTGCTCTTGATCCTGTTGGCCCCTCGTCGTCCGCGGGTGCCGCAGGTGGCGTTTCTGATCGTTGCCGGGTTCCTTTTGGCCAACAAGGTGGACTCGCCGCAGTACGTGCTGTGGCTGCTGCCGCTCGCCGTGCTCGCCCGGCCGCGATGGCGGATGTTTCTTGTGTGGCAAGCGACCGAGATCCTGTTGTTGGTCGCGCGCTACTACTTCTTCATCGGCAACGACGCGTCCATCCACAATCGTGGACCTCAGGGCATCCCCATCGACTGGTTCTTCACCGCTATCGCCATCCGCGATGTCGCGCTGTTGACGTTGATGGGGTTGGTCGTCCGCGAGATCCTGCGTCCGTCGACCGATGTCGTACGACGCGATGGTGTCGATGACCCCGCAGGCGGTGTCCTAGACGGCGCGTCGGACCGGCGCGACGAGGCCTGGTCCGGCGCGGCTCCTGTGCCTGTATGAATGCGATGAAAGACGAGACCGACCGGTCGGCGTTGGTCGCGTGGCTTGCGTCGCGGGTAGCCGTCGCGTTGCTCGCGCTCGGGACGTTGTGGACGGTGGTCGAGGGCCAGGCCGGCAACGTGCGGTCGTGGTTGTCGGGTTGGGATCACTGGGACACCGGCCTGTTCGTCAAGATCGCGCGATTCGGCTACGAGGGTTATCCCGAGCACTACCCCGACCACGGGGTCGTCGCGTTCTTCCCCGGCGAACCACTGGTGCTGCGCGCGGTGCACTACGTGGTGCGGGACTGGATCGCCGCGGGTCTGCTCATCAGTGCTGTTGCCGGTGCGGTCGCCTGCGTTGCGCTTGCTCGACTGGCCCGGCTCGACGGTGGGCCGCTTGCAGGATCGCGAGCGCCGCTCTATCTCGTGCTCTCGCCCTACGCCGTCTTCCTGTTCGCCGGATATTCCGAGGCATTGTTCCTCGCCTTCGCACTGCCGGCGTGGTTGTCGGCACGGCGCGGCCGTTGGGTACTCGCTGGTGCGCTCGGTGCGGGTGCGGCGAGCGTCCGCATCACGGGTCTGTTCCTCGCGGTCGCATTGGTCGTGCAGTGGCTGGTCGACCCCGCCGGACAGCGGCGCAAGCGCGACGCCCTGCCACTGCTGATGCCGTTTGCCGTCATCGGCGGCTACATGAGCTACCTGCGCGCGATCACCGGTGACTGGCTGGCTTGGCCGCATGCCCAGCGCGACTACTGGGGCCGCTCGTTCACAGCCCCATGGAGGGCGTTGCAGACGACGTGGAATGCCGCAACCGACCCGCAGCAAGGCGGCGCCTACGGCTGGTCGTTGCGCGCGGGGATCGTCGCGATGGCGATCGGCGTGGGCGTCTGCGTCGTACTTCTCCTACGCCGCCGCTGGGCCGAGCTGGTCTACGTAGGTGGCCAAGTCGTGGCCCTCGGTACGTCGTCCTACTACCTGTCGGTGGCGCGCACCACGCTGTTGTGGTGGCCGTTGTGGCTGATGCTCGCCGAATCGTCGACGCGGCGACGATGGGTGCATCCGGCTTATCTGTCGGTCGCGCCGGCGCTGATGGCGCTGGCTGTGGTCACGTTCGTGCAGGGCCACTGGGTGGACTGACCGACCCGCGTCGCCGTCCAACTGGTGCGACCATGGTCGGGTGCTGACCCGACGGCTGCTGCTGGCCTGCGTGCCGTTGGTGGTCGTGCCGTTCATCCCGTCGGGGGTCGGCTCGGCGGCGTCCTGCCGGGTGATGACCGTTCGCTACGACCTGTCCAGCGGGCAGCTCGTCGTCCTCGACCCGGCCCATTACGACGTTCCGTTCCGCGGATGTGTGCAGTTCGTCAACCAGACCGCGGCCACGGCAACGATCACGGTGGGGTCCGGCTACTCCCAGCGGCTCGGGCCCAACGAGAACACGAGCGGGTCCACCAACTTCCGCGGGACGTCGACCGGTCGCCAGCAAGTGACGGCCACGAGCGGGCCGGGCGGTGCCCCGGGCAACACGGCGCACGGCTCGATCACCGTCGGCCGCGCGCCGAAGCCCGAACCCTCGAAGTCCTCGCGCCCATCACCGCCGCCGTCGACTCCCGCGCCCGCATCGCCGCCGCCGAGCTCGGCCGGCACCGGGCCGCGGGTAGCGCCGACGCCGTCGCGCGATCGTCCGCGTGGCCACGGCCGCAGCGGCGGACTTCAGCCGCCGGTGTCGCCTCCGGGTCCGGTCCAGATGCCCTCGCCGTCGCTGACACCGCAGCCGGCACGCACCGGGGTCGTGGCCGGTCCGATCGAACCGGCGAGCGGTCGCGGGACGGGTCTGCCGGCCGCGTTGGCCGCGCTCGCTGTCGTGGGGTCGGGAGCGGCGATCGTCCGGGTTCTGGCCGCCGAGCCTGTGGATGGCGGCAAAAACGTCGTCGACGGCTCGTAGCCTTCGTTCCTTGCTAGCCTGGTCGGCGCTCGTCCCGACGGGGTTGCCTGTCGGAGGTCGAGCGACCTCCTGTCACGGAACCACCGTGACCGCCCGCCCGGTCCGCCGGCGCGGGTTACCGAGTCCGAAGGAGGCATGAGCACACTCATGCGTCGTTATGAACTGATGGTGATCCTCGATCCGGATCTCGAGGAGCGCACCATTGCTCCCTCGCTGGAGCAGTTCCTGGGTGTCGTCCGCCAGGGCGGCGGCACCGTGGACAACGTCGATGTCTGGGGTCGCCGACGGCTGGCCTACGAGATCAAGCACAAGGTCGAGGGCATCTACGCGGTGCTCGACGTGACCGCCGAGCCGGCCACGGTCAAGGAGCTGGACCGCCAGCTCAACCTCAATGAGGCCGTCCTGCGCACGAAGCTCGTGCGCCCGGATGCGAAGTAGGGATCGACGATGGCCGCTGGTGACACCAACATCACGCTCGTCGGCAACCTCGTCGACGACCCCGAGCTGCGGTTCACCCCGAGTGGTGCAGCCGTTGCCAAGTTCCGGGTCGCGTCCACCCCGCGCTACCTCGACAAGCAGACCAACGAGTGGAAGGACGGCGAGAGCCTCTTCCTCACGTGCAACGTCTGGCGGCAGGCTGCGGAAAACGTCGCCGAGTCGCTGCAGCGCGGCATGCGCGTGATCGTGCAGGGCCGACTCAAGCAGCGGTCTTACGAGACCAAGGAAGGCGAGAAGCGCACCGTCTTCGAGGTCGAGGTCGACGAGGTCGGCCCGTCGCTGCGCAATGCCACAGCCAAGATCAACCGCGGCCAGCGCAGCGGTGGCGGCGGTGGCGGCTTCGGCGGCAGCTCCGGGGGTGGCGGCGGCGCCGCTGCCGACGACCCGTGGGCCACGCCTGCTCCCGCCGGCGGAGGCGGCGACTTTAGCGATGAGCCGCCCTTCTAAGGAGGCGGCGACTTCAGCGATGAGCCTCCCTTCTAACCAACTGACTTTTGACGACGTACGGAGTTTTTGACCATGCCTAAGCCACCGGTTCGCAAGCCGAAGAAGAAGGTGTGCGCCTTCTGCAAGGAAAAGGGCGGCACCATCGACTACAAGGACACCAACCTGCTGCGCAAGTTCATCTCCGACCGCGGCAAGATCCGTGCGCGTCGGGTGACGGGCAACTGCTCGCAGCACCAGCGCGACGTCGCGACGGCCATCAAGAACAGCCGCGAGATGGCGCTGCTGCCCTATACGAGCACGGCTCGCTGAGGAGCGCCGCGATGAAGCTCATCCTCACGCAGGAGGTCGGCGGCCTCGGTGCGCCTGGCGACGTGGTCGAGGTCAAGGACGGCTACGGCCGCAACTTCCTCGTGCCGCGTGGCATGGCGATTCGCTGGACGCGCGGTGCCGAGAAGCAGGTCGCACAGATCCGCCGTGGTCGCGAGGTGCGCGAGATCCGTGACCTCGGCCAGGCGCAGGACGTCGCCGCCCAGCTCGGCTCGCTCTCGGTGACGCTGCCGGCGCGGGCGGGCCAGGGTGGCCGGCTGTTCGGCTCGGTGACCGCGGCGGACGTCGTCGACGCAGTCAAGGCCGCCGGTGGTCCGTCGCTCGACAAGCGCCGGATCGAGCTTCCGGCCGCGCACATCAAGACCGTCGGCACGCACACCGTCTCGGTGCGCCTGCACCCGGAAGTCGCCGCGCCGATCACGGTCGAAGTCACCGCCGAAGCCTGACCTTTCTGGCGTGCACACCCGGTGGATGGCCGGGTGTGCAGGTCGCGACGTGTGTCGCGCCCGATGGCGCGCGGAGACACACAGCGCTGTCCACAGCGTGTCCACGGAGGCGCTGCGGGGCGTCCACAGGCGTGTCCCCGGTCTCGCCAACAGGCACGTTGACGAGTTGTGTCCGAGCGCTGCCCGAGAGTGCCCGGCGTTCCTAGTCTCCAGACGGAACTTGTCGGTGGTCGGGTCCAGCATCGACAGCATGTTCGATGCTGATGGGGGCGCACTGTGAGCGTTGCTGACGTCGTCACGATTCCTGACGGGCGTGGCGAGTTCGACCGCACGCCTCCGCAGGACATCGTCGCCGAGCAGAGCGTCCTCGGCGGCATGCTGCTGTCCAAGGACGCCATCGCCGACGTCGTCGAGGTGTTGCGCCCGGGGGACTTCTACCGCCCCGCGCACCAGACGATCTATGACGCGATCATCGATCTCTACGGCCGAGGCGAGCCTGCCGACCCGGTGACGATTGCCGCCGAGCTCACCCGTGACGGCACGCTCGCAAAGATCGGCGGCGCGCCTTATCTCCACACACTGATCGCGTCGGTGCCGACTGCGGCCAACGCGGGTTACTACGCCGACATCGTCCGCGAGCGCGCGATCCTGCGCCGACTCGTCGAGGCCGGCACGCACATCGTCCAGCTGGGTTACAGCGCGTCCGGCTCGATGGGCGGTGACGTCGACGACGTCGTGGACCGGGCGCAGCAGGCGGTCTACGAGGTCACCGAGCGACGCACGAGCGAGGACTACGTCCGGCTCGACGAGATCATGCAGCAGGCGTTCGACGAGATCGAGGCCATGGGCAGCCGCGGCTCCGAGCTCTACGGCGTGCCCACCGGCTTCCGCGAGCTCGACGAGCTGACCAACGGATTCCACCCCGGCCAGCTCATCGTCGTCGCCGGCCGCCCGGCCACCGGCAAGTCGACCCTGGCCACCGACGTCGTCCGCGCCGCCGCCATCCGGCACGGCGTCCCGAGCGTCCTGTTCTCACTCGAGATGGGCCGCACCGAGATCACCATGCGCCTGTTGTCGGCCGAGGCCCGCGTGCTGCTGACGCATCTGCGCACCGGCCAGATGACCGACGACGACTGGAACCGGCTCGCCCGCAAGATGGGCGAGATCGCCGAGGCGCCGCTGTTCATCGACGACTCGGCCAACCTGTCGATGATGGAGATCCGCGCCAAGGCGCGCCGGCTCAAGCAGCGCAACGACCTCAAGCTCGTCGTCGTCGACTACCTGCAGCTGATGCAGTCGACACGACGGGTCGAAAACCGTCAGCAGGAAGTGTCCGAGATCTCCCGCTCGCTCAAGCTCCTCGCCAAGGAGCTCGAGGTGCCGGTCATCGCACTCTCGCAGCTCAACCGAGGCCCGGAGCAGCGCGCCGACAAGCGACCGCAGATGTCAGACCTGCGAGAGTCCGGCGCGATCGAGCAGGACGCGGACCTGGTCATCCTGTTGCACCGCGAGGACCTCTACGAGCGCGAGTCGCCGCGCGCAGGCGAGGCCGATCTGATCGTCGCCAAGCACCGCAACGGTCCGACCAAAGACGTCGTCGTTCTCTCGCAGCTGCACTACTCGCGCTTCGTCGACATGCAACACACCTGATCGTGGGCGACGCTCACGACGAGTCGTCGCGGCGGTGGGCCTGTTCGGCGAGGAAGCGCTCCAGCTCGGCTCCGAGCTCGTCCGCGGTCGGCAGCGGCTGCCCGGCCACCGACCCGGTGGCCTCCAACGTCTCAGCTCGGGTCGCGACGACCGCGTCGTACTGCGTCTCGAGGGTGCGCACGAGTTCGACGAGCTCCTCGGACTGACCGACCAGACCGGCGATCGACTCCTGCGCCTCGCGGGTGGCATCGGGCAGTGAGCCCAGCGGCAGCTCCAGTCCGGCGGCGCGGCCGACGGCCCCGACGAGTGCCTCGGCCGCCGGCGGATAGCCGGCCTGCGCCAGGTAGTGCGGGACATGGACGGCGAAGCCCATCGAGTCGTGTCCGGCGGTGGCTAGCCGGTGCTCGATGAGATGTCCGGCGCTGCCCGGCACCTGCACCGTGGCGACCCAGGGCTGGTAGCCCCGGATGAGCTCGGGGCGCGCCGCGTGCGCGGTGACCCCGACCGGCCGCGTGTGCGGGACGGCCATGGGAATGGCGTTCGTCCCGACGGTCAGCCGGACACCGAGGATCTCCACGATCCGTACGACGGCTGCCGCGAACCGCTCCCACATGACGTCCGGCTCCGAGCCGCGAAGCACCAGATAAGGGACGCCCGCCTCGTCCCGCAGCGCGATGATGTCCAGCACCGGCGCCTCGTAGGACTCCCAGTGGTCCTGGACGAACAACATCGGTGGCCGACGGGCCCGGTAGTCGTGCAGCAGGTCAACGTCGAAGGTCGCGACCGGCTGCGGATCTCCCGCCGCGACGAGGACGTCGCGGGCCAGCCGGCGGGCCCCGCCGGCGTCGATGAATCCGTCGAGCATCTCGATCAGCACCGCGCCCGAGAGGTCGGGTCGGTCGGGGGCGAGGCTGAACAGCTCGTCCGGCGGAACGGCAGGCCCCATGTCCCCTCTCAACCTCCTGTCTGACCTGGATCGTTAGCATCTATTGAACCGAGCGGCGTTCTCCTGAGCCGCTCGGCTTCGACTTTGGATGGCTAGCGAAACGTGAGGGCTGCTCGGTGAAGCCACTGCGGGTCGCGCTGCTGTCCTACCGCAGCAAGCCGCATTGTGGTGGCCAGGGCGTCTACGTCCGTCACCTCTCCCGCGAGCTCGCGGCCCTCGGCCACCACGTCGAAGTCTTCAGCGGCCAGCCCTACCCGGACCTCGACGAGGCAGTCGGATCAGAGGGGCCGATCCTTCGCAAGCTGCCGAGTCTGGACCTGTACCGGGACGACGACCCGTTCCGCACGCCCGGCCTGCGCGAGTTCCGGGACGGCATCGACGTGCTCGAGCTGGCAACGATGTGGACGGGCGGCTTTCCCGAACCGATGACGTTCTCGATGCGGGCCGCACGCGAGATCAGCCGGCGACGCGACGAGTTCGATGTCGTCCATGACAACCAGTCACTCGGATACGGACTTCTGCGGCTCGTCGGCGCGGGAGTGCCCCTCGTGGCGACGGTCCATCACCCCATCACCATCGACCGGCGGCACGAGATCGCGGCCGCGCCTTCGCTGCTGCGGCGGCTGTCTCTGCACCGTTGGTATGGCTTCACGCGCATGCAGGCCCGAGTTGCGCGACGCCTTCCGTCGCTGATCACTGTCTCGGAGAGCTCCGCCAACGACATCGTCGAGGATTTCGGAGTACGACGCGACCGCGTTCGCGTCATCCCGGTCGGCGTCGAGACCGACGTCTTCGCCCCGCCGTCGACGCCTCGCGTGCCGGGCCGAATCGTCGCGGTCAGCAGCTCGGACAGCCCGATGAAGGGCGCCCGGGTGCTGCTCGAGGCCATCGCCAAGCTGCGCACCGAGCGCGACGTCGAGCTCGTCGTCGTCGGTCGACCGCGCAGCGACGGACCGGTGGCGCGTTCGGTCGACGAGCTCGGCATCGGCGACGCAGTTCGGTTCGTGAGCGGGCTGTCGGACCCGGCGCTTGCCGACCTCTTCGGGTCAGCGGAGATCGCCGTCGTACCGTCCCTCTACGAGGGCTTCTCGATCCCGGCGGTCGAGGCCATGGCATGCGCCACGCCACTCGTCGCCTCGCGTGGGGGTGCCCTGCCGGAGGTCGTCGGCGACTGCGGTGTGCTCGTCGAGCCCGGCAACCCGTCCGACCTCGCAGCCGCGCTCGCGAGCCTGCTCGACGACGAACCGCGCCGTCGGCGCCTCGGCGCAGCCGGACGACGGAGGGTCGAGGAGCGCTACACCTGGCGCGCAATGGCAGCGGCTACCGCCCAGGTCTATGCCGAGGCGCGCGATGCGCGGATGGAGCTGTCGTGCTGACCGTCGACTTCGAGCAGTTCCCCATCCACCCCGGCGAGCGCGTCCTGGATCTCGGCTGCGGGTTCGGCCGGCACGCGTTCGAGGCCTATCGGCGCGGCGCCCACGTCGTCGCCGTCGACCGCAGTGCCGACGAGGTGCGCGAGGTCATGGCGATGTTCCGGGCCATGGCCGCCGAAGGCGAGGCGCCGTCGGACACCGTGGCGCGAGCACTGCGCGCCGATCTGCTGTCGTTGCCATTCCCCGACGCGAGCTTCGACGTCGTCATGGCGTCGGAGGTGCTCGAGCACATCCCCGCCGACGAGATCGCCATGGCAGAGATCGCGCGGGTGGTGCGCCCCGGCGGTCGGGTCGCGGTGACGGTGCCGCGCTACTGGCCGGAGCGAGTGTGCTGGGCGCTGTCGCAGGAATATCACGACGTCGCCGGCGGACACGTCCGCATCTACCGCGGTGATGTTCTCGCCGGTCGACTGCGTCGAGCCGGTCTCGTCCCAGGCGGCTCGCATCACGCGCATGCGTTGCACGCGCCGTACTGGTGGCTCAACTGCGCGCTGGGCAAGGAGAGCCTGCCGAGTCGCGCCTATCACCAGCTGCTGGTGTGGGACATCATGCGTCGCCCGCTCGTGACGCGGGTCGCGGAGCGGTTGCTCAACCCGGTGCTCGGCAAGAGCCTCGTCGTCTACGCACAGAAGCCTGCTGCCGTCGGAGCCGCGCGTGTCGCGGCCTGAACCACCAGCCGTCGCGGGCGTGCTGTCCGCGGACGACATCCTGGCAACAGCACGATCGATCGAATCGGTGCAGGAGCCGTCCGGCGCCATTCCATGGTTCGCCGGCGGGCACGTCGATCCGTGGGACCACGTCGAGTGCGCGATGGCGCTGTCCGCGGTGGGACGACTGGAGGCTGCTCGCCGGGCCTATGAGTGGCTTGCGCAAACACAACGGCCGGACGGGTCGTGGCCGGCGAAGGTCACCGCGGGACAGGTTGTCGATGCCGCCGCCGAGACCAACCAGTGCGCTTACGTTGCCGTGGGCGTCTGGCATCACTTGCTGATCACTGGTGACGACCATTTCGCCTGGCGGATGTATCCGACGGTGTCGCGCGCGATCGAGTTCGTGCTCGCGCGGCAGACGTCTCGGGGCCAGATCGGTTGGGTTGTCGGCGCGGACGGCAGCGAGACAGCCGACGCGCTGCTCACCGGCTGTTCGTCGATCTACCAAGCACTGCGCTGTGCGCTGGCGCTCGCCGACTGGGTTGGCGAGTCGCAACCGGACTGGGAGCTCGATGCCGGCCGACTCGCGCATGTGGTCGCCGAGCATCCCGAGGCTTTCCTCGACAAGAGCCGGTTCTCGATGGACTGGTACTACCCGGTTCTCGGCGGGGCGGTCCGGGGTGAGGCCGCGGCCGAACGGATCGACGCGCACTGGGACGCGTTCGTCGTCGACGGACTCGGCGCGCGTTGCGTGTCCGACCAGCCGTGGGTGACCGGCGCCGAGACATGTGAGCTGGTGCTCGCTCTCGACACCATCGGTCAGCGAGACCGCGCGCTGGGCTTGCTGACCGACATGCAGCACCTCCGTGAGCCGGACGGCTCCTACTGGACCGGTTGGCAGTTCAGAGAGCGCATCAACTGGCCAGACGAACACTCGAGCTGGACTGCTGCTGCAGTCATCCTCGCCGCGGACGCACTGTCGCGCACGACGCCGGGCAGCGGCATCTTCCGTGCCGAGACACTGCCGACGGGCGTCGACCTGATCCCGGACCCCGAGTGCGGATGCGCCTCAGCGGTCGGGCTGGAGGAGCACTCTTAGCGAGCCCACGTGGCGGATCTCCTCGAAGCCGTCGCGAACTGCGGGCAGATAGATGTGCTCGTACGGCGCCTGGCCTCCGTCGGCCGGGTCGGGAAAGACGTCGTGGATCGCGAGCACACCTCCCGGCATGACGTGATGCGCCCAGCCCTCGTAGTCGGCGATGCAGTGCTCGGCCGCGTGACCGCCGTCGATGAAGAGCATCGCCAGCGGCGTCGACCACTGGGCGGCGACGGTCTTGCTCTGACCGACGACCGCTACGACGACGTCCTCGAGGGCGGCTGCGTGCATGGTCCGCCGGAAGAACGGCAACGTGTCCATGACACCGACAGCCGGATCGACGAGATCGGGGTCGTGCCACTCCCACCCCGGCTGGTTCTCCTCGGAGCCGCGGTGATGATCGACGGTGAACACGACGCCTTCGCGTGCTTTCGCGGCAGCGCCGAGGAACGTCGCCGACTTTCCGCAGTAGGTCCCGACCTCGAGCAACGGACCGCGCGGCGCCATCGCCCAAGCGGCGTCGTACAAGGCGTCCGCCTCGTCCGCCGGCAGGAATCCCTTCGCAGCCTCCGCGATCTGGCGAAGTGCGGGCGGCACCGGCTCCGGCGCCGGCCGCGCGGCATCAGCAGCTGGCGCGCCGGTCGTCACGGCGCGCCAGCGTAGGCCCTACTTCTGCCCGACGGTGTAAGTCAGAGAAGACTCGTCTGTCCCGTCGTAGCCGAAGGCCGGCACCTGACCGGGCAGCGTCGTTGCGGAGATGTCCGAGAACGTCGTGCCCACCGGGAAGACCGACAGCGGCAGCGTCCACACCAGCGCCGAACCGGCAGGAACGCCGACTGGGCCGGCGATCGTCGTGCCGGGAGTCTTGTCGTTACAGATGGCGCGGTTCTGCTTGTAGAGCGGTAGCGAGTTGTTGTCGTAGACGAGAGCGACGGTCTTGCACGTGCCAGTGCTGGTGAAGTCGATCGAATAGAACGTGTTGTCGTCGACGGGGCCGGCGAGCGTCAGGGTGACCTTCGCCGCCTTCGGGATCAGGCGCGTCGTGCCCTTGACGATCTTCTTCTTGAAGACGGTTTGCAGGGTGATGGCGGTGATGTCCGTCGCCGGGCCTCCGGGGAGGGAGTCCCCCTTGGGGTCCGTGATCTTCACGGGCGCGGCGTGCGACGGCCAGGCGAGCAGCGCGATGCTGCCGAGGGCAGCGGCGGTGGCGAGGCGGAGGCGCATCTGAACTCTCCGAACATGACGGCGCTGGGGACGATCAGCATCAGAGTTCGCGTTGTGGCCGTCGTTTCCTGCCGGTCACCTCAGCCGGGACGACCGAGGAGCGCCAGTTGGCGCGACTGCGCGACGAGCCGTCCGGTCGAGTCCCACACCGTGGCGCTCTCGTCGAACCATCCGTCGGCGACGAACGTCGCCTCGGCGCGGAACGCCAACCAGCCCGGAGCAGGGATGCCGCGAAGCAGGAACGTCAGCTCGACAGTTGGCGCCCAGCCGAACTTCTCGAGGTGGAACACCGTCGGTGGCATGGCGTCGACAGCGAGCGCGAGGGCGAGCGCGTCGGCATCAGCGCCGTCCCGGAAGCGCATCCAGCCCTGGATCATCGGCTGTCCCGTCGGTTGCGGGAACGGCGCGGTTGCCGGGTCGAGCAAGACGTCGACGTGGTCGAGGAGCTCAACCTTGAACGGCGTGTCCGCGCGACTGCGGCACTCCTCCGGCGTCGGCAAGTCGGGCATCTCCTCGGCGGCGTAGTCGACCGGATCTCCGGCGAGCTCACCTGCGGTGACCAAGGTGTCGAGGCAGGGTTTGTCGTGCTGCCAGAGAGTTGCGCGCACCGTCGCGACGGTCTTGCCGGCCTTGACGGTTTCGACGCGCACTTCTGCCGGCCCGCCGTCCGGCGGTCGAAGGAAGTGCCCGGACACGGCAAGCGGATGCGGCCGCCCGACGGCCTCGGTTGCGGCACGGGCGAGGATCGCGAGCAGATAACCGCCGTTGGGCTTTCCGCCGATCGACCAGCCCAGATCGAGATCGACGTCGTAGCGCGCCATCGACGCCGCGCCGTCGTACTCGTCGTCGCGGTGGCGGGGTCGTACGGCCGTGGCCGCGTTGAACGCGCTCACAGGGAGAGGAGCGCGGGGGCCAGCTCGGCCCATTCCTTGCGCGGCAAGCCGCGCCGGTCGTCGACGAGCACCTGTACGGCGACGTGATCCGCACCTGCGTCGAGGTGCGCACGGACGCGCGCTGCGATGGCGTCAACATCGCCCCACGCGCAGATCGTGTCGACCAGCCGGTCGTTGCCGCCGTCCGCGAAGTCGCTGTCGTCGAATCCGAACCGCTTCAGGTTGTTCGTGTAGTTGGCCAGCCGCAGGTAGGACGTCGTATGACGGCGCGCGATCTCACGCGCCGTCGTCGGGTCGGAAGACAAGACGCACACTTGCTCCGGCGCAAGCAGCTTGCCGGCACCGAGACGTTCACGCGCTTCGGCGGTGTGCTCGGGCGGGACGAAGTAGGTGTGCGCACCGTCGGCGCGAACCGCAGCGAGCTCGAGCATCTTCGGACCCAACGCGGCCAGAACACGCGGCGGCGCTTCAGTCGGCGCGACCGCTCGGTAGACGTCGTAACCGTGGTCCATTCCGTCGAGATAGGCGCGCATGAACGACAACGGCTTGCCATAGTCCTGGCCGCGGACGTCGAGCAACGGCTGGTGAGACACACCCATGCCGAGGATGAACCGACCAGGAAATGCCTCACCCAGCGCAAGCTGTCCGGCCGCCATCGCCAGGGCGTCGCGAGCCCAGATGTTCGCGATGCCGGTGGCGACGACGAGCGTGTCGCTCGCGGCCAGCAACATCTGCGCGGCCGTGAGCACTTCGCGCCCGACGGCTTCGCCGGTCCACAATGCGCCGTAGCCGAGATCCTGGACCTCGCGCGCCGCGTCGCGGATCACCGGTGCCGGTGAGAAGTCGAACTGTCCGCTCCACACGCCGACGCGGCCGATGCGAGCACGCAACTCGGCAGGAAAGCTCACCAGAGGAAGTTAGCGGACGCGCTTATTTCCCTTTGAAAGCGCTGCTGATTCCCTGCAATGCCGACGTCAGCTCGCTCGGCACGACCCACACTTGCGATGCCTGCGACGACGCGATCTGCGGCAGCGTCTGCAGGTACTGATAGGCGAGAAGTGCCGGGTCGGGCCGACCTTCGTGGATCGCCGCGAACACCGTCTGGATGGCCTTCGCCTGACCCTCGGCGCGCAGGATCTCGGCCTCCCGCTGTCCTTGTGCGCGCAGGATGTTGGCCTGCTTCTCTCCCTCGGCGGTGAGGATCTGCGACTGCTTCGTACCTTCGGCAGTGAGGATGACCGCGCGCTTTTCCCGGTCGGCGCGCATCTGCTTCTCCATCGACTCCTTGACGCTCGCCGGCGGGTCGATGGCCTTGATCTCGACGCGGTTGACGCGGATGCCCCACTTGCCGGTGGCCTCGTCCAGCACGCCGCGCAGCTGGCCGTTGATCTGGTCGCGGCTGGTCAGCGTCTCTTCGAGGTCCAAGCCGCCGACGACGTTGCGGAGCGTGGTGACGGTGAGCTGCTCGACCGCCTGGATGAAGTTCGCCACCTCATACGTCGCCGACCGGGGGTCGGTCACCTGGAAATAGATGACCGTGTCGATGCTCACCACGAGGTTGTCCTCGGTGATCACCGGCTGCGGCGGGAAGCTCACGACCTGCTCGCGCAGATCGAGCAGCGGTCGCATCCGGTCGACGAACGGGACGAGCACGGTGAGGCCCGGCGTGCAGACGCGTTGGAACCGGCCGAGTCGTTCGACGATGCCGGCAGTGGCCTGCGGCACGATCCGGACCGTTCGGATGAGCGTCACGAGCACGACGAACGCGACGACGATGACGGCCACCAGAGCTGCGGTCATGACTGTGTCCTTATGGGAGGTCGCGGGGGATGAGGACGGCGGTGGCGCCGTCGATCTGAGCGACGTCGACGGACGCGCCCGCCGGGATGACTTGCTGGTCGTCGTAGGTCCGGGCGCTCCAGACCTCGCCGCCGATGCGCACCTGGCCGCCCTGGGCGGTGACCTCGGTCAGCGTGGTGCCGCGCTTGCCGACGAGCGCGTCGGTGCCGGTGCGAATCGCTGCGGGCATGTGCCGATGCCGGCGGGCGACCGGCCGGACCACCGCGAGCAGGAGCACCGCGACGCCGGCAAAGACCGCGACCTGGGCGGCGGCGGGGGCGCCGAGCGCCGCGATCAAGCCCGCAGCGACCGCGGCAATGCTGAGCATGCCGAGCACGAGCGTGAGCGTGAGGACCTCGACGGCGGCGAGTGCGCCGGCCGCGATCAGCCACACCAGCCAGTCCGCCATCACGGCGGAGGGTAACCGGCATGCGGGGCTCCCGCAGTGGTTGTGAGGATCTGTCCCGATGTGGGTGGACACATCTCGTAATCGGGCGGATACTGTACGTGCAAGGCAAATGGGGAGGAGAACCGGTGTTGTTCGCCCGGTGGCGGCCCTCGAAGGGCTGGTACGCCGTGCTCGCGCTCGCCGTCCTCGCCTCGCTCAGCGTGTCGGTCGTCGTCGACGCCGGCCTGTCGGTGTGGCGGGGCTCGTCGGCGCAGCGCGCCATCGGCGTACTCCCGGACCGCGTCCCGCATCCCCAGGCACCGGCCGTCGTGACCGTGCCACCTCGGCACAAGCACCCGGCCGGACCGGCGACGACGCCGACGACCACGGTCCGGCCCGCGACCCCCGCGCAGCCTGCCGCCCAGCCGCCGGCGCGCCCCGCGCACCCGGCACATCCCGTCCACCCCAGCCACCCGGTGCACCCGACGCATCCGGTCCACCCCACGCAGTCGGCTCATCCGGCGATCACGCCTACGCTGCACCCGGTCGGACTTCCGGCGCTGCCGACACCGGCACTGCGGGCGTTGCGGGCGCACGCGCCGACGACGGTCGTCAACCGGCTGCTCCCCAGAGTTCGGCAGTTGCTGGTCCGACCGGTCGGCCTCGCGTCCGCGACTCCGGCCATTTCCGCGCGAGCGATGGTCGCCCGCGTCGTACATCCCCAGTGCGCGAAGCCGCAGATCCGCGGCTGGGGTGTCGCGATGCGCGCGTTCGGCCAGCACTGATCCCTCGCGACGCCCGCGACCCCTCGTCGGCGTTTGGACCGCACGTCGTCCGGTCTGCGACGATGGAGTCCGACGAGCGAGGCTCGTCCGCCCAGAGGACACCCCGAACCAGAGGAGCGGCTCATGTCGCGCGCCCCTGGTGGCGGCAAAGGCGCCGTCACCGCGCATGCGCAATCCGTCCAACCGGTCCAGCCGTCCGAGGGTCCGGAGCTCGTCCAGCTCCTGACACCCGAGGGTGAGCGGGTCGAGCATCCGGACTACTCACTGGACCTCGACGACGAGGCCTACCGCGGGTTGTACCGCGACCTGGTGATGGTCCGGCGCATCGACACCGAGGCGACCGCACTGCAGCGGCAGGGCGAGCTCGGCCTGTGGGCCAGCCTGCTCGGCCAGGAAGCCGCGCAGGTGGGGGCCGGCCGGTCGCTGACCGAGCGCGACTTCGCCTTCCCGACCTACCGCGAGCACGGCGTCGCCTACTGCAAGGGCGTCGACCCGGTCACGCTGCTCGGCTTGTTCCGCGGCGTCAACCAGGGCGGCTGGAACCCGCACGACAAGGGCTTCCAGCTCTACACGATCGTCATCGGCTCCCAGACCCTGCACGCCACCGGCTACGCGATGGGCCTACAGCGTGATGGTGCGGACGGCGCTGCGATGGCGTTCTTCGGCGACGGCGCTTCCAGCCAGGGCGACGTCAACGAAGCGTTCGTCTGGGCGAGTGTCTTCCAGGCGCCGGTCGTGTTCTTCTGCCAGAACAACCAGTGGGCGATCTCCGAACCGCTCGAGAAGCAGAGCCGCATCCCGCTCTACCAGCGGGCGCGCGGCTTCGGCTTTCCCGGCGTGCGCGTGGACGGCAACGACGTCCTCGCCGTGCTCGCCGTCACGCAGGCCGCTCTCGAGCGCGCTCGTGAGGGCAGCGGGCCGACGCTGATCGAAGCCTGGACCTACCGGATGGGGCCGCACACCACGTCCGACGACCCGACGCGCTACCGGCTCGCCGCCGAGCTCGAGACGTGGAAGCTCAAGGACCCGATCGAGCGGATGAAGGCCTACCTGTCCCGCAGCGGCATGGCATCGGGCGAGTTCTTCGACAGCGTCGACAAGGAAGCCGACGAACTGGCTGCGCACATCCGCGCCGGCTGTCTGGCCCTAGCCGATCCCGACCCGATCACGCTCTTCGACCACGTCTACGCCGGTGGCTCGTCGTTGCTCGACGAGGAACGCGAGCAGCTTTCGTCGTACCTGGCTTCGTTCGAGGGAGCGGGGCACTAGATGACGACGCTCACTCTCGGCAAGGCCCTCAACGAAGGCCTCCGCAAGTCACTCGAGGACGACCCCAAGGTCCTCATCATGGGCGAGGACGTCGGCCGTCTCGGCGGCGTTTTCCGGGTCACCGACGGCCTGCAGAAGGACTTCGGTGAGGACCGGGTCATCGACACGCCGCTCGCCGAGTCGGGCATCGTCGGCACCGCCGTTGGTCTCGCGATCCGCGGCTTTCGGCCGGTCTGTGAGATCCAGTTCGACGGGTTCGTCTTCCCCGCCTTCGACCAGATCGTCAGCCAGGTCGCCAAGATGCACTACCGGTCGGCGGGTCACGTCAAGCTGCCGATCACCATCCGCATTCCGTACGGCGGTGGCATCGGTGCGGTCGAGCATCACAGTGAGTCGCCTGAGTCCTACTTCTGCCACACGCCGGGCCTCAAGGTCGTCAGCTGTTCCAACCCGATCGACGCCTACTGGATGATCCAGCAGGCGATCGCGAGCGATGACCCGATCGTCTTCTTCGAGCCGAAGCGCCGTTACTGGGACAAGGCCGAGGTCGACACGGTTACTGCACCCCGTGACCTGTGGAGCGCCGGTGTCGTCCGGCCGGGCACCGATGTGACGCTGCTGACCTACGGTCCGTCGGTCAAGACGTGCCTCGAAGCAGCCGCTGCCGCCGAGACCGAGGGACGCAACATCGAGGTCGTCGACTTGCGTTCGCTGTCGCCGATCGACTGGAACACCGTGCTCACCAGCGTGCGCAAGACCCAGCACGCGATCGTGGTCTGCGAAGCGCCGGCCTATGCATCGTTGTCCAGCGAGATCGCGGCGCGAGTGAGCGAGCGCTGCTTCTACGAGCTCGAGGCCCCGGTCATTCGCGTCACCGGGTTCTCGACTCCCTACCCGACGTCGCGGATCGAAGAGGACTTCCTCCCGGACCTGGATCGCATCCTCGACGCCGTTGACCGCTCGCTCGCCTACTAGGAACTCGAATGCCGACGTTCAAGGACTTCAAGCTGCCCGACCTCGGCGAGGGACTGACCGAGGGCGAGATCCTCAAGTGGCTGGTACAGCCAGGCGACACCGTCACCCTCAACCAGCCGATCGTCGAGGTCGAGACTGCCAAGGCCGCGGTCGAGATCCCCTCGCCTTATGCCGGTGTCGTCTCGCAGCTGCACCATGCCGAGGGCGAGACCGTCGACGTCGGCTCGCCGATCATCACGTTCGACACCGACCCTGCCGGCAGTGGCGGCGGCGATGCTCCGGCCGAGGTCGCTGCGCCACCGCAGAGCCGGGTGGCGGCGGCCGCCGACATGGTGCCGCAGATCCCAGCCGAACCCGGTCTCGTCGGTGGCCCCGCGCCCAAGGCCTCGACCGAAGAGAAGATCGAGGTTCTCGTCGGGTCCGGACCCAAGACCGGCAAGCTCACCCGGCGTCCGCGCAAGGCCGCGCCCGCACCTGTGTCGGCCCCGGTCAAGCCACCCGCGCGTGTGTCCGCTGCTGCGGTCGGTGCACATGCGGCGGACCTCGCCGCGTCGGCACCCGTCGGCGAGGTGCATGTGCTCGCCAAGCCGCCGGTGCGCAAGCTCGCGCGCGACCTGGGCGTCGACCTCACCCTCGTGCAACCGACCGGACCGAACGGCACCATCACACGCGCTGACGTCGAGACTGCTGTCAACGGCAGTCCGGCCGTCGGAGGCCCGGCGCGCACCGTCAGCGGGACCGGCACCGGTGCCGAGGAGCGCTTGCCGATCAAGGGCGTGCGCAAGCAGATGGCCGGCGCGATGGTGGCGTCGGCTTTCACTGCGCCGCACGTCACGATCTTCACCACCGTCGACGTCACGCCGATGATGGAAATGGTCGAGCGGTTGCGTTCGATGCGCGACTTCGAAGGCGTGCGGGTGTCACCGCTGCTGGTCGTCGCCAAGGCGCTGATGCTCGCGGTGAAGCGCAACCCGTTGGTCAACTCGACGTGGGACGAAGCGGCGCAAGAGATCGTCGTCAAGCACTACGTCAACCTCGGCATCGCGGCAGCAACTCCGCGCGGTCTCGTCGTACCGAACATCAAGAACGCCGAGGCACTTTCGCTGCCGGAGCTCGGTCGCGCCATCAACGAGCTCACCGACACCGCGCGCGCAGGCCGCACCACGCCGGCCGACATGCAGCACGGCACCATCACCATCACGAACGTCGGAGTTTTCGGCGTCGACAACGGCACGCCGATCCTCAACCCGGGCGAGTCAGCGATTCTCTGCTTCGGGGCAGTGCGCGACATGCCATGGGTCGTCGACGGCGAACTCGCGGTGCGCAAGGTGACGCAGCTGTCGCTTTCGTTCGACCACCGGATCGTCGATGGTCAACTCGGGTCGCAGGTCATCGCCGACGTTGCGGCACTGCTTGCCGATCCTGCGCTGTTCCTCGCCTGGTCCTAACCCGCTGGAGTTGCTGCGACCGCCCGCCCTCCAGAGCGGGCATGCAGAAGCGCGGCCAGCTGCGGTGGGCCAAATCTCTGACTTGACGTCAGGCGCTGTACGACGCAAGAAGCCGACCCGCATGACGCGGGCCGGCTTCTTGGGAGGTTCAGTCGGTCAGTAAGCGGCAGGGCGGTCGTCGACGACGCGCTCTTCGACGACGCCGGCGCGACGACGCGGACCGAAGATCATCAGCGCGACGATGAGGCCAAGCGCCCCGGCAATCATCAAGATGACGCCGATCGTCTGGATGCTCACGCCCGACACCGTTGCTTCGACGGCGAAGGTCAGGATGGCGCCCACGGCGATGAGGAAGATGCTGACGCCGATACCCATGGCTCTGTGCTCCTGTCATGTCGGACCGGCGGCAGTGCCGGTGCGTTTGCTGACGGAGTGATACCCCCGCTGCACTGAGTGACACCCGCCGAGAGGGTGATCTGGCCCACCGACTAGAAGGCGAGCTCGGGCAGTTCCATGATCTCGAGGTTGGTGCCTTCGATGACGACGCGCTCTGCGGTGAGCAAGGGAAGCCGAGTCTGCGCAAAGAACTTCGCAGCAGCGACCTTTCCTTCGTAAAAGGCAATGTCCCGGGCAGAGGCACCGGCGGTGAGTGCGGCCAGAGCCACCTCGGCCTGACGCAGCAGCAGCCAGCTGATCACCAGGTCGCCGAGTGCCAACAAGAACCGGGTCGTGTTGAGCCCGACCTTGTAGAGGTTGCGTACGTCTTCCTCAGTCGAGGTGAGGAAGCCGACCAGAGTGCCGACCATCGCTTGCACGTCGCTGAGACCGGTGGCGAGCAGTACGCGCTCGTTCTTGAGCTGGCCGTTGCCGGCCTCGGACTCCGCGAACACCTTGATCTGGTCGAGCAGCGCGGTGAGTGCCTGACCCTGGTCACGCACGATCTTGCGGAAGAACAGGTCCATGCCCTGGATCGCGGTTGTGCCTTCGTAGAGCGTGTCGATCTTTGCGTCGCGGATGTATTGCTCGATCGGGTAGTCCTGCAAGAAACCAGAACCACCAAGTGTCTGAAGTGACTGCGAACCAAGCAGTTCGTAGGAACGCTCAGACCCGACGCCCTTGACGAGCGGCAGCAGCAAGTCGTTGAGCCGTACGGCGGTTTCGTCAGTGCGACCCTCGGCTTCGGCGATCTGAACTGCGTCCTGTTGTGTCGCTGCGAGCATCACCAGAGCCCGCATGCCTTCGGCATATGACTTCTGCAGCATCAGGCTGCGCCGTACGTCGGGATGATGAGTGATGGTGACGCGCGGCGCCGTCTTGTCAGTCATCTGCGTCATGTCGGCGCCCTGCACGCGCGACTTTGCGAAGTCGAGTGCGTTGAGGTAACCCGTCGACAACGTGGCGATCGCCTTGGTGCCGACCATCATTCGCGCCATCTCGATGACGTTGAACATCTGCGCGATGCCGTCGTGCACCTCACCGACGAGATAGCCGATGGCCGGATCTTTGTCGCCGAATGTCACTTCGCACGTCGCGGAGACCTTGAGGCCCATCTTCTTTTCGACGTTGGTGACGTAGACGCCGTTGCGCGCGCCGAGCTCGCCGGTCTCGAAGTCGCACAGGAACTTGGGTACGACGAACAACGACAAGCCCTTGGTGCCCGGGCCATGACCCTCCGGCCGCGCGAGCACAAGATGAATGATGTTTTCGGGGATGTCCCACTCGCCGCTGGTGATGAACCGCTTGACGCCTTCGATGTGCCAGGTGCCGTCGGCCTGCTGCGTTGCCTTGGCGCGACCGGCACCGACGTCGGAGCCGGCGTCGGGCTCGGTGAGGACCATCGTCGCGCCCCATTGGCGCTCGATCATCGTGAGCGCGAGCTTCTTCTGCTCGTCGGTGCCGAGGTTGTGAAGGATGTGCGCGAAGGCCGGACCGGCGGCGTACATGTGAATGGCCGGGTTGGCGCCGAGAACGAACTCGTTGACGCCCCAGCTGACCGAGCGGGGTAGGCCGGGCCCGCCGAGCTCGGGCGGCAGCGACAGCCGGTCCCAGCCACCGTCGACGAACGCCTGGTAGGAGCGCTTGAAGGACTCGGGCAGGGTGACCGTCTTGGTCTCGGGGTCGTAGACCGGGGGGTGGCGGTCGGCGTCGGCGAAGGACTCGGCGAGCGGACCCTCGGCCAGCGAGCGCACTTCCTCGAGGATCGCGCGGACCGTGTCGGCGTCGATCTCGGCGAACGGGCCGCTGCCCAGGATCTCCTCGCGGCCGTAGACCTCGAACAGGTTGAACTCGAGATCGCGGAGATTGGCCTTGTAGTGGCCCATGCGGCTCACCCCTACTCGTCAGTAACAAGTCTAGGTTACCCGCTAGTAGCAATCGGCATGCACGGTGCATGGCTTTATGTCGGGACGGTTGAATCGGGCCATGCGTCGGGGCGAGGTGCTGGCCGCGGTGTTCGCCGGCGGGTGCCTGGGCGGGCTGGCGCGGTACGCCGAGGTTCGCGCCTGGCCTCCCGGCCCGCACGGCTTCCCGACCTCCACGCTGGTGGTCAACCTGGCCGGGGCCTTCGTGCTGGCGGCCTTCGTCACCTGGGCCGACCGGGCCCGCCACGGCGGCTTGGGCCGGGCACTGATCGGTACCGGCTTCTGCGGCGCCTACACGACCTTCTCCTCGATCGTCGTCGACGCGGACCGGCTGCTGGCCCACGGCTCGATCGGCACGGCGATTGGCTACCTCGGCGCGAGCTTCGGCGGGGGGCTTGTCGCGGCGGTCGCCGGCGTGCGCATCGCGGCTGAGGCGCACGCTCGGCTCGGCCGGACCACGTCGTGATCGAGCTCGCCGTCGCGCTCGCGGCAGGAGCCGGGGCGGTGCTGCGCTATCTGGTCGATCGCGCTGTCGTCCCGCGGCTTCGCACGCAGCTGCCGCTGGGCACCTTTCTCGTCAACGTCTCCGGGTCACTGCTGTTCGGACTCGTCGTTGGGCTCGGGGCGCATCATGGGTTCGCCGATCGCGCGGTGACGATCCTTGGCACAGGTTTCGCCGGCGGCTACACGACGCTCTCGACCTGGGCGTGGGTCACGCTGGTCCTGGCCCGGGAGCGCGAGCATCGCGCGGCGGTTCTGAACGTGGTGGCGAGCATCGGCGTGGGACTACTGGCGGGCGCGGCCGGCCTCGGGCTCGCCCGTCTTTGAGGCGGCTCTTCAGCTGGCGAGTGCGACCAGTGCCTGCTCGGCGGCGGCCGCTCGCACGGCGAGGAGGTCTTCGCGGGCGATCTTCTCGATCGTCTCCAGCGAGGATGCGACGTCGTCTCCGAACAGCGCGGTCGCCGATGCGGCGGCACGAACGGCGCTCGTCACCGTGGGGATGGGCACCGTGTCGAACTCCTCAGCCAACCGGCGAGTGAGGTCGAGCAACAGCTTCTGCGGGTGCGGGCGTCGTACGCCGGACAACGGATCCTCCTGGGCATGCGTAGCGCCTGCTGGGCGCCGAGGGACTCCCGGTGTCTTCCTCTTCGTGATCTTCGGTAAACGCTGACGGCGGCGACCTACGCTGACGACACCATGACTGACACGTTCCCGCGCCAGCATGCGCGGACCAGGCGGTTCACGCTCGGAGAGCCGCGCGCGTTCGGCCTGTTCGACGACCGCGTGCTGTTCCTGCGCTCCGAGTCAGGCACCGATCCTCGCACCGGCCTGTGGGCGCTGGACCTCGCCACGGGCGAGGAGCGCCGGGTGGTCGACCCGGCTGGGTTCGCCGACGACGGCGAGCTGCCGGCCGCGGAGCGGGCACGGCGCGAGCGCGTCCGCGAGACCGCTACCGGTGTCGTCTCCTATGCAGCGGACGAGGCCGGTCGGCTGGCCGCCTTCGCCCTCGCGGGTCACTTGTGGGTCGTCGACGTCGACACGGGGAAAGTGCGATCGCTCGACATCGCGCACGACGTCTATGACCCGCGACCCGACCCGACGGGTGCACGCGTCGCCTACGTGAGCGGACGCAGTCTTCGCGTCGTCGACAGTGACGGCAGCAACGACCGCGAGGTCGCCGGTGAGGACGATGAAGCGGTCAGCTGGGGACGCGCCGAGTTCGTCGCCGCCGAGGAGATGGGCCGCCTGCGCGGTTACTGGTGGCGGCCCGACGGCGAGGCGCTGCTCGTCGCGCGCGTCGACGAAACTCGGGTGCCGGTCTGGTGGATCGCCGATCCTGCGCACCCCGATCGAGAGCCCAGCGCGGTGCGCTATCCGCAAGCCGGTGCCGACAACGCTGATGTCTCTTTGCATGTCGTTGCGCTCGACGGTGGCAGTGTCGCGGTGCAGTGGGACCGGGAGGCCTTTCCCTATCTCGGCCGCGCGTCATGGACGACCGGACACGCACCGCTGATCCAGGTGCAGAGCCGAGACCAGCGTCGCGTGCAGTTCCTCGAGGTCGACCCCGACACGGGCTCGACGCGTGTGCTGGCCGAGGACAGCGACGAGGTTTGGGTCGAGCTCTTCCCGGGCGTGCCTGCGTGGTGCGGCGAGGACGTCGTACGCATCAAAGACGTGGATGGTGCGCGTCGGCTGCTAGTCGGTGAGCAGCCGGTGACCCCAACCGACGTCTACGTGCGCGATGTCGTCGGTGTCAGCGACACCCGCGTCGTGTTCACGGCGTCCACAGGAGACCCGACTCAGATCCACGTCTTCGAGTGGTCGCCGGACGGGCTGGCGCGGTTGACCGACTCCGAGGGTGTGCACCTTGCTGTCGCTGCAGGAGACGTGACCCTGCTTTCAGATGCCGGGCTCGACTACGTGGGATTCCGTCATCGGGTGCGATGGCCGGGTGGTGAGGCGACGTTGCAGTCGTCTCCTGAGACGCCGTTGATCGATCCGGCGCCACGGCTGATGTCCCTGGGGTCGCGCGGCGTCTCCTCGGGCTTGTTGCTGCCGAGCGGTCACGAGCCGGGGACGAAGCTGCCCGTGCTCCTCGACCCGTACGGCGGACCGCACGCGCAACGCGTGCTCGCGGCGCGTCGAACCTGGCTCGAGTCGCAGTGGTGGGCCGATCAAGGCTTTGCCGTGCTCGTCGTCGACGGGCGCGGTACGCCGGGGCGCGGACCGGACTGGGAGCGCACCATCCATCTCGACGTCGCCGGCCCGGTGCTCGACGACCAGGTCGACGCGTTGCTGGCTGCTGCGGAGAAGGAGCCGGATCTCGACCTGACTCGTGTTGCCATCCGCGGCTGGTCCTTCGGTGGCTATCTCGCCGCACTCGCCGTGATCCGTCGGCCGGACGTCTTCCATGCTGCGGTCGCCGGGGCGCCGTCAGCGGACTGGGCGCACTACGACACGCACTACACCGAGCGCTACCTCGGCAAGCCACAAGACAACCCGGATGTCTACTTGCGCACGTCACTGCTGAACGACGCACCGTCGCTGTCGCGGCCGCTGATGATCATCCACGGACTGGCGGACGACAACGTCGTCGCCGCGCACACCCTGCTTTTGTCCCAGCGTCTGACCGAAGCGGGCCGACCCCACTCGGTGTTACCGCTGACGGGCGTGACCCACATGACGCCGCAGGAAGAGGTCGCGGAGAACCTGCTGCTGCTCCAGCTCGACTTCCTGAAGCGGGCGCTGTCTCTGAGCGGGTGAGGGGAATCGAACCCCCACTGTCAGCTTGGGAAGCTGATGTTCTGCCATTGAACTACACCCGCGGGTGCCCGATCTGAGGTCGAGCGAGCGAGCCGAGGATAGCCTCCACGCGTGCTGCTGAGCGACCGCGATCTCAAGGCCGCCATCGAGGACGGCCGACTCGTCATCGACCCCTACGACCCGGCCATGGTGCAGCCCTCGAGCATCGACGTCCGGCTCGACCGCTACTTCCGCGTCTTCGAGAACCACCGCTATCCGCACATTGATCCGGCTGAGCAGCAGGACGAGCTGACCCGCATGGTCGAGACGACTGCGGGCGAGCCGTTCATCCTGCATCCGGGTGAGTTCGTTCTCGGGTCGACCTACGAGACCATCACTCTCGCCGACGACATCGCGAGTCGACTCGAAGGCAAGAGCTCCCTCGGCCGGCTTGGCTTGCTGACCCACTCCACGGCCGGCTTCATCGACCCGGGCTTCTCCGGCCATGTCACGCTCGAGCTGTCCAACGTCGCGACACTGCCGATCAAGCTGTGGCCCGGCATGAAGATCGGCCAGGTCTGCGTCATCAAGCTGTCGTCGCCGGCGGAGCATCCCTATGGCTCGGCGATCTACGGCTCGCGCTACCAGGGGCAGCGGGGTCCGACGCCGTCGAAGTCCTATCTCAACTTCTCGAAGGCCGCGCTCCCGGACGAGAAGTGACCGCCGGCGCGGGCGCGCCGGCGTGGGCCAAGAGAGCACTGCGCCCATTGCGCACGCGTGCGGGCGAACATCCGCTGCTGGTGCCGCTCGTCCTGCGACTGGCGACGCCGGCGACCGAGAACCTTCGCATCACCGACGACACCGCACTCGTCATCGAAGGCTTTCCGCGATCCGGCAACAGCTTTGCCACGACTGCTTTCGGACTCACGGCCGGACCCGGCGTGCACCGGTCGTCCAACACGCACCTGCCCGGTCAGGTGCGCATCGCTGTTTCGCGCGTGATCCCGACGCTGGTTCTCATCCGTCGGTGTGCCGACGCAGCTGCTTCGCTGTGCGTGGCTGCGCCTTATCTGACTCCAGCCATGGCTGTCCGCGAATGGTTGCGCTTCTACCGTGCGGTCGCGCCGTACCAGTCCAGGTTCGTCCTTGCGACTTTCGACGAGGTGACGACCGACTTCGGCGCCGTCATCGCGCGGGTCAACGAGCGGTTCGGCACCACCTTCCCGCTGTTCGAGCACACGCCGGACAACGTCGCGCGCGTGCAGCGAGGACTGGACGACTACGGCGTACGCAAGCGCGGCTATTTGCGGGAGGAGAGCGTCGCGCGCCCGTCCGACGCACGCGCGACTGCAAATCGGGCCGCACGCGCCAACATGCCGGCGGACCTCCTGGCTAAGGCTGACGGCATGTACGACGCGATGCTTCGCGCCCGCGGCTGACTATCAGCCGGCTGTCACGATCAGCTTGTTGACGTCGACCTCGGTCGCCGTCGGGATCTGCTTCGTCCCACCGAGCCGGAACATCCGCACCTGGTAGGTGCCCGGCTTGATGAAGATGGCGAAGTGACCGGACTGCTTGCAGTCCCCGTCCATCGTCATGCGTTGGCTGGCCGCCTGTATCCGGTTCTTGGTGAGTCCGGGATCGGGAATCGCCACCCGGTGCCCGTCTGTCGCGGCGAACCCGAGCACCCCGACGGTCAGCAGATAGGTCATCCCGGGCGGACCCGTCGTGCTCCATTGCAAGGTGTGATGCGCCGGGGTGGTTTGGGTGGAGAGCACGAATGAAGGCGTCGAGCAGCTCGTGCGGATCGACGGTGGTGACTCACCTTGCCCGGCGCGAAAGATCAGGATGACCAGGAGGACGACGCCGATCAGTGGAATCCGGCGAAGACTGCCCGACCGCCGCCACCACTCCGGTGCGTCCGCATCCGGATCGTCGGGCCGCGTCGGCCGGTTGGGCATCTAGGCGTTGTCGTCGGGTGGCGCTGGCTGCTCCGGTGCGGACTCGCTGGCGACGGCCGGTGGGGAGGGGTCGACCTCGGTCGGCCCGTCGGTCGGGCCACTGGTCGTCGGGCCGGTGTCCGTGGACTCCTCGAGCGGCTGCGCCGGAGCGGGCGCACCAGATGTCGGTGCACCACTCTCGCTGCCGCCGGTCTCACCCGCCGCCGCCTCCTCTGCGGGGGCGCCGACGGTTGCCGGCACCTTGCGCAGTCCGATCGAGTCGGCGAGGACCTGCGCGATGTCGATCACCTTTACTCCGTTGACCTTGCCTTCACTGCGCCGCTGGTTGACGGCGTCGTCGAGCATGATCAGGCAGTAGGGACAGGACGTCGCGATCAGCTCGGCGCCGGTGCCGAGCGCCTCGTCGGTTCGTTCGACGTTGACGCGCTTGCCGATGCGCTCCTCCATCCACATGCGCGCGCCACCTGCGCCGCAGCAGAAGCCACGCTTGCCGCATCGCTCCATCTCGACGCGCTGTACGCCGGGGATGGCGTCGAGCACTGTCCGCGGCTCGGCCATGACGTCGTTGTGCCGTCCGAGGTAACACGGATCGTGGTAGGTCAGCTTGGCGACGACCGGGTCCTGCGGCGACAGCTTGCCCTCGGCGACGAGACGGCCGAGCAGCTGTGAGTGATGCACGACCTCGAAGTTGCCGCCGAGCGCCGGGTATTCGTTGCCGATCGTGTTGAAGCAGTGCGGGCACGACGCGACGATCTTCTTGACGTTGGCGCCCTGCAGCGTCTCGATGTTGGCCTTGGCGATCTCTTGCCAGAGGTACTCGTTGCCGATACGTCGGGCGGGGTCACCGCTGCACGACTCCTGCGGGCCGAGGATCGCGAACTTGATGCCGGCCGCATGGAAAACGCGCGCGATTGCTTGTGTCGAGCGCTTCGCCCGGTCGTCGAGCGCGCCCGCGCAACCGACCCAGTAAAGCCACTCGATGTCGTCCGGGATGTGGTCCGTGACAACGGGAATGTCGAACTCGACACCCTCGGTCCACTCAAGGCGGGCATTGGCCGACATGCCCCAAGGGTTGCCGTTGTTCTCGATGTTGCGCAGCATCACGCCGGCTTCGCTCGGGAACGACGACTCCATCAACACCTGATAGCGACGCATGTCGATGATCGCGTCGACATGCTCGATGTCGACCGGGCACTCCTCGACGCATGCGCCGCACGTGGTGCATGACCACAGCACGTCCGGGTCGATGACGTCCGGCACCAGTGCATGCGGCTCGTCGGCTTGCTGCTCGGAGTCTTCGCCGACGTTGCGCACACCGATGAGGCGGTTGGCCTCGGCGAACATCTGGTCGCGGATGTTGGTGATGACGAGCTTGGGGTTCAACGGCTTGCCGGTGTTCCACGCCGGACACTTGTCCTGGCACCGACCGCACTCCGTGCAGGCGAGTGTCTGCAGCAGCTGCTGCTTGTGGAAGTGGTCGACCTGTCCGGCGCCGAGGACGGCGTTCTCGTCCTCCATGAGCTTCTCGAGATCAGGCGTCGTGCCGAGCGCGCCGAGAGCCTTGGGATGACGCTTCAGCGATGCGTTGATCGGTGCCGTGAAGATGTGCATGTGCTTGCTGTAGAGCACGAGCACCAGGAAGCCCATGACGACGGCGATCTGCGCGACGACGAACACCGACTCGAACGCGAGCGAGTCCGGCGTGATGTAGGACGTCGCCTTCGACGCGAACGGCCACCAGCCGTCGTCCTGGTAGGGGAAGTAGCCACTCGCGATCTGCGCGCCGCGATAGAGAAGCAAGGTCGCGATGACCAGGAAGATCATGCCGAGCACGATGTAGGCCTGGTCGACGTGCGAGCCGTAGAAGCGCGACTTGCGGTCGAGCCGGCGCGGCGACTGCACGAGGCGGATCGCGGTGAAGATGGCCAAGGCGACCAGCACGGCCACCGCAAAGATGTCCTCGATCAGACCGAGCGCACGTGACTCGCCGATGAACGGGATGACGAAGTCGCGCTGGAACAGCGCGCCGTAGGCCTCGATGATCGTCAGCAGCAGGATCACGAATGCCCAGAACGTGAAGGCATGCGCCCAGCCGGACAGCGGCCTCTTGAGCAGCTTGCGCTGGGCGAAGACGTCGACGATCTGCGCCTTGATGGCGCCGGCGATGTTGGGCATCCGCTCCGGCGGGATCGGCGTCCCCGCCCAGACGAGCCGCCCGAGCCACAGCACCCGCGCCCCGGCTACGGCGATCGCCACCACGGTGACGACGAGTCCGGCGATCAGGCGTGCGGTCACAGGTGCCCCCTGTCTAGATTTGGTGCGAATCTCGTTCGGGAGCGTAACGAGCGCGCTGAGGCGGGACGGCTAGAGGTGGTCGGCGAGCCAGCCGACGAGCGGTACGACGACGAGCGGTGCGGTCAGCACCACCATGCCCACGATGACCAGAGCCGCGAGCAGCCGCACCCGGAACCGGGGCTCTCCCCGCCGGTCCTGCAGCCGCCCGAGCATGGCCGGAGCGTACGCCGGACCCCCTTGCGTGCTCGTTCGAAAAAAAGTTGAGCGAATTCGGCTCAAGCGGAATTGACAGGAGCCCGATCGCCGTTGACCATGAGTGACAGCGACTCAAGGTTGAGTCGATCTCATGATCACCACGGAGGCACATCCATGACACGAGCGGTCGGCATCGACCTCGGGACGACCAACAGCGTCGTCACGGTGCTCGAGGGCGGCGAGCCCAACGTCATCGCCAACGCCGAGGGCTCCCGCACGACGCCGAGCGTCGTCGCGTTCGCCAAGAACGGCGAGGTCCTGGTCGGCGAGGTCGCCAAGCGCCAGGCCGTCACCAACCCGGACCGCACCATCCGGTCGGTCAAGCGGCACATGGGCACCGACTGGTCCGTCAGCATCGACGGCAAGGACCTCACGCCGCAGCAGATCTCTGCGTTCATCCTGCAAAAGCTCAAGCGCGACGCCGAGTCCTATCTCGGCGAGACCGTGACCGACGCGGTCATCACCGTGCCCGCCTACTTCAGTGACCACCAGCGCCAGGCCACCAAGGAAGCCGGCCAGATCGCCGGGCTCAACGTCCTGCGCATCATCAACGAGCCGACCGCGGCTGCGCTCGCTTACGGCCTCGACAAGGAGTCCGACCAGACGATCCTCGTCTTCGACCTCGGTGGTGGCACGTTCGACGTGTCCCTGCTCGAGATCGGCGACGGCGTCATCGAGGTCAAGGCCACCAGCGGTGACAACAACCTTGGTGGTGACGACTGGGACGAGCGCGTCGTCGAATGGCTCGTCACGACGTTCAAGAACAACCACGGCATCGATCTGTCCAAGGACAAGATGGCGATGCAGCGGCTGCGCGAAGCCGCCGAGAAGGCAAAGATCGAGCTCTCCTCCTCGCAGGAGACGACGATCAACCTGCCCTACATCACGGCGAGTGGCGAGGGCCCGCTGCATCTCGAGGAAAAGCTCACGCGCGCGGACTTCCAGCGCATGACGTCCGACCTGCTCGACCGGACCAAGGGCCCGTTCCAGCAGGCCATCAAGGACGCAGGCATCAGCGTCAAGGACATCCACCACGTCGTGCTCGTCGGTGGCTCGACACGCATGCCCGCAGTCGTCGACGTCGTCAAGGAGCTGACCGGCGGCAAGGAGCCCAACAAGGGCGTCAACCCCGACGAGGTCGTCGCGGTCGGCGCGGCGCTGCAGGCCGGTGTGCTCAAGGGCGAGGTCAAGGACGTCCTGCTTCTCGACGTCACGCCGCTGTCGCTCGGCATCGAGACCAAGGGCGGCATCTTCACCAAGCTCATCGAGCGCAACACCACGATCCCGACCAAGCGCAGCGAGATCTTCACGACGGCCGATGACAACCAGCCGTCGGTGCAGATCCAGGTCTACCAAGGCGAGCGCGAGATCGCGGCGTACAACAAGAAGCTCGGCATGTTCGAGCTCACCGGCCTCCCGCCGGCACCGCGTGGCGTTCCGCAGATCGAGGTCACGTTCGACATCGACGCCAACGGCATCGTGCACGTGTCCGCCAAGGACCTGGGCACCGGCAAGGAGCAGTCGATGACGATCACCGGCGGCTCCGCGCTGCCGAAGGACGACATCGAGCGCATGATGCGCGAGGCAGAGCAGTACGCCGAAGAGGACCACAAGCGCCGTGAGTCCGCCGAGGCACGCAACCAGGCCGATGGCCTCGTCTACTCCACTGAAAAGTTCCTCGCCGACAACGGCGACAAGGTGCCGGACGAGATCAAGACCGAGGTGCAGTCTGCGGTCGACGACGTCAAGAAGGCGCTCGAAGCCGATGACGTCGACGCGATCAAGCGCTCGGTCGAGACGCTCGCGACCGTGAGCCAAAAGATGGGTCAGGCGATGTACGCCAACACCCAGGCCGGCGAGGCGACTGGTGCGACCGGTGACACCGGCAGCACCACGAGCGACGACGACGTCGTCGACGCCGAGATCGTTGACGAGGACGAGGGCACAGGGAGCAACGGGTGAGCGAAAACCCTCAAGACGAGGGTCCGGTCATCCGCGACAAGCGCCGTATCGACCCGGCCACCGGTGAGGTCAGGCCGGAGGCGTCACCAGCCTCCGGCCCGGCCGACCCCGGCGCACTCGAGGACGAGCTCGCGCAGATCGTCAGTGACGACCTGCAAAACGTTCTCGACGAGCGCACGGCCGACTTGCAGCGGCTGCAGGCCGAGTTCGCCAACTACCGGCGCCGGGTCGACCGCGACCGGCAAGCCGTGGGTGAGCAGGCGCTGGCGTCGGTGCTCGTCGGCCTCCTGCCGGTGCTCGATGACATCGACCGGGCCCGCGCCCACGGCGAGGTCGAGGGCGGCTTCAAGCTTGTCGCCGACGGACTCGAGACGACGCTGGCCAAGCTCGGCTTGCAGCGTTTCGGCGAGGCCGGCGAACCATTCGACCCGACCGTGCACGAAGCAATGACGCACGCAGTGTCCGCGGAGGTCAGCGAGCCGACGTGCGCCGAGATCTATCAGCCCGGATATCGAGTCGGAGACCGCATCGTGCGGCCGGCTCGCGTCGCCGTCGTGGACCCCGGTGAACCTGACAACGACTAGACGAGGGGAGGGACGCTCATGAGTGCTCGCGACTACATCGAGAAGGACTACTACAAGTCTCTGGGCGTCCCCAAGGACGCGAGTCAGGGCGACATCAAGAAGGCCTATCGCAAGCTCGCGCGGCAGTACCACCCCGACGCCAACAAAGGTGACACCGCGTCGGAAGAGCGGTTCAAGGAGATCTCCGAGGCCTACGACGTCCTGTCCGACGAGACCAAGCGCCGGGAGTACGACGAGGCCCGGACGCTGTTCGCGGGCGGCGGGTTCCGCGTGCCGCGAGGTGCCGGCGGTGGTGGCGGTGTGCCGTTCGACCTCTCGGACCTGTTCGGCGGCGGCGCAAATGCCGGCGGCGGTCTGGGTGACTTGCTCGGCGGCATCTTCCGCGGTCGTGGTGGTGCGGCCGCGCGCCGCGGTGCGGACGCCGAGGCCGACGTGACGCTGTCGTTCACCGACGCCTTCCACGGCGTGACGGTGCCTATCCAACTGACGGGTACCGGCAGCTGTCCGACCTGCCACGGCAGTGGTGCCAAGCCGGGCACGGCGACGCATGTCTGTCCGCGGTGCAGCGGCACGGGCATGTCGAGTCGCAATGCGGGTGGGTTCGCGTTCGCCGAACCTTGCCGCGACTGTCGCGGTCGTGGACTGCTGGTCGACGATCCGTGTGCGACGTGCAACGGCAGCGGTCAAGCACTGTCGACGCGCACACTGCGCGCGCGCATCCCGGCCGGCGTCAACGACGGACAGCGCATCCGGCTGGCCGGCAAGGGACAGCCGGGCGACAACGGCGGGCCTGCCGGTGACGTCGTCGTACATGTGCATGTGCGGCCGCATCCGGTCTTTGGTCGACGTGGACCCAACCTGACGCTTTCGTTGCCGGTGACGTTCCCCGAGGCTGCGCTCGGCGCGACCGTCAAGGTGCCGACGCTCGACGGACCACCCGTGACCGTCAAGATCCCGCCGGGCACGACGAGCGGCCGCACGCTGCGTGTGCGGGGCAAAGGTGTGCCGAAGCGCGACGGCACCAAGGGCGACCTGCTCGTGACCGTCGACGTCGTCGTGCCGCAAAAGATGAGCGAGGAGGCCCGCACCGCGCTGGCCTCCTATGCCGAAGCGCAGCCGGACGACCCGCGCCAGCACCTCAACGCGATGGTGATGAGCAATGAGTGACCAGTCGTTCCCGTCCGATGTGCCGGACGATGCACCGGTCTTCGTCATCTCCGTCGCCGCCACCCTCGCCGGCATGCACCCGCAGACACTGCGGCAGTACGACCGGCTCGGACTCGTCTCGCCCGGCCGCACGGCGGGCCGCGGTCGGCGCTACTCGGCCCGTGACATCGCCGTGCTTCGCGAGGTGCAGCGGCTGAGTCAGGACGAAGGCATCAACCTCGCCGGCATCAAGCGCATCCTCGAGCTCGAGAACCATGTGGCTGCCTTGCAGGCGCGGGTGGTCGAGCTGCACGCGGCTCTCGAGGCGGCTGCTGCTGAGGTGTCGCGGCGTGAGCAGCAGGTGCACGCCTCTTACCGACGCGACCTCGTGCCCGTCGACCGCACCCGTCCCGTGGTCATCTGGCAAGGCCGGCACCAACGGGACTGATCGTGGCCGACCACACGTCAGCGACCTGGGTGACTCGTCAGTCGGGTCGCCAGCAGTGCGACGTCGACGAATGCACCCTTGAGCCGGTCGCGCATGCCGACCGACCGGTCGCGTTGGGCGCGCCACGAGAGGCCGCCGACGTGGATCCACTCGCGGTCGAAGCTCGACGGCATGACAACCGCAGGTCGACCGGCGGCGACGAGTGCAGCGTCGACGTCCGCGCCGACGTCCCACGACATCGCGCGCTCCGGAAGGTCCGGCCGGGCCTCCCACCGGTATCGCCAGCTGGCACGAAGCGCGCGGAGCTCCTTCGTACGAAACGCGACAAGCCATGGCGCGACACGCGTCGCGACGCGATAGCGGTCCCCGTTGATGTCGCTCACATAGTCGGGGATCTCCGGCACTCGCGCGCAGGTCGCAAGGATCGCGTTGCTGTCGACGATCGCGTCGAGCAGTCGCCGCAACGTGTGCCTGCGCAGCAGAAAGAGGTCGGAGTCGACGAAGGCGATGTACGGCGCCTCGAGCGTCGCGGTCCAGTCGTCGAGCCATTCGCCGTGGCTGCGGCCCTGCGGCGCGATCTGAAGTCTGAGCAGGCCGCGGTCAGCGAAGCGCTGGAGCATGACGAGCGAACCGTCGGTGGAGCCGGCGTCGCCCACATGCACTTGGACACTGACGCCGCGCTGGGCGAGCACGCGACGAACGGCTACCTCGGTGGCGCGTCGGGTGTTGAAGCTCGCGATGCACACCGCCACCTCATACGGCGGGCGCGCAGGCACGGCCGAAGACTAACAACGACAACAACAACTCGATGAGGTTCACATGGCCGAATACAAGCTGACGACGAAGAGCCAGGAGGCGATCGTCGACGCACGACACCGCGCGTCGACGGCCGGCCATCCTTATGTCGAGCCGATCCATCTGCTGCTCGCGCTTCTTGCGCAGGTCGACGGCACTGCTCGTCCGTTGCTCACCGCCGTCGGTGCGTCGCCGGATGCGCTGCAGACGCAAGCTCAGGCAACTCTCGACCGCCTGCCGAGTGCAAGCGGCCCGACCGTTGCACAGCCGGGCGAGAGCCGGCCTGTTGTCGCGGCGATCAACGCCGCCGCCTCCGCAGCGCAGTCCCGGGGCGACGAATACATCTCGACCGAGCACCTTCTCGTCGGGCTCGCTCGCGACGGCGGCACCGGGATGAGCGGCGTGACCGAGCTGCTCACCAACGCCGGTGCGACTCCGGATGCGTTGCTCGCCGCGTTCGACAAGGTCCGCGGGAGCAGCCGCCCCGTGACCACGCCGGACCCGGAGGCGTCGTACCAAGCCTTGGAAAAGTACGGCGTCGACCTCACGGCGCGCGCTCGCGACGGCAAGCTCGACCCGGTCATCGGCCGTGACACCGAGATCCGTCGGGTGGTGCAGGTGCTGTCGCGCCGGACCAAGAACAACCCGGTCCTCATCGGCGAGCCCGGTGTCGGCAAGACGGCGGTTGTCGAGGGGCTGGCGCAACGCATCGTGGCCGGTGACGTGCCGGAGTCGTTGCGCGACAAGCGACTAGTGGCGCTCGATCTCGCGGCGATGGTTGCGGGCGCGAAATATCGCGGGGAGTTCGAAGAGCGGCTCAAGGCGGTGCTCGAGGAGATCCGTGACAGCGACGGCCAGGTCGTGACGTTCATCGATGAGATGCACACCATCGTCGGTGCTGGTGCGGCCGAAGGCGCGATGGACGCCGGCAACATGCTCAAGCCGATGCTCGCGCGCGGCGAGCTGCGCATGATCGGCGCGACGACGCTCGACGAGTTCCGCGAGCGCATCGAAAAGGATCCCGCACTCGAGCGCCGCTTTCAGCCGGTGTTCGTCGGCGAGCCCTCGGTCGAGGACACGATCGCGATCCTGCGCGGGCTCAAGGGCCGTTACGAAGCCCACCACAAGGTCGAGATCACTGACGCCGCACTGGTGAGTGCGGCGGCACTGTCCCATCGCTACATCACGGCGCGGTTCCTGCCGGACAAGGCGATCGACCTGATCGACGAGGCGGCGTCGAGACTGCGCATGGAGATCGACTCGCGTCCGGTCGAGATCGATGAGCTGCAACGAGCCGTCGACCGGCTCAAGATGGAAGAGATGGCGCTCGCGAAGGAGGACGACGCCGCCTCTCGCGAGCGGCTCGACAAGCTGCGCGCCGAGCTTGCGGACAAAGAAGAGCAGCTTGCTGCGCTGAACGCGCGGTGGGAGCAGGAGAAGACCGGCCTCAACCGCGTCGGTGAGCTCAAGCAGCGCCTCGACGACCTGCACACGCAGATGGAACGTGCGCAGCGCGACGGAGACCTCGAGGCCGCATCACGGCTCCAATATGCGGAGATTCCGGCTGCCGAACGCGAGCTGGCTGAGGCGGCCGCACGTGAGCAGGATGCGTCCGCGGGCCAGCCGATGGTCAAAGAAGAGGTCGGGCCGGACGACGTGGCCGAGGTGGTCGCGTCCTGGACCGGCATCCCGGCCGGCCGGTTGCTCGAGGGCGAGACGGCGAAGCTGCTGCGGATGGAGGACCAACTCGCTCAGCGAGTCGTCGGCCAGGACGAAGCCGTGCGGGCCGTGTCTGACGCCGTACGCCGCGCACGTTCCGGCATCAGTGACCCGGACCGGCCGACGGGTTCGTTCCTGTTCCTCGGGCCGACGGGCGTCGGCAAGACCGAGCTGGCCAAGGCGTTGGCGGCCTACCTGTTCGATGACGAGCGCGCAATGGTGCGCATCGACATGAGCGAGTACGGCGAGAAGCACAGCGTTTCGCGCCTCGTCGGTGCACCGCCTGGTTACGTCGGCTACGACGAAGGCGGGCAGCTGACCGAGGCCGTTCGCCGCCGTCCTTACTCGGTGATCCTCCTGGACGAGGTCGAGAAGGCGCACCCGGACGTCTTCGACGTGCTGTTGCAGGTGCTCGATGACGGTCGTCTCACCGACGGCCAAGGCCGCACCGTCGACTTCCGCAACGTGATCCTGATCCTCACGTCCAACATCGGATCGGTGTTCATCAACGACCCGGCCCTGTCGGAGGAGAAGAAGAAGGAAGCGGCGTTGCGTGCCGCGCGCGAGCACTTCAAGCCGGAGTTCATCAACCGGCTCGACGACATCGTCGTGTTCTCCTCGCTCGGCGTGGAGCAGCTGTCGGCGATCGTCGACATCCAGGTGAGCAGGCTTGCGGAGCGGTTGAAGGACCGACGGCTGGTCCTGGACGTCTCGCCGGCCGCGCGCGAGTGGCTGGCTCTCAACGGCTTCGATCCGGTCTACGGCGCCCGGCCGCTGCGACGGCTGGTTCAGTCGTCGATCGGTGACTCCTTGGCTCGCAAGCTGCTGGCTGGCGAGGTCCGCGACGGCGACACCGTCGTCGTCGACGTCGCCGAGGACCGCAGTGGACTGACGTTGACGTAAGGTCGCGATCGTGAGCGACCGGTCAGCCGAGGACAGAGACGAGCTGCTGCAACGGATCAAGGACGACGCGGTCGTTCATGGTCGCGTGGTGCTGTCCTCCGGCAAGGAGGCGGATTACTACGTCGACCTGCGGCGGGTGACCCTCGCGAGCAACGCCGCCCCGCTCGTGGGGCGCGTGATGCTCGACGTCACCAAGGACTGGGACTTCGACGCCGTCGGTGGGCTCACGCTCGGCGCGGACCCTGTCGCCACGGCGATGCTGCATGCAGCCGCGGCAGCCGGCCGCAAGCTCGACGCCTTTGTCGTGCGGAAGGAAGGCAAGGCGCACGGCCTGCAACGCCGCATCGAAGGGCCCGACGTCACCGGCCGGCGGGTGCTCGCCGTCGAGGACACGTCGACAACGGGCGGCTCTGTGCTGACTGCGGTGGAGGCGCTACGCGAGGCCGGTGCCATCGTTGTCGGCGTCGCCGTCATCGTCGAGCGCGGTGCGGCCGACGCCGTCGCGGCGGCGGGGCTGGACTATCAGGCGGCGTACTCTCTCGCCGATCTCGGTCTCGGCTGACCGACCGGCCCGGGGGAGGGCGCGTGCGGGTTTTCTGGCTGCTTTTCCTCATCGGGATCCCGCTCGTCGCCTACCTCGCGTATCTCAGCTGGAAGCAGGAGCAGAAGCGACGAGAGCAGCTGCTCGTCTGGGCGACCAAGAACGGCTACGCCTACGCCGCCGAGGACGACAGCTGGTGCGAGCGGTGGACCGGCGCTCCCTTCGGGCAGGGCGATCACCGTCGCGCGCGCAATGTCGTGACGGGCGTCATCGCCGAGCGGCCCTTCGCGGCCTTTGACTACACCTACGAGACGCACTCGACCGACAGCAAGGGCAACCGCACGACGACGACGCACCGCTACGTGGTGTGCTCGCTGCAGCTGCCCACGGTCCTGCCGATGTTGCAGGTGACCCCGGAGAGTTTCTTCAGCCGGATCGGCAACGTGCTCGGCCTCGACGACATCGAGCTGGAGAGCGAGGACTTCAACCGCCGGTTCCGGGTGCACGCCAACGACCGCAAGTTCGCCTCGGACGTGCTCAGTCCGCGGACCATGCAGGCACTGCTCGACCGTCCTGACCTCAGTTGGCGCATCCAAGGCGTCGACATCATCAGCTGGCAGGACGGTCGGCTTGTGCCCGTCGAAGCAGTCACCATGACCTCGGCGATGCAGACGGTGGTCAGCGGGATCCCGTCGTTCGTGTGGAAGGACCACTCGTGACCGCTCTTTGGATCGTGCTCGGCGTCGTCGTGCTGTTGGCGCTGTCGGTCGTCGTCTCCTACAACCGGTTCGTTCGCCAGCGCAACCTCGTGCAGGAGTCGTGGCGCCAGGTCGATGTCGAGCTCAAGCGCAGGCACGACCTGATTCCCAACTTGGTCGAGACGGTGAAGGGGTACGCCGCACAAGAGCGGACCGTCCTCACCGCAGTGACCGAGGCGCGGGGTGCTGCTGTCCAGACCATGCAGGCGGCAGCTACAGGTGTCGCCGCGCAAGCCCAGGCTGAGACCGCGCTAGGCCGCGCGCTCGGGGGGTTGTTCGCGGTTGCCGAGAACTATCCCGACTTGAAGAGCTCGCAGAACTTCCTGGCACTGCAACAACAGCTCGCCGAGACAGAGGACCGCATCGCTGCCGGTCGCCGCTTCTACAACGGCAACGTGCGCGCACTCAACACGCGCGTCGAGGCGTTTCCGTCGTCCATCATCGCGTCGCTGTTCAACTTCACGAAGGCCGAGTACTTCGAGCTCGAGGACCCTGCCGAGCGCGCGCCGGTCGACGTGGACTTCTCGTCGATCGCGCAGCCGCCGACCCCAGCGTCAGGCGACGCCGGCACGCCGGGCGGCTGATGCCTCCGCGACGGCGTCATCGTCACCGCAGACCGGACAGGCGCAGTCCCATCCGACGGGCAGCAGCGCGCCGCAGGTGTTGCCGCGGCAGCGCAGCACGTCGGCAAATGCGTCGAGCACGACATCCTCGGCCTGGCGTTGTGCCGGCACGACGAGCTCGGGACGGGTCGGTTGGCGACGAGCAGACAGCCAGCGCTCGGCAAGACGTCGCGAGTGCGGAACGACCACGCATTCGCCGCCGGTCTCGACAACCCTGAGCAGCCGCATCCGGCGGCCGCCGCGCACGACCAGGCACGGCACGTGCGACTGGCCGTCCCACCACTGCGGGTCGAAGTCGAGCACGCTGAGGCCGGGGAGGTGAGCAACAGCGCTCACCAGCCGCTGGCGAGTGAGCTCGTCCCGGCAATCCGTCGGCGCACTCATTTGTCGATGATGCGGTCTGAGGCACCGGCGGCCACGACGCCACGCCCAGGCGGGATGTATACGGTGCCGCGATGGCGACCTATCGGAGCGCGCTGGTCACCGGTGCGTCGAGCGGCATCGGCCGGGAGATTGCGCGCGTTCTCGCCGATCGCGGCGCCGAGCTGACTGTCGTCGCGCGTCGGCAGGAGCGGTTGGACGAGCTGGCCGCAGAGCTCGGCGATCGCACGCCGGTCCGCACCATCGCTGCCGACCTCGGCAGCGAGGACGGCGTGGCCGCGGTCGAACGGCATCTCACCGAGCACCCAGTAGAGCTGCTGGTCAACAACGCGGGCGTGAGCACGGGCGGGATGTTCCACGAGCTGCCCCTCGCGCCAGAGCTGAACGAGATCCGGCTCAACGTCCTCGCGCTGGTCCGGCTCACCCACGCCTGCCTGCCGAGGATGGTCAGCGCCGGCCACGGTGGCATCGTCAACGTGAGCAGCATCGCGGGCAATCAACCGCTTCAGGGATACGCGACGTACGGCGCGACCAAGGCCTTCGTGACGTCGTTCACCGAGTCGATCGCCTTCGAGGTACGACGCAGCGGTGTGCACGTCACTGTCGTGAAGCCGGGCTACACCGACACCGAGATGAACCCCGATGCTCCGCAGCAAGGCTTGCAACGACGGCTGTTGTGGCTCGATGCGACGCACGTCGCGAAGGCTGCCGTGCGCGATGTCGAGCGCGGCCGGTTGCATTGCGTGCCGGGTGCCACTTGGCGCGTGGCCGACGCGGTCATCGAGTCGCTGCCGCGGGTCGCCGTCCGCGCGTTGTCGTCCCGGGTGCGCGGCTAGTCAGTGCCCGACCGGCGGCTACGAAGGCGCCGCCGCGTCAGCTCGAACGCGAGCGGCAGCACCGATAGCAGTACGACGCCGACCGCCAGCAGCTCGATGTTCTCGCGAACCACGCGCACATCGCCGACCACGTGGCCGAGCAGGATCAGGCCGACCGTCCAGATGAGCCCGCCCACCACGTTCCAGACTGCGAACGACCGCACGGACATGCCGGCCGCTCCGACGAGCGGGTTGAGGAAGGTCCGCACGATGGGCACGAAGCGGGCGAGCACGACCGCTCGGCCTGCGCCGTACCGTTCCAGCACGGCTCTCGTGCGCTCGACATGCGAAGGACGGAACAGCCGGGACTCCGGCCGCCGGAAAAGCGCCGGCCCGGCACGTCGGCCGAACTCGTGCCCGACCTGAGCCCCGATGATTGCGCCCAGAGCCGCGGCGACGAGCAGCCAGCCGAGCGGCAGGTGCAGGTCACCAGGCAGCGAGTTGCCCTCGACGGTGGCGTAACCCGCGACGAAAAGCAGTGAGTCGCCCGGCAGCACCACCCCGACGAGCAGCCCGCTCTCGGCGAACAGGATCAGCATCACTCCGACGACGCCGAAGACCTCGAGCAGATGCTGTGGTGCGAGTGGCCCGAGCACGGTGGGCAATACTGCCATCGACAGCTGAGGTCGAAGGAGCGGCACGATGCCCATCGCCAGTCCCGACGTCTATGCCGAGATGCTCGATCGAGCAAAAGCAGAGGGCTTCGCCTATCCGGCTTTCCAGCACATTGGGATCCTAAGCTTAGAATTCCACGTGGACAAGTTGTCGCG
>JADMIO011126959.1_pt1 | contig 47207 bp, 33 predicted proteins | sample 8958161 | NCBI WGS metagenome assembly JADMIO01 (sample SAMN16585339, study PRJNA669376) | soil metagenome | isolation source: Crop rotation soil | place: USA: Cullars Rotation, Alabama | collected 2011
TCGTGGCAGTTCTTCGTGAAGACGGCTGCGGGTCAATCGGCGCGGTCCGGTTCATTCACCGTGCAGAACGGAGCACCAACGATCAGCGGCTTCTCCTGGAATCCGGCGACGCCGATCGCTAACCAAAACTTCGGTGGCTCGATTACCGGTACGAACTTCGTCGCCGGCGGCACTGAAGTTTGGTTCTGTCCGGTTAACAGCAGCAGTTGTAATCAGCATCCGTCGGCCGGCGTGACGGTCAACAGCGCTACAAGTTTGAGTGTCGTGAACGTGCGTCTCGGCCCGGGCTCGTGGCAGTTCTTCGTGAAGACGGCTGCGGGTCAATCGGCGCGGTCCGGTTCATTCACCGTGCAGAACGGAGCACCAACGATCAGCGGCTTCTCCTGGAATCCGGCGACGCCGATCGCTAACCAAAACTTCGGTGGCTCGATTACCGGTACGAACTTCGTCGCCGGTGGTACTGAAGTTTGGTTCTGTCCGGTTAACAGCAGCAGTTGCAATCAACACCCATCGGCTGGTGTCACGGTCAACAGCACTACGAGCCTGAGTGTCGTGAATGTGCGACTCGGTCCGGGATCGTGGCAGTTCTTCGTGAGGACGTCTTCCGGTCAATCAGCTCGTTCGAGTTCATTCTTCGTCCAGAATGGACCTCCAACGATCAGCGGTTTCTCGTGGAGTCCGTCAACTCCGGTCGCCAACCAAAACTTCGGCGGCTCAATCAGCGGCTCGAACTTCGTCGCTGGTGGCACTGAAGTTTGGTTCTGTCCGGTTAACAGCAGTAGTTGTAATCAACACCCATCGGCTGGCGTGACGGTCAACAGCACGACGAGCCTGAGTGTCGTCAACGTGCGTCTCGGCCCCGGTTCGTGGCAGTTCTTCGTGAAGACGTCTGCTGGTCAATCAGCTCGTTCGAGTTCATTCTTCGTGCAGAACGGAGCACCAACGATCAGCGGCTTCTCCTGGAATCCGTCAACTCCGGTCGCCAACCAAAACTTCGGCGGCTCAATCAGCGGCTCGAACCTCGTCGTCGGTGGCACCGAGATCTGGTTCTGTCCCGTCAACAGCAGCAGTTGCAATCAACATCCGTCGGCCGGCGTCACCGTCAACAGCACAACAAGCATGAGTGTCGTTAACGTGCGACTCAATACCGGCTCGTGGCAGTTTTTCCTTAGAACGTCCGCGGGACAGTCCTCCCGATCAGGTTCATTTACAATTTTTTAGGCGTTACTGCAAATCGAGTTACATCGCCGAACGGGGCTTGAAATCTTATCGTCCGAAAAGGACGTGCGGGTTCGAGTCCCCCTTCGGCAAATCAACCCTATAAGTTCAAGCAGTTCAACGTCTTACGGAGGGTGCCGAAGCTCAGTCTCGGCACTCTCGCACTATATAGGCACTAAATCCTGAAGTAACTCAAGATCTTGCGGTTGCTTACCAATCGCAAAGGTTCGGCAGGTGCCTCAAATAGACACCAAACGTTTTTGAGACGAGTCGGACACTGAGATGTTCGGTGTAAACTCGAAATGGAGAGATCCGATCCGGATGCTGGTCAATACATTCATTGATTGTGCGCAGGCTGCTATACGCGGTTATGGTGAAGATTTCAAGGTGAATGTCCGATGAGTCCGCAACCAGATGACTCTTTATGAAGCGACGCGAGTCTAACTCCAGGATTCTTAAGCCTTCCCTGTAAGAAGTGACAGTATTTCGAACAATCCTGCCATTTTAGGATGAACGCTAGCCAGAAAAGCGCTTGGAGCAGGATGGATGTCGCGATCACAAGAAGCCAAAGATTGCGGGTCGTGTAGAAGCGTTGTAGTCCTTTTTTGTCATCCCCATTGCTCCGATTTCCAGGATAACCACTAAACAGTGCGAGCTGTTCTCTTTATTTCGACGACACAGGAGCAAACCGACATGAGACATCTCAAATCAATGGCATGGTTGGTTGCCGTCGCCTGCCTTTTCTTTTTGTTGGCAGCAGGAGTGTCCGCCCAAAACGCGGACAATACCCGGCCCGTGCAAGTGCCGGAAGGAACGAAGCAAAAGATTCAGGGCGTCGTTAGTATTCGCGACCGCGATATGTTTAAGGTGCGGGCGGTTGACGGAGCGGAAACGACTGTAGTCCTGAGTGACAGAACGAAAGTAAGCTCGCACGGTTTTAAGAGGAAGACCTATCCGGTGACCTACATCATGCGCGGCCTGCGCCTCCAGGCACAGGGCAGGGGCGACGCCGAAGGTAACCTCGTCGCTGACTGGGTGAGATTCGACGAGCAGGATCTGAGGTCAGCGCAAGCCCTCGAGGAAACGGACAAACTCGCCAAGGAGAATGCGGACAGATTGGCAAGGGCTGAGGAAGCCGCCCGGTTGGCAGCCGAGGAGGCGAAGCGAATGCAGGGACAAATCGCTGAGAACACCGCGTTGGCACTCGCCGCGCAACGTACCGCTGATCAGGCGTTCAAGGACGCGGCCCTGGCAAACAATCGTATCAATGGCCTCGACGAGTACGAGCCGATCAAACTGATTTCAGTGCTCTTCAAAGTCAATAGCTCGGTGCTGAATACGGCTGCGAAGCAGGCGATCGATGAAGCCGCTGCCTGGGCAAGTGAAGAAAAGGCCAAGGGGAATGCCAACGGTTGGCTGGTCCAGGTGATAGGATTCGCCGATACAACCGGTAAGTCAGCCAGGAACCGCGCCCTGAGTGAAAAGCGCGCCAACGCAGTAATTCAATACCTGGTACTGAAACACGGCATGGACCTGCGCCGGCTGGTGCAACCTTTCGGGTACGGCGAGAACAAACCCGTTGCCAATAATAAGACGGCCGAAGGGCGCGCCAAGAACCGTCGCGTGGAGATCAAAATCCTGCAGAACAAAGGCATCGCAATGAAGGCAACCTAAGAGTGGGCCACCATTGAGGGGCTCGTTTTTAGTGGCGCGCGTCCGGCTGGGCGCAATCACAACTCGTAAACTGGAAATTCCTGAGGATATTTTGCCGGCGCCATCCGGCGAGATGACTGCGTGCCCACAGGCACCCATAAGTACGCTCTTGGATCCATCGGTATTAGCGGCGTAACACTGTGCCTATTGGGTGCGTTTGCAGTCACCCGCCTGTGCTCGGAGCCTCTCTAACAGAAGGTGGTCCAACAAGGCGCCATTGCTGTTTGGAGTGAAGGCCATGTATGCGGTCACATTCATCCTTACATCGGATCAACAATTGATTTTCTGAATCACACACCTTGGGACGGTCTAATCGACTGTTGCCCAAAGTCATCGACGAATCGTTTTAATCGAAAGCTCTGGGTTTTGAATAATGAGAGACGGTAAAGATCCAGATGGAGCCTTCGAAGTATTTACTTCTTACATTCCTTCTATTGGTCTTGCCGGTCGCGGTGGTTCGCGGGCAGGCAACTAATTACGAGTTCCGTGGCATACCTGTGACGGTCCAGGAGCTCGATTTGGGTTTTGACATACAGGGAAAATGGACGGGGCAACTAGATTTGCAAACCGTCACGCAGGGCGCTTCTCTCGGAGTGAATAACAACCCACTCGCTTATTGGAACCGCTTCCACATCCGCCCGTGGCTGCAATACCGAAAATCCAGAGACACCATGCTGGCAACCTCAGTGAGTTACCTGAAGCGTTATGCAATTCCTCCACTCGGCTACGAACGCGGCGACGAAGTTCGCGTGAGCCTGATGGGAAACTTCACGCAGCGAAAAGCTTGGGGCAGTTTGTATCAGCAGGTGCGCGGCGAAGTGAAAAATAATAAGTCAGACGGCGCAACTGACTGGACTCACACTCCGCGTTTCCGTTTTCGCTTCGGACAGAACTTCCATTTGAAAGAGGGCTACAAACACGCCTTCATGGTCTATCAAGAAGTAATGGTCAAATACAAGGAGCACTCGAAGGCTTTTGACATACTTCGATTTCATAGCGCTTATTCGTACACAAAGAATCCAAAGTGGGCTTTCAGTGTAGGCTTACTCGTGCAGTTCCAGCTTAATAAGGACAACAAGACGCTCGATACTTTCTTTGGACCAACGTTCGGTGTGCGCTATCAATTCGGCAAGTCGAAACATCCGCAGCCGCCACCAGACACAGACATCGATTAATCTTGAATAAACGAGATTTCTTCGAGTGCTTCCCAGGGTGAGCCAAGAGATCTTACGGTGTTGTAGAGACGGTTAGGTGCAAGATCCCAAGATTAACTCACTATCGAAAATCTCGCCGACATTGGGAACGGTAGATGAGGAAACGGCAATTCAGGACATCTATGCTTTACTCCAACTTGCAGACTTTTCTAAAAACGTCCCCGCAGTCTTGCCGAACCATTATCAGTACTGGAGGTTACTGACGTTGGTTGGAGTGATATTGGTAATCCCGGCCGAGCTTTGTCTGTCGTAAAACCGGAAGTAATGGGCGGCGTTTGGCTCTTCGGTCCGAATAAGAGTTTCCTTGGCGACTCGCGCCGCACCCAAATCCGATGGGCTCGGTTCAAGGCGGAGTGATCTACACCCTTCGTCGTCGCATGTGGGTATCGGGAAATGCGACTTTTTATACCGGCGGAAGTACGGTCTTGAACGGAACAGCGAATCAAGACCGGCAGAAGAACTCACGGGTGGGAGCGACGTTTTCGCTTCCTCTGAATCAAAGACAATCGCTGAAGATAGCCTGGGCCAAGGGCGTCACGACGCGCATTGGCGGCAACCTCAACACCCTGGTGATGGGCTGGCAATACGCCTGGTTCAAATAGATCAGACTACTTCTAGTCAGATAGAGTAGTGAAGGTATGAACTGAATTTTTATTTCGACGTCGGGGCTGGAGGAATCCCCCAATGAGTTTCCGTCAACGTTATCGCCTTAGAATCTATATCCGCCACTCCTTGTGGCTTCTACCAACTCTTAGCATCGTGGCCGCTCTCATAACCGTCCCGATTCTCACCGCCTACGAAAAGTCGATTGGCTTGCAGGCGAATGTCAGCGTTGAGAGTGCCAGAATCGTAATGAGCACGGTTGCGGGTTCAACCTTCACCCTGGTCGTGCTCGTCTCTTCGGCAATTCTGCTGGTGATTCAACTGGCCAGCTCACAAATGACCCCGCGCATAATCTCCTTCATCCACCGTAGCCCATATCAAAAACTCGCGTTTGCTGTGTTTGTTTTCACCTTCACGTTTTCAACCAGCGTGCTGGTTCGCATCGAGCAATCCGCGCCACTGATCGCCAGCTATTTGGCGGTTTATGGATTCCTTTTAGATCTGGCACTCTTCATCCTTTTCATCGATAACGCCGGCAAAATGCTGCGTCCCAGCGCGGTCGTGCGGGAGGTGGCGTCAACAGGTCGCGCGGTTATCAGAAACTCATACAGGGAACTGCTGAAAGAAGTATCGGTTCCGTCGTTATCGCTCAAAACGCTGGATAATAAAGAGCCGAGAACGGTATTGAGTAGCGTTGACGGAGCGGTGTTGGCGTTTGACATGAACGGCCTGGTCGCACTGGCCCAAAGATCCGACTGTGTGATCGAGCTGATACCAGAAGTTGGACAGTTTGTCGCCGAGGGCGATCCTTTGTTTCGTATCTACCAGGGGGGCGCGGGGCTGACCGATGTCCAATTGCGGAATTCAGTTGCCAAAGGTGACGAGCGCACGCCGGAACAGGATCCTCTTCTGGCGTTTCGCATTCTAGTGGATATCGCCAGCAAAGCACTTTCACCCGCAATCAATGATCCCACGACGGCCGTGCTCTCGATTGACCAGATTCATCACCTCTTGCGAGATGTAGGTAGGCGTCATCTCGGTGATGGCCGCGCAACTGATGAGACTGGCCGCGTGCGTCTGTTCTATCGCCGACCCAACTGGGAAGACTTTGTCCTCTTGGCTACAACCGAGCTTCGACACTACGGCCGTGACAGCATTCAGGTACAACGGCGGCTGCGCGCGATGTTGAAAGATTTAATTGAGACGCTGCCTGCAAAACGCAAGCCTATTCTGGAAAAAGAGTTATCGCTCCTCGCTACCTCAACAAAGCGGACGTTTCACGATTTGGATGATCAGCAGCTGGCGGAATCGGGCGATCTTCAGGGAATCGGCGGGAGCTACGACGAGATCGAAAACTAGTCACGCATGGCCCAAATCATCGACATCAATTCAGATCACGCTTACCTGCAATCCGCCCACAAAATGTGCTGACAAGCTTGAGCACTGGATCCAGTGAATGCACTGCAATTCTGCTTGAAGAATTTTCTAAAGATTTATAATGCCAGGCCTCAGCATTGAGAAGACGAACAACGACTCTGTGGTGTCTGTTTGGTGTCTATAATAGGAGAGCACCAGTGAGACTAAAGAGAATCATGAGTAATTAAGCGACGAAATCTAAAATCTTTTAGCGAGGGGGGTTATGCGTAATTAGTTCACATATAAGAATTTAGGTGGGAAGCTCAGATCGAGTCCCCCCTTCGGCATCACACCCGACGCCTAAGGAACGCCCACACTTCTTTTTAGTTCTCTCACGGAAAGATCACTTATGATGTGACGGTCGCGGAAGTCTGCCGCAAACCCAGCAACCAATTTTTCGGAGGAACTCATGAAGGGACTTCTTTTCGCTTTACTCTTCGCGGCGCTCGCGTCATCGGCCTCGGCCCAAACCGTTGCCTTCACAAACGTCAACGTGATTCCGATGGATCGTGAACGCGTGCTCGCGAACCAGACGGTGGTCGTCAAGAACGGCCTGATCGTCGAGATTGGCAACGCGAAGAAGGTGAAGCTGTCCAGAGACTCGGTGCAGATCGACGGCACGGGAAAGTATTTGATCCCCGGCCTCGTCGATATGCATACGCATTTGCTGTCGGACAGCGATGAGTATCCCGATTCGATCGGCCCGCAAGAGTTGCGCGTGATGGTAGCGAACGGCGTCACAACCGTTCGCTTCATGATCGGAACGCCCGAACTGCTGGCGTTGCGCAGTCGCTCCGCAAACGGCGAAATACAAGCTCCCACGATCTTCGTCGCCAGCCCGCATCTCACCGGCCGCGAACAAGGAAACGACTTCGTCGTCAACACTCCGGAAGAAGCGCGCGAGGCTGTGCGCAAATCGAAAGCGGCAGGTTACGACTTCATCAAAATAACGACGTTCGTTAAGCCGGAAGTTTACGAAGCGGCAGTGGACGAAGCCGCGAAGCAAAACATCCGTGTTGTCGGTCATGCAGACAGCCGCTTCGTCGGCGTCGAACGCGCGTGGAAAGCGAAACAGCAGATCGAGCACCTCGACGGCTACATGGAACTGCTGCTTCGCGACGATGCGCCGATGAAAGGAAGCGTGTCCGATCTTTACATTTACAATCCGGAGAATTGGAAAAGCTTCGACTACATCGACGAAAGCAAGATTCCCGAGGTCGCTCGCAAAACCGTCGCATCAAATCCTTACGTCGATCCCACTCACAGTTTTATGAAAAACAGTTTCGGGCGATTGCGTACCGAGGACGAAATTCGCAAACAGCCGGACTTTCGCTTCTATCCTCCGAAGGTGCAGCAGCAATGGCTCGATTTCTACAAAAAGAACCGCTTCATCAACACGGTGCCGCTGGAAAAGCGTGCCCGCTGGATCAGTCTGCGCGAGAAGTTGATCAAGGCGATTTACGACGCGGGCGGTCGCATCATGACCGGGTCTGACACTCCCGAGTTCCTATGGCTATACGGCTTCGGCATGCATCACGAATTGCAGGCACTGAAAGACGCCGGTCTTTCCAACTACGCGGTGCTCGAAGCAGCAACTAAAAATCCGTCCATGTTTCTCGGCACGATCGACAAGGCCGGCACGATCGAGAAAGGCAAGCGCGCCGACTTCATTCTGCTTAACGCCAATCCGCTCGCCGACATCTCCGCCACGCAGAATCGCGACGGCGTGATGCTGAAAGGAAAGTGGTACCCGCAACAGGCATTGAACGGCTGGCTCGACGAAGCAGCCCAGGCAATCTCCACTTCATACATAGAACACAAGACTGGAAACTGACGAAATGAAGGACGCCTGGCAGGATCTTCGTTATGCGTGTCGCACGCTCTCGCGCAGTCGGAGTTTTGTTGTCATGGCAACACTCATGCTCGCGCTCGGCATCGGCGCCAACACTGCGATCTTCAGCGTCGTGCTCACGGTGCTGATTCGGCCGTTGCCATACACGGATGCGGAGCGAATTGTCTGGCTGTCTAATAGAAATCCGGCACTTGGCGTCAGCGGCGCTTTTCTCAACCCGGCCGACATCCTCGATTTTCGCGAGCAGAGTCAGAGCTTCGAACGTATTGCGGCGTGGGGAACGCTGCCGTTGAATCTTTATGGCGCGAGATCGCTCGAACGCGTCGAATCGGTTTACGTCACACCAAATTTCTTTCGCACGCTCGGAGTGCAACCTCAACTCGGAAGAGACTTCGCCGAAACTGACGAACCCGAAAACAGCGTAATCATCAGTCACGCCTTGTGGCTCCGGCAATTCGGTGGTGACGAGACTGTGCTCGGAAAGAAGATCACGTTCGGGTTACAGCCGATCAGCACCGGCGATGCTTATGTCATAGTCGGCGTTCTTCCCGCGGAAACTAATTTCCCGGCGCGCGTCGATCTTTTCACCGTGACCGAGATCACACGCGCAGATTCCGAGCGCGGCGGCTCGCACAACTGGCGCACGACTGGAAGACTCAAGCCAGCGATACCCATCGAACAAGCTCAAGCTGAAATCAACACGTTAGCGCAGCGACAGGCGGAGCTTTATCCCGACACGAATCAGGGTTGGCAAGTTCAGCTTCAGCCGTTGCGCGAATATCTGTTCGGCAACTCACAAGCAGCCTTGCTTCTGTTGTTCAGCGCGGTTGCGATCGTGCTGGTGATCGCGTGTGCGAATGTCGCAAATCTGCAGCTCGGACGCATTCACGTTAGACGTCGCGAGTTGGCGTTACGACTCGCGCTCGGCGCCGGCCGCTTTCGTATCGTGAGGCAGTTTCTGATCGAGAACATGCTGCTCTCGGTTTTGGGCGGCGCGCTGGGCGTGTTTGTCGCCGCGGCGTGTCTTTCGGTGGTGCGAACGCTGGCGCCGGATTCAGTGCCGCGGCTGAATGAATCCGCGCTGAGCGTACCGGCTTTCGGTTTCGCGCTGGCGATATCGTGTTTGAGCACGATCATGTTTGGTTTGTTTCCGGCGTTTCAGGCGTCGCAGTTGGAACTCAACGATGCGCTCAAAAACTCGAATAGTCATGGAACAACTCCGGCGCGATCGAACAGGGTTCGTCGTGCTCTCGTCGTCGGACAAATTGCACTGGCGCTGATCCTGTTGACCGGCGCGGGTCTCGTGGTGAAGAGCTTCTGGCGGCTGCAAGCGATTGATTCGGGAATAAAGAGCGAGCACATTTTGACGGCGGGACTGTCGTTGAGTTTCGCTGACTATCCGAACGGCAGTCCGAAACGAACCGCACTTTTTCGTGACGCGATCGAGACGTTGCGTAGTTTACCTGGGGTGACTTCGGTTGGAGCGATATCGCATCTGCCACTCGGCGGCCGCACCATGAAGCTGCCGTTTCGAATTGCAGACGAGACGAGCGGTTCGAAGGCCGAGGAAAGAGTTGCCGACTACCGTGTTGTGTCGCCTTCGTTCTTTGCGACGACCGGCGTTCAGTTGAAGAAGGGACGTTTGTTTGATGATCGTGAACGGCCAAGCACGCCTCAAGCGTTCGTCGTTAATGAGGCGTTCGCACGAACATATCTCGCCGGAAGAGAACCTGTCGGTGTTCCGCTCGACGGAGATTCACAGCTTGTCAAAGGCGAGATTGTCGGAGTAGTTGCGAGCATCAAACATAGAAGTTTGGAGATCGATGCTGAACCTGCGCTTTACGTGTCGTATCAGCAGTCGTCGACGTTTCCGATCATGAACTTCGTGGTAAAGACGACGTCGGATCCTTCTTCGCTGATCGTTCCCGTTCAGGAAAGATTACAGGCACTCGACGCGCGCGGTGTTGTATTCAATGTTAGACCATTCGATCAGTTTGTCGCGGATGCAGTCGCGCCGCGACGTTTCAATTTGTGGCTCTTTTCGGCGTTTGGGTTCCTCGCGGTGTTATTAGCGGCGGCGGGGATTTACGCGACCATGAACTTCACGGTTGTCCAGCGAAACAGAGAGATTGGGATTCGCGTCGCGTTGGGTGCGCAGAAGAGTGCGGTGATGAAGTTGATTCTCGGCGAAGGCGCGATCCTGGTTGGCGTTGGACTACTGCTCGGCTTTTCCGCATCGCTGGCGTTGAGTCAGTGGCTGAAGTCTCTGCTGTTTGACGTGAGCCCGACTGATCCAGCGATTTACTTTCTGATGGCGATGCTGGTCGTCTTTATCGCGCTCGTGGCGTCAGGCATTCCGGCGCGACGAGCAACACGAATCGATCCGATCCGAACGTTGCGCGGTGATTGATTCAACTCTTTGGAATGCGCTCTAACTCTCCGTCGCCGTAAATCCTGTACAGCTTCAGATGGTTCAGGTGGACGTAACCGATGTGGCAGCCGCAGGTGTCGTTCGTACACGTTCGCTTCTGAAGTGCGCTCTTGAAGTCACCGGCGTAGATGTTTCCGATGGGCTCACGAATGAAGTGGCAACGACGTATCGTGCCGTCGCCATCGACTGAGATTACAGACTCTCCAGCCCGACACTCCCGACCGTAGCTCGCGTGATGTTGATTGTTAATCGGGAACAGCCGATCGATTGACGCAAAGCGTTCCGCATCTTCGACGTTGTAATAGTTTGCGCTTCGCTTGAAAGCATTGATCCAAACGTAAATGTGCGGCGGGAGCTCGCGTCGCAATGCTTCGATCTCCGCGGTGTGCTCTTTCAAGCCGACAACGCCGACACTAAAACGGACTCCGCGTCGCTCAAGCTCACAGCACTTAGCCACGAAACGCGCGCGTGATACTTCGGTCGGGTGAAACGTGGTCCACAACGCCAAGCGGTCCTTATCGCAGTCGTCGACCCAGTCCAATTTGAAGGAGAGGTTGGTTTGGATGGCGACTTTGCGCACGTTGGGCATGTTGCTGAGCCGGATGAGAGCGTGCTGGTATCGTTTGCGGATCAACGCCTCGCCCCACGGAGTGAACAGTATGGAGATAGTGTCTTTACTATCCTCTACCCAACCAACAAAACGATCCAGCGCACGCTCATCCCCTTTATGTTCCGCGCGTGTCTCCGCGTGTTTCGCAAACGGGCAATAGACGCACCCGTAGTTACAACTCGATAATGGGCCTCTATATAAGATCGAGAGTTTCATAACCTCAGTGCAATTCGTACGAACTCATCAACGTCTGAACGTTCGGTGAATATAGCCACGGACCGATTGCGTCGGACAGCTCAATTCCCGCATCAGTGAGACTTAATTTGCCACCGTCTAAAACGGCCAGACCCGCCGACAACAATTCGAGAAGGTGCGGCAGATCGTCCTCGGCGTCACGTTTGAAGCGCTCACGGTAAGCATTCAAGTCTAGTCCTTCCGTTCGCAAGATCGATTTGATGATAAACCGGCGACACTGCTCTTCGCGCGTCAGGCGAAAGCCGTAATCGGCGTGCTTGAAAGCCGTGCTCTCGACGTAGCTGGCAACAATCTCGTTGATGCCGCACGCGCCCACGGCATATTCGTTTGAATAGTGAAGCTCACGAGCATACGAGCGGGCGCCGCAACCCAGACCAATCATGCCGTCGTCCTGGCAGCAATAAACCGGCCCTTCACGAGACACGGCCGTCGACGATCTAAACATGCGCATCGACAACTGTTCGTAACCGGCGCTCGCAAGCAACGATCGTCCTTCGCGATAACAAGCGAGTCGAGTGTCGTCAAACAATTTCGGATTGCGTCCCATGCCTGTCAGCGGGCGCACGTACAGCGGATAGAGATACAACTCTTCCGGCTTGTAACGCAGCGCTGACCGCAACGATGCGAGCCAACTGTCGACAGTCTGATCCGGTAACCCATACATCAGATCGAGGTTAAGCACACGGAACCCGGTCTTCCGAATCAGTTCGAGTGCTCTCTCCACGCTACTTGTCTTTTGCGAGCGACCAATCGCGCCAACTTCCGCTTCAACAAAACTCTGCACACCGATACTGATGCGCTCGATGCCACGCTCGCGCAGCACATTCAATCGCGCTTCGTCCGCAGTGAGCGGCGACGTCTCGCACGACGCCGGCACTTCCCCGCCTAAAACCATCGCCGCAATATCAAACAGACGACTCAACTGTGTTGCGTTCAGAAATGTCGGCGTTCCGCCGCCGATCGCCATACGTGCAAAACGCGCCGGACCGATCGACGCTTTAACCTCCGCAGCCTGCCGCGACAACGCGTTCAGATAACCATCGACGAGATCCTCGCGCGGATTTGCAGTCGTGAACAGATTGCAGAAGCCGCAACGCATCTCGCAGAAAGGAACGTGAAGATACAAGAAGAGCGCGTCCTTGCGTTCAGCCGCCCAAACGACTTTCAGCGAGACGGGAGAAGCGAGCGCTCGATACGCAGTCTTATGCGGATACGAGTATGCGTAAGACACAAACGGCGACTCGCGGAATTGCTGCTCAAGGTTCGTCATGCACCGATCTCCTCAAGGAGAAACTCGGCGTACGGCACGGTCCATATAACGTGATGCGCGGCGCGGTGGCCGAAATAGCCATCCTCGCCATAAGCCGTGCCGTGGTCGGAACAAACGATCACCAGCACCGGTGCGCGTCGCTGGAGCGCTGCGAAGAGTGGCGGCAATTGGTTATCGACATAACTCACCGCGGCCGCATGCGACTCGAGTGTGTCGTGCTCCGCGCCTTCGAGAAAGAAGCAGTTGGGTTGATGCAGAGCCGAGATGTTGACGAAGAGAAAGACTCGGCGCTCGCGCGGAACGTTTCCAAGTAGCCGGAGCGCGAGCCTGACTTGATTCTCAGTTGAATGCGGATCGGTCACTCCCAGACTCGGCTCCCAATGACTCTCGTGAAAGAGATCCGGCAACACACTCCCGAGCGGATTCTGTTTGTTAAAGAACCCGACTCCGCCTATGCAGATCGTGCGATAGCCGCGCTTCGCCAGACCGCTGACAATGTCCGCCTCATCGAAAACACACGTGTTATCAGTGAGCGTCGAACTTCCTTCGAAGCGCGCGGCAAAAAGGCGCGGGTGCGATCCGGGTTCGGCGGGTGTCGGTAAGAAGCCCGCGAAAAAGGAATGGTGGGCGGCGTAAGTAAAGCTCGCCGGCGAGTGCCTCTCTTCCCAGCCGCCGGTCGGCAAGACTTTCGCGAGGTTTGGGGTGAGTCCTCTTCGCAGAGTGTCGCGCGCCACGTCGTATCGAAGCGTGTCGAGTGTGATGAAGAGTATGTCCGCGGTGCCGACTAATTCGCGTGCGTTGAGCATCTTTCACGTTCCCTGCTTGAGCATGACGGAAAGCTCCATCTCGTACGTATCGCTTCCGTCCCAAAAAATTTCCGGCAGCAGATCGCCAAACGCATTCACTTCGAGCACGTTGTGCCGGCGATAGTCGGGCGCGATCTGGAGATCGATCCCGGCGTAAAGACTCTGCGGAAAGCACTCTCGCATCAGTCGTTCGCAGGTTTGCCTCGCGGCGTGCCAGGCCACATCGCCCATGCGCCGCACGACGTCGTCGAGACTACCGCGGCCACCGAGCAAATGCAGGTTAGTAATCGGATGCCGGTTCAGGCGAACCACTGTGTGCATCGCGCGCGATCCGATCACGACAATGCGCAAATCAAAAACGCGATCGGCGATACCGGCTTTAGGCAGCCACTCTTCGACGTAAACACGGTGCCGGCACAAGGCATCGATCAGCGTTTCGATTTCGCGAGTCTCTCGATAGGTGCGGATGCGACGCGAGTTGTAAAGGTGCACGTCGTTTCCGTGTGACACCGCTTCGATAGTCGTCGTCGCCTGATCTTTTTGGCCATTGGTTTCGTACGCGACAACACCCGAAGCGCTCGAACCGTGAGCCAGCTTAACGAAGACGCGCGTGTAGTCGGTTTGTCGCATGCGCTCGCGAAGTTCGGCGAACGATCTAACCTCTCCGAGCAACTTCGCGATTGGTATTCCGGCGCCGCTCAGTGCCTTTTGACAGCGCGGCTTGTCAAACATCAAAGCAACGTCAGCGAAGCTGTTCATCAAACAGCAACCCGAACCGCGAAGCTGAGATTCGATAAGTTCGAGTGCTTTGCTGAAACCGAGATACCATTGCCGCGGGCAAAGAATGCGACCGCGATCGAAATCCAACCGCTCCACTTCATCTTTCGACAGACGCGCATATTCCGCGCTGTCCTCAACTTCAGCGCCGACTCGCAACAGCGCACGTTCCGTTTCAAAATCTTTTCCGGGCGAGTCAACGCGAACGATCGTGCCCGGCTCGAGATAGTCTGGGAGAAATTCTCGGCCGGCGAGCAAATCTGTAAACGAGATGACTCTGGCGGGCGGCTGGCCCAAACGTGCAAGCGCTTGCTGAAACAGATGCGTGCGACGGCTGTCAGGCACCGTCAGCAATAACACGCTGCTATTCACCGACGGCAACGTAGCGGTACATTTCGCCATCATCTTCGTCAGGCTCTTGCTGATCGCCGGCGTCCAAATCGATTCCCATGCTCTCTAGTTTCGTCACCATCTCATCGGAGCAATAGTGATGATGGATATCGAGGAAGTCCAGGTTCTTCACGTCAGGACTCGACAACAGTGCCGCCGCGCCATCGTCGCTCAGAGTGCCGAGCGATAGATCGAGTACGTGCAGACGTTCGAGCAGCGGGCTGTGCGCAATCGCAACCGCGATAGCGTCGGTCAACTGGCTGTCACGCAACCCAAGCTGATCGAGTTTCGGGAACAGGCGGCCGGAGAAGATAGGCGCGAGGTCAACCATCTCCGTGTTTGCTCCGTAATCCTCAGTCCCGAGCCACAGTTCGAGGTGCTCCAGTTCAGGCAGGTTGGATGAAGTGACGTCGCGGACCACGCTGACGTCCAGACCGCCGGTCTCGACTACGAGCGATTTCAGATGTTGGTGGTTCAGAGTGCCGAGACGAAGATTGGTGCCGCCGCGCACGCGGAAGTGTTCGAGTGCCGGATAGGCTTCAAAAATCGGCGCCATGTTGGTTTGCTCGATCCACGAAATCTCGAACTCCTCACCGACGATGTCGCCGATAAAGAGTGCTTTTAGATCGGGCAATTGTTCGCGAGCGGCGACGAGTGTATTGACGACGCTGCTCGAGTCTGACAGCGGTGCAGGGTCGCCCCAAACGCCGACGACGATCGCCGTCACACGATTCGCGCCGGGTTGAGACAGGAAGTCAGCGAACCTGTTTTCCCACGTCTCACCAGCCTCCGCTTCGTCGTAGGAAATCGCGAGTCGATAAGCGGAACCGACCGGGTCGTCGATCGCGTTTCCCGGCTCCCATTCGACGACCGGCTTCCCGGCGAACTCTTGCGTGTGTTCATAAAGAGACATGCTTCGCTCCAAGTCCTGTTTGTTTGTTGACTCGCGCTGACAATACTACGCTTAAACTTGCTTTGTACGGAACGTGGCTTGAGCGCTTCAACGACTTGAGCGCTTTCAGTGACGCGCTTCAGTGATTCGAGCGCTTTCAGTGACGCGCTTCAGTGATTCGAGCGCTTTCAGTGACACTCATTAACTCAATCGCCTTCAGTGACGCTTCAGTGATATTTCAAGGACTTGAGTGCTCTGCGCTTCGGCTTCGCCGCCCGATGTGAGGCGTGGCTCTGCCACGCCGTCAAAATTTCTCAGAGGCTTGGGGCTATGCCCCTGGTTCGGCCTTTGGCCCAGAATGTTTGGGCAGAGCCCGGACCAGGGGCATAGCCCAAACTTAGTAGCTAAGGTTTACGGCGTGGCGGAGCCACGCCTCACATCAGGCGGCGAAGCCGGGAGCCAAGAGCGCTCAAGTTACTTTCGTTCAAGCCACGTTACTTTCGTTCAAGCCACGTTACTTTCGTTCAAGCCACGTTACTTTCGTTCAAGCCACGTTACTTTCGTTCAAGCCACGTTACTTTCGTTCAAGCCACGTTACTTTCGTCCAAGCCACGTTACTTTGACGCTCACACTCGGAGGTTGCGCACCAAATAGTTTCGGCTCAAGTCGATGACGATCAGGCGCCCGCAGTCGTCTGCAATCGTAAGAGCAGTTTCAGTGAATGTGGTCGAGACTTGTTTTGCTTTTGCAAGTGACAAATCCGCCGTGATGCGCCCACCGTTAAGATCGATAACACGCACGTGCGCGTCGTCCTCACGATAAACAGGAGAAGCAACGTAGTTGCGAAAGACTTCCGGTTGTCCCGGCATGGAGTTTATGTTGCCGACGGGAAACTCATGTTTCAAAACTTCATTGTCGAACACACGCAGTTGAAGAACCGACAACGGCGTGAGCGTTTCCAGGTAACAGTAAAGCGATTGGTCGACATACACTCCTTCGGCAGAAAGCGCACTCCGCAACGCAACGCAAGTCACATTCGCAGGCGGCGTGAATGACGAAGCGCGCGAACGCAAGGTCAGCAACGGAAGCCTGTAAACCCACTGCTCCACCTGGCCGGTCCCAACCGTAACAAAGTTGCACCACGACGCAGAGCGCGACACACCGACAACTCGTTCACCAGCCTCCGGCACGCGCCACAGCGCTTCAAACTTCTCCGCATTCGCATCAATCGCGTAGAAGTCTCCCTTGCTGCCGATAAACCACAGACTGCCATCGTAACTCGGAGCAAAAGCCTCAACGTGCGCTTCGCACCAATCGGTCGCGCGCCGCTCGAGCAGATCGAGACGCACCAAACGCCAAACTTCACCGCGTCGTGACAACGCAATCGCGCGATCCCCGTGATCCGAAAGAACAAGTCGATGCGCAGGCTCGTCGAAGTGAGTGATGGTCCGTCCATCACGCGTCATGAGTCTGATTCCAGCCTCACCAAGCGCGACTAACATGCGACCGTTACCCAAAAGTCCCGCATCGTGAATTGGCATTGAACCACGATCAGCCGCAGTGAACTCCAGCTTCAACAGTTCATCTTGACGATCCGCAGCATTTGCCGGCAACGGCGGTACATCGGTACGCAATGCGCCGTCGCCACAAAAATCAACCAGCTTCTTGAAATCTTTCGGCTGCAATGCATGCTGATACTGTCCCGCGTCGCGCAGGATCGCGCGCGTCGTGGCGCGAGCGAGCGTTCGTGCCTCAGCGTTTCGCGTTCCCTGACACAACGCTTCAGCAAACGAAGCACGCGCGATACGCTGCTCAAAACCTTCGTCTTCCAAAAACGCCAACGAGCGCTGACAAATATCTTCAAACTCCTCCGGAACGAGCGACAGCTTGCGCGCGAGCATCCGCGCTGCCACCGGCCCGCCGACGTCAATCGTTCGGTCCATCCACTCACGCGCTCGGGATCGCGCCGCTGTTACAGGCCACAACACATCCACCGCACCCGCGTAGTTGCCGGCGGCTGCCAACGACTCGGCCCACACCACGCGCAATTCCTCGGCTTGCTCTTTATTCGTTTTTTCCAAACGCAGGACCGCATCGGCAAAGGCTTGTGTGCGACGTGCGATACCAACGGCGCGTTTGACGTCGCCTGCCAAGAACCACTGTCGCACCACGAGCCCCGGCGATAACTCGCGCGCTTCGGCAAGTTCCGCCGCGAGCTTGAGCTTTCCGTGCCGTTCGAGAAACGCCACCGCTTCTTCATTGTTGCGCAGCAGCTCGGCCAAAACGAACGCAGCCTCTTCGAACCGTCCCTGCGCCACGAGGCGATCGAACGCAGCACGGTAAAGCTGACGCAAATAATCCAGCACATTGTCTCCCGTACCAATGATGCGAGCGCTTCGATTCTGCTGGGGAACGATCCTGAGATTAGTGCGCGGAGTGGGAACGCCAAAAGCCGGTGCCTGGCCCAACGACGGCGGCAGATCGTTGATAGGAATCGCATGGCGCAGAGCATCGTCGAGATTACCATTCTCGAACATCGCCATCATTCGTGCCATGTAGAGCGCCTGGCGACGCCCGAGAATCTGGCCCAGCTTACTCCAGTGCAACAAGTGCATCGCCATCCAGCGGAAAACACTCGATGCTTTTTCAAGTGACCCCGGGCGAGATCCCGCACTTCCGACCCTGCTGCTTCCGCGAGTGAGGTTTTGCGAAAGCTTTCCAGCCAGCATCGCCATCGGCCCAACGACAGATCCCAGCAGCTTGCCTAGAGCATCTCTTACGTTTGCGCCGGAAGTAGTAGACGCGCCCCCGAATTTGGCGTTGGCTTCTGTACCTGATTTTATTGCGGCAATTGTCTCGAGTAGTTCCGGTGTTGCCGCCGGGGCGCCGTCGAGTTTCGCACGCGCATCGAACGGCGCCGGCTCAGCGACAACTTCCGGCGCCTCGTACGCGGCGCCCAATGTAGTCACTGTAATTCTCGCGAACTGCGAGACGTCGAGCCAACTCTCCAGCGCCACGACGCCGAATGAGCTCAACGGAATAACGCACGCGCATCCTCCACTCACATAAACAACCGCATCTGACGGAGCGTCGATCGCGTCCAACTCATCCTCAGCCAGCGGCAGCGCGGCAAAAACTTTTTCGATCTTTACCAGCGGCGTGCCGGGCGTCGCAGCGCAATCAACCCGTACCGGCCTCAGCAATCGCACGTAATAACGTGGGCCATGCGCGTCGACCTGAACTCCCGGCGCCCACAGGTTCAGAATTCTCCGCCGCGTTTCCTCAATTCCAATGAGCTCGGTGTCGAAGAGATAGCCTGACACTTCGACGTGGCCGCGATGAACAATCTTGCGCGGGCGGATCGTGCTCATGCCGGTTCATCTCCAACATAACGACAGAGAGGCGTCTCATGCGTTACTGAATGAACGACAAGCTCATTCGCGGTGGTCGAATAAGCAATGAAGGGACGAACGTGGTCCACCGCCACGCGATCGATGGGTGCGCTTGCTTCAAGAATCTCCTTGCGCCAATTGCGGCCGTTCAGCGTGATGGTTCGTTGATTATCCTCGAGGGCGAGTAGTCCCGGCTCACTTTCGTGTCGCCGGGAATTTGCCATGACGCCGACGACTTTCGCTTTGTGCGGCCGGACCAGGACCGTCTCTCCTACGGCGCTGATTACGGTCCACTGAAATTCGTTCTGCTCGATCGCAAGCAGGCCGAACTTCGGATGCGAGATACTCGAGGGCGGTCCAAAAAATGCGCGGGTCGCGTTTCCTTCAAAAGGGATCGCCATGCGCTCGATGTCCTTTCCGAGCGAAACGATGTACGGATTATTGCCGGGCCATTCCTTGCCCACGTAGATGAGTCGAGAATTCACTAACGCAACTGCGAGCACCTCGGTCGCTATCAGATGGGCCATGCCCACCACGGGTTTTCCACCTATCGCCTTTTCATCACCTTTCAGCTTAACGAGTCGAAAGAGTGATCCGGCCGCATCGAGTGCTGCGACTTCCCTGTCCCACGGCAACATGAAACAAGGCATGAGCCCCGTGTCGTCTTCGCGCGGCGGAGTGTAGAAGATCTTGTTATTGTAACCGGTGTAATTGCCGGCCGGAACTTTTGTTTCTCCCTGGCGACAGAACTCCAGCCGGACATAGTGTTCGTGGGCCGAGATCAACGCGATGCCGCGACCGAGTTTTCCAACCGCGGCGACAGTGTCCCACCGGCGGGTGCGATATTTCTTCGGCCGTCCTGCGCCTGCGCGCGGAGAATTCGGCACGTTGAAGGCCGTGACTTCCCATCGCTTTGAGCGTGTGAAAAGTTTTGTGCCGGCGTTGTCGAAAAGAAGATTCGCGCCGGCCAAAGGCGAGTGAGAAACTTTCCGCCGCTCAGCAACTGCCGCTTCAAACGGATCACGCAGTAGACGTGTGCTGACCTTGTCGTTGGGAAGATCGAGTATTACTTCCGTGGCAAAGCTTGATGCGCCACTCAAAGACACGCTGAGTTGTCGTGCTTCCGGTTCGAGTTTGTCTTGCACGTAGAGTCGCGACGTTCGTCTGTTCGTTTGCAGACGCGACAAACGGTGTCCACCGATCAGCCAAACATCGTCCAGGTGGTCCCACGTCGCAACTTTCGACTCCCACGCCTCCAGCTCTGTCTCAGTTGCTTCCGCGTGACTGCGAGCTTCGATGAGACGCATGACAGTGCTCGCGTTAACTTCATGCAGAACCGGCGCGCTGGTTTGCTGTAACACGCCCCAGCCGAATAGCGCGCCGGCCGAGTCTGCTCTGTTGGCCAGAACGATCAGTGCTGCGAGATGAGCGATTCGAGGTGAACCCAGTTGGCTTGGACCAGAGTCAAAGAGCGCGAGTGAAGCACGTGTGCCGACCGGCGACGAGCGTGCCGGGTTCAGGAACAGATGTTCACCCATTACTGCGCGTCGCATGAACTCGTCCGGTATCTCATCAGCCAGCATCCATTCGGACAGCAGCAGGCGCTCGTAAGTGCCGCGCCGGTTGAGGCCGTCGAATCCATCGGGGTCGCCTTCTTTCTCCTTGAACTGAGATCGCGGCGCACCGAGGACGAGTGCGAGACGTTGAACTATCGGACCAAGCGCAACGCTTATCTCATCGGGAAAAATGTTGAGATAGCTGGACCACGGCGCGAGCGCGGACGGGAGGTTCATAGATCAGCCTCCAGCCATTTCAGCAGTGATTTCTGCGCGAGTGGTCGTGCGTCAACCAGTGGAATGATCGCCGGAGGATTGGCGAGGACAGCACAGGGCGCGATGCCTGCGTGGTTTGCGGTTATCGATCGTTCGAGAAGCGACAACGGAACCGATGGCTCGAGGTTAGTCGGAACCAAAAGAGACGGCGACTGCGGATCGCGGCCGAGATAGATCACTTCATTGACCCACGGCAACAACTCCTCTTCTCCGAGAATGACCAGCAATCCCGGAGCACTCACACCTTTGAACCGCGGCAGGTCGTCGGGTGCTTGCAACAGCCGGTGTGCGAGTCTGGTAGCCGCACTTCCCTGCGCGACCGCACCAACCGGCACGAGCGGCGTGAAGCGTGGGCGCCAGGTCACTTCGATCAGCGTTTCGCCGTGCATGACAAATTAACTCGAGCGACCGAGCTCCTCGATGATCTGGACGCGCAGTTCGATCAACTCAGGTGGCATCTGATCCGGCGTGAAGCCCGCATCGATTTCCCGCGCGACTCCTTCGAGCTGGAGACGCCACGCACGATCGTGATCAGGAATATTTCCGACGGGACGTCTACTAAGAATCTCGCGCGCAGCTTGAGCAACTCTCGTGGCGCGTGCGAGTGGTCCGAGGGAAGCTTCTTCAGCGGCGACAGGTAACGCGGCATTCTCAGTTGTGGATAACTGATCGCGAAGACTGTCTCTTCCGAGCGCTTGCTGCTCGCGTGTCGGCAACGTGAAGACGATGGGCCACAGATCCGCTTCCGTCGGTTTCTCGCGGCCTGCCAACAGCGCTGCCGCGGCGATCAACTTCTGTGCTTTGACGGCACGTCGATCGGTGAGCGTGATTCCGGCTGCACGCAACGTGCGGATCGCTTTCGCGATCTGCGGGCGCACGCCTGACATGTCGGCAGCGCGTGCAGCACCGGCGAGCATTGTGATGTCGTTCAAGCTGGCTCTGCGTTCACTCTGCACACTGTTGAGAGACCAGCCGCCTTCTAGAAGCTGTTCCAGCATCGGATCGGGAATGGGATCGACGAAACAACGCACCAGGAAGCGATCGGCAAACGCAGCGAGCGACGAGTCTTCGGGTAAGTTGTTGGCCGCTCCCACGCAGACGCGCAGCGGGCAGCGCATGTTAGTGTGACCGCGCCTGAAGACGCGCTCGTTCAGAATGCCGAGTAGTGTGTTAAGAATCGCTGTCGAACCCTGGAAGATCTCGTCAAGGAACGCGATCTCGGCTTCGGGTAGCATGCCGAGGGTGTCAGTTTCGACTGAGCCGTCCTTCAGTTTGTGAAGATCGACCGGTCCGAAGATTTCACTCGGCTCGGTGAACCGGCCCAACAGATACTCGAAGTAATGACCACCCGAGGCACGAGCAATACGCCGGACGGCTTCACTCTTCGCCGTGCCCGGCGGACCGATTACGAGAACGTGTTCTTCGGCGACAGCAGACAGCGCGACCATTTCGATCAGCGCTTCACGTTCGACCAGACCTTTCGCGGCGTCGGAAATTACGGCGCGCAACGAAGCGGAGGCTTCATGGACGGCAGGATTTGAAAACATGTTGATTTACCAGGCGCTTCAGTTTCAGGGATAGAGCGGAAATGAGAGGCGTCACCTTCAGCTTGAAGGATAGTAAGGTAAGGCGGTCGGTGACTACAAGAGATATCTATCCACAGATTACACAGATTCAAAATCAATCTGTGTAATCTGTGGATGAAGAATTTACGGCCTGAGGATGTTGAGCGTGGTGCTTATGCTGTCGCTGCCGAGTGTGGCGGTGATGGTGACGGAGTTCTTACCGCCGCCCAATTTTCCAGTCCTCGTGGTGATTACAAACGTTGCTGAGGTTGCTCCCTGTGGCACGATGACGGTGGCGGGAACGGTGGCTTTCTCCGTGTCACTACTCCTGAGCCTTACCGTTGCTCCGCCGGCCGGCGCGGCGCCGTTCAACGTGACGGTACCCGTAGCAGGCGCAGGAGCGGTCACTGTCGTCGGAGATACATTCAGACTCGCAAGCGTCGAACCCTCGGGAATCGTTACCGTAGCCGTCGCGCTGTTCGACAACGCCGACTGATTACCTGCCGCATCGATAGCCGCCACAGAGTAAACGTGTGTTCCCAGTTGATTCGGATCATTGAACGTCGTTCCGCTAACGGTGGCGATCGGCGTTGTTCCATTGTCACGGAAAACTCTGTAACCCGTTACACCAACGTCATCGGTCGACGCGGTCCACGAAAGCTCGATCGCACGCGTGTCCAGGTTAGCTGTTGCCGTAAGAATCGGCGCTGTCGGCGCCGTGGTGTCACCACCAACAACTGTCGCCGTAGCACTATTCGAGAAGGGCGACTCATTCCCCGCCGCATCGATCGCCGTCACTCGATAACTATGAGTTCCCGATTGTCCAGCATCCGAGAACGTGGTGCCATTGACTGTATTGATCGCAGTTGCTCCACCATCACGGTAGATGCGGTAGCCGGCGACAGCAACGTTGTCAGTTGACCCAGTCCACGAAAGATCGATCGCGCTGGTGGTGGCGTTGAAAGTTGCCGTCAGGTTGGTTGGCGCTGTCGGTGGCGTCGTGTCTGTAGGCGGCGGTTCGACAACTTCGTTATTGTAACGCGCCAACGTCAGATCAAAATTGCTGCGAAAAGATCTTCCCGCCGCCACGATCTTTCCGTCAGATTGGATCGCGATTGCCTGGGCGACGTCGGTGCCGCCGGCAACATCAGTTGTCAGTGTGCGATCAAGCGTGCCGTCGGCGTTGTAACGAACGATCGCAAAGTCAGGTGGCGTAGCGAGTGTCCTGAACGCCGCACCCGCGACAACGATCTTGCCGTCTTCGGTAAGCGCCAACGCGTTTCCTTGTTCGGTGGCGCTGTCAGCAAAAGGAACGGCAGTTTCTCCGCCGCTGCCGAAAGTTGTATCGAGACTGCCGTCCGCGTTGTAACGAGCAACGGCAATGTCAGTCGCAACCGGTCGCGTAGCGCTGTCTGAAGCGGTTCCCGCAACCACAAACTTTCCATCCGGTTGCAGCACGACGCCGTTCGCCTGTGCGCCGGCGCCAAAGAAATCGGTGATCTGCTTGCCGCCGGTGCCAAAACCAAAGTCAACGCCGCCATCCGCGTTGAAACGCGCGAGAGCAAATCCGATGTCGCGGTTAAGACTATCGTAAGAAGCACTGCCGACGACGATGATCTTGCCGTCCGGTTGCAGCACCGCGCCGTTCGCTTGATCGAAGCTGCCAAAGAAATCAAAGACGACCTTGCCGCCCTTGCCAAAACTTCCATCAAGCGTACCGCTCGAGTTGTAACGCGCAAGCGCGAAGTCGAGTCCGCTGCCGGGAACGTCGGGATTGAAATCAACTGTGCCGGCGACAACGATCTTTCCATCGGGTTGGACCATGACAGCGCTGGCTGCGGCAAAGTTGCCGCCAAAGTTGGTCGTGAGCGATCCGCCATTGCCGAAACTCGTGTCAGGACTGCCGTCGCTGCGATAACGCGCGAGGGCGAAGACGCGCGGATTACCGCCGTTGCCGCCGAGTTGTGCAAAGCCGGCAACGATGATCCTGCCGTCGGGTTGAATAGCGATAGCGCTGATCGAATCGACGTTGCGGAAAAAGTCCGTTGTGATCTTGCCGTTCTTAGCAAAGCGTTTGTCGAGTGAACCGTTCGCGTTGTAACGCGCGACGATAAAGTCTTCGACGGTTCTCGAACTGCTGAAGCTCGAACCGGCGGCAATGATCTGGCCGTTTGGTTGAATTGCAATTGCGTTGGCCTGATCGATGTTTCCGGCGAAGTCTGTTCTAACAGTGCCTCCCGATCCGAAGTTCGTATCGAGATTGCCGGTCGTAGTTTGTGAGTAGCTCATTGCAGCGGCTGTCATAGTTAATATGACGATTGCCAGAAACCTCATTGGTGGTTGGTCCCCTCTCTCTTGTTCTTACCTATTGCAACAGTGCATGGTCCGCTGCAAAAAATGCGTATCCACAGATTACGCAGATTAAAAAAATCGAATCTGTGTAATCTGTGGATGACGCGATCAGTCACACTACGGTCTGCGAACACTGAGCACGGCGGTCCGTCCGGTTCCGGCCAAACTTGCCGTGATCGTTACTGGGTTCTGACCTCCACCCAGTTGACCCGTCAAGGTTGTGACCGTAAACGTCGCCGAACTTTGTCCGGCCGGAACGGTTACCGTTGCCGGTACCCGCGCTTTTCGTGTTTCACTGCTGGTTAGCGTGATGGTCAGGCCGCCTGCTGGTGCTGGACCACTCAAAGTAACGGTGCCCGTTGAAGGTGCTGGTGCCGTTACAGTAGTCGGGTTCAGCGAAAGCGAAACCAGAGCGCCTGCGAGTTGAGTTGTTGCGGAAGCTGTATTCGAATTCGGCGAGTTATTACCCGCGGCATCGAATGCAACCACGTGATAACTATGCGTTGAATTAACCGCCAGGCCCGTGTCAGAGAATGACGTGGTACTGACAGTCGCGATTTCCGTTGCGCCGCCGTCGCGGAAGACTTTGTAACCCGTCACGCCGAAGTTGTCGGTCGAAGCAGTCCAGTTCAAGTCGATACTGGTTGTGCTCGATCCCGTCGCCGTAAGCGCGGTGGGAACAGTTGGCGGAAGAGTGTCATTGCCCTGCGTCGAGGCCGTCACGGTGTTCGACGCGCCAGACTGATTATTTGCCGCGTCAACAGCTTTCACCGTGTAGGTGTGAGTCGAGCTGACTCCAAGACCCGTATCGGAGTAGTTAGTTACCGAAACCGTGGCGATCGGAGTTGCGCCGCCGTCGCGGAATATCTGGTAACCGACAACTCCAACGTTATCGGTCGAGGCCGCCCACGAAAGATTGATCGTCGTGGAGTTTGGTCCAACCGCAGTCAGACTGCTTGGTGAAGTTGGAGCTGATGTATCAGCCGGCGTGACAGCGGTCGCCGTATTCGAGAATCCGGAAAGATTTCCAGCTCCGTCCATGGCGATCACACGATAACTATGTGACTGTTGTGGCGTGAGTCCGGTGTCAGCGAAAGCTGTTCCGATCACCGAAGCAATTGGCGACGGCAATGTGTCGCGATAGACGAGGTAGTTAGTCACCGCGACGTTATCCGTCGAAGCCGTCCACGTAAGATTGATCGTGGTCGGACTGGCTGCGCCTGCGACCAGATTCGCTGGAGTCGATGGCGCCCCTATGTCGCACACGAGCGGCGTCGGCTTGAAGACGTTAGTCGGAGTGATTGGCTGCAATGGCGGATTCGCCGGCGGCCAGGGCAGCACAGTAGCGTTGCCGTTGAAGTTGCCGACGGTGGCGTCCACGTATGACAGAATGCGGTTAGCGGTGTTTGTCAGCGGGGTCGCCGAGAAAGTCGGATCGTTATATGGACCATTCGGAACCGGCGCTTGCGTGCGCGGGTCGATGATTTCGAACGGGAATGGATCGAGCGGTTGTCTCGTCGTCTCACATGGTCCATTGCAGCCGCCGGGACTGAGTCGCCGATCAAGCAGCCACGGCATACCCGTGAAGCTGAACGGAGTGTCGAGCGCGTCGAGATCGATCTCTACGAATTCCGGTCCAACGATACCGCCAAGACCCAAGCCCAACGGGAATAAGTATTCGCCGTTGGTGGCCGCGTTACCCAGGATGTCGATCGTCTTGAGCGAAGCGGCTGCATCGGCAAACTTGCGGCCCGTTCGCGCCATGATCTCGTGCGGAACAGGACTCAAAACGCCGAACTGCTCTTCGAAAGTGCCGCCGGAAGGACACGGATTCGACGCCGCAAATCTCGGGTCGGCACGCAGGTGAGCACAGGGGTCAAGCCGCGGGTCGGTCGCGGGATCGATGAAGTCCACATCGTGACGAATCTTCCAGATGTTGCCGCCGACTCCGGCGACGAGACCATTCTGTCCGCAAGTGCCGGCACCCGCGGCATTGTCGCAACCCACCACCGTCGCCAACGGAAACTCATGAGCTGCATTGGTGGTCGGATCGTAATGAAGCGACCAGATCATCACGTCTGTGTTCAGACTTGTAAAACCTATGAAGAGAGTTCGCGCGCGTTGGTTTTGAAAACCTGGTGCGTCGATTCCCACTTCGTCGAGAGTCAGGTAATCAGGCTGACCGGCGACATTCCTGGTGGCGAGCGAACGATTAACCACCGTGGTATGCGCGGAGAGAAACTTCACGTCATTGATCGTCTCGAAGCCGCCCTCAGCTTCAACGCTGTCTCCGATCTGAATCGGAGCGAAGCGTCGCGAGTCGGCGACGATCAAATTGGCCGTGCGGTTAGTGGACGGACAAAGCAGATCACCCGTGCCGGTGCTGGTGCTTTGCGTCGTGAGACTCTCAGTCGTGTTGGCATCGCCGTCCAGATCGAGAGTATCGACGAACGTGCGCGAGACTGTGCTCGGCAAACAACTGGGGACGCCAGTCGAAAAAGTGTTCGTATAGTTGTCCGGATCGAGTCCGAAACGTACGTCAGGACTACAGTTAACTGAACCGGGCCCGCAGCCGAGACCTTGTTGGACCGAGTGCCGGTTTTCGGGATCGTTGAGACGAACCATGACGCCGGTGTTGGCATCGTTCAGGATGCCGTTCAGGCGAAAGTAACCGTCGGTGTAGTTGATGTACGTGACCTTACCTTTCACCGTCTCCGTACTTTTTTCAATAAAGATGTCGCCGGCGATGACGTTTCCGGCACTAGTGCGATTGGCGTGAATAGTGGCGGTCGCGCCTTTTTTACTGTCGTTACAGAAATCGGCTTTCGCCAGACCGCTCTCAGCCCGCTGCAAACATCCGGCAGGCGCCTGGGCGAAAATCTGGTTTAGCGTTAGGCGATTGGCCGGCAAATCCATCAGCAGGTTACGGGGAACGATCACGTTCTGTCCGCCGACAACGATGATGCCGCCGGACCATGGATCCGCAGCGCTGTTAAGTGTGAGACGTTCGATCTCACCAGAGATTGGGGCCGCCGACGCTGTTTGGGCTTGTGCTGTGCCGGCGGGGAGGAGTAAGAACGCGAACAACACCAGTAGCATGGTGCTGCTCATTAATTGAATACACCGACCGATAGTTCTGGGCCGATCGGTGTGGGCGCGGGAACTCAGCATTCCTGCTGTTTCACTTTCCACATTGGTGGGGCTAACCTTCATTGGGAATTCTCCTTCTTCTTTCTTTTGAGCTTTATGAGTGCCTTGCATCCGAGTAGGTAGGTAGCTGATTCATTCATGCTTCTCAGGTAGGCTATACTCAGCACGGCAGTCGTTTTGAAACACTGTCAACGAAACGACCCACGGTGAACCGCAAGCGCGTTAGCGCCCGGTTTTGCTTGAGTCGCAGATGGAAGGCACGGTCGCGTAGTCGCCAAACTAGTCAGCGGCCGTGTCTTTGTTTTTGATCAATCCAACTTACAAATTGCGAGGTGGTCCAGGTCAGGATAGCAAGTGTCAGCGAAGGGATAGCTCGCCTTCCTGAATTAAAGTCCAGCAATCGTCGGGGGAAGTGTTAAAGCTTCTCGTTGCGTGAGGTCAGAGTGCAACGTTCATGCCTGAGGCTTTTCGCCGCAAATTTGATTTCGTCGTGATGGAGGAGTGGAAGAAGTGTCTCATGTAGAGTCACTGATTTTCGGTCGTGTCTAAGTTTGAATCTTATTTCGGCCTACACAAACCTGTAAGTGAGGATGAACCCGGCGATGTTCACTGCGATGAATAGCAGCGTCTCGCAAGCGAAGAGCACCACCGCCTTCAACACCGTAATCGCCCACCTCTGCTGATACACGCGGCGCAACGCGAAGACCAAATAAATCAGTGCGACGGGATAGAAGAAGTTCAGTATGAGCGTACTCAGCTTGAACCCAAGCGCCCCTGTCACCAGAAACAGCACCGCAAATAAACTTTTGAAAAAGAAATCGAACGAGTAGTAGTACAGCGAAAACACCAGGTGCTCGACGTAAAATTTTCTCATCCTGAAATAGAGCGCCGCCAAAAACGTTCCCGAGATCAGCACACTGAAAATTCTCAACCCGCTCGCTAATTTCTCCGCCTTCTCCTGAATCTTCTGGGCGAGAGCGTTTGGATCGATACCTCTTTGTTGCGCGAGACTGATGGTTGCGCGATTTCGTGCGAGTCGTTGTACCGAGTTGCCGCGCACTTCAGACAATACAGTCCATGCAAACAGGAAATAGAGCGCGCTGAAAGTGAGGTAAAGTTTTAAAGGACCAAGATAATTGCCTCTGCGGCCGGAGAGATACTCGGTCACCAGCAGTCCGGGCCGCACGAGCATCGCCGAGAATGTTCGAAAAATTTTATTTGATTCGAGATCGGTGAAGTCGTTGAACGCCCGTCCGATGAATCGCCTCAACGAATATTCGTTGGCGTCGATCTTTTTCTGGCCACACTCGTGACAGTGGTTTCCGAGCAGCGAGGTGCTGCAATTCGGGCAGATTTCAATTGGGGGAGCAGCGGCTGAATCCATCATCCGAAATTTAGCAGACTGGATATAATACGCCGCGCGCGAAAAAGCCAGCCTTCTCCTCACGTCCGAGTAGGGGGTAATTCATCACGCCCGATTAGTGGGGTAATTCATCACGCCCGATTAGTGGGGTAATAATATATTGTTGCCGAACCCTCGTTGGGTCCCGGAGGGACCAAATGTTTATAGCCTTCCACACCACCGCTGACCGCGCTCCAGCGGAGCGCGATGTGGATTCACCAGCAACATTCGGCTCCGCTGGAGCCGTAAATTAGCTTTAGGACAGTGGCTATAAACATTTGGTCCCTGCGGGACCCAGGCAATTTCTAGCAACACAACTATTACCCACCGCGGATGTATTACCCACCGCGGATGTATTACCCACCGCGGATGTATTACCCACCGCGGATGTATTACCCACCGCGGATGTATTACCCACCGCGGATGTATTACCCACCGCGGATGTATTACCCACCGCGGCTGCTCAGCCAATCGATAACTTAAAAAAGCAACACACTCGTAACAGGTTGCGGCATCGTTTCCGTAGCTCTGAGAGTCACAGTTCAGTCATAACGAGCAAACGAGGGAAGGATAAATATGCAATCGGTAGAACATAGTAGAGCGGCTGTTTTCATAGGCAGGAGGGAAAGAACCGAGGCCCGGTCGTCACATGCACTCGGAGTCTGGCAATTTATCAATATTTTCTTATTGAGTTTGGTGACGGGCGTCTTTTGGGGAACGTGGCTGGGTCTCAGCCGTTCAATGACTTCGCTTTCAACTGAAACTTTCCTGGAAGTCGCACACGCGATGATCGGAAATTTGGGGACGATCATGGCGATACTCATGCCGGTGGCAATGCTATCGACGTTGCCCGTGTTGTATCTGCTTTCGCAGAGACGGCCGAAGGCGTTCTATGCAACGTTGGGAGGGTTGATGCTCTTCGTTGTGGCACTGCTGATAACTCTGCTGGTTGAGGTGCCGCTTGATATCCAATTCGCACAATGGACGGCCGCGACGTTGCCGGCTGACTGGCAACAGTTACGGGAGCAATGGGAATTTTGGCACGTCATCCGCTCCTGGGTATCGGTGGCTGGACTGGCGTTGATGCTCACCGGAGCCTTGTTCTGGCGCGAGATCCTGGAGCAGCGTTACGGTCATGGGATGAATGGTTAATTTAGCCGCGGATTACACAGATACAAATCCGGATTTTATCTGTGTTCATCTGTGGCTAAATAGATGCGGCGGCTGAGGGAGAGGTATTTGACGAGCGCAATCTCTCCGGGTATCAACAACTCATCAATGCCGTGAATTATCCCGTCTGTAGTTTCAATGTCAGGAAGCACGATGTTGGCGTGATTGATTCTCAAAGCACCATTATCGGAGACCTTCAGGTCATGGCCTTGCTCGGTGGTAATGAACTGGCTCGCGGGGAGTTCACTCGCGCGGAACTCCCCGGCAACCAGATGATATTTCAAAACCTCGAGCAGGATGCGCGTGTTTCGAGCACTGATCAGCTTGTCCAAAAACTGGCCGGGCAGATTGATAAAACCTCGATTCATTGGTGCAAAGAGCGTAAATCCCGATTGCGATTCCAGCGTTCTTTCGATCTCAGTGCCCTCGATCAGACGAGTGAAGGTCCGAAAACTTTCAATCGTAAGCAGCGTCTCGAGAGTATTCAGGTCTGACCGCAAGGAATATTTCGCAGGTAAAGACATGATGGGTACAACAACCTCCGGACAGTACTCGATCGTTCGCCCAACGTAATCAGTGCGACCACTTACCGCCATGAGTGTTTTCACCTATCGACGAAGATAGGTGTAAACACTTACCTAAGTTGAGTAAAGTTACCGACGCCCGCCAAGCCCGATTCTTCTAAACTGAGACATCTCCGATTTAGAAGGGAAATATTTTTAATGGGTGTGAAGTTCACGCGCGGAGTCTTGCTACCGGCGGTTGTCGCGTTGCTGTGTGCAACAAGCACAACGATGGCCCAGTCTCAAACTGCCCAGTCACCAACTAATGGCCAGGTAGCGAAAGCGACGGACAATACGAATTCATCGGCTAAGAGTGCGGATGCCGCTCCTCTTTTCAGCGAATATCACGGCGTCAAAATCGGCATGCCTGTAAAGGACGTGCGCGGCGCCGTTGATCGCTTTTTGAAATCCAAAGCTGACACGCAGGATTTTCTGGTTCTGTCAGACAATGAAACGGCGCAGATCTTTTACGACAGCGCCGGCAAGGTGACCGCGATCTCGATCGACTACCTGGCGAAGAATCCAAACGCGCCCGCGGCGAAGGACGTTCTCGGCATTGACATCGATCCAAAACCTGACGGTTCAATGTATGGTCTGAAGAGATATCCGGCGAGTGGTTACTGGGTCTCTTACAATCGTACCAGCGGAGACAATCCGACGATCACGATTACGATGCAGTCAATGTAACGGCACCCTCCCAGCGCCCGGTTTACCCATCTACCCAACTTGTTCGCAAGGGCGTTGGGAGCATTTCACCCGCGTCGTCTTTCCAAAACATAACGCGCGATCTCGACGCGGTTGTTGAAATGCTTCTTGTCGAGGATGTGACTGATGTGATTCTCGACCGTGCGCACGCTGATCTGCATTTCCGCTGCGATCTCTTTATTACTTAGCCCGCGCGCTACTGAAGTTGCGATCCGGTTCTCAGCGTCAGTCAATGCTTCATCGTGAAATGCGAGTCCAGCTTCGTCCGAACGGCCAATCAGCTTCGCGATCTGCGCGTGCGTGCGTTCAACGCGACTGAGGATGTTATTGATTACGGCCAGCAATTCACCGGGAATAAACGGTTTCGTCAGATAAGCATCGACGCCCGCACGAAATCCTTCGATTCGATCCCCGGATTCACCTTTCGCGGTCAGGAAAACGATCGGCACTAACGCCGTGCGAGAAGACTCACGCAACTGCCGCGCGAGCTCATAGCCACTCATGCCGGGCATACGAATGTCGCTGATGATCAGGTCAGGCAATGCCTGCGTCAGCTTCACCAGCGCTTCGCCGCCGCTCCGCGCGGTCGTGAGCTCAAAACCTTCGGCGCCAAGATAAGCCTCCAGCGCTCTCAAAAGGTTCGGCTCGTCGTCAACTATCAACAAACGTTTCGACACCCTTGTTCTCCTCCGCTACCGTTTGCTCGTCATCGTCAATCCACCTGGGCAAGCTGATCGTAAAAGTGCTTCCCACACCGACTTCGCTTTCGACCGCGATTGTTCCGCCCAGTTGCTCGACGAGACCACGCACGAGATACAAGCCCAGGCCGACGCCCGGTTCCACGTCGGCACTCGTCCCCTGGTAAAAGCGTTCGAAAATGTGCGGCAGGTCTGTTTGGCTGATACCCGAACCGTTGTCCTCTATATATAGGCGCGCTTCGCGGCCGGCGCTTTCGACGCCCAAAACGATCGTTCCGTAATCCGGCGTGTATTTGATCGCGTTTTCCGCAATCGTGCAGACAGCGCGTCTCAAAGTCTTGTTATCTGCTAGCACGGTAACCGATTGTCGCGGCAGTTCAGTTCGGAGCTCGTGATGCCGGCTCTCGGCCATGTGTTTGATCATGCGCAGGCAGTTTTCAATCACCTCGCCGGCGTCGACGGGACCGAGTTTCACTTTGTACGCGCCCGACTCGATCCGCGAGAGATCGAGAAGATTGGTCACGAGGTCGATCTGACGATCACATTCAATCGCGATCGTCTCGAGGTATTCGCGACGCTCCGCTTCGGTTATCTGAGCGTGTCGCAGCACGTGCGTTAAAGTGCTAATAGTTGTCAGTGGAGTTCGCAACTCATGTGACACGTTGCTGACGAAGTCTGATTTCAGGCGATCGAGCTCCGTGAGCCGCTCTTCGCGTTCCTTGATCTCCTGCGCCATCTTGTTGAAGGTTACTCCGAGTTCCCCGATCTCGGTGTCGGCATTACTCGGAGCCGAGACCGTAAAATCGCCTTTTCCAAGTGCAGCCGCCGCCGCACTCAGCCGTTGCACAGGCTGGACGATCTTTCGTTGCATTAGGATCGCTCCGACAATCGCACACACAAACGCGAGGAAACTGAAAAGCGCATAACGCGTAAACTGCACCCGCATCGGCTCATACAACACGGAGCTGGGCACGCCGACAGCAATAACGAAGTCAGTTGGCCCAACGCGGCAGAGGCCATACACACGACGGATGTTGTCGTACGGGCTTTGCAGATCGGCGACAGTTATTCGCTGCGAACCGAGCGCATTGAACAACGGCGAACTGCCCACGTCGATCGGCAACGGACTGGCAGCCGTTTGTTTACGAAAGAGAAGCTGTCCTCGTGCATCGAAGACGGCAATGACCGCGCTTCCCGGAGGCTCTATTTGGCTGAACAAACCGTCGATGGCCGCGCCGTCAAGACGAAGAATTACGGCGCCTCCGCTTCGTATCGGCGTGGCGATGGCGACGATCGGTCGTGATTCATCAAGCGTGCGATCGGTGACCAGCAGCCATGAATTTCGTTTCTGCGTTTCAGTCGTTAAGTAGTTGATTAGCGCGGGTGGAGCGTGTTCTTTTTCGGCGGGGAAAGATCTGACGATCTCGGCGGAAGCATTCACGATACTCACGTCGAGCCAGTACGGACGAGTCTTGAGTGCATATTCGACGCTATTCAAAGACTCCGTGTTTTCGTCAGCCGCGATGGCGGCGATCGTCTCGAGCGGACGTCGCTGCGAGTCGACCCAGCGTTCGAATGCGAGAGCGGCGAGTTCGGCCTGTTGCTGGACGGAGTCGTTCAGTTGCGCCCGGCTGATGTTCCACACTCGCAGCAGATCGAACACGCCGACGAGAATAAACGGAACAGTGATGCCGAGAATCAGCAGAAGTAGCTGACGTCTGATGCTTATAGCCATAACGAACCGCCGTCAGAATGCTGTGCGCCTGTGTCGTTAGTATAACCTCTCAGCATGAATCACTGTGCGCGACATGAGTGTAAATACTCACGTCATCTGAGTAATGACGCCGTTGTGATGCGCGCGCGGCGGCGGTACTTTGGCATCACCCTGTGGCTGGACCTCCAAGCTGGCTGCATCGGGAACTGTGATGAATGCTCTTAGTAACAATGTAACGTCGAGGCCCAGACCCCGGCTCGTTGAACCGCAAGGTGCTCAGCCAACCGCCAGGACCATACCGTGGAAGCGAATTATTTTGTATGTCATGCTGGCGGTTGGCTTCTTTTTAATCGGCCTGATTCCAATGGGCCTGCGAGCGCGGCAATACGCGGCAGAGCGTGAAGCAGCACAACAGGAAGTTCGTCTGAAGCAGATGGAAACTCAACTCGCGTCGGCCGTCATCAACGCCGATCGTGGTGAGTATGAACCGGCGAGGCAAACCGCCAGCGATTTTTTTACCTCACTTCGTAGTCAACTCGATCGGGGAACAGCATCCGATCTGTCGGGTCTTCAGCGTGATAGGCTAAAGCCACTTTTATCGCAACGCGATGATGTCATCACGCTGTTGGCCCGCAGTGATCCGGCCGCAGTAAATCGTCTCTCTGACATCTACGTCACTTATCAGAAAGCGATGAACGACGTCAGCTCTCGTGAGTTGCAAGCGCCCATAACAGAAGACGACGAAACAGGCGGTGTGCGTCTCGCGTTCACTCGCTAGTTTCTTGTCTGAAGACACGCCAAAGCAGTATCAACTCGAGGAAGCCCTTCAAAAACACAATCACTGCAACTGCACTCAGCCAGTAACCCAATGCAGGCTCGTACAGAAACAGCACGACTCTCCAGTTGACGACATTCAGCACCAGGTACAGCAACAACAACGGCCAGATCAGATGTAACAGTACAGTCAGGCTGCCGCGTCGCACGAAAGCTGATCGAGTCAGACGCCGTAACGCGCCAAACCGTCGCGGAATGCGGACCAGCGAAATGAGCAGAACAATAGTGAGCGCGAGTAGCACGAGATCGAAGATGGTGTACAACTGTCTCTTGCCGCGACCTTGATCCGGCAGCGGCTGGCCTGTTGCCATGCTCAGAATAGTTTGCGCCATCGCGCGCGTTGTTGAGCCATCGAGTACGGATGAGCCATGCGGCGATGAAAAAGCATCGAGTGCGCTGATCACGTTCGCGGCAATGAACACGCCTACTTTTTCCTGAGGATCGAAGAAGAGCGAACACTGGAAGTTTGCTGTGCCGCCGTCGTGATTGACCAGCACGCGGCCATTTCGCGTGACGTTTTCCCAACCCATGCCGTACGTATCCGGCGCGGGCACCGTGTGCATGAGCTCAATTCCGGCGGGCGAGAGTATCGAGGCATCACGATAACGCCCGCCATTCATCTGCGCGATGGCGTAATGCGAAATGTCTTCAGCGCTGGAGATCACGTAGCCGGCCGGTAACTCGGAGCGGTTGTAAGGAAGGTTCGTGGCGATTGGAATTCCGAACCACCATTGATGTCCTGACGCCATGCCGTACTGCAAAGCTTCACTCTGCGAGACATAGCTGTTCTTCATCTCGAGCGGTGCGAAGATGTGTTGTTTTAGATAGCCTTCATACGATTGACCGGACACGTACTGCACGATCAGACCTAACGCTTCGTAATTCGAGTTCGAGTATTCGAAAGATTTGCCCGGCGGAAAATTCAGTTTCTCATCGGCGAGTGCACGCACGGTGCGTTCGAGCGCACCATCGTCCAGGGCCGTCGATAACTGTGCTTCACGGATCATCGGCAGACCACTCGTTTGATAAAGCAACTGACGGACGGTGATCTTCGCTGAGGCTTGAGCGTCGGCGACGCGAAACCACGGAATATAACGTTGCACCGGCGCGTCGAGCTCGACTCGTCCTGCCTCGACTAACTGCATGACTGCCAGCGCCGTGAATGACTTCGTAAGCGAGCCAATGAGGAAGGACGTCTGCGGTGTTATCGCGCGGCCGGATGGATCTGCCTCGCCGTATCCCTTGAAGTAGACGACGCGATCATCTTTTACGATCGCGAGGGCAATCCCGGGAATTCTCGGAAACTGCATTTTCGAGGCGACATAAGCGTCGATGTTACTCAGATTCAGCTCGCTGCCCGCGAAGGCAGGTGCGAAAGCGTTGAGCGCGAGTAGATACAAACTCAACCGCTGAATAAACCTGGCTTTTGACAGCATCGGTTTTGGGATGACCCGCGCATAGCTCGCGCTGCCCCAAACCACGACGCCCGCTATCAACACAACACACCTGAAACAAATTTTTCATGATCTTGGCGCTTTACATATTCAAACAAGCGTTTTAAATTGCTGTTTCAAAATGTCAGCCCAGCACAATGCGAAGCAGCGCCAGTTGCGCTCCGCTCGACCCGTTGCCAGCGATCGGACGAGGCAGCGATTAATCGACGCGGCCGGAGAAATGTTCGCCGAGGTGGGGTTTCATAACACCACCGTACGACAGATCTGCCAGCGAGCGGGCGCCAACATTGCCGCCGTCAATTATCACTTCAGAGACAAAACCGGCCTGTATACGGAAGTTGTGCGGCAATCAATGCAGGCTGCTCGCCTCGACGCCGTGCGCGCCGCGTTTGACCAGAACGCACCGCCCGAACAGATCATGCACGCGGTTGTGAAGGCACGGCTCGATAGCTTGCGCGGACTGGACCTCGGCGATTGGCACTTTCGCATCTTTGCACATGAGCTCGCGAAACCGACGCCCGCGATCGATATCGTAGTTAACGAAGCGATTGGACCGCTGTACCGGCGCATGTGCAGTTTGGTCGGAAGCCTTTTGGGATTGCCGCCGGACCATCAAAAAACGCGCCTGTGTACACAAAGCATCATCGGCCAGATTCTCTTCTACGCGTTTGCGCGGCCCGTCATCAGTCGTCTGAGCCCGGACATGAAGATGACCGCAGCGCGAGTTGAACTGATCGCCGATCACATAACCGAGTTTTCCCTGGCTTATCTACGCGAGGCAAAGGCGACACGTCGACGGACCAAAACGAAAGTGGACGGTAAACGAAAATGACTGACGATCAAAGCAGCGCATCTGCAAAGGCGCCCCCAGCCCCGGCGAAAGCAAAACCGGCGCGCTCTCGTTTTCGGAAATGGCTGCCCGGACTTCTCTTTCTCGCAGTCGTGGGTGGCGCGATCTATCTCTTCTGGAGAATCTTTTTTGCGAGCGCTGGTGGTCCGGAGAATGTAATCACGTTGAGCGGACGGCTCGAAGGCGATCCTTCAGCAGTGGCCGCAAAGTCGAGCGGGCGCATTCTCGAAGTGCGCGTGCGCGAGGGCGATACAGTTAATGCCGGCGACGTCATCGCAGTGCTCGACGACGCACAGATCCGCGCACGCGAAGAGCAGGCGCAAGCGGCAGTCACCGACGCTGAAGCGCGCGCCGAAGCAGCGCATTCACAAATTGCCGTACTTCAGGAACAACTGCGACAGAGTGAGTTGTTAACCGAACAGGCGCGCACCGACGCGCAGGGCAGAGTGCGGCAGGCGGAGAGCGAAGTGGTGGCTGCGGAAGCAGAGCTCGCGAAACAGGAAGCGGCTCTTCGCATCGCTGCTTTCGATCGCGAAGCTTACACGCGACTCGCAGCCACCGGCGCGGTCGCGGAACGGAAAGGAGTCGAGGCCGTTTCGACTGCAGAACAACAGACCGCAGCGGTTGCAGCGGCGAGACGAAGAGTGGAGTCTGCACGCGGAGCGTTGCTGGTCGCGAAGGCGAGTTTGAGCAATCCGGGTATTCGCGCCAGTCAGGCCGGTGCAAATCGCAAACAGATCGCGCAACAGCAAAAGGAGGTTGCGAGTGCGAACGCTAAGATCGAACAAGCGCGGGCGCAGTTGTCCGAGGCACAAGCAAACCGGCAGGACTTGAACATCACGGCGCCATTCAGCGGCACCGTCGCGACACGCACCGCCGAGCCCGGCGAAGTCGTGTCACCGGGAACAACCATCGTCACCGTTGTCGATCTGAGCAAGGTGTACCTGCGCGGCTATGTGCCCGAAGGCGAGATCGGCAAAGTGAAACTGGACCAGCCGGCGCGCGTCTATCTCGATTCGAATCCGAATCAACCACTTGAAGCTTACGTTTCGCGCATCGATCCCGAAGCGACTTTCACTCCCGAGAACACTTACTTTCGCGACGAGCGCGTAAAGCAAGTCGTCGGCGTGAAGCTGCAATTGAAGGCCGGCATCGGTTACGCCAAACCGGGTATGCCTGCCGACGGCGAGATACTGATCCAGGGAAATACCTGGCCTTCAAATACGAGACACGAGTAGTCATGCAGGAACGTACAGCGATCCTCGTCAAAGATCTTCATAAAGACTACGGCACGACGCACGCCGTGCGCGGTATCAGCTTCACCGTCAACAAGGGCGAGATCTTCGGCATGATTGGACCAGACGGCGCGGGCAAGACCACCACGTTTCAAATTCTCGCGGGCGTAATGGAGTCGACGAGCGGCGCGGTGCAGATCTTCGGACAACCTGCGCGCGCGATGCGATCGCAAACCGGTTATCTGACGCAGACGTTCAGCTTGTATCCGGATCTCACCGTCGCGGAGAACATTCGCTACATTGGCGATCTGCGCCAGGTCGCGCCGGCAATGATCGCGGAACGCGGCGATCGCTATCTCGAAATGTTTGACATGGACCGCTTCACGGATCGTCTCGCGGGCCAACTGAGTGGCGGTATGAAACAGAAGCTGGCGCTCGCTTGCGCGCTCGTGACCGAGCCGCAAGTGTTGCTGCTCGATGAACCGACGACGGGCGTCGATCCGGTTTCGCGTCGCGAGTTCTGGGATGCGTTGGCCCACCTTTCTGCGGATGGCCTGACGATCCTCGTAGCGACGCCATATCTCGACGAAGCGGAACGCTGTCACAACGTCGCGCTCACACATGAGGGCAAGATCCAGTTGATCGGGCCGCCTGACGAATTACGCCAGAGTCTTCATGCGAAACGTCTCGAACTCACGACTTCCGCTGTACTCGAAGCCGAGCGGCTTTTTGCAAATGATGATAATGAGCTTCTCGACGTGCAGAGATTTGGCGACCGCCTTGATCTGCTCGCTCGCGAACCTGACAAAGCCAAACACATCGTCGAGGAAAAACTCAACAAAGCTCATCTTCCCATCGACGAAATCCGCATCGACGAACCGACGCTCGAGAACGTCTTCGTTGCCACACTGCGAAACCTCGGCGAGGAACCGCACGCAGTTCCCTTCCCGCGACGTCACGATCACTCGCACCTGCGCGGCCAGACTGCAATTGGCGCACAAGATCTCGTGAGGACGTTTGGTTCATTCACGGCAGTGAACAACATCAGCCTGGAGATCAAGTACGGCGAAGTCTACGGACTGCTCGGCGCGAACGGTGCCGGCAAGACAACGACGATCAAGATGCTCTGCGGCTTGCTCGAACCGACGCACGGCCAGATACGACTTGCAGGCGAGAGCAGCCGTTTCCGATCTGCGGACGTGCGCATGCGCATCGGTTACATGTCGCAGAAGTTTTCTCTCTACAACGATCTTTCGATCAAAGAGAACCTCAACTTCTTCGCGGGTGTCTATGGCGTGCCGGAAGATGAGCGCGACGAGAAGCTCCGCTGGGTGCTCTCGTTTTCCGGACTAGAAGGCCGTGAGAATCAGATCACCGGCAGTTTGCCCGGCGGCTGGAAACAACGCGTCGCGTTTGGCGCCGCCATCATGCATGAGCCGTCCGTACTGTTTCTCGACGAACCGACGTCAGGAGTTGATCCGCTCGCGCGTCGCGCGTTCTGGTCCATGATCAACCAGCTTGCGGACGCAGGCTCGGCGGTGCTTGTCACCACTCACTATCTCGAAGAGTCAGAGCAGTGTAATCGGCTCGGAATGATGGTCGCCGGCGAGTTGGTGGCTGAGGGTCGTCCCGGCGAGATCAAAGCGCAGCAGAAGGGTCAACTGTTCGAGTTCGTCGTCGATCAGCCGCAACGCGCGAGCGATTTGTTGAAGAAAGAAATGGACGGCTGGCGTGTTTCCCTCTTTGGCGACCGGCTGCACGTCATTACGGATGAAGAAAACCAGGAACAGCGAATCGTGGAGAAACTGAAGGCGAACGGGATCGCGGTGCGAAGTGCGCGGCAGTCGCGCTTCTCGATGGAAGACGTTTTCATCAGCGTGGTAGCGCAGGCGCAGCAACGCGGAATGGCGGTTTCGTGATGCGACGAATCGTGGCCCAGACGCGGAAGGAAGTGACGCAGATCGTGCGCGACTGGCGCACGCTGCTGCTCGCACTCATCCTGCCGTTGATCCTGCTGATGCTGCTCGGCAATGCGATCTCGCTTTCAGTCACCGACATTCCGGTCGTGGTCCAGGATCTCGACAACTCACCCGCGTCGCGTGAGTTGATCGATGCGTTTCGCTCGTCGCTAACACTACGCGTCGTGCCGTGGCCCACAAACAAACAACCCGTGGAAGCGTTGACTACAAACACGGCGCGCGCAGCACTGATCATCCCGACTAACTTCGAACGCAATCTCAAACGCAGTGCAGACTCTCCCATACAGATCATCGTTGACGCTTCGGATGCAAACACCGCGCGACTCGTCGCGGGTTATTCGAGTCAGATCGTCGCTGCTCATAACAGAGCCGGCGCCGCGCTTCAGCAACCCGTTCAGGCGGCCATTCGTCTGTGGTACAACCCGGGCCGCTCGTCAAAACGATTCTATGGACCAGGCATCTTTGTGCTGGCGCTTTCAATCTTTCCGCCGCTGCTCGCCGCGCTCGCGATGGCGAAAGAGGAGGATCAGAAGACGATCCTGCAAGTTTACGTTTCCAACATTCCGGCAGCGGAGTTTCTGTTTGGAAAAGTGCTCGCGTTTATGACCGTCGCGTTCGCTGAGACGTTGGTGATGCTCGTTTTGCTGTTCACTTATTTTGAGTTGAGTTTCGTGGGCGATCCGACGCCGTTCATTGTCGCTACGGTTCTTTACGCGTTTTGTGTGGCGTCGTTTGGCACGATGATCGGAGCCGCGATTTCAAACCAGGCGGCCGCGATGCAAGCGGTTGCGCTCGGCGGCTTCCTCTTTGTCTTCCTACTCGGCGGTCTGCTTTTTCCGATTGAAAACATCCCGTCATCGCTGCGCTGGCTGTCGCATTTCGTTTGGGGTCGCTACTACATCGAGATCGTCAGAGACGCGTTTCTTCAAGGCGGCGGATGGCCGGCGGTTTGGTTCAAGACGCTGATCATCGGCGTGATTGGCAGTGTGTTTTTTACGCTCGCGTGGCTGAGCAAACGTCGCATGCAACTCGAGGCTTAAGGGCTTTACCAAAAGTCCTAGATCGCGCTTGGAGGAGGTCAGTACCACCTGCGGTAGCGGGTGGGTCGATGATCAGTTTGGATCTTTTTATGAATTTTGAATGCCGAGGTTGACCCACCCGCTACCGCAGGTGGACTGACCTCCTCCAAGTTTGGTTCTTACTCCGGAGGCTAAACCAGCCTAAGATGAGATGATCGGAAAGTTGTTCAAAAAACTCTTTGGTCCGCGTGTCGTCGCGCTGTTCCGAAAAGAGTTGAATCAGATTCGACGCGATCGCCGGCTCGCGCTCTCGCTCGTCGTGCCTCCGGTGTTGCAGTTGACACTCTTCGGATTTGCTCTCAGCGCGCGCGTGGAGAACGTGCAACTCGGAATAGTCGACGAGAGCCAGTCGAAAGAGAGTCGCGACCTGATCGCCGTCCTCACCGAGAGCAAGAGTTTTCAAGTGGCCGGTTACTTCTTCTCGGTCGACGACATGAGCCAGGCAATCAGCGAGGGTTCGTTGCTGGCAGGCGTGGTGATTCCTCACGATTTCGCGCGCGATCTGTATCGCGGGCGTCCGACGACGGTTCAGTTTCTGCTGAACGCGACTAACGCGAACTCGGCCGCGATTAGTCAGGGCTACGCCGAGGCCGTCATTCAAAACTACAACGCGCAATTGCTGCGTGAAGGCGTTCAACCCGCGTTTCGCCGTACGTCTGACAGCGGGCGCAGTCTGACTTCGTTGCATCCGGCTTTTCTCTACAACCCGGGACTGAAGGACTCGTGGTTCATCACTACCGGTGTGCTCGGACTGTTGCTGATCCTGAATAGCTCGATCGTCGCTTCCGGTGCGATGGTGAAGGAAAGAGAGGCCGGCACGATTGAACAGTTACTGATGTCGCCGGCGGGAACTACCGAGATCATCGTCGCGAAGATCGCACCACTTTTCTTGCTCCTGACAGTGATGATGTTTATTGCGATCGTTCTGATTAAGACAGTGTTTGGCGTGCCTTTTCATGGTGGGCTGTTGCCGGTGCTCGGCGGTGGCGCGCTTTGTGTGCTCGCGGGGATCGGTATCGGCACCGCTGTCGCGACGTTCAGTAAGTCAGCGCAACAGGCATTGCTGACGGGATTCTTCATCAACCCGCCGTTGGTTTCGTTGTCGGGTGCACTCAATCCAGTGGAGGCGATGCCGCGCTGGTTGCAACCACTCACAATCATCAATCCGATACATCACTTTGGTGTGATCGCGCGCGGCAGCATGCTCAAAGGCAGCGGGCTCGAAACGCTGTGGCCCAACTTTCTGGCGCTTTCAGTTATTACGTTTGTGCTGCTGGCGCTGAGTGTCTGGCGTTTTCGAAAACAGTTGAGCTAAGGGGAGGAAATTCAACGTGGCACTGATCGTCGTGATTCTTATTTTGTTGTTTGCGCCGGCTGTCTTTGCGCAAGCGCCGGTGAGTGGAACGCAGCCGCAACCAACGCAGGCCACTCAATTACCGCTCTCCGGTCGGACGACACAAGGAGGATCGGTAACAGCAACGCAAACCGCGATTCCGGGCACGACCAACAGCGTCAACACGATCAATCCGACGGTCCAGGTGCAGGGACCATTTACAGGCAGCGCTTCGAGTATTGCGAAGCTGCCTTTCTCCGGCAGGCTTTCGCTGCGTGAAGCGGTCGATCGCGCGGTTGAGTTTAATCTTGGTTCGGTGGGATTGAATGCGGCTGTCCAACAGGCTCGCGGTCAGACGAAGATCGCGCGCAGCGTGTTGCTACCGAACTTGAATGCAAACCTGAGTCAAACTGTGCAGCAGACAAATCTGCAAGCGCTGGGTTTGCGACTTAGTTTTCCGATTGAAGGTTTTTCACCGCCGACGATCGTCGGGCCATTCAGTTTTTTCGATCTACGCGCAACGCTGTCGCAGACAGTGCTTGATCTAACTGCGCGGAATAATTATCGAGCGACTAAGGAGATTGTGCGTGCTAATGAACTGTCAGTCGCCGATGCGCGCGATCTGGTGGTGCTCGCTGTCGGCGGCACTTACCTGCAAGTGATCGCGGCTAAGTCGAAGATCGATGCGGCTCGTGCGCAATTGACAACCGCCGAGACGTTGTACAAACAGACTTCAGAGCAACGTGCGGCGGGCGTGGTCGCGCAAACGGATCTGAATCGCAGTCAGATCCAGATGCTGACACAACAGCAGCGACTCGTTTCGCTCGAGAATGATTATGCGAAACTCAAGATCAATCTTGCGCGTCTGACCGGATTGCCGCCGACGGATCAATACGAGATCTCCGATGCGATTCCTTTTGCTGACGCGCCGCCGCTCAGTTTTCAGGAAGCGCTGCGACAAGCGCTCGAACAACGTTCGGATCTAAAAGCTGCTGAGGCGCAGTTGGAAGCCGCGGAGCGGGCTCGTGCGGCGGCGCGCGCCGAACGGTTGCCGTCGTTTGGTGTCAGGGCTGATTACGGTGTCATCGGAACAAATCCGTCTCAAGCTCATGGAACATTTTCTGTTTCCGGTACGGTACGCGTTCCGATTTGGCAGGGAGGCAGGACCAAGGGACAGACTGAGATCGCCGAAGCGGCGCTGGTCCAACGGCGGGCGGAGTTGGAAGACGTCAAGGGTCGCATCGAGAGTGAAGTGCGGAATGCTTACTTTGATTTGCAAGCGGCGGCGAGCCAGGTGGAAGTCGCGGGCAGAAACATTCAGGCGACAACACAGAATCTCGATCTTACGCGTCAACGTTTTGCGGCCGGGGTCAGCGACAATCTCGAGGTCGTGCAGTCGCAGGAAGCGTTATCGACCGCTCACACCGATTACATCAACAGTGTGTTCGCGCATAATCTGGCGAAGTTGAGTTTGGCACGTGCGATTGGACGCGCGGCGGAAGCGCTGCCGCAGTTTCTGAAGATTCAGTAGTTCACTGGCTTTACCCTGAATTGGTTAATCCACTGAGTGCAAGGGATCTGATTTTCGCGAAAGACGATCGGAAGATCGGTGCGCGGTATTCGAACCGCGTCAGCGGGATTGGTCAGGACTTGGAGCTGGCCGGTACACGAAGGATCCTCGACACTGCTGACAAATACTTCGACGTGGCCATCGACTTCACACGCACCGTCGATGATGATCCAGTAGCCTGACATGGGCCGTGTGCCCATGGCGGCAACGATTACAAATTCTGTTGAGAAGTCGACCTCGGGGAGTGGCGGCGCCCATTGGCCCGGCGGCACCGGAGCGGTGAATCGGTTCCAGAGATCACTGAATTCGTCGCGGGTTTTAATAACAAGACGAAACGGCTTGTCGGTGGGAAAACTATGGATGGGAGGCCGCGGAAAGTCCCTGATCCCGCCAAAGCGAAGCGGTAAAGCAGGTCCGGTCATTTTCGGGCCGGGCAACAATGTGATGGGCAGCGCCTTCCCGCGACAAACGTCTGGAGACTTTTCCTGCACACCAAACCAGAGACTGGTCAGGATGAAGAAAGAAATTAGAGCTACTTTCATGATCTCGTGACCTCCGAATGTCTGCGCTTGATGATATAGCAACCGCTCGCTATGTATAAACATCAGCGGCGGTCCAGGCGCGACGCCTGATTCTTAAACAAACGACCTAAGATTTTCTGCCTCCACATGCAAGTTGTCGCTCGCGTGCGCGTTCATCATCAGAACCACACTCTCCTTCTCTCCTAACGAAACCCTCGAATGATTTTTGTTGGAAGAATTCGTCAGCTTCGACCGTCGAATCGAAGGAGAGTTCATATGAGTAACAATGCCGCCGATCTTTTCAACGTGCGTTCGCATAACCCATCCTTTTTTTCAGTCAAGGAAAGCGCCGTATACAATGGTCCACTCGTGGACTTTTGCATTCCTGTCAACCTGCACTTTCCGCCGCCGCAGATGGTCCAACGCATTAGCGAGCATTTGACTGAAATTCTTCGCTACTACCCTGACTACGCTGACGTTCATGCGAAGCACATCGGGGAAATTGCAGGCGTGTGTGCGGAGTACATCGTGCCCGCGAACGGCTCGACAGAAATCATCACGCGTCTGTGCCACCTGACTCGTGGTCCAATACTCACACCGATTCCCACGTTTAGTCGCTGGACGGATTTGCCTGAAGAACTCGGCGTTCCGCTTCACACGATGACTACGGACATTCGCAAAGATTTCCGTCTTGATGTAGGCGAAGTTGTGTCGCGCGTCGCTGAGCTGGGCGTGAAGATGCTGGTGATTTCGAATCCAAACAATCCAACCGGCGCGTGGTTTGAGGCTGAAGAGATTGACGAACTCGTAATGCGTTTGCCGCAAGTAGAGCTGATTGTTATTGACGAGTCTTTTCTCGATTTCGCGGGTATTGAAAGTGCCGCAACGCTGATCCCGAAGGCTGCGAATCTCGTGGTGGTTAAGAGTCTCGGCAAATCACTGGGTTGGCATGGTGTGCGACTCGGTTACGCCGCCACGAGCCCACGAGTTGCCGACCTGCTCAGATCTCAACTGCCGTTCTGGAACGTCAACGGACTCGCCGCGTACGTTCTGAAAAGCGTGACAGAGTTTAAGGAAGAATTCCTCCAAAGCCTCGCGCTCGTCGCAGAGGACCGAGCGTATATGTTGCGTCAACTGGAAACGATTTCGGGTTTGAGGGTCTTTCCGTCGCGGGCAAATTTTCTCTACGTTGAGTTGCCCGCAAACATACCGGGGCGAATGCTTCGAGATCGACTATTGAAAGAGTATGGATTGATGGTTCGCGAGTGCAGCAACAAGATCGGTTCATCCGAGCGATACCTGCGCCTTGCGGTGCAAACCAAAGAAGCCGTCGATCGCCTCGTCCCTGCGTTGGTTGGTGAAACTTCGTTATTTGCTTCTCGCTACTGAGTGTGGCAGACTTCACTTCTCGAAACTGTCCTCAACACAGGAGTCAATCGATGAGCACCTCGGCTAATTCACTTGCCAAAACTGCAATTGCAGCACTGGTCCTCTTAGTTGTTGCCGTTCCAATGGTGGACTCTGGTCAAACGACAAGTAGCGTTGCCGTGGAGGAAAGAATCCTTGAGGACAAGATTCCGGCTCACATTCCGATAAAGATCAGAATCAAGAAGGAGAAAGAAGAGTCGTTCAAAGATATCAGTAATGAGAAATGGCTTAGAGAATTTGAACTTGAAGTCATCAATACCGGAGACAAACCGATTTACTTCCTGAACATCGTAATGGGCACGAACGTGAAGTATGGAGGTACAGAACTTGTGTATCCCCTGTGGTATGGTCGACCAGAGTTGGGAGATATCGTGATGAAAGCGTCGAGCGATGATGTTCCGATTAAGCCTGGTGAGACGCACATTTTTATGATACGCAGCGCGCCGTTTTGGGAGAAGGGTGTGCGAGAAGGGTGGTTTCCTCAATCCACTAAGTTCACCGCTGACTTTCAGGTGCTCAGTTTTGGCGATGGTACAGGCTACTTCGTTACAAAGCCTTATCCGCCCGCCTCTCCGACCCGACCTGATTAGGTCGGCGAGTTTCTTGACATTCAAGTAAAGTATGGTTTAAGAATTCTGTTACTCGCCCGCGTTCATGAAGTCTCACTACAAATGGAGTCAGGTGAATGAATACCTCAGCAAACAATCCCAATCCGCTGGCGAAAACTCTAGCTACAGCACTGGTCCTCTCAGTTATCGGTGTTCTGATCATGGCCTCTCGCCCGTCGAGTAGCGCCGCAATGCAGCAAAGAGTTTTTGAGAACAAAATTCCAGCTCATATTCCGATAAAGATAAAGATAAAAAAGGAGAAGGAGGAGTCCTTTCCAGCACATTGGGATCCTAAGCTTAGAATTCCACGTGGACAAGTTGTCGCG
>JADMIO010809313.1_pt1 | contig 47202 bp, 38 predicted proteins | sample 8958161 | NCBI WGS metagenome assembly JADMIO01 (sample SAMN16585339, study PRJNA669376) | soil metagenome | isolation source: Crop rotation soil | place: USA: Cullars Rotation, Alabama | collected 2011
CGCGACAACTTGTCCACGTGGAATTCTAAGCTTAGGATCCCAATGTGCTGGAAAGGCTCCGCTCGAGGTGCTATGGCGGGCCGCGGCGCTACGCGCGCGGGCGGAGCTGGACGCGGGACGACTGGACGAGGCCACACGCTGGCTGGCCCAAGGCGCCGAGACGGCGCAGATCGCCGAGTGTCAGGCGCTGTTGTCGCTGCGTCGCGGAGAGCACGCCGAAGCGCGCCGTCAAGCCGAACGCGCGCGTTTGCTCTCTCGCAGTGACGAGCAGCGCGCGCGCGCGGAGTCGCTGTTCGGCATGCTGGCGCTCGCGCTCGGGCAGCCGGAATCCGCGTTGTCGGCGTTCCGAGCGTCGCGTGAATTTGCGGCGCGCGCCGGCGCGGTGCTGGAAGAAGCCACCTACGCGACGGGCGTAGCGGCGGCCGCCGCCAGCGTAGGAGATCTGGGCGAAGCGCTCGAGGCGGCGCGGCGCGCGCTCTTGCTGTTCGAGCATTTGGGGCGCGGCGCCGAGGCGGCCCGCGCCGTGCTCTCGATCGCGGCCGCGCATGCCGCGGCGGGCGCCGTTTTGGAGGCGCGTGAAGCCGCCGACGAAGCGATTTCGCGCGCCAAAGCCTCGGCCGACGCGCGCTGCCGTGCCTACGCTCATTTCGTGCTGTGCGACGTAGCCAGCAGCGACAGCGACGCGGTCGAGCACGTGAAGCGCGCTCGTTCGCTGCTGGAAGCCGACGCCGATGACGAGCTGCGTTGTGCTGCTCGCCTGCTGCAGCACGGTGAGGACGTCGATCGCGTCCGGCACGATTTCCTGGCGCGGCGTGAAGACGCCGCCATCGACGCGCGTTTGGAGTGGTGGGGCGCGCGCGCGCTGGCTTTGCTGGAGCGTCCGCAGGGCGAGCGCGGCGACGAGATCTTGGGCGAGCTGAAGAGCCTGTCGCGCACGGTGAGCCCGGTCGGGGTGCGCGGGCCGGCGTTGTTCGCCGGCGCGCGCTTGGCGGCGCAGTTGGGTGACGGCGCGACGGCGCGCCATTTCACGGAAGCGGTGGCAGACGCCGCGCGCGAGCTGTTGCGCCGCGCGCCCGACGAGCTGCGTCCGGCGATCATGGCGCTGCCCTGGCTGGCGCGGGCGCAAGAAGCGCAAGGCAGCGCGCCCGGCTTCACGCCCGAGCAGCTGGCCGACGTCGAGTCGTTGGTGCGCGCGCTCGGTCACCGCGAGCGCTTGCGGCCGCTGCTCGATCAGGTGCTGGACGCGTTGGTGCTGTGGACCGGCGTAGAGCGCGGGCTCTTGCTGCTGAGGGCGCCCAACGGGCACCTGCGCCCGCGGGCGGCGCGCAACATCAGCAAGCATGATTTGACGGGCGTGCAGCTGTCGCTCAGCACGTCATTGGCGGAACGGGCGCTGGCCGAGGGGCGACCGGTGGTGGCCGTCGACGCCGCTGGCGATCTGCCCGAAGTGCACGAAAGCGTGCACGCCTTGAAGCTGCGCAGCGTGTTGGCGGTGCCGCTGGTAGCGCGCGGGGAGCCGCTCGGTGTCGTGTACTTGGATGATCGCGTACGGCGCGGCGCGTTCGGTGCGCGCGAGCTGTCGTGGGTGAGCTTGGTCGCGACGCTGGCGGCGCTGGCCATCGCCGACGCGCGCGACCAGCTGTTGCTACGGCGCGCGGCGCGTCGCGCCGAGCGAGCCTCCCGACGTCTGGACGGTGAGCTGTCGCGGCGCGAGGCCGAGCTGGACGTGGCCGAGCGCGAGCTTTCTCGCGTCAAGGGCGGGCGCGAGACGCGCTTCTCTTACGACGCGATCGTGGGCAAGAGTGAGGCGGTTCGCGGCATGCTGCAAATCGTCGATCGCGTCACCGCCACCGACGTCCCGGTGCTGTTGTTGGGTGAATCCGGCAGCGGCAAAGAGCTGGTGGCGCGCGCGATTCACCACAACGGCGCGCGCGGCAAGGCGCCGTTCGTGTCCGAGAACTGCGCCGCTATCCCGGAGCCGTTGCTGGAGTCGACGCTGTTTGGTCACGTGCGCGGCGCGTTCACGGGCGCGCAGCGCTCGCGCGCCGGGCTGTTCGAAGTCGCGGATCACGGCACGCTGTTCCTCGACGAGATCGGTGAAATGAGCCTGGGCATGCAGACCAAGCTGCTGCGCGCGCTGCAAAACGGTGAAGTGCGCCCGGTCGGCTCCGAGACCATCCGTCACGTCGACGTGCGGGTCATCGGCGCGACGCATCGCGATCTGAACGCGTTGGTGGCGGCCGGTAAGTTCCGTGAGGATTTGCTGTATCGGCTGAACGTGATCAGCGTGCGCGTGCCACCGCTGCGCGAGCGCTTCGGCGACGTGAGCATTTTAGTGCAACATTTTTTGCGCATGCACAGCGGTGAGCGCAAGCTGACCGTCGAACGGGCGGCGCTCGACGCTCTATCGGTGTTCCCGTGGCCCGGCAACGTGCGGCAGCTGGAGAACGAGGTGCGGCGTGCGCTCGTGCTGTCGGACGACGTCATTCGGCTCGAGCACTTGAGCCGTGAAATCGCCCAGTCCGCCCGCCCCAGCCGCGCCCAGGAGGAGTTCGATCTGCGCGGTCGCGTCGACGCCTTGGAAGCTGACCTGGTGCGCGCCGCTCTGCGTCGCACCGACGGCAACCAAACCCGCGCCGCCGAGCTCCTCGGCCTCTCCCGCTTCGGCCTCCAAAAAATGATGAAGCGTCTCGAGATCCGCCAAGAAGGCCGCAGCGACGCCTAACCGCCTCGATCAGCCTCCTCGATACCCCGTGGGCCAACGAACCCGTTCCCGCGGCGGCACGACCGCTGCCAAACTCCGCTTCGGTCCTGGCGATCGAGAAAACAGGGAGGCGGGGAGTTTTTGTTGGTGGGTGCACCGATTACCTCGGCACTATGGGGCAGCGTCGCGCTCGCTCCAGGGCAAACATTTCTTGTTCGGTCCCCCGAACAAGAAATGCGTTTTCTCGCTCTCCCCGTCTCCCCGCCTCCCTCTAGCCATTGGTCTCATCTCTCAGCTGCCCGCCCGCTCAGCCTGGCTTCTGGCGAGGCTTTCGCGAGGACCGGAGCGGAGCGTACGTGGGTACGTGAGCACCGGACCGGAGCGAAAACGAAGCCAGAAGCCATGATCAGCGGGCGTGGTCACCAGCTGAATTGAGACCAATGACAAGCCGCCTCCCTGTTGATTCCTGCTCGATCGCCAAACGTGCCGAATGGTCAGGGGAGCGGCGGGCGGCGCTACGCGCCCAGCTGGGCGCGCAGGCCGGGCCTACCCAGAAAGGCCGGTATTTGCCCGCGAATGGCCAGGGGAGGACCGCGTGCTCGGGGTGGCGGGTTTACGTTCTGCGAGGATTCGGGTAGCGAAGCGCTCGATGTCTGAGCGGCTGCGCCCCATTTTGAAGTGGGCGGGAGGAAAACGGAGCTTGGTGCCCCGCATCCTCGAGGAGCTGCCCAAGCAGATCGAGACGTACTACGAGCCGTTCGTGGGGGGAGCGGCGGTGTTCTTGGCGCTGGCCGAAGAGAAGCGTTTCAAGCGCGCGGTCATCACGGACAAGAACGCGCAGCTCATCAACCTGTACACGGTCGTACGCGACGACCTGGGCAAGCTGCTGAAGAAGCTCGAAGCTTTGCAGGAGCGCACCAGCGAAGAAGACTATTACGAAATTCGAGCCGAGAAGACTGGCTCCAAGATCGATCGCGCGGCGCGCCTCATCTACCTGAACAAGACTGGTTACAACGGCCTGTACCGCGTGAACTCGAAGGGCGGCTTCAACGTGCCGTACGGTCGCTACAAGCGCCCCAAGATCTACGACCCCGAGCGGCTGGCGATCGCGGCGGGCGCCTTGCAAGACGTGACCATTCGCGTCGCCGACTTCGAAGAGATTTGCATCGAGGCGCGCAAGGGTGACGCCGTTTATCTCGACCCGCCCTATTTACCGTTGTCCAAGACCGCCAGCTTCTCGGCCTACCACTCGGACGCGTTCGGTATGCCGGAGCATGAGCGGCTGGCCAAGGCCTTCGGCAAGCTGGCTAAGCGCGGAGTGACCGCGATCCTCTCCAATTCGGCGACCCCCGAGACGCGCGCGCTGTACAAACCCTTCAAGTGCTCCGACGTTTCCGTGCGCCGCCCCATCAACTCCGTCGCCTCGCGCCGCGGCGCCGTCAGCGAGCTGCTCGTCGTCGCCAAATAGCCGACGGATGACGGCTATTCGGCGGCTGCGGCCGAAGCGCGCGCCCGTTGCTGCTTCAGCAGATCGAAGGCGGCGACGCGATAGGCTTCGGCGAAAGTCGGGAAGTTGAAGACGGTGTCGATGAAGGTTTCGAAAGTGAGGCCGGCGATGATCGCCATCTGCCCGATGTGCACGAGCTCGGTCGCGCTTTCACCGGCAGCGTGGGCGCCCAAGACGACGCCGGTATCGGGGTGTACGACCAACTTGAGGAGGCCATTTTCCGCGGCCGAGATCTGGCCGCGCGCGACCTCTTCGAACTTGGCACGACCGACCAGCACGTCGCCATGAAGCTCGCGCACCTGCTGCTCGGTCAGGCCGACGCTGCCCAGCTCGGGAATCGTGTAGATACCCGCCGGCGCCAGATCGCCTTGTCGCCCTAAATCGAGGCCGAACGCGTGACACGCCGCCCGCCTTCCTTGCTCCATCGACGTCGAAGCGAGCGCGGGCGGACCGATCACGTCGCCGGCGGCGTAAATGTTCGGGGTACTCGTGCGCAGGTGTTGGTCGACCGCGATCAAGCCACGCGGCGTCACTTTCACGCCCGCCGCATCGAGCCCTAGCGCGGCCACCGGCGCGACGCGCCCGAGCGCGCAGAACAGCTTTTCGCTCTTGATGACCTCGCCGCCCGATAGCCGCGTCTCCACGCACGACAGGCCGTCGAAGCTCACGCGCTCCAACGTCTTTCCACCAATGAAATCGCTGCCGGCTTGGCGCAGCTCTTTCAAAAAGTGCTCCACCAGCTCCTGATCCATGAAGCCGAGCGGCCGCTCACCCTTGTCGATGATCGTTACTTTGACCCCGAGGGCGGCGAAGATGGACGCGTATTCGCAGGCGATCACGCCCGCGCCCAGCACTACCAACGATTCTGGCAAGTACGAGAGCGACAGCAAAGAATCGCTGTCCAAGATGTGCTCGTGATCGACCGGGACGTTGTCGGGCGTGCGCGGCGACGAACCGGCGGCGATGACGAAGAAGCGCGAGCTCAGGCTGCGCTTCTTGCCGTCGAGCAGCGTAACTTCCAAGGTTTCAGGCGACGTAAAGCGCGCCACGCCCTGCTGTAGCTCGATGCCGTTGCGCGCCAACTGCGCCTGCATGTAGCGCTCGTGGGCGGCGATGACCTCTTCTTTGCGCTCCATCAGGCTGCTCACCTGCAGGTGCGACGGCATCTCCACCGCCATCACGTGCGCGGTCAGCTTGCGGAACTTGCCCAGCGATAGCGCGGTCTCGCGCAGCGTCTTGCTCGGGATGGTGCCGTAGCGGACGCACGCGCCGCCCGCGCTCTTGGCGCGTTCGACGAGCAACACGCGAGCGCCGGCCTTGGCGGCCTGCACGGCGGCTTTTTGCCCAGCGGGTCCGCCGCCGATCACGACCAGATCGTAATCGCTCACGACAAAACTCCGGCGGCTTGACGGATGCCTTCGCTCTTGGCCAAGACTTTGTCGAGCATTTCCGGGTAGAGCTCGAGCGGAGCGAGGGCCGGGTGCTTGCGGAGCTCGGCTTCGGGCATACGTTCCGGCTCGAAGGTGAAGCGCGCAAGCTCGTCGGCGAGGCTGGTGATGCGGACGCCGTTGGCGTGAGCATCGGGCGGCGTGGCGGAGTGATGGTGGCGGATCGACATCTCGACGGCTTCCGGTAAGCCCCACGAATCCGCGAGCGTGCCGCCGACGTCGCTGTGCAGCTCGCCGGTGGCGGCGATCACCGCCGCGGCGGGCACGTGCAGCTTTTGCTCGTTCAAGATTTGCACCAGCGCCTGCAAGATCACTGGCCGTCCGACGTCGTGGAGCAGGCCGCACATGAAGGCGTCCTCGACGTTGCGGCGCGTGACGCGCGCTATCTCTTGCGCGAACATGGCGGCGCTGACCGAGTGCTGAAACAAGGCGGTGACCTCCGCCTCGTAGCCCTTGAGCTTGAACACACCGACGCGGAAGGCGATCGCCAACGCGATCTCACGGATCTTCTGCACGCCCAGGCGCGCGACCGCTTGCTGCAGGGAGACGATTTGCGTGCGCCCGCTGTACACGGGTGACGACACGACGCGCAGCACGTGCGCGGCCATCGCCTGATCTTTGCGCAACAGCTCGGCGATCACGCGCGAGTCGGCGCTCTCTTGCGCGGCGACGTTCGTCACCTCCATGGCCACACCGGGCAGCAGCGGTAAATCCACCTTGCCTTGCGCGACGCGCCAGCTCAGCTCGTCCAAAACCGCTTGGGGTACCGTCGCCGTTTCGATCACTCGCGCCGCTTCAGCCATCGTGGTGCCCTCGTGGGACAATGTGCGCAAAAGCACGGTCCCAAAGATGGAACGGCCCGCCGCGGCCAGACTTCAGCGCTCAGCCAATCAGCGCGGAATTTCGTGGGAGTATCACCGGGGAAGTTGGGCGACCGGGCCGGTCGCTTCCACCGCCACTTGCCCGCTTCGAGCTGGCCCGTGCCAGCGAGCCAGCTGGTGCCCTTCTGTTTGCTTACGCCGCCGCGTCCGCTTCGAGCTCGTGAAAGAGGTCGGTGAGCTCGGGGCGGTTGCGGAGGGGCGCACAGAAGCGGCTCGCCATTTCCAGTAGCTCGCGATCGAGCTCGTCGGCGCGCTTGCCGGCGTCGCTCACGCCTCGCTGGAACTTCTCTTCCTCGCGCTCTTGGCCTTCGCTCTGCGCCGCGAGCGCCGCCCGCAGCTCCTTGATCTGAAACTCCAGATCATCGACCTCGGTCCGGCGTCGGGTCGTCTCGCGCTCGGCGTCCTGCGCTTCGCTCTTGGCCCCGAGCCAAGCGTCGGTCAGATCAGCCGCCGCCCGGTACGCCGCCGCCAGCTCACGATACGGCTCGGTCATGGCCGAGCGGCCCTCCCAGCGGAGGATTTCGGCCATCGCCGGCTTGAGACCTTCACGGTGATTGGCCAGCACCGCCTGCGCGGCCGTCGAGCGCGCCAGCGCGGCCTTCAGCTCGTCGCGCGCCTTGCTGGCGTCGATGCCCAGCGCGTCCACGGCGTGGCCGAAGCGCTGCCTGGTTTCACGCCCACGCGCTTCGATCGACTCCAACGTGCGTTGATCGGCGACGGCTTTGGCGCGAAGCTCGCTGATCTCGCGAACCAAGCGCTTCACCTCGCTGAACAGGTGCTCGACTTCGCTGGGCCGCGCGCCCAGGTAGGCCTTGGCCAACATGCGTTCGAACACCGCCGTGCGTTTGACCCACTGGTCGATGGCCACCGGTGGCAACGTCTTGGCCGGCCCTCGCGACGACGTCTCTTCGTTGAAGGCCTCGCCCGGAATGCGCACGCCAATCGCGCCGGCGATGCCCAGCAAATCCCCGTGCACACGGTGCGCGTCGACGGGGCGATCCTTCGGATCTTTCGCGAGCAGCTCCATGATGAGCTTGTCGACCTGCTCGGGAATGGACGGGTCGCGCTTGCGCGGCGCAGGCGGCATTTCCTTGAGGTGCTTGATGAAATACGTCGTCACGTCGGCGGCGTCGAAGGGCAACGCGCCGCACAGCATCTCGTAAAGAATCACGCCGAGCGCGTACAGATCCGCGCTCGGTCCCGCGTCGATGCTGGTGATGCGCTCGGGTGCCATGTACTGCGGCGTACCGAACACCTCACCCGCGCCCGTCAGCCGCGTGTCCTGCATCGAGCGCGCGATGCCGAAGTCGAGCAATTTGACGCGATCGAAATCGTCGCCGCCACGCGCCAAGAAGATGTTCTCGGGCTTCAGATCGCGGTGAATGACTTCCAAGTCGTGGGCGCGCGCCAGGGCGCGGGCGATCTGAATCGCGATCGACAGCGTGCGATCGAGCGCTACCGAGCCCTGCTTCTCGAGGAGATCGGCCACGGTTTGGCCCTGCAAGATCTCCATCACCAGGTACAAGCTGCCTTCTGGAGTCTCACCCTGATCGAAGATCTCGATGATGTTCGGGTGAGCCAGTTTCTGCGCGGCCTTGGCTTCGCGGCGGAAGCGCTCGCGGATGACCTCGTTCTTGGCCAGCGAGGGGTTCATCACCTTCACCGCGCACGGGCGATCGACCAAGCGATGGCGCGCCGCGTACACGGTCGCCATGCCGCCTTCGCCGATGGCTTCCTCAATCAGGTAGCGACCGGCGATGGTCGTACCGATCAGCGGATCCTGAATCGCCGAGAGCGGACCCCCGCAGAGGAAACAGGCCGTGCTGTCGTTCGGATACTTCAGCTTGCACGGCTGGCAGACCTTCATACGCCCTCGAGCCCTCCATCCTGCTCAAATCCAGGCGGACTTTCCAGCCCTCCTGTGAGCTAGGGCCGGCATGGCGGCGCAATCGCGGCGCAATCGCCAAAAATACCTATGCTTTTTGGCAGCTTCGCAACGTGCTACGTCTCCTCTGAGGCTTCCTCTGGCATCGGCGACCGACAAGCGACAGGCCGTGAAGGTCGAGGTTCCCGGCTCTCGGGACGACAGCGTCAAGTTCGGACGTGTCGGCATCATTGCCGTGGTCGGCTTCGCCATCGGCATTGCCTGGCCGCGTTTGGCGGGCGTGAAGCTCGTTCCAAGCGTTCCCGTTCCGGCCGCAGCGGAAGCGTCGGCGCGCGAGCTGACCGGCGCACCGCTCGAAACCAAGCCGCCCGAGGGAACCCCCCCGCCACCGATCGCGCCCTCTGCAGCGCCGCCCGACAAGCCGCCGGGCGAGCGCTTGCTCGTGAGCGACGTGCAAGTCGCCAGCTGCCGCAATGAGCACGGCAAGCGCACGCAGTCGTGCGACCGGGTCGATTTCGATCGCGTGGCGCGCGAGCCGCTGCGCTCGTTGTCGACGTGCGCCGGAACCGAGGACGCGGCCGGCGTGCTGTCGCTGGGCTTCGATCTCGATTTTCAGGCCGATAAGATCAAAAACATTCAGAGCGGCAAGAGCACGTCGCTCGAGCAAGACAACGTGGACCGCTTGCTCGCTTGCGCGCGAGAACGCTTCGCGAACGTGTCGCTGGCCGGCATTCCCCACGAGCAGAGCACGTACACGCTGTACTACCGCTTGGAGCTGCTCTCGTCCGCCGGGCCCGCCAGCAAGCCCGGCGCCGACGCCGGGGGCTCGCGCGGCAGTGGCGACGAAGGCACGCCGGCTAGCGGTCACGCGACCGTGAGCTGGGACGTTGCCCTGGTACGGGCGACGCCGGCGCGCGACGGTGAGGTCCGGGCGCGCGTTCTCTCGGGCACGCGGGTGGTCGTCACGGGCAAGAACGGCGACTGGTTTCGGATCAAGTTCGACGCCAAGGGCAACCAAGGCTGGGTTTACCGAACCGCCATCGGAATGTGACGAACGAGCGCGTTTGTCCCCGTCGTGTTACAGATAACGGGTCCGGCGCATGACGAGCTCGAAGTCACCGTCCCTCCCGCCCGAGGCTGCCCCGGCCGCTGCGGCATCACCTGCGGACGTCGCGCTCGTGCATCACGTCTCGCCCGACGGCACCGTGCACGTCATCCGCCGCCGTGGCGACCAGCTGGAGGCCGGCGCGCTGTCTCCGTTGAAAGAAGGCGCGCCCATCCAGGGTGAAGTGCTGTCGCTGCGCCCGCGCGAAAACTTCCCCATGCTGTGCGACGTCGACGTGCTGTACAAGCCGCCCGCGCCCAAAGCCACCGACAAGCCCGCCGCGCCTGCCGTCCAAGCCCGCCGCAAAGGCCCCGCCCAAGTCGCCACCAACGACTACCGCGACAACTGGGACTCCATCTGGGCCCACAAAAAGTCCAACAGCGTCAACTAACATCGGCGGACGGCTCCCTGATTTTTCTCACAAAGAGATCGGGAGATCAGGAGTTTTTTGGACGCAGCGTCATCGCGGAGCTCGCGTCACAGTGCGCGAGCTCGTAACGGAGGTTGGCGATGGGACGCGAGATCCGTGCACACTTCGGCGCCCCCCATTCTCGCCTCCTGCCCTCCCGATCTCTTTGTGAAAAAATCTGGGTCCGTTCCGGGTTGAGGCCCAGTTTCCGTATGTAGCGGCGGCGCCCAGCTGGGCGCCTGAACTCGGCCTACCCCCTCACTCTTCGCGTTCGATCCAGACGTTCGGTTCGCCCGGCTCGTCGCCGGGCTCGATGTGGATGATGCGCGGGCGGCAGCAGACGGCGCAGTCTTCGGTATAGGTCTGCGACTCGCCGCCGCCGAGGTCGACGGCAATCTCGTCGGTTTGCCCACAAAACGGGCACTGTACGACGGTGGTCGCTCGGGAACGTCCGCGCTTCGGCACGGCGTGACTATGCCACGAAGCGCGCGCGACGCCGACGGCGCAGCGCCGCGGTCGTCATCAACAAGCCCAACACTGCGAGCGCGCCGTGGCTGGTGCGTGCGCCCAGCGCGCAGCCCGAGGAGTCGCCGTTGCCCAGATCGCCGGAGCCGCCAGCGGTGGCCGAGGTGCTGCCCGTGCCGGTGGTGCTGCCCATGCCGGTGGTGCTGCCGGCGCCAGGGTTGCCGGCGCCGTTCGTGCCGGCAGCGCCTGGATTGAGCGTCACGGTGCTGGAGTCGACGCACAGACCCGCGGCGCAGGTTTGGCCTTGCGGGCACATGTCCAAATCTTCGTCGGTTTCGCCGTCGCAGTCGTCGTCCAAGAAGTTGCACTTCTCTTTAACGGGCGCGCCCGGCATGCAGTATTGGATGTCGCAGCCGGGGGCTTCGCGCCGGCACCAGCCTTCGCCGCACGTGGGGCGAACGCGTTCGTCGACGTCGCCATCGCAGTCGTCGTCGAGGTTGTTGCAAACTTCCATGACGCCGGGATTGACGGCTTTGTTCATCGGCTGGCAATCGCCAGGTTCTGCGGCCCAGTCCTTCAACCCCGCGCAGCCGATCTTGGGCGTGCCGATTTTTTCGGTGCGGGCGTCGTAGTAGCCGTCGCCGTCGCCGTCTGGCCAAAGCTCGACCGGCACCGCATTTTCGTCGATCTGCCCGTCGCAGTTGTCGTCGATCATGTTGCACAGCTCGGTCGCGCCGGGAAATACGGTCTTGCGATAGTCGTCGCAGTCGCCGGTCGTGGGCACGAAGGCCATGGGCGGAGCGTCGCTGCAGCCGAGCAACGAAAAGTCGGCGCGGCCGATGCCGTCACCATCGCCATCGAGATAAAAAGTTTTGCCGGTGCAGCCGAAGACGAAGTCGAAGTTGCCTTCGAGCGGGGTGTCGCCCGAGCTGCGGCCGTTGCTGTTGCCGCCCAGCGCGTAGACCGAGAAACGCACCGCGCCCGGCTTCGCTGGCGCCAGCCAGTTGAAGCGAAATTGCACGGTGCCGCCGCTGGCTGGCTTGGGTTGGTTGTGCACGAGGCCGCTGGAGACCTCGGTCAGACCCTGATTGGCAATGGTCTGTAGGTCGCCCACGTCGCCGGAACTGACGTAGACGCCGCCGTCCGTGTAGCCGCCCATGAGGCTGATGGTAAGCTCGACCATCGCGCCCGGACTGAAGCTGGCAGGCGCCGCGGTCATGCTCAGCGTGCCCTTGGGGCCGCCGTTGTGACAGCCCGAGCAGCCGCTCGCCGCGATGCCCCCCGCGCGCGCTTGGGCCTGGCCGGTCAGCAACAGGGCGCCGACCCCCAACCCCCAAGCCAGCAGCCCGGAGCCGACTCCGAACGCGGGCAAACGCAGTCTGATCACCGAGGCTCTCTAACTCGCCAGAGTGGGCGAAGCTCGATGTGGGAGGCGCTTTTCGACGAAAGGGGTGAGGTCGGGCAACGTACCTGCAAGATTGCGCCGTTGGCGGCGGGGCACGACGAGGCGCATGCACTCACGCCGTATAAGTGGCCGAACGCACAGAAATTGGTCTGAATATCTGCACTTAGGGCTCGTATCTGCCGGTGAAATGGCAGCATCCGCGCTCCGGCTTCACGCCCACGGTGGACCCGGCCTAGCTTAGGCGATCCATGTTTGCCTACCTCGAGACGCCTTCGCCTCGGCATGAGCATGATTTCTTGGGGGCGGTCGTTCGCAGCCGGCGCCTACACGGGTCTTGGGTCACGGCGCCGAGCTCTTCTGCCGAGTACCGCTTGTACTTGAAGGAGCGACAAGGGCCCCGATCTTACAAGTACTTCGTGTGCGACGACGCGCGCGAAATCTGTGGCGTGATGAACTTGAGCGAGGTGGTGCGCGGCTCGTTCCAGAGCGCCTACTTGGGCTACTACGCGCTCGCCCCGCACGCCGGGAAGGGCTTGATGAGCCTGGGCCTCGAGATGGTGCTGGACCGCGCGTTCGGTGAGCTCGAGCTGCACCGGGTGGAAGCGAACATCCAGCCCGGCAACCGGCGCTCGATCGAGCTGGTGAGGCGGGCAGGGTTTCGCTGCGAGGGGCTGTCGCTACGCTATTTGAAGATTGGCGGGCGCTGGCGTGACCACGAGCGTTGGGCGATCACGGCCGAGGAGCACAAGGTTGCCGGCAAGAAGCCGAAGCGCCAGATTGTAGGCCGATGATGCGAGGGACCTGGCTGCTGTGCCTGGCAGGCTTTGCCGGGCTGGCTTGTTCCCACGACTGCGCTCTAGACGACGATCTGCGGCTGTTCGCCGGCGACACCGCGCTCGACTGCGGCACCGCGACCGACGACCGCACCGACGTCGACGCCTGCGCGACCGGCGCGTTCGACGACGGCACTCCGTTCATCGCCCGCTATCAACAACAGGGAGACGACTCGCAGCTGCTGACCGCCATCGCCATGAACAGCGCCGGCACAGTGAAGATTTTCCGCTGGGTCAGCTCGCCCTGCGGCGGCGGCTCCTGCTCGCCGGTCACCGACGTACAGACGTGCGAAGGCGCTTCGCTCGCCACGATGACGAGCGAAGCCGCGAACGCTCTGCCGATTGAGTGTACGTCGCTGGGACTGGCGCAGCGGACTTGTGGTTAGCGGTTCGGGCGGCGCTGGGCGGCGCGATGCCGAGCGCTCAACACTCGTAGACTTCGATGATTACCCCGGTCGCGGGATCGTACTCGATGCACACCTTTAGGTTTTGGTGCGGGCGGCCAATGTAGTTCCAGAAATCATCAGTGACGTAAGCGAGCGCGTTGCGACCGCCCAGATCGATGGTACCGGTTGTGGAGTTCGTGCCGTTTTTGTACAAGTAGAAAACGTCAACGGGACCGCCCGGGGCAAACACCAATTTTTTCGTGCTTACACCCGTGAACAGCCTCTGCACCCGCATGCAGGGTGTCATGGCCGTCACGTCGAGCGGTAGAGCTGCAGCCTGAAAGTCCTCAGTCTGCTCCGCGCTTTCCCCTCCGCAGCCCATCACCAGGCAGGCACCCAGCACTACCGCCGCAATCGTTCTAGACATGTTCCGACCTCCGACTCGCAGTCAAGTGTGCGGTCGTCGAGGGTGAAATAGTCATTCCTCGCGGCACCAGTTGCGCTCGGCAACAGCGTCAGCCGAGTTGGGCGCTTGCTACGACCTGGGCTCAGGGACTTCAGCGTACCGTCATCGCGACGGGGACGTAGGTCAGGTCGTCGTAGCTGATCTGCACGCTATGCGTTCCAGGCGAGGTGCTGACAGCCAGCAGGTTGTCGTAGATGTCGGGACTTACTTGCAAGTTGGCGCGCCCGGGGTGGTTGACGGCCGTGCCCGGAGTGATGTGACCGGTGACCACGCCGGTGCCTGAGGTCTTCTGAACGGAGATGGCCCCCAAGAAGAGTGGTGTCAGGCAAGGCGGCGTTAGCAAATAGGTCATGAGCCCATAGCTCGAGTAGGCGAAGTTCTTCACCGTCTGGGACGTAGTAACGAGGATTGTGGTCATTGGAGGAGAGCCATTCTGTTCGTCGCAGTCTGAGGATTGGACCATGGGTCACGGATAGGGTTGAGGTTGAAAGGCAAATTGGCCCGAACATTTGGTCGCGCACTCGGCCGCCATCAGGGATTTTTTTAGCAGACGATCTGGGTTCGTGGCGTCAACTATCGTCAGTGCCCCAGGTGTTCGGAAGGCAAACGCTCTCGAATCAGCTGACCAAGGCAGCGCGCCTTGGCGCTCCGTATCGCCGCAGTACGAATTGGGGGTCGCTGCAAAATTGTCCGAGCATTTGTCCCCTTTCGCCAGGTCGTCACCCAGGGCAAGGGCGCTGAGCCCGGTCCGTAGGTTGTGCAGCGCGAGCGTGCCACCTCTCTGAAAGAGCAGGAGCTGCTCGTCGGGCGAGAAGGCGAGCCGCGTGGGCACACGCAACACACCGAGCTCCGGGAAATATTCGGATGCCTTGAGCGTGATCGGCCGATCCTCGAGGTCTGCCGTGTACAGGAACGTCTGCCCCTCGAAGAGCGACGCAAACGCGAACCACCGCCCAGAAGCAGAGAAGGCACGCGCTGCGCCGCTGGCCTGCGCCGTTCCATAGCCGTAGCCCTGGTGCATGGTCGCGCACGAAGCGACACTTGCTTGCGACACATCGTCGTTGCAGAAGTCGCCCAACGTTGACATCTCGAGGACGTCGCTAGAGGCTTTCATGTCGAAAATACGGACCTCACCGTGGGTGGTAGCGCTACCGGCGTTAGCAACGTCCGCTAGGCAAGCGATTCGTTCGGTACCCTTTGCCCACGCCAACGGCATTGGGCATTCGTCGCCCTCGGCGGCCGCAGCCGCGGGCGTCCCCCAGTAGCCGTCCGCGGCCGCGAGGATTTGTAACAGAGGGCTACCGTCGAGCAACGCGCTGTACTCTCCGCTAGGTGACACAAGGCTGCTCGACCAATGAGTGACGGGTTGCCGATCCCCGGTGAGTGGGGTGAAGATGGTGAAGGGCGGGTCACCAGTGATCATGAAAAATCCCTTTTCACTCGGCTGCAGCACGACATCAGGTGGAAAGGTTTCCGGCGTGTACCCCTGCGTGCCAAAGCCATTGGCCCCTAGCTCCGCGTAGAAAGCGGTACGGAGCCCGAGCGGGTCTTTCGCAAACTGCCCCGGGTGGGCGTCGTCCGCTACCAAGGCAGCGTGGTAGGCGACGAAGCGATTTCCAACCCAAAACAGGTCCGACTCGACGAAGGCAGGCGTCGGGGCGAGCGCGGCAAGCGCGTTCAGAGATCCCGCTGTGGGTGATGGAACCGCCGTCAAGAACGTGCCCTCGGCCGTCTTGAACGCGACCGCCAGGGTTGTCGAATCGGGTGACCACGCAAACGCCTCGATCCGATCTTCGCCGAACGAGAGTGGCTGGTCTTCGAGCGTGGCGAGCTCGACGAGAGCTAAGTGCGTGCCACGGGGATTCGCGTCGTTGGCGCCGAATCGGTACGCAAGGTACTTGCCGTTTGGAGAGAACTGGAAGTCGTAGACACCGCTGTTGTTGGTGAGCGCTACCGGCGTGGGCGTGGACGTGAAGGGATCTAGCAAACCTAGCTCGGGCCCCTGCTCACCGAGCGCGGTGAACGCAAACCAGCAAGCTGTGCGAGCCGTTAGCGTGAAGGATCCGCTTTCTTGCGCTCCGTTACTGTCAGTCACGTTGATGACGAGCTTGGTGGTACCCGCAGCTACTTTTTCGCTCGTCAACGTGGCCTGTTCTGGGTGTACGGGGTCTGCAATGATCGACCAGCCAGGGGGGGTGGACATGACTTGCCAGCGAAAGGGGGGTTTGCCCCCGCTGATTGCCAGCGGTGCTTCGTATCTCGCACCTTCGCAAGGAGGTGCTAGCTGCGGTGGCCTGAGGACGCAGTCACCACACTCCATTTCGCCACCAATTCCCCCCATGCCGCCACCAGGCTCACTGTCTCCACTACCGCCAACACCGCCCTCGGGCGTCGAGGGCGTTTTACCACCGGTGCCGCTGCCGGCGACGGTCGGCGTGGTGCCGCCGGTGCCGCCGGTCGTTGGGGAACCGGAGTCGCCGGCTCCGCCGTCGCCGCAGGAGTCGTCCACGAAGCAGGCGGGGACGGAGACGTCGCCGATGCACCCGCTGGCGCTGAGCGCGGCCGATAGCCCGAGCAGCAGCAGCGTCGCGTGCGTCCACCTGCGAGCTTTCGGGAGCATGAAGATAGTACTCATCCACCAGGCATGACGACGACCCAACCCGTGGGTCGCACGAGGTTTCTAACAAGTCCTCCGACCCGTGCGAAGTGGTGGGACGAAATGACTGGGTCTGTTCGACCTCAGAAACTCTGCGAGAAGCTCGCGCCGAGCTGGCCCGGAGTCAAATACAGGCCGGCTGTCGACGCCGGCTGCGCCGCCCCCCGCGGAGCAAGCAGGACGACGACCACCCCGCCCGCCACCAGTATGCCGCCCGTGACTGCCAGCACCGCCGCCCATCTTTGGTCTCGATGCTGTTCTTCCTCCAGGCTGAAATCCAGGGGCCCGCTACCCGGCTTAAACGCATCGACCCGGCTTTGAAACCGATCGTGCGCGTTGGCCGCGGCGACCGTGAAGTAGATGGCTCCGACCCCGGCCGCCGCCCCCAGCGCGACTGCGGCCCAGCCAACGACGCCAGGTGGAGCCCATGGTTTGGCTGCGAGTTTCTGCGCGTTGGCCTCGCGGTGGGGCTTGGGCGCGGCTGGCGGCGCGGCTGGCTCCAGCGTTTTGGGCGCGATGCTCGAGGTTGGCTCGATGGACACCGTTTGAAGCGGACAGCGTAGCTGCAGCTTTTGGCTCGCTTCTGTGGCGGGCTGACGGTAGCGACCGTCCGGAACCAGCTCAAGGTAACGGTTGTAGTCGGTGAGCGAAGCGGGGCAGTCGCCGATCTCTTCCTCGATGCGGGCGATATTGTAGAGCAGCTCCGTGCGATTCGAGAGGCGATGGGACTCGCGCATGGCGTCCAGCGCGCCTTGGAGGTCGCCGGCCGCGTACCGATCGAGCGAACGCTTGAACGCCGCTGCAGCAGCGGGGTCGCTGGCGCTGGCTTCGGTTGCCTCGACGGTCACCCGCGACGAGGCGTTGGGCGCGGCAGGGTCGCTAGCCAGGGACTGGCCGCTGAACAGAACCCATGCGGCCCCGGCTGCCGCTGCAAAAAACCGTGCTCTGCGCTGCACTTGCAGGAGCTGACTTATCACGCCGTCCCGACCGCGAACAACATTCGACCCGGCCCAAACTAACAATGTGCGACTTTTTTTCCCGACGTCGTCAGTGAGGGAGAAGGGAGACGACACGGAATGCCCACGCAACATGCCCTCCAGCAGCTCGCCATCCGCCAAGATGCCGAAGCCGCTCAGGTTTTCGACCTCGGCCAACTATGGCACTCGCTATGCGGCGGCGTCTGGGTCGTCCGCGATACGTTCTCGACCGAGGAGCGTCACCTGGCCTTGATTCAGGTGTCGCCAGCGTTTCCACCTCAGCCGCTGCAGCGGCGCAAACTCCATGTCTTGGAGAGCGTTTTGCTCGGAAAGCGGCCCAAGGTAGTCGCCTACGACAGTAGGCGCTCGCTCTCGTCGGTGACCTCATGCGCTCAAGAGTGCTTGCGCAGGATGGGGCTGGCCGGACGAGAGGCGCAGACCACCGTGCTTTTGACCATGGCCGCCCGCGCCTCACTACGGCCCGAGTCCGCGCCACGACATGGGCGATCGAGCGAGGTAGAGCACGACGGCCAGAGGTATCTGGTGATCAGCGCGCTCCGGCCCGATTTGAAATTCCCGGTAGCTCTTTCACTGGCCGAGGCGGCGGTGCTGCGCAGCTTGCTGGCTGGCAACACGTACGCGCAAATCTCAGGGGCGCGAGCGGTCTCGCCGCGAACGGTGGCCAATCAGCTGGCCACTGCCTTCAAAAAGCTGGGCGTCTCGGGGCGCCGCGCAACCATCGAATACCTGATCCGACAGAGCGCATGATGCCGGTCACGGAGACGCAGGCGTCGGCTCGGTAAACGGATTCTCCCACCCGTGAAGAGGGACGGCAGCGGGGGGTGAGCTCGCTGCCTCGAGAGCAGCGGCGCTTGCTTCGGGGCTTGGCGGCTTACTGCTCGCGCGCGGCGCGGCGTGGCTGGCCTTCGCCGAGCGACTGGGCGGACGAGCGGGCAGGGCCGCCGCTTGGTGGACCGGAGACCCTTGCTCGCGGGCTGGCTCCGGAACCGTGGGCGCGACGGGCTTGGTCAATGAAAGCGACGGAGCGACAACGGCTGCGGCGGTGGGCGGCTGGGCAACCTCGCCCGGCGTTGCTCGGCGAGCCTCGCGTACCACGTACAAGGCCCCGGCAATGAGGAAAGTCACGGCCGCGACCCAGGCCACCGTCGACCGCCGGCGGTTAGGGGGGCGGCTCTGGAGCTCGTTCAGTCGCGCCAGCACTGCAGCGGCGGTTTGAAAGCGCTCGTCGGGTGAGCGACGCAAGCAGCCGAGCACGACCTCATCGACGAAACGGGGTACGCTCGACCTACGGCTGCTGGGAGCGGGTGGTGGGCGCAAGAGGCGATCGAGCGTCGTGAGCGCCGGCGCGGAGCGCGGCTTGAACGGCAGCTCGCCCGTGAGCATCTCGAACCAAACGACACCGAGCGAGTAGACGTCGCTCGCGATCGTGTTGGGCTTGCCTTCCAACTGTTCGGGCGCGATGTACGCGAACGTTCCGACCAAGCCTCGACTACTGGACTGACTCTGTTGTCGGTATTGGTCCAGGCCGCGTGCTAGCCCAAAATCCATGATCAACGGGCACAGCTGGTCGCCGTCCAGGCGCAGCATCACGTTGTCGCTCTTGAAGTCGCGGTGCAGTACGCCGGCGTCATGGGCAGCCTTCAAGCCTTGCAATAACTGTCGAGCAATGCCCGAGGCCTTGTCGGTCGTCAGTGGCCCGGCGTTCCTAATGTGACGGCCCAACGTCTCGCCGTCGACGAATTCCATGGTCAAGAACGCGACTTGCGCGCCGTTATCGGCGCTGACATGCGTACCAAAGTCATAGATTCTGCAGACGTTCGGGTGGCTGACGCGCCGCGCGAGCTGCACTTCGGCTTTCAGGCGTCGCACCGAATTGGGGTCATCGCAGGCTGTAGATGTGACGGTCTTCAGCGCTACGCGCTCCTGCAATTCTTGATCGAGGGCTTCGTATACTTCACCCATGCCGCCGCGCGCGACGAAGCGCCGGATCAGGTAGCGGCGGCCAACGACGGTGCCAGGGCGGAAGGTCGTATTCCAGGCTGGTTCTTCGTCTTCGTCGAAGCCGTCGGCGGTAGCAGCTGTGCCCAATCCGCGGACGGCCTCGTTCAGGAGCTCTTGGCATAGCTCGCACTCGTCCAAATGAGAGTGCGCCTCTTCACGGCGTTCCGGCGACAAATAGCCGCCGGCGAAGGCTAGGACCTCGTCTTCCGTAAGGCAGCCGGTCGTAACCGGGGCGGGTGATGCATCGTGGGTCACTCCGGGTCCCTCGCCTCGGTCGCAGCGTGCGGTAGCGACGACGGAACGCTCAAGCTGAGCTGGAGCTCGGGGCCCATCAGCCCTGCGAGACTGCGGAATTCGCTATCGCTCAACGGGTGCCGTGCGCCCAGTTGCTCGCGCACACGTGCGTAAATGGTCGAGCGTGAGCGATCGATCCAGCGTGCTGCGGTGGCGCGATGGACGTCGTAGGCGCGCCCGATTTCATCGATGCTGCAGTGCCCGACGACGTGCATGCGGAGGACGTTGCGAGCCTGCTTGGAGAGCCCGGCCACGGCGATGCGTAGCGCCTCGCGGAAAGCGTCGCCAAAACGCGCCTTGAGCAGCGATGCTTCCGGGCTGAATGGAACGGCCTCCAGAGTGTCGCTCAAAGCCACCTCGCGGCGAGCTCCACGCTTGCGAGCCCGGCGTCGATCCAACGCGAGCCGGGTGGCCGCGACCCGCAACCACGCTTGTAACGGGCCCTGGCCCGTGTACGAGCGCACCCGGGCTTCACTACCGACCAATAGCCGTGCCCACAGTTCTTGTAGGGTGTCGCGAACGAAGTCTTCGTCGCTGTCGATGCGACGAATGGCCGCTTTGGCAACGCTTTGCCCTTCGTGCTCGAAAATTTTCAGCGCTTCGGGTTGAGCGGCAGCACACGCGCAACACAGATACAGATCTGCCGCCTCGACGGGGCGTTGTCGCTCCGGCTCGAGTGTTTGGCTGCAGTGTGCCGCGAAAGCTTCGAAGCTGACCTCGAGCTTGGGCCACCGGCGCTGACCCGCGGCGAACATTTGCTCGATGGTGTGTCGGCGATTGCTGGCGCTTGCTGAATCCAAATCACTGGACATGACATCCACGCGGCGCATCTGTGGCGCGGTTCCGCGTCACCCTCTCCGACCTTAGCGCATGACAGCGCACGGGAAACGCGTTTCACCCGTGGCCTCGGGTTTCAGCTGGATTTCTCGGGCAGCATGGGCTCAGCGCTGAATTGCCTACTACTCGCGCGCGTGGAGCAAGCTGTGCCGTTGCGGCCAAAAGGCGCATGCGCGCGCCATCGGTGGACGCGCGATCACCGCCGCCCCGGCCGCAGCAACGTGGGGCTCTCAACCAGCGCGTGTTGCCCGGGCTCCGGTCCCGGGCGGGTTCCCACGGACCATTTGGGAGCTCAAAGTCGTCGTCGACCGCCCCTGAGCCCATCGCGGCTTCCGCGCCGCGTGCTGTGCCAACGTGCGCCACGGGTCTCGAACATAGGGTGGGGTATTTGCGGCAAAAATAGCAGATCTGACCCGGCGCGCGTTTTGCTTAATGACTGATGTGGCTCAATCATCCCGCTTGGCTTGTGTGCTTCTGGTCTCGACCCTAGCCGCTTGCGGCGGCAAATCCTTCGACGTCGACCCCAACCCGAACGGTGGCGGCACCGACCAAGGGGGCGGCAGCAGCCAGGGCGGCAGCTCCGCCGGCTCCAGCAGGGGCGGCACCAGCGGCAAAGCCGGCAGCGCCCAGGGCGGCAGTGCCCAGGGCGGCAGCGCGGGCGCAGAGTGCGCGGGCTTCGAAGATGCGACGCCCTCGTACGTGCAGGTCGCAATCATCAACAGGACGACCGCCGCCATCTACTTGGGACAAGACATGGTGAGCTGCGGCGTGTCACCGCTCTTTAGGGTCAGCGACTTCGCGGGCGACATTTTGCAACCGCCCGGCAGCTGCAGCGGAAGTTGCCAATCGCTCATCGACAACGGACCGATGGGCTGTCTTGCCAACTGCGCCTTCCCCTCGGCAATCGCGCTGCAGCCCGGCGAGACCTTGTACACGAGCTGGGACGGCTTGTTTCAGGTAGAGCGCCAGATGCCGATGCAATGTGTTCCGTCGAGCTACAACGTCGCGACTTGCCAGCAAACCAGGCAAGTACCGCCCGGACCCTTCGAGTTCTCCGCGGTGGCTGGCCGCAGCATCGACTGCAAAGCCACGAGCGGCGGCGCCTGCGCGGCTTGCACGCCCACACCCGGCGGCGCCGGTGGCTGCAGCACGCCGGGCGCCTTAATCAGCGGGCAAATGTTGAACACGGTCACCAACGTGCAGCTCGATGCCAGCTATGGCGTCTACGGCAATCCGCCACCCGCTCCGGCACCGTTGCCGCTGCCCAACCCCGGAGGCAGCTCGGGGGACGCGATCGCGCTGCGCACCGTCGAGCTGGTTTTCACCGAGTAAAGCCGAGGCGAGGTCGTCTTAGGGGGCGACGCGGCTGAGCTTGGCGCGGAAGGAATCGACGACTTCGGGGTCGCTGCGGAAGATGACTTTCACGCCGTCGTCTTCGTACTTTTCGGAGACGACGCGGCCTTGCTCGTGCATTTCCGACACCAAGCGCTGCTCGGTGTAGGGCACGCACAGCTCGGCTTCGGCGTAGCGTGACTCGAAGAAGGCGATGATGCGCGCGCGCACGGTGAGCACGTCTTCGTTGCGTTTGGCGGAGATGAACCAGGCGTCCGGAAATTCGCTTTGCAGCTCGCTCAGCACGGCCGGGCTCAGGCGGTCGATCTTGTTCATGACCAGCCGGCTGGGCGCTTGATCAACGGCAATTTCGCGGAGCACGCTGCGCGTGACGTCCAGCTGCTCGCGAAAGCCGGGATCGGCGGCATCGACGACGTGCAGCAGCAAGGAGGCTTCGTGGGCTTCGTCGAGGGTCGACTTGAAGCTCGCCACCAAATCATGCGGTAGTTGTTTGATGAAGCCGACGGTGTCGCTGACCAGAATGCGTGGCTTGGCCTCGGGTTGTAGTGCGCGCACCGTCGTGTCCAGGGTCGCGAACAGCTTGTCTTCGACGTACACTTCGCTGCTGGTGAGCGCGCGCATCAGCGAAGATTTGCCCGCGTTGGTGTAGCCGACCAGCGCCACGCGCCGCGCGCCCCGGCGGTGGCGTCGCCGCACGTCTTGCTCGCGCTGAATGGCAGCAAGCTCGCGGCGTAGCTCGGCGATCCGATCGCGGATTTTGCGGCGGTCGAGCTCCAGAGCCGCTTCACCCGCGCCGCGGCCGGCCTGCTTCTCCTTGCTCTTGGGCGATTCGCGCAAGCGCGGCGCTTCGTAGCTCAACCGTGCGATTTCGACCTGAAGCTTGGCTTCGCGGCTGAGCGCGTGGCGATGGAAGATCTCGATGATGATGCCGGTGCGGTCGAGCACCGGCACGCCAGTGGCGCGCTCCAGGTTGCGCAGCTGGCTGGGCGAAATATCGTGGTCGACGGCGACCAACGCGATCTCTCGCTCTTCGGGCTCGTCGTCTTCGCTCCGATCGTCGTCGAAGCCGTCGTCGTCCAGATCAGCAGCCTCGGCCTCGCGAGCTTCTTCTTCGCGGGCGGCGGCTTCTTCGGCTTTCTGGCGATGGTTTTGCGGCAGCTCGACCTGGGTGCGGCCGGTACCGCCCGTGAGTCTGGCCAGTTGCTTCAGCTTGCCTTCACCCAGCACCGCTGCGGGCGCGAAGTGACTGCGGCTTTGCACGACGCGTTCGACCACGTCGTAACCCAAGGTGGTGACGAGCCGCGTCAGCTCGTCGAGGCTGGCGTCGCTCTTGGCTGCGTCCACGTCGGGCAGCCTGACGGCGACCAGAATGGCCAGCGGACGCTTGGTGTCGTTCATTGCGTTGTTCAAGTTAATGCAGGTCGGAGGTGTCGCGAAGCATGGAGGCGGTGCGCTCGGAGAGCGCGAAGGTGGCGTCGACGCCGTCGAGGCGTGCGTAGGCGATGGGCGAATCGTCGAGGGTGTCGCGAGCGCCGACCAGCAGGCGATACTGTTGGCCATTTTTGGCCGTAAAGCGCAAGGTCAGGCTGGGTTTGGCGAAGCCTTCGTGCGCTTTGGCGGTGCCCAGGTGAACGGCCCGCTCGGCTTTTAGCGCCAAAATTGCCTCAATGGCCTCGCTTTGCAGCGCGCCTTGCCAACGTTCGGCCGAGTGGGTCGCGCTGACGGTGTGCCCGCCGCTCTCCAGCTGAATGCTCACCAGCTCCGCTTCCGGTACCGGCACGAGCGCCCGCTCGATCAAAGGCGCCGAGAGGACCTCGAACACCGAGCGCGGCAGGACGAACACGCCCGGGTCGCTGCTGGCGCGAGCGAAAAATCCTCCCGAGGTCGCGGCCCCCACGTCGAGGATGCGCTGGCCCGCGCCCGCCGTGAGCGTGACACTAACGTGGAGGCGTGGCCGCTCGAGGCCGAAGCTGGCGTCGTCGCGGGGCGCGACCCAGCGCACCGCCTGCAAGGTGCCGAGCGCCTGTACGGCGTCGGCCACCAGCGAGCCGTCATACTTGAACCCTTTCGGCTCCTCCAGCTCGTAGCCGCCCTCTTCGTTGCGGCGCACGGTTTCGTGCAGGTCGCTCGCCGCGACGCTGAAGCTTGCCAGCTCGGAAGGCGCGAAGCTGAAGACGTTCAGGCCCTTCAACAGGCTCGCGTCGGGCTCGAAGGCGCGCGCGGCTTCGGCGTCGAAGCACAGCACCACCCCGTCACCACGCTTCAGGCACACGCTACCGTCGCCCCGCGGCTTGCCGACGCTCACGACCTCTGACCGGTGCGCGGTTTGGTCGGCGCCTGCGATTTGAATCGACAGCTCGCCCGCGCTGGGCTCCAGCCCCAGCTCCGCTAGGTTGCGGCTCGTCGCTCGCTCGCCCTTGGCCTCCAAAATCGCAGAAATACGGGCATTGCCGGCGTCGAGCGGGACCTCGGCGTTGCCGGGCGCCCGCAGCACGAACCCTTTGTCTTTGCGCGCTAGCTCGAGCTTTTGAGGGCCACGCGTGATGCGCAGCTCTTCGACCTCGTCGGTGCGCGCTCCGAACGGTCCCGACCAGCGCAGCTCGTCGACGCTGACGTGCAGACCTTGGGCGACCTCTTGCGGGATGCAGCCGGCGCGCGCTGGCTTGCCGGGTTGCTCGAGCAAGAGCAGGGCCTGGGTTGGATCTTTCGGACAGGTCCGGCCCAAGCTGAGCGTGATCGCGGGCACGGTCTTGTCGGTCAGGGTGAGCCCGAGCTGTTCCGCTCCGGTGTTCAAGGCTTGGCGGGCTTCGTCGACCTCGACGAACTGCTCGGTAGCCAGGCGCGACAGCGCGGTCAAAATGCGATCGGTGACTTCGTGGTTGGCCAGCTCGTGCTGACCATTCGCTAAAGTGAAATGGATGCCGTGCTGGCCCAGGTCCAGTTGAACCTTGGCCACGCCTTGCCCGAGCGTGATGCTGGCGAGCTCACTTCGGCCGTACTCGAGCAAGCGCGGTTCCCTGAACTTTTCGAACGGCACCGACAGCTCGGTCGCCACGCCTTGGGTCACGACGTAGCGGACTCGGCTGTCGCCAAGCTCGACCTCGGCGTAGCGCGCGCCCGTCGGTGTGGGCGCGGGGCCCCCGAGCCTGATGATTTGCGGCTTTCCAGGCATTTCCAGTCGAATACCGAGCGCGTGGCCACCCAGGCCGGCCGCCTCGGTCGAGACGCCCTCGGCCGGGCGCAAAGCCGATGCTAGCTCGAGCGCGCCGAGCAACTGGTTCACCGTCGCCACGTCAGCGCGTTCGGGCCAAGGCTTGACGATGCGAAACTCGCCGGGCGTCGTCGCTTCGAGCACGAGCTCGCGGCCGTCTTGCGACAAGACCACGCGCGAGACGGCATCTTTGCGGAAGCTGGGCAAGAGCTTGTCTTTGCGCGACGCTAGCTCGGAAGTAGTAGGCGCTTCGCGCGTCGCCCAAACCACGCCCAATGTCCCGAGCGCCAGCGCCAACAGCACGCCATTCACGAGCAACTGCTGACGCATGGTTCAGCTCGCGGTCCCGCTCGGCGGCGCGCTTGGTTCCCGGCGTGACTGCCGTTCCAGGTTGCGTCGGCGCAACAGCACGAAAGCCGCGATCAGACCAGCGGAAGCGGGCATGTAGAGCAGCACGTAGCGCAGCACCTCACCGAGCGATTCTTCGCTCAGCGACAGCCCGACCTCGCGTTCTGGCTTTTCTGGCACGCTGATCATGCTGGGGCGTGCGGCCGCCCAGCTGATGGCATTTTCGATTAAGCGGCGATTGCCGTACAACGAAGGATCTTGAAAATTACGATTCCAGGCCAAATTGCTGGCGCCGGTCACGAACAAGCGCGCGCCGTGCGAAGCCTTGCCGCCTGGCGCGGGTGGTAGCTCGCGCGCCGCCGCCAAGCCGAATGCTTGGTGCTGGGCGCCCGCCGTCAAATCGTTGGGGGGGCCGCTGCCATCGAGCGGCCGCAAATCTTTCAGCGCCACCGCTTGCTCGCTCGATTCCATCAACAGCACCGCGTCATGGTTCACGGTCAGCGAGCGAGCTTGCACGACCAGCACGCGCGACGAGAGCTTGTCGTCCTCGTGCAGCACGCCGCGCGTGATCGGGTGCGGGCGCAGCTTGGCGAAGAAAAGCTCGCCCGAGCCGCGCGGTAGCCGCAGGGCTTCGTCCTGCTCGAAGACCACGTTGCGTTCCAACGCCACGCCCGCCTGTTCGAGCACGGGCTCGAGCCCGGTGCCGCGTACTTGTGGGCTGTCGCCCAACGTGGGGCCGAGGAGTAACAGCGCGCTGCCACCGCCGCGTACGTAGTCGGCCAGGCGCTTGGCTTCGTCGGCGCCGAACTCGAGCTCGGGCGTCGGCACCACGACCGCGACACACTCGTTGAAATTGGCTTTGGGTGAGCTGGCGTCGACGCTTTGGACGTCGTAGTTGTTCTTGAGCAGGCGCTGTTTCAGCTCGCTCAGGCCTTCGGGGCCGACGTCGTCGAGCGTGGGCTCGCGGTGGCCGGTGGTGACGCACAGCTTGGCTTTTTCGGTGCGGCGCACGTTGTCGAGCGCGCTCGACAACGCCTGCTCGAGGGCCGGGCGCGAGCGACCCGAGTCTTCGTCGAAGTGCACGAGCTCGTCCGAGGTCACGAACCAGTGGCGGTCTTGAGCGGCCATCACGATCACGGCGTCGGTGATGATGCGACCGTCGTCGGCCTTGCCGGCCAAGATTTGGTACTTCTGCTGCAGCGCGAGGAACTCCGCCGGGCTGCGATCCGGATCGACGTAGGTGACACGCAGCTGGCGCGTCACGGCGCCGTACGCCTCCAACATGTGGCGGACACTGACCAGCAGCGGATCGCCCTTGCTGAGCAGCACGCTGACGTCGATCGGTTGCCGTAGGCTCGTCAAGAGCTCGCGCGTGGGCTGCGACAGCGAATAGAGTTTGTCGGTGGTGAAATCCCAGCGCTTGTACCAACGCGCGCCCAGCACGTTCACGTTGACGAGCAACAGCGCGCCCGCAACGACGCCGAGCCACGGCAGCGCCCGCGAAAACCTCACGCGCGCCTCCACGAATCGACGACCCTGATCGTCAAAAATAGGCAAAAAATGCCGAGCGAAGCGTCGTACAGCAGCCGCCGCGTGTCGACGATGCCCTTGGAGAAGTCCTCCATGTGCCCGGCCAACGATACGTATGAGCACACGTCGTGAAACACGCCCGGGTCGAAGATGTATTCGCCGATGCCGAGCACGAATAGGCCGAACTGAATCAGCACGGTCACGAGCAGCGCCACGAACTGGCTCTTGGTCAGCGCGCTGGCAAGCGTTCCAATCGCCAGGTACTGCGCGCCGACCAGGAACAGCCCGAGGTAGCTCGAGAGCATGACCAGCCAGTCCACGTTGCCGGTCTTGCGCAAAATCACGACGTACAGCACCGTCGGCACCCAAATCAGCACGTAGGTGAGCAGCGCCGCCACGTATTTGCCCAGCACGACGCCGGCCGAGCCGACCGGCGCCGTCATCAGCGCCTCGATCGTGCCGCTGCGCCGCTCTTCGGCCAACAACCGCATGCTGAGCGCCGGGCACACCAGCAGCAGCGTCATCAGAAGGAAGATCGAGTTTTGCCCGAAGTAAGCGCCGAGCGGCCCTTCATCGACCGACAGATCCGAGAAGCTCGCGAAATGCGCGACGATCGAATAAAAAATACCACCCTGCAGGATTAGAAACACGCCGAGCAACACCCAAGCCAGCGGCGTCACCCACAAGCTCAGCATCTCCCGCCGCAAAATCGCCCAAAACCCACTCATCCAAGTCCCTCATCGGCGCCGTAACACTCCGAGAGTCCCCAGATTTTTTCACAGGAAGATCGGAAGTTCGGAAGGGCGAGGCAAAGCGAGAGTTTTGTTGTTTCGAGCCGTGAATCGACAGGCGGCAACTGCGCAGTCGTCGTCAAACGGCGTGCGGCTCGAACCCCAAAATTCACGGCTTCCGATCTTCCGATCTTCCTGTGAAAAAATCTGGGTCCGTTCACGGCGCCTCGCTAGAGTCGTCGCGGGTGAGCTCGGCGAAGGTTTGTTCGAGGGTGGCGGCTTCGGGGGTGAGGCTGGCGACGTCGATGTGGGCGTTGACGAGCGCGCGTAGCAGGCGCCCGCCGGCGTCGAGCGCGGTTTCGCCCTCCGCTAGAACGACGCGCAGCCGGGCGTAGCCGTCGGCGAGCGCCACGCCGGCGAGCGTTTCGACCTCGGCGACGCCGGGCTGCTCACCCAAGAAAACCGAAGCGCTTCCGTCCGCGTCGCGCGCTACGATCAGCAGCGTCGTCGAACGCCGACCGCGCGACAGCTCTTCCAGGGTGCCTTGGGCGACCAAGCGCCCGCGATCGATGACGAGCGCGCGCTGACAGGTCGCCTCGACCTCGGACAAAATGTGAGTCGACAGCAGCACGGTGTGGTCGGTCGCCAGCTCTTTGATCAGCGCGCGCACTTCACGCACCTGATTCGGATCGAGCCCCGCCGTCGGTTCGTCCAAGATCAAGAGCGGCGGATCTGCCACCAGCGCATCGGCCAGACCCACGCGCTGGCGAAAGCCCTTCGACAGGTGACCGATCGTCGTCTCCGCCACCTCGCGCAGGTTGGCGCGCTCCATGGCGCGTTCGACGCTCGCGGCGCGCTTCGGGCGCGGAACCTTTTTGAGCCGTGCCCGAAATTCCAAGTATTCTCGGACTCTTAGCTCCGGGTAGAGCGGCGCCGCTTCTGGCATGTAGCCGAGCGACGCCCGCGCCAACAGTGAAGCGTCGCTCAGATCGTGGCCGTTGACGCGCACCTTGCCGCGGGTGGCGCCCAGAAAGCCCGCCAGGATGCGCAACGTGGTGCTCTTGCCGGCGCCGTTCGGGCCCAAGAAGCCCACGACCTCGCCGCGGCCGACCGAGAACGAGACGTCGCGCACCGCGACGACGGTGCCGTAGTCCTTGGTCAGCCCTTCGACCTCGATCACGCCCGCGGCTGCTCTTCTTCGGGCTCGTCGTCGGTGGCGCCTTCTTCCTCGAGGATGGCACCGTGGCACTTCTTGAACTTCATGCCCGAGCCGCACGGGCACGGGTCGTTGCGACCGATGCGCGGGGCGGCGCGAGCGGGCGGGGGAGACGACGGCGTCGGACCCTGGCCCGCCGCGATGCGCTGCATCTGGGCCAGCGCCGCGACCGGATCATCGGCGTCTTCACCCGGGTGACGGGCGACGGCTTGCTCCAGCTCCACCTGGTGACGTGCGTGGGCTTCGGCTTCGAGCGCGGCGATCTCGTCTTGGCGCTGGATCTGTACCTCGAACAGCTGGACCAGGACGGTGCTCGACACCTTGGCCATCATGTTCAAAAACAGGTTGTAACCCTCTTTTTTGTACTCGTTTTTCGGGTCGCGCTGGCCGTAGCCGCGCAGCCCGATGCCGTCGCGCAAGTGCTCCATGTTGGAGAGGTGCTCGACCCACGCGTCGTCGATCTGCTTCGTGAAGATGAAGCGGAAGATGCGCATGAACAGCTCGACGCCGACTTCCTTCTCACGGGCGAGGTAGATCTCTTCGGCGCGGGCATACAGCTCGCGCACCAGCATGCTCGGGTCGCCCAGCTCGCGGGCTTCTGCCGGCAGCTCCTGCTGGAAGTGCTCCTTGAAGGCGGCGGCGATGCCCTTCCAGTCCCAGTCTTCGGCGGGCTTGTTTTCGGGGCAGCTCTCTTCGACCATCGCCGACAGCACGCGGTCGATCAGATCGAGCACGCGCTCGCGCTGCTCGGACAGGCCTTGCGGCACAGCCTCGGCGAGCTCTTCGAACACTTGCAACGGCTTGAGATCCTTGCGGCCCTCGAGCTCGAGCTTCACGCCCCACTTGTTGTAGACCTCGCCTTGCAGCGTCTCGAGCTCGACGAGCTTGTCCAGGGGCTCGAAGTCCTTGGCGGTGAGCGGGATGTATTTGTCGCCCTCTTTCTTGGGCGAAATCGGCGGGTCACAGCACAAGCCGACCAGCTGCGCGACCAGCGGCACGACGTCCTTGGCTACCTCTTCGTTCAGCGGAATCTTGCGGGTCTCGCCGGTGATCTTGCCGTTCTCGTCCACTTCTTCGGGGGCGTAGCGGCCGAGCAACAGCTGTTGGCGCAAGGAATACACCGTCTTCCGCTGCGCGTTCATCACGTCGTCGTACTCGAGCAAGTTCTTGCGGATGTCGAAGTTGCGCTCTTCGACCTTGCGCTGCGCGTTTTCGATGCTGCGCGTGACCAGCGGATGCTCGATCGGCTCGTCGTCGGGCATGCCCATGCGATCCATCAAGTTCTTGACGCGGTCACCGGCGAAGATGCGCATCAAGTCGTCTTCGAGCGACAGGTAGAACTTGCTGTAACCGGGGTCACCCTGACGACCAGCGCGACCGCGCAGCTGGTTGTCGATGCGGCGCGACTCGTGGCGTTCGGTGCCGATGATGTGCAGGCCGCCCAGCTCGACGACCTCGTCGTGCTCGATCTTGCAAGAAGCCTCGTACTTCTTGATCAGCTCGGCGAACGCCTCGGGCTCGGCCAATTCGTCGCGCCCTTGCTTCTTGAAATCCATGCGCGCGATCATCTCGGCGTTGCCGCCGAGCATGATGTCGGTGCCGCGACCTGCCATGTTGGTCGAGACGGTGATCGCGCCTTTGCGACCGGCCTGGGCCACGATGAAGGCTTCGTTCTCGTGGTGCTTGGCGTTCAAGACCGCGTGCGCGATCTTCTTCTTGGCCAAGATGCGGGCGATCGCCGCGCTCTTCTCCACGCTCGTGGTGCCGACCAGAATCGGGCGACCTTCTTTGTTGTGCTCGATGATGTCGCGGGTCAGCGCGTTGAACTTCTCGCGCTCGCTCTTGTACACGACGTCGTGGTCGTCCTTGCGGACGGCGTGCTTGTTGGTCGGAATCTCGACCACGTCCAGCTTGTAAGTCGAGCTGAACTCTTGCGCTTCGGTCTGCGCGGTGCCGGTCATGCCGCCCAGCTTCTTGTAGATGCGGAACAAGTTCTGGAAGGTGATGGTCGCCATGGTGCGACTCTCTTCCTGAATCCGCACGTTCTCCTTCGCTTCGACGGCTTGGTGCAGGCCGTCACTCCAACGGCGACCGGACAGCACGCGGCCGGTGAACTCGTCGATGATCAGGATCTTGTCGTCCTTGACCATGTAGTGCTGGTCGCGCTTGTACAACGCGTGCGCGCGCAGCAGCTGGTTCAAGATGTGCAGCGCCTGGACGTTGACCGGATCGTAAAGGTTCTTGATGCCGATCAGCTTCTGCACGCTCTCGACGCCTTCGTCGGTCAAGGTGGCGCTGAAGCCCTTTTCGTCGACGTTGAAGTGCTCGTCCTTCTTCAGGCGCGTGACGATTTCGTTCAGCGTCTTGTATTTTTCGCTGGCGGCCTCGGCCGTGCCGCTGATGATCAAAGGCGTGCGCGCCTCGTCGATCAGAATCGAGTCGACTTCGTCGACGATCGCGAAGTTGAGCGGACGCTGCGCGTATTCGAGCGCAGAATCCTTCATGTTGTCACGCAGGTAGTCGAAGCCGAACTCGTTGTTCTGGCCGTAGCAGATGTCGCTCTTGTACGCGGCGCGCTTCACCCAGTCTTCTTGCTGGTTGACGATGGTGCCGATCGACAGGCCCATCCACTTGTAAACGCGGCCCATCCACTCGGCGTCGCGCGTGGCCAGGTAGTCGTTGACGGTGATGAGGTGGACGCCCTTACCTTCGAGCGCGTTCAGGTAGATGGGCAGGGTGGCAACCAGCGTCTTGCCTTCACCGGTGCGCATCTCGGCGATCGAGCCCTTGTGCAGGACCATGCCGCCCATGAGCTGCACGTCGTAGTGCCGCATCTTGAGCACGCGCTTGCTGGCTTCGCGTAGCGCGGCGAACGCTTCGATCAGCAGGTCATCGAGCGTGGCGCCGTTGTCCAGCTTCTGCTTGAACTCCGCGGTCTTGGCCTGCAGCTCTGCGTCAGAGAGCTTCTGCATCTGCGGCTCGAGCGCGTTGATGGCATTGACGATCGGCTGCATGCGCCGCACGGCGCGCTCGTTGGAAGTGCCGAACAGCTTCTTGGCTACCCAGGTCAGCATGTGATGGCCGGGAACGTAGTCGCAACCCCCGCAATGTGCATGCTACGTAACGTAAGTACTCGTAAACATTGCCAAATGGGCGCACGCGCAACCGCGGCGGCCCGGCCGAAGCCGTACCGGCCCTGGCAGTCCCCAGATTTTTTCACAGGAAGATCGAAAGATCGGAAGGTTTGGTGGTTCGAGTCGGACGGCGCTCGGCGGTGACTGCGCAGTCTCCGCGCGAACCTCGTGAGCCTCGAACCCCAAAAATTCTCGGCTTCCGATCTTCCGATCTTCCTGTGAAAAAATCTGGGTCCGTGTCGGTGACTCGCGGATGCTGTTAGCGGCCGGTGCGGCGGTGTTGGCGTTGTTCGCCGGCGGCGAATAGCGAGCGGTCTTCTTCGGTCTCGAGCAACAGCGGCGGCGCGGTGGCGGACTTGCCGTCGGGGCCGAGCGAGACGTACACGAGGTACGCGGAGTTGGTGTGGGTGATCTCGCGCGTCATCACGTTCTCGGCGTGCACCAGCACTTGCACCTCGATCGCGCTCTTGCCCACGTACGTGACGCGCGCTTGGCACACCAAGAGCTGTCCGAGATGCACCGGCTGTTTGAACGTCATCGAGTCGATGGCGATCGTCACGCACGGCTTGTGCGCGTGGCGCATGGCGGCGATCGCGCCCGCCTCGTCCACCATCTTCATGAGCACGCCGCCGTGCACGTTGCCGAGCGCGTTGGCGTGCTCCGGCAACATCAATTGGTTGAGAGAGATCTCGGAGGCGCGTGCGCTCTGAGCAGCTTCCTGGGTCATGATTCGCGCATGTTACGCCGACTTTGGCCGGCGGTTTTGCGGCTTGGTTGGGCGGTGCTAGCTTCGCCCCGCGTTTGTTCCCGGCCCGCAGGTTTCGGGCGTTCGACTCCAAGCTGAGCGACGCCTTCTTCCCCCGGCGCCCCCGTGCATGGATCTCCTCTACTACCTCATCCTCATCAGCTCGCTGATCTTCGTTCACGAGCTGGGGCATTTCCTGTTCGCCAAGGCGTTCGGGGTGAAGGTCATCACGTTCAGCTTGGGCTTCGGGCCGAAGGTCCTGAAGCTGCGCGGCCGCGAGACCGAGTACTGCATCTCGCTCTTGCCGCTCGGCGGCTACGTGAAAATGTTGGAGGCGTCCAAGACCGACGTCGTCTTGCCGGAAGATCGCAAGCGCACGTTCGAATCGTTGCCGGTGTTCAAGCGGGTGGTGATCGTGCTGGCCGGGCCGGTGATGAATCTGATCTTCCCCGTCCTGCTGTACTTTGCCGTGTTCGTCGGTACCGGTCCGCTGTTGCCGCCCACGGTCGGCATCGTGCTGCCCGGCCACCCCGCAGACGGCAAGCTGCGCCCGGGCGATCGCATCATGTCCATCGATGGCCAAGAGGTGGCCACGTTCGACGAGGTGAAGCGCATCATCAGCAGCAGCCCTGCCAAGACCTTGAAATTGGTGGTTTTCCGCGATAATCGCCAGGTCGACGTCGAGGTCACCACCGAAGAATCGGTGGAGCGGCATCAGATTGACGCCAAGCAGCGCGAGCTCGACATCACCCAGCGCGTGGGCACGATGGGCATTCAGCCGAGCGCGCCCGCGGCCGTGATCGGCGTGCCGAACCCGGACTCGCCGGCGTACCGCGCGGGCCTCCGCACCTTCGACGTGATCACGAACGTCGGCGGCATGCCGGTGCGGCGCTTCATGGATCTGACCAACGCGCTGAGCGAGAACGCCGGCGAGACGCTGCCCGTGACGTACCGGCGCCCCGTGATCGTACCGGGTGCGTTGGGCGGATTGGCCGACATGGCCGTCTACGAGTCCGGAGTGGTGGCGCTCACGCCCGACCCGGCCGGCAGCACCTTGTTCGAACGCGCCGGTATCGAGCTGGCCGATCTGTACTTGGCGATCGTGCCGCAGGATTCGTATTTGTCCAAAGCCGGGCTGAAGCCGGGCGACAAGATCTTGCGCCTGGACGACGTGGCGGTGCCGGCGTGGTCCACGTTCTGCGAGCGCGTGCTGGCCGCGCCCGACAAAGAGCACCACCTCGACTACCAGTCCGCCCGTGACGGCCGCGTGCGCAGCGGCAAATTTCAGATCCGCCGTGAGGATTTCGTCGACCAGCACGGGCAAGCCGTGTCGCGCTACGTGATCCCGATGCAGCACTGGATCCCGCTGGCGCCCGACGAGGGAGTCGAGCACCCGACCCCCGTGCGCTACGCCTTTCAGAAGGCGATCGAGGAGACGGTCGACGTCACGCGCTTTACGCTGGTTTGCATCGTGCGGCTCTTGCAGGGCCGCCTCAGCTTGGACTCACTGTCCGGACCGATCACCATCTTCGAGATTGCCGGCGAAGAGGGGCGAAAAGGGCCTGACAATTTCATCTGGGTCATGGCGCTGCTCAGCATCAATTTGGGGCTGTTGAACCTCTTGCCCATTCCCGTGCTAGACGGCGGCCACTTGATGTTTTTTGCGATCGAAGGTGTCTTGCGTAAACCGCTGCCGCTGCGGCTGCGCGAGGTCGCGCACATCGTCGGCATGGCCATCTTGTTCGGCTTGATGGCGATCGCCTTCCGTAACGACGTTCAAAAGCGCGACGTGGTGCGCGCACAGATTGGAGCAAACTCTGGCTGACAAGCCCGCTGGCCCGGTCGCTGATCAAGCGCCGCGGCAGCCCAACGCACGCACTATTGCCGCCAAAGTCGTGCAGCGAGTGCTGACTGACGAGGCGTTCGTGGCGGCGGCCTTGGACGCCGAGCTGCGGCGCCATCCGCAGCTGGACGCGCGTGAGCGTGCGCTGGCGACCGAGTTGTCGTACGGCACCATGCGCACCGAACCGGCCCTGCGCGCGCGACTGTTCGTGCACGCGCCCAAGGGTGTTTCGGACGAGCGCGTGTTGTCGCACTTGCTGGTCGCCGCCTACCAGATTCTGCTGCTCGATCGGGTGCCGGCCTTCGCGGCGGTCGACGCCGGCGTCAACGGCGTCAAGCGCGAGCGCGGCCCGCGCGTCGCCGGTTTTGCCAACGCGGTCCTGCGCAAGCTGGCCAAAACCGGTGAGAAGCTGAGCCAAGCCCAAGCCCTGCGCGAGTGCGTGCCGGCTTGGCTGTGGCAGGACCTCGTGCAGTCGGTCGGTGAAGAGCAGGCGCTGGCGCTGATCGTCGGTGACGCCTCGACCGGGCTACGACCACGTCTGGGCGTCGAGCCGCCGGAGTGGTTGCGTGAGCTACCGCACGGCCAAGTCTCGCCTTTGGCACGGCTGACCCGCGGCGAAGGTGATCCACGTCAAAAGTCGGGCTTTGCCGAGGGCGCGTTCACGGTTCAGGAAGAAGGCGCGCAAGCCATCGGCCTCTCGTTGGGCGTGCGTGCTGGCGACAAGGTGCTCGACGCGTGCGCCGGGCGCGGGCAAAAAGCGACGTTGATTGCCGAGCGTATTGGCAACGGCAGGCTGGTGGCCTGCGATCTTTACCCGGAAAAACTGCAGGCGTTGGCGGAAGAAGCGGCTCGGCTGGGTTTGCCCAGCATCGAGACCCGGGCCGTCGATTGGACGGTAGGCCAAGGCGGCTTGCCCGACGACTTCGATCGCGTGTTGGTCGACGCGCCTTGCAGCGGCACCGGCACGTTGCGTCGCCGACCCGAGATCTTGCGGCGCTTGACGGCCGAAGATCCAGCGCGACTGGCCGAGCTCGCGGAGAGCATCTTGCGCTCGGCGACGTCGCGCACCAAACCCGGCGGCACGGTCGTTTTTGCGGTGTGCTCGGTACTGGAACGAGAATGCGAAGCGGTCGTGGCGCGCGTCGCCGACGTGCTCGAGCCGCTGCCCTTCGATGCGCCCGAATTGCCGGCCGAGCTGGTCGCGGGCAAGACTTCGTTGCGTCTGCTGCCGGGCCTCCACGGCACCGACGGCTACTTTATGGCTTGTTTTCGGCGCCGTTGAGGCGCGCGCGTCTCCGGCCGCGACCGTGGCGGCCCCCGGCTCGGCGCTCGCCGCGAATGCTGCTATAAAAGTCCGGACCATGGCCCGCTCAGTCTCCAGGGGGAGCATCGGCGCCGATGGCACCCGCTTCGGCGACAGCTCAGGAGGCGCCAACGTCGCCGCCCCCGAGCCACTGAGCTCAGAGCTGAACGTGGGCTCGGTGATCGACGGCAAGTACCGCCTGGAAGGTTTGTTGGGCGAGGGCGGGATGGGCGCCGTCTGGTGGGCGCATCACCTGCAGCTCGATCTGCCGGTGGCGGTCAAGTTGCTGCGAGCCGGCGGCGATCAGCGCCTCTTGTCGGAGCGCTTGAAGATCGAGGCGCGCGCCGCCGCGCAGCTCGTGCACCCCGCCATCGTGCGCGTCTTCGACATCGACGAGAGCGAACGAGGTGAGCCGTTCATCGTGATGGAGTTGTTGCGCGGCGAGAGCTTGGCAGATTTACTCGATCGCGGACGTTTGTCGGGGCAAAACGCGGTCCAGATCGTGTTGCCGATCGCGGAGGCGTTGGCGTTGGCCCATGCCCGCGGCATCGTTCATCGCGATCTGAAGCCTCACAACGTTTTCCTGGCCGAAGAAGCCGAGCGACTGCAGCCCAAGCTGCTCGACTTTGGCATCGTCAAGCTGATGGATCAGGAGCGACACAGCGGCAGCTTGACCGACACCGGCATTTCGGTCGGCAGCCCCGACTACATGTCGCCCGAGCAAGCGCGCGGCAGCAAGGACGTCGACTACCGCGCCGACATTTGGTCTTTCTGCGTGGTGCTGTACGAGGCGGTCACGTGCGAGACCCCCTTCGTGGGCGACAACTACAACGCGCTGATGCGAGCCATCGTCGAAAATGAGCCGCTGCCATTGGGCGAGCACATCGACTCACGCCTAGCCGAGCTGATTTTCTGGGGTCTCAATAAGGAGCGCGACGAGCGGCCGAAGTCGATTCAGGAGCTGGGGCGCGAGCTGGCGCGCTGGCTCGTCGGGCAAGGCGTGACCGAGGACGTGTGCGGCGCGTCGCTCGAGGCGCGATGGCTCACTCGCACACCTCAAAAATCGGCGCCGCTCATCCTGCTCGACCCCGTCGAGGTGCCAAGGCCGCCGCCGGTCCGTGGCGATACGCTCGTTTCTGCGCGCCAGTCGCAGGGCAGCGGCGCCAAGCCGCGATCGAGCGCCAATGGGGCCGTGGACGCCGAAAGCTCGCTGCCGTCTCTGCCCGCCACCCGTCACTCCTGGGTGTGGGTAGCGGCGGCGCTCCTGCTCGTGGCAGGCATCGTTTGGGCGGCCATGGGGCGGGGTCGTTCGACGCCGACCAGTATTGTTTCGGCCCCGACATCATCGCCAGCATCCGAGTTGCGCGTCGCAACGCCGGGTCCGCGCCCGGCTGCGGCCGTGGTGCCGGTAGAGATCGCGAGCAGTGCTCCCGCTCCGCCCGGCTTCATCGCACCCGAGCCACCTTCCGCCTCCGCGCGCGAGGATGTCCATTCTGTCTCACCCGGTCCGAGCCGCGCGCCCAAATCGGGCGCCAAGCCCAGTAACCCTGGGGAGAGCAACCCTCCGCCGGTGCCGAGCCAACGCCGGCGAGATGATCACGACGAAACGCACGAATTGTTGCAAGCTTACTGAGTGCTTGGACTTTCCTCGGCGGTCGCGCGAACTGTGCCCGGATTTTCAGGTGTCGCGCTGGCCGCCGCGCTCTGCTTGTTGCCCGTCAGCGCCGCGCGGGCAGCCAGCCCTAGCGCGGAAGCGGTGGCGGAGGCGCGTCGGAGCGAAGCCAGGGTCAAATTCGAAGCCGGGGTCAGCGCGTTCGGCGAGCATCGCTACGCCGACGCGGTGCAATCGTTCGTCGAGGCCGACGCGTTAGCGCCAAGCGCGCCGCTTTCGTTCAACATCGCCCGCGCTTTCGAGCGCTTGGACAATGCAGCCGCCGCGTTGCGCTGGTATCGCGACTACCTGCGGCGCAGCCCCCAAGCTGCGAACTTGGCCGAGGTTCAGGCGCGTGTCAGCGAGCACGCGGCGACCTTGGCCGCGCGCGGCGTTCAGCAGATCACGGTGCTGACGACGCCCGACGGCGCAGCGCTCAGCATCGACGAGCAGGCGGTGGGACCCACCCCCGTCACGCTGGAGCTCAAGCCCGGTCGGCACCGCGCCACCCTGCGTTTGGCGGGCTATCTCGACCAAGCGGCGGAGTTTACGCTCGACGCGCGCACGCCCCGGGACCTGTCGTTGAAGCTCGTTGTGCAGCCGGCGGCGGCGGGCAGCGTCGCACCCGCCCGCGCGAGCTCGGCAAAAACCGACCACGGCCCAGGCCCAGCGGACAAGGCGCATCGCTTCGGACCTGCGCCCTGGGTCGTCGTTGGTACCGGCGCGGCCAGCCTGCTCGGCGCCCTCGGCTTCGAGCTCGGACGACGTTCGGCGGAGTCAGCGGCCGAGAAGGCGTCGCAGCTCGAGTACCAGACGCATTTCGAGGCCATGCAGAGCCGCCAGACCACGGCGCGCGTGCTGTTCGCGGTCGGGGGCGGCTTGCTCATCACGGGCGGGGTGCTGTTCTTCCTCGACCGGCCGCAGCAGGGCGCGGCCCACGTCGCGTTGGGTTGCAGTGGCGTGGGTTGCGGGCTCCGCGCGCAGGGGAGCTTCGAATGACGGGGCGGCTGCTGTGCTGGCTGGTCGCTTTCACGTTCTTCGTGTGCGCTTGCGCTTCCGATTTGACGAGCGATCTGAACGGCAAGCCTTGCGGAGCGGAAGGAACATGTCTGGCCGGCTTCTTCTGCGACGACACGCAACATTGCGTGCGGACTCCCGATTGTGAAGAGGGCGAGACGGTCTGTGACAACGCCTGCGTCACGCTCTCTGCCGATCCCGCCAACTGCGGTGGCTGCCGCACGGCGTGCAGCGCGCCTCCCCACGGTGGTGCGGTTTGCGCGCAGAACGACTGCAATTTCTACTGCAACAAGCCGTACCAGCCGTGCGGCAACGTTTGCGTCGACGTCGAAAATGATCCGCAAAATTGCGGAGCCTGCGGTCACGCTTGCCCCGAGACTGGCGGTACCTTGGCCAGTTGCGAAGGTGGCAGCTGCCAAACCACCTGTCGCGAGCCGTTCACGCGTTGCGATGGTGTGTGCGTGGATACGAACACCAATCCTCGCCATTGCGGCGACTGTGACACCGCCTGCGCCGCCGGCGAGGTTTGCTCGAAGGGTGCGTGCGCCGAGACCTGCGCCGATGGGCTCTCGAACTGCGCGTCGGCCTGCGTCGATACGACCACCGACGTCGAGCATTGCGGAGCGTGCGGCTCGCGCTGCCCCAGCCCGACGCAAGGCACCCCCGCGTGCGTCGACTCTCGATGCGCGTTCGAGTGCGGCGACGGCTCACAGAAATGCGACGGCGCCTGCGTGGACGTGCAGACCAGCCCCAACAATTGCCACGACTGCGGCAAGGTTTGCAACGCGCCCGCCAACGGCCAGGCTACCTGCGAAGGCGGTAAGTGCAGCGCGATTTGCGACCCGGGCTACGCCGAGTGCGGGGGTGCCTGCGTCAAGACGATGGCGGATCCGAGCCACTGCGGCAGCTGTGAGCATGCGTGCGCGCCCGGAGAAGTGTGTGACAACGGCAGCTGCACTAGCGACTGCTCCAAAGGTGCCGAACCGTGCGAGGGTTCCTGTGTCGACCTCGCCCTCGATCCTGCCAACTGCGGCGCGTGCGGGAAAAAATGCCCGGGGGCGGCCCACGCATCACCCAGCTGCAAGGCGTCAGTCTGTAAGCTGGCTTGTGACCTCGGCTACGGCGCGTGCGCCGGCGCGTGCGTCCGTCTGGACGTCGATACGCGAAATTGCGGCAGCTGCGGGCACGTTTGCCCCGGGACGGCCAGCGGAGCACCTCAGTGCAGTAACGGCGAATGTGGTGTCGCGTGCAACGCCGGTTATACCGAGTGCGGAGGAAAGTGCTTCGACCTCGGGTCGAGCCGTGAGCATTGCGGCAAATGCACGACAGAGTGCGGCGCCAACCAGGTTTGTCGAGCCGGACAATGCGCGACCGACTGCGGCAGCAAAACGTCGTGCGGGGGCTCGTGCGTCGACGCGCAGTCGGACACGTCGAACTGCGGCAAGTGCGGTCAGGTCTGCGAGGCGCCCGCCAACGCCGCTCCGCGCTGCAACTTGGGCGCGTGCGGGTTTCAGTGCAGCGGCTCGTTCATTCCGTGCGACGCACAATGCGTCGACGCCAAGAATGACGCCACCAACTGCGGCCAGTGCGGCAATGTTTGCCCGACGCCAGCCGCCGGCACTGCCACTTGCGTCGACAGCCAGTGCGGCATTCAGTGCAACGCCGGGCTCGCGGTGTGCTCCGGCAAATGCGTCAACACCCAGACCGACAAGAACAATTGCGGGCAATGCGGCAAGAAATGCGGCCTGCTGGGGTGCTTGCTCGGCGTGTGTACTTTGTGAGTCGCTGAGCGGCGGTTCCGGACTACGGCATGCAGACTTTACGATTCTTGGCGCCGCCCCCGGTCGAGCGACAACCGAAAGCTGGGCCCGCGTAGGCTTTGCAATACTGGTCGGCGTCGGCCAACGTCGTCGTCGCCAAGTCGGCCTGTTCGCAGCTGAGGAAGCAGTACAGATCGGGCGTCGATTCGAAGGGCGCGCACACCTCGGCATGAGCGTCAGGGCACTCACCGGCGGCCGCGCAGCAGTCGCTGTCTTGCGCGCAATGATGCGTGCAGTAGCCGTCCGTGACCTTGTCCAAGCACACGGCTTCGCCGACCAAGTCGCCCGCCTTGACCCCTGGGTAGCAGGCGTCGACGCTTGCGCAGGCTTGCCCGGTGTTGGTGGGCCCGCCACCGTCGTTGTCGCTACCACAGCCGGGAAGTAGCCAAGAGCCCGCGATAAACGCCAGAAATGCCACGCTATGAGCTAGCCGGCCGGACGGCGCGGGGCGGTTTCGATAAGGCATGCGCCCCCTGCGTGGGGCCGCTACCTCTATTTTATCAAGCGCCCCATGGGCCGCTTTCGCCTAACCTTCCCGCCGCGGATGTTGGCCGAAGCTTCGATGCTCGTGGTGCTTTCCGTCCAGCAGGGCGAAGGCACTGAATCGTGCATGAGCGCGGCTCAGCTCCAGCGAGGCGTCGAGAAGCGCTTGAGACGCCCTGTCTTCGTCGAAGCTGCTCGCGCGAATTTGCGCCTCGCCGTCATTTTCAACAAGACGAGCGCTGGCACGGAGGCGCGCATCGAGCTTGCGAGCATCGACGGCACGCCGCGGGGAACGCGCTCTCTCGTCACGTCCAGCCACTGTTCGGCGCTCGACGATTCGCTCGCGTTATCGGTCGCGCTGCTCGTCGATCAGCCGCCCGATCCCGAGCCCGAAGCGGCACCGCCCATCGCGCCAGCGCCGACCGGCGAGCCTGGCGCAGCCACTCCTGCGCCCCCCATCGCGTCGCCGCCGGCGGCCAGGCCTCCCACGCCGATCACCATTCCGGCTGACGTCGTGGCCGCGCGCGAGCCTTGGCACGCGCGGTTTGGCGCGGTCGCCGCCGCCGCCTGGGGTGCGTTGCCTGGTATCAAGCCCGGCCTCGCACTCTATTTGAAGCTGCTCCCTCCTCATTTTCTACCCATCTTGTTGCAAGGCGAAGGCTTCTGGTCTGCGACGGCGCAGCGTGACGAAAGCTCGGGGGCGCGCTTTCGTCTGTTTCGCGCCGGCCTCGCGCTGTGCCCAGCGCTCTATGACAGCCCGGTGGTGAGCTCGTCACTGTGCTTTGGGCAGAAGGTGGGCTGGCTCACTGTAGAGGGTTACGGCTTCGACCACGACCGCGAGGAACGTCGACTCGGTTTCGCGCTCACCGCGGGCGGGGAGGGCAGACTGCGGCTCTTCGCCCCCGTCTCAGTCCGGGGCTATCTGGGGGCGGAAGTTCCGCTGGCGCGCGACCGTTTCACGTCGGGCGGCCGCAACCCCGTGGAGCTATTCGAACCCTCTCCCGTCGCACTTTTGGGTGAGATCGGGCTGGAGGTGGCACTTTGGTAATAATTGCTTCAGCCGGCGCCCACGTACGGGGAAAGCAGCTTGGTCAAGGTGGCTGAAGTGGTCGCCCCCCCGAGCATGCGGACGGTTTTCGATGAGCACGCTCGTTATATCCTCCGAACTCTGCGCCATCTTGGCGTCCGAGAAGCCGACGTCGAAGACGTCGCTCAGGAGGTTTTCGTCACCGTTCACCGCAAGTTGCCGGAGTTCGAAGGCCGTTCCAAGCTTCGCACGTGGCTGTACGCCATTTGCTTACGGGTCGCCTCCGACCACCGGCGGCGCGCCTACGTGGTTCGCGAGCGCGCGACCGACAGCCCGCCGGTCGACACCGGTGAGCGTTCGGGGGACGAAGCCGACACCAGCCTCGAATCGCGAGCCTTCGTCTTGCAGTTGTTGGGCGAGCTCGACGACGACAAGCGCGCGGTGCTCGTGCTCTACGAAATCGAGGGTCTCACCATGCGCGAGGTTGCCGATGTCGTCGGCTGCCCCCTCCAAACGGCCTACTCGCGGCTGCACGCGGCGCGTGATTTACTCCGCAGCGCCTGGGAACGCTCCCAGAAGGACGGCACATGACCGAGCCGGATGATCCTTCGCGTCTGAGTGATCCCTCGGCGCCGGCAGGTTTGCGGGATGTGCTGCGCGCCGCGCAAGCCGACGTTGGTACCGACGCCCAATTAGCGCGGCTCGCCGAGCGCCTCGGTCCCATGCTCGGTCCCGCCGTGCCGCCCGCGCCGGTCGCGGCCGGGTTGAGCGGCGCCGCCAAGCTGGGCCTGGCTGGCTTGGCCCTCATCGTCGCCGGTGGAGGAGCCTGGCTCGTCTCCGCTTCGCACCCCGCGGGTCCTCCGCCGGCACCAACTCCCGCGCACGCCGTCACGCCGCCGGCGGCGGTCGTGAAACCCCCGGTGGTTTCCGCGACGCCTGCGCCGGCGCCGCCCGTGAGCGAAGCCACCATCGGCGACGCCAAACCTCTGCCCGTTGTCGCGTCGGTGCCGGCCAAGCTGCCCGAAAAGCCTACGCCTCCCGCGCAGCCTTCGGAGGCCGAGCTGCTCGAACAAGCCCGCGCGGCCATGAAGGGCGATCCTGCGCGCGCCTTGCAAAGAGCGAACGAGCACGCCGCGCGTTTCCCCGGCGGCGTGCTGGTGCAAGAGCGCGAAGTCATCGCGATCCAGGCGTTGCGCAAGCTCGGTCGGAGCGCCGAGGCGGAACGCCGCGCACAAGCCTTCGCCAAGGCCTTCCCGGGCTCGGCGTTTGCGCGCAAGCTGAACGCCAATCCCTGAACCCACACCTTTCGCGCTTGCGGTCGAGGAAGTCGGGCTAAGCTCTTACGAGTCTCTTGACGCGCGCGCGAAGATTCCATGCTTGGGCTGGCCCGAGCGGCTGGGCAGCCTCGGTTGCGTTGGCGTTGCTCGCCGTCCACGGCTGCGGTCAGACCGTCGAGGTCGGTGTCGATGACGCGCTCAGCACGGGCGGCGTGGCTGGCGGCGGTGCTGGTGGCGGCAGTGGCGGCGCGCTTTCGCTCGCTGGCCTCGGCGTGAGCGGGAGCTCGGCGGGCTCCTTGGGGGATGCCGGCGCGACGTCCTGCGCGATCACGCTTTGTCGCGGTCAACGGTACCAGTGTGGCAATTGCAGCGACGACGATGGTGACGGTTTGGTCGACGCGCTGGATCCCGACTGCCTGGGCCCGTGTGACGACGATGAGCTCGGCTTGAGCACGGGGCTCAGCGGCAATCAGTCCGCGGCCTGTCGTCTGGACTGCTACTTCGACGGCGACAACGGCGTCGGCAATGACAAATGCGAATGGAGCGCCGCCTGCGATCCCCTCTCGGTGGCCCCCGACTACCCGCCCAGCGGCCAAGCAAAGTGCAAATACGGCGCAAGCATGGGGGTCGATTGCGCGGGTCGGGAGTCGGCACAGGCGCCGACCTGCCTCGACGTTTGCTTGCCGTTGGTGCCAAACGGCTGCGATTGCTTCGGTTGCTGCGAGCTACCAGGTGGCAGCGGCAACTACCACTTTCTCGGTGCGGGCCGCGGCGCAGAAGGGTGCCAGCGTGACACGCTCGACGACCCGCTCGCGTGCCCGCCCTGCACCCCCGTGCATAGCTGCCTCAACGATTGCACGAAATGTGAGACGTGCGTCGACAAGTTGCCCGACCCGACCTGCAATGCAGGCAGCGGTTGCCCCGCGGGTGAGCCCGCGTGCGGTCCCGACTCACCCTGCCAGGTGGGCAACTACTGCGTGACGGGCTGCTGCGTGCCTGCTCCCAAGCCCACGTAAGGGTTCGAGAACCAAGGTTGGTAGACGCGGGCGCTTCATAAATTCTCCGGCTTGGCTCCACGCACCCCCCTGGCAGCGCTTTTCATCAGCGCCAACCATCGGAGTTGCCCGCATGCGTCACGCCGGTCGTTTCATTTTCGTCGCCTTAGCGGCCACTTGGCTCACTTGGGCCTGCGGTTCCACGAACTCGGGCGACAACGCCAACTGGACCGATTTGGCCGGTGAGGGGGGCGAGGCCTCGGGCGGTGATGTGGGAAGCGGCGCTACCTCGACGAAAGGTGGCAGTAACAACAAGGGCGGCAGTAGCGCCGCCAATGCGGGTGACAGCAGCGTGGGTGCCGACAGCGGTCTGGCGGGCGCCGGCAACGGCCTTGCTGGTGACGGCAATACCGTGGGCGGCGCGGGCGCGGACCCGGGCTTGCCCATGTGCGTCGCGGTCGGCGCTACCTGCGTGCAGAGCACCGAATGTTGCTCGGGCGTTTGCGACCCGACGACCGACAAATGTGCGTCGGTGGTGGGCGTTTGCTCGGGTCCCGGACAAAACTGCGCGAGCGGTGCCGACTGCTGCAGCTTCCAATGCGGCGCCGACAAAAAATGCGCGAGCAAGGCCTGCGTCTCCGACAACGGCGCGTGCACGCTCGACAGCCAATGTTGCGGCGGCGCGTGCACGAACGGCGCTTGCGCGGCGTTGAATCCTTCTTGCAGCACCGCCGGCAATACCTGCGCAACCGGTACCGACTGCTGCTCCGGTCAATGCAGCGCCGACAAGAAGTGCACGCTTGGCGGCTCCTACTGCATTCAGCCCGGTGACGTGTGCGCTCGCGCCAACGACTGCTGCACCGGCAACTGCAACATCGCAAAGGGTGCCACGCTCGGCACGTGTGGTGAACAACCGGCAGGCCCCGCCTTCTGCACCGGTGTCGACGGCGTGCTGTGCGGCAGCTGCGGCGACTGCTGCAGCCGCTTGTGCGCGCCTTTCGGCCCAACTGGCGTCAAAATTTGCCAACCCGCCAACGGCTGCCACGTCACGGGCGATCTCTGCCGGCGCAACCAAGACTGCTGCGGTGGCGCGATCGACGCTACGCTACCCGGCTACGGTAACGTGATCTGCGACGTGGCTGAGGGCGCCGACGTCGGCCTGTGTCGCAACCCCAGCAACGGTCCCGGCCCCGGCGGCGCCTGCAATCCGCAGGGCAACGTCTGCCATTACAAGGGCTACATGTGCGACATCTCGTCGGCGCGCGCCGACTGCTGCGGCGGCTTGGGCGCCAAGGGCGGCGTTTGCCAGCTCGATCCGCTCGGCATCCCGCGCTGCAACGGCTTGGGCGATACCTGCCGTGATCCGGGCGACACCTGCGCGTCTACCGACGACTGCTGCAACAACACGCCCTGCGTGCCCGACCTGGACGGCGTGCTGCGTTGTGGCTCGGGTGTCTGCGAAAAGACGGGCGGCTCTTGTACCATCAACGCTGATTGCTGCCCCGGTAGTGTTTGTCTGCGCGCCCCCGGCTCGACCGTCGGTAAGTGCGGTGGCGATCCTGGCGGCGACCCCGGTGGCAGCGGTGGCAGCACCAGCACCGGTGGCACCAGCGGAACGAGCGGCAGCGGTGGCTCGACCAGCACTGGTGGCAGCGGTGGCACGCCGACCACCTGCTCGGAGTACGGGCAGCTGTGCAAGACCGGTGGCGATTGCTGCAACGCGGTTCCGTGCACGAACGGTACTTGCCGCTACGCGGGTTGAAACGAATGAAAACAAAGAAGTCGAATCAACGGCTGGGCCTTGGGTTGGCGCTGGCGGGCTTGTCCTGCGTCGTCGCGCCGGCCTGCGGCGGTAGCAAGGACGGCTCGCTGCTGGACATGAACGGTAGCGGCGCCAGCGCCTCAGCCTCCGCCAACGGCGACGCCGGCGAGGGCTCCGGCATTCACCTGGACGTCGGCGGTGACGCGAACGGCACCGCCGGGGGCGACGCCAACGGCACGGGTGAAGGAGGCGGTTGTGGCTTCACGCGCTTCGAGGCCAACCCGCCTGTGATCAACGTGTTGCTGGTGGTGGACAAGTCGCTCAGCATGGACGACAAGCCGACCGGTTTCGACGACAGCAAGTGGAGCGCGTTGCGCGGCGCGCTCGAGACGACTTTCAGCCAAACCAAAGCAAAAATCTCGTACGGGTTGGACCTGTACCCCTACTCCGGCAAGAGCGGCCAGACGCTGGCTAACAGTTGTCAAATGCCGTCGGCAACGGCCGCGGTCGTGGTTCCGGTGCAGGCAGGGACGAAAGCCGCGCCGCTGATTTTGGCCGCGCTCGACGCCAACCCGCCAAGCGGCGGGACGCCTACGGCTGCCGCGTTGACGCGCGCCTACAACTACTTCTCGACGGGCGCGGGCAAAGGCTTAGCCGGTGAGAAGTACGTGCTGCTCGCTACCGACGGCGGGCCCAACTGCAACGGCGCGCTCACCTGTGGAGCCGCGACCTGTACCGTCAACATGGACGGCAAGTGCCCCGGCAACCTCAACTGTTGCGATCCCAAGGTCGACAAGCTCGGCCCCACGAATTGCTTGGACCAGGACGAGAGCGTGGCCCAAGTCACCCAGCTATTGGCCAAAGCGAACGTCAAGACCATCGTCGTCGGCATTCCCGGCACCGAAGCGTACGCCGATACGCTCGACGCGTTGGCCGCCGAGAGTGGTGTCACCAACCCCGACGCTCCACCCGGCTATTTTGCGGTCAGCGCCGACAGCGGCGCCGAAGGCTTGAGCACGGCGCTGCAGAGCATCACGACGGGTCTCGTCAAATCGTGTGAGCTACACCTCGAAGAAGAGCCGCCTGGTGATGACCTGTACGTCGTGATCGACGGCGTGGCGTTGCCGCGAGACGCTGACGAAGGTTGGGATTTCCAGACGCCGAAAACGAGCCCTCCCGTCTTGGAGATTCGCGGCGCGGCGTGTCACAAGCTCGAGACCGAAGGCGCCGAATACATCAACGTGAGTTACGGCTGCCCGGACTACCGTCCACCGGTGAAGTAGCCGCCGTCTCCGTGTTAGTCGCGATCAATAATTTTCCGCGGCTACGCCCACTGACCGCGGCATGAGGGCAAGCATTAAACTAGTCACGGTCTCTTTGGTTGTTGGTATGAGTGTCTGGGCCTGCGGCGGCGACGACGAAGGTTCGCTCAGCGGCGGCTCGGGTAGCGGCGGCTCGGCGGGCTCTGCGGGAAAG